>Ga0153916_10000315_pt1 | contig 31837 bp, 23 predicted proteins | sample Opewatmetagenome_FD_109642 | JGI IMG/M metagenome (GOLD analysis project Ga0153916, IMG submission 109642) | Freshwater wetland microbial communities from Ohio, USA - Open water 3 Core 3 Depth 4 metaG | ecosystem: Environmental > Aquatic > Freshwater > Wetlands | place: USA: Ohio, Lake Erie...
GTGTCAGCTACGCCGGGGATGGTACCACTGTTGATCAGTGCCTTTTCTGTATTGTCGCTGATCAGGTAGCCGGCAGCTTCACCTGCGTATACGTTCAGGCGGGTGATACCCCAGGCATGGTCATGGTAGAACATCAGCCTAGCGCTCTGCTGGTTGGTGTAGTAGAACGTCTGGCAGCCGTCGTCAGCGGCAGTGCAACCGTCCATGTCCGGGACATTCTCCACGCTCACACCCTCAGGCCAGGGGGTGGACTCCTTGGCAGGAGTGATCCACTGGTGGGGAGTACCGTCGCTGATCCAGGGGGTGACGCCGCCATGCAAATGCAGTGTAGCCCGGTTGTCTTTGAAGCACATGTCGGACTTTGGATACTCGCTACATAGAGGGTTGCGTATTTCATCCATTACTGTGCCTTGATCTACCGGGTCAGTCATTACCATCGGGCCCAAACCTGAGCCCATCAATGTGCTGTCGGTTGGCAGGAAAAGATCACCACCAGAACCTGTCGGCAGCAGGTTGTAGAAGACGATACGCACTGGTCGGTCCCTGGTAGCGGAAATGGTCGGTCCCAGATATTGTGGCGGGGTTACTCCTAACCATGGCGTAACACCATCGCTCTGCATAATTGGGACCTGCGTACCGTCCAGTAGTTCGTTCGTAAGTGGGAAGTGCTGGCTGATTCCAGCGTTCGCCGCGGTCTCCAGTTGCACGTAGCCTCGCACCAATGTCGGGGGCAGACTGGACGAGAAGCTTGTCCGGTATTGCACCAAACCGATCACGTACTCGTCAGCGACGGCACCATTGTAGGTCTTGACTTCGGGTACCCCAAGCGGGATGTATTTCCCGCTCGTTGGACAAGCCGGTGGCATGCACAGACCAGGGAGTGGATCGGTGAACTTCTTGATGCCGCCTGGTGTGACATAACCTGAGCCACCCGCGGTTAAATTAATCGCGGTGACTGCACCAAAGTCAGTGAATGCAGTGGCGATAGCTCCACTGCCGGTACCCGTCTGGTCAGTAATTGCTACTGAAGGGGCGGATGTGTACTCAGCACCGTACGAATTAATGGTGACCGCAGAGATGGAAAGTGTAGCGGTAGCGATTGCCTCCGTGAATGTGGCTGGGTCATGATTGATTGGATCGAAGAGCGTGCCATCGCGTATGAACACATGCGGAGCTGAAGAATATCCTGATCCCGAATTAACCACCTCGACGCCGGTAACAGTTACCGTTGTCGCAGGGGCAACTGGTATGCAGCCTGTCTCGACACAAACAACATTTCCGCTTGCCTGGACGCCATTCGGATCATCTGGAAGGTCGAAGTCAACAGTTGGGAAAGAGTAGCCGAAGCCAGGATCAACCAGTGTAATCAAATCGACGCCCCCATAGGAGGTAGCTGTTGCGCCTGTACCCCCACCACCAGTTAAGGTCACCACAGGCTGGGTATAGCCAACTCCTGCATTGGATACAGTGATGGCAGTGACCACGCCCGAAGTCGTAACCGAGGCGTTAGCGGTGGCTCCTGTGCCCGCGCCTGTAATGGTAACCGTCGCTGTTGTGTAACTGCTTCCAGGGGAAGTGATGGTGACGCCAGTCACGGCACCGTTCACCCCCACTGAGGCAACTGCTTCAGCCCCGATGCCATCTCCAGTGATGACCACCTGGGCGTCTGCCAGCGTGAACGGGCTGTTGGCCCAGTTGGAATAGGGTCCAAAGTAATGCGGGACCTTAGTTTCATCTGTTGGGCTGGCCGGCGCGGCTGCACCAGGTTGTATTTGGCTTGCACTTCCGAGTACAAAGGAAGCGAATACAAGCACCCAAATAAAATATTTAAGAAACTTACGAATAGTCATTTTGGTCCTCCTAAGGATTTGTAAAAATGAATTTTGGTACTGCCGATGAAAAAAGCCTGATGTGTGCGATTTTTGGAGCTGATTTTGTTACCTCCTTATTTATTTGATCCCCTGTGTGCCTCCCAGCTAAGTTTGGGTTTTTTATCTTATTGTGGTCATTGCATTCACCGGTAACTGCATTCGAGCCTATGACCTGGAACGGTCGCAATGAATTGGTGGTTTCTATAGACTTGAGAGCCTCCTCTGGCGACATTACCGTTTGAAATAAAATCAACACGGGAAGTGTGGCTCACCCGAAGTCGGCTGTTTTCTCAAAAGCGAGGCGTGAAAATTTATTACTGAAGTATCTAAATTGGATATTGATCAAAAGGAGGTCATTCCCCTGATATGATGACCTAAATAATGATCGAGAATTGAATGAATTAACCTTTGATTCTATAACTACTGCCATAAATGATTTCAGGGATTGTTAACAGACTGGTCATAAAGGTTATTGTGAGTGGCGCGGCTTTTCTTTCCCAAGATCGCCCCGACACAATCTAGCAAACGTTCAGGGGCAATCGGTTTTACCAGATAATGAGTACTTAATCGCTTGTCCTCATTTTCTATCTCCGAGATTGACTGGTCTGTTAAAACTACGATTGACATATATGGGTAAATACCGAGGACTTTGGGAAGCAATACAATTCTGGTCTCTGGAAGATTGATATCTGAAATGATCAGATGGTATTTGCCAGATTGAATTATGTCCATCGCTTTATAAACACAGTCAGTTGCAGTGACGAGATAACCAGCGCGTTGAAGGATCAGCGCAATGGATTGGCGTAAATTCATGTCATCTTCGACCAGAATAATTAATTCACGACTCATGGTTATATAGCCAGACTAATCCTGTTTTTATTTTATAGAAAATAATGGGATGAAGAATTTGAAATTGTTGGCGTATATTGGTTTCGCACCAATGGTTTAATTTAAATCGAAAGGCGAGCAGTGACAATTACTGCTCGCCTTTGAGGAATTATTTAGAATAGTTTTTACACAACCAGACGATAACCAACATCTCGAACGGTTATGATTAGCCGAGGATGACGCGGGTCAGGTTCTAATAAGCGGCGAATTTCATGCATCTGCCAACGTGAGATTTCGCGTGCTTCTGCCCGGCTTAAATATTGGTACCCTTGTGATTCCAAAACCAACTTCTCATATGTCACAGGTTGTGGAGAATGGCGAACTAACGTGACCAGAAAATCAAAAGTGGAGGGAGGTAGAGATGTGTTGCACTCTTTGAATTGGGCAGAATGAGTATGTCGATCCAATGTCAAGGGTCCACATATTAAATATCGTGCTGGGTCCACTGCAGGAGTATTTGTGCCAGAAGAAACCCCTTGAACATCCTTACCATCAATGGATTGTAACTCAGCCAATAAACTCTGCAATTGGGTGGTGATTTCACGGCGTCGTTTAGGTTTTTGTTCACTTAGGATATTTTCCACCCGGCTAAGGATGTTTTCAGGATCGATCGGTTTTAACAAGTAATCCCTTGCCCCCGACCTGACAGCCCCAATCGCGGTATCCAATGTGGCATGAGCCGTCAAGATTAGGATAGGCATCTCAGGGTATAAATCCTTTATTTGGGGTAGCAGCTGAATGCCGTTTTGATCGGGAAGTTTGATATCCAGGAATGTCAAATCATAAGCCCCGGCATGTAATAATTGGATGGCTTCGGCTGCATTCGAGGCCGTGGTAACGACATAACCTGCTCGCTGCAAGATCAGCCCTAGGCTTCGTCGTAAATTGGGTTCATCATCGATTATCAGGATGGAGTGATTTGTACCCATGCATTATTCTCCGCGTTTCTTGTTTACTATCCAACAAGGGGTAGCCAGATGGTAAAGCTTGTTCCCTGACCAGGCTGACTTTCAACTATGATCTGCCCACCATGTTTTTGAATAATTCCATAACAGATCGACAGCCCCAACCCCAAGCCGGATTCCTTTGTAGTAATAAAAGGCTCAAAAATGCGGGGCAAGATTTCTGGCTTTATACCCAGTCCAGAATCGCTAATAACTATCCCCACCTGTTGCTTATCACTGGCAGGAATCATATTTACAGATAATATTCCCCCAGCGGGCTGCATCGCTTCGATGCCATTCATGCAAATATTTAGAAAAACCTCGATCATCTGGTCTCTAACACAGTTTATATAACAACTTTTCAAACCCGTTGAGGTTTGCCAGACCACTTGTGAATTGTTTAGATGAGGAGTAATCAGCGAATGGACTTCTTCTACGATTTCCATAAGGTCGTGGGATTGCATGGTCTGAGCAGCTTGTGGTCGATAAAGTTGGCGTAATTGTCCGACAATATTCGATAGGCGTTGGGTTTCTGAAAGGGCCATCTCCAAAGGTTCAGCATTTGTGGAATCGGATTCAGTATCTAGCTGAATGAGATAAAGGCAGTTTTTTATCGTCTGCAGTGGATTGTTAATCTCATGAGTCACCGAGCCGACCATACGACCAATGGCGGCATGCTTTTCGGTTTGAATCAATTGGTTTTCATAATTCTTTTTCTCGGTGATATCAGTACAAGCACCGATCCATCCGGAGACGTAACCATCCTTATCTATTATCGGCACGCCGCGAACGGCGAAGTAACCATATTCCCCAGTGTGACTTTTTATACGATACTCAGTATCATAGGATGTTTTGGATTCAACAGCACGAGCCCAAATTTCGGCAGTTCGTTGTTGGTCAGCAGGATGTAAGGCATTGATCCAGCCCCTGCCTAGGAACTCTTGCTTGCTCTGCCCAGTATAGGCTCTCCAATTCATATTATCCTCAACCACCTCACCATTTGCGTTAGTTTGCCAAACAATCTGAGCGGTGGCGATGACCAGGGAGCGATATTTTTCCTCACTTTTGATGAGCGCATCTTCAGCTTGTTTATGTTCAGTAATATCTTGCCGAATTGAAATGAAATTGGTAATTTCTCCAGTTTGGTCAAAAACAGGAGTAATGGTTTGCTCTTCGTTATACAAACTGCCATCCTTTCGGCGGTTAATTAGCTCACCGCGCCAAACCGTACCTGCAAGGATGGTACTCCATAAGTTTTTATAAAATTCCTGATCCTGCTTGCTAGATTTGAGGAAGCGTGGATTTTGACCTAATATTTCTTCCTTCGCGTAACCCGTCATCTGGCTAAAAGCCGGGTTAGCCCATAGGATAATACCTTCCTTATCAACTAGGACAACGCCGTTGGCGGCTGCTTCAAGAGCAGTGGTCAAGACGACGAGCTGCCTCTCTGCCTGCTTGCGGTCTGTGATATCGCGTGCAGCCGCAAAAACCCCACTTACATTGCCAGTTTCGTCGCGATAGACTGAGGCGTTGTACACCACAGGTGTAGAATGTCCATCCTTGTGCTGAATTTCAAGCTCGAAATCTCGCAGCATTCCAGATCCAAATACCCGCTGATATCCAGAGCGAGCTTTTTCAGGATCAGTGAAGTAATTATGAAAATCCATACCGATCAGTTCTTCGCGCTGATAACCTGTGATTGCCTCAGTCACTGAGTTCACATCACCAATTTTGCCATCCGGAGTGATCGTTGCCAGAGCATCAAGACTGGCTTCAATCAAGCTACGATTGTATGAGTTTAACTGGCGAAGCTTTAGTTCGGTTTGCTTACGTTCGCTAATATCACGCGCTGCGGCGAACACACCTGCAACCTTTCCAGACTCATCCCGATACACAGAAGCATTGTAAACTACAGGTGTGACGTGCCCATCCTTATGCTGGATTTCGAGCTCATAATCCCGCACAGTTCCCGTTTCGAAAACCTGCTCGTAACCTGAACGCGCCTTCTCAGGATTTGTGAAATAACCGTGGAAAGCAGTCCCAACTAAAACTTCGCGTGGATAACCTGTAATGGCTTCAGTAACTGCATTCACATCACCGATTCTTCCATCCGGCTTAATTGTAACCAGGGCATCCAGGTTGGCCTCGATCAGGCTGCGGTTATAGGCATTCAATATATGCAGCTTCTCTTCCGCTTGCTTGCGCTCGGTGATATCGATACCCAATTCAAGGATAAGGGAAGAGCCATCTACATCGTTGAAGGGAAAGTCGAAAACATCATAATTACGACCATCGGGACCGGTCCACTCCCAGCGATGGTCAGTTCCAGTTTGCAATACTATAAAGGTGTCGCAATTCTCACAAGGCCTACTTAGTCCGAAAAGATACTCATAACAACATCGACCGTGGTCCTCGCCAAAGTGTTCCCTGAAATAGCGGTTTGCAAACGAGACATGGTAGTCCGGTGTCAATAGGATCGTATAGACTGGTAAGATTTCCAGGACGTCATTAAATCGCTGTCGTTGAGCTTCCACCGCCCTGGTTTGTATAACGAGCTGGGATTCTACACGCTTCCGTTCCTCAATTTCCGTTTTTAGCTCAATATTTGCATTCATCAATTCTTGCGTTCGTTGCTGTACCGTCATTTCCAACTTGTCGTGCGCTTTATGGAGTTCGTTTTCTGCGAGCATGCGTCTGGTGATATCGTTATATGTGATTACAATCCCATGATCTTCAAGAGGTAGTGGAGCCGCCGTAACACTGATCCAGGTAATTTGATCATTGTCCTTGCTGATACCCATCTCGACATTTTCGATGCGTCGATTCTCTTTCAGTGCCCGCACACTGGCATATTCTTCTGGCGGCATGGTGGTTTTATCTGTGCGGACCACCTTCCATTGCTCGTCATGGATCAACCTACGCTTCTGTTCTTCCTCCGATATACCTAACAGTCGCGTAGCTTCCTGATTGGACTCTACGATTTGTCCGTTTTGATCAGTAACGGTAACTCCAAGGGGCAAAGTGTCAAAAAGCACACTATATTTCGTCAAATTGATTCGCAAATCATCCTCCATCTGCTTACGCTTGGTGATATCCAGGAAAATGATAGCAAATTGACTGGGAGCAGATCGATAGGCAAAAATTTCATAGTATTTATTTAATGTTGGGGAATAATCTTCGAACTCGACAGACTCACCCGTGAGCATGACTTTCCCGTAAATATTAACCCGTTTATCACCCTCCATAGGAAACACTTCGTGGTAAGTTTTTCCAATCACGTTCTCTTTCTTTAAACCGGTTAAGCGTTCGAAGGCAGGGTTAACATCCAAAAAACGATAATCACATGGCTTGCCATTTTCATCGTAAATCATCTCATGGATAGCAAACCCTTCAGTCATTCTCTCAAATAACGAATGGTATCGCTCTTCGCTTTCCATTAATGCCTGCTCAGCCAGCTTAATCCCGGTGAGATCAACGGTTGCGACACCTACCCCAATAATCTGTCCGTCATTGTCGCGGATTGGCTCCAGGAATAAGTCAAGGTATAAACGCTGACCACCGCTGGTGACCCAACCTTGCTCCCTCAATTCCTTGCCTGTTTCAAGCACCTGACGCTTAAGTCCCATTGTCCAGGCTGCAACCTCTGGCGGGAATATATCGATGTCGGTTTTCCCAATCAGCTCTACTGGATTTACTGTCCGCTGGTTGTATGCCCAGATAAAACGCAAATCCTTATCCTGGGCAGCAACGGTGACAGGGGCGTTCTTGAGCACCATGCGGAAGCGTGCTTCACTTTCACGCAGTGATTTTTCCACATGCCTGTTTTTTGTTATTTCTTTGGCAAAGATTCGCGCAGTGCCATATTCATCGGGAAAGGAGATGGTTTCTCCAAAAATAAATTCTCCTAGCCTCACTTCCCCAACAAAATGAGCATTCGATTTTTTGTTTGCAGTTTTGCACATATCCATGAAATCATCGGGGAGAAAAATACGAGCATCCGTCATTCCCAGCCCAGATAAAGTCTGTTGTGCGGCTGGGTTAAGATAAACCACCTGCCCTTTGCGATTAAATTCAAGAATAGGATTCGGATTCGATTGCGGAAATGAAGCCAACCGACGGTATTCATCGTTCTGTTGACGCAGGGTGGCAACTTCTCTTTGTAATTCTTCAATGGTGGAGGCAAATTCATCCGTATTCATTAAATATAAATCTCCTATGACTACGAGGTGCGCTATCCCCGGTAATATATAATTTTTTGATCTTTCCATGTGGTGGCATTATATTTATAGAGGATATAGTAATAAAATAATAGGCACAATAACAATAATAACATCTTTATTCTAATACATATTTAATCAGATAGTCATCCTGGATATAGCCGGGTATACGAAGCGCCTCCTTCCGACCAGACTGAATCCGACCAACCCTTGCAATGGAATACTAATTATAGGGCGGCGAATTTGGGAAGCTACTCATTCGTACACTTTTTCGCCTTCCGCATCCGCATTTAGGGCATCAGCCTCCACATCTCTGGTAGATGTGATATTTGAGAGCAATTCCCGGTAGTATTCATGTTGAATGACCAGGCTCATGATCTCATTTGTGCCCGTCCAAATGGTCATTAAGCGTGCGTCTCGTAACAAACGCTCTATGGGATATACATTGGTATAACCGATCCCGCCCATCACTTGCATGGCGTCATTCACTACAGCCCAGGCAGTATCGGTGGCAAACTTTTTCGCTTCTGAGACCATTCGCCGTACAAAATTCGAGTTGCCAATAGAATCAACGATGCGCGCGGTTTCATGCACCAAGGCACGCGCCGCATCAAGGCGGGTCAGGCTGTCAGCGATTTTGAAACTAACCCCCTCAAACTCCCGGATCTTCTGCCCGAAGGCCTTCCGCCGATCGGCATAGCGGGCGGAGATCTCCAATGCAGCACGTGCCAGCCCAAGCGCACCTGCAGCACTTGTCATCCGTTCGGGGATCATCATCTGGTTGAATATCTCGTACCCGCCGCGTTCCTGACCGATCAGGTTCTGGACGGGTACTTGCACATTTCGAAAATATACCCGCCCCGTTCCTCCCCCACGCGTGCCCATGAGTCCATAAACATGCTGGACTTCCACTCCCTGCCCACGCTCGACCAGTAGCGTGCTGATGGCCTTATGACCGGAACCATCTTCACTTGAGCGAGCGTAAACCAGGAATAGATCAGCCCCCTCGGCACCCACGATAAAGCGTTTCTGCCCGTTCAAAATATAATAATCACCTTCGCGTTTCATGCTCGTTGTGGCACCAAAGAAATCTGAACCCCCACGTGGCTCCGTGAGGGCCTCAGCGACGGTCAGCCCACCTGTAAGGATATGTTTGAGATACTTATTTTTTTGCTCAGCCGTACCAAAGACATTAATCGCTTCGCCTACAATGGATGGCAAGGAATATAAACAGGCGAGGCTGGCACCAAGCACGCCAATTTCCTCCAATACCAAAACTTCATGAGACCAATCAAGACCACGACCACCCCATTCGAGTGGGAAGCGTAGCCCGAGGAGATGGTGCTCAGCAAGCATTTGAATATATTCACGCGGATAATGGATTTTCTCAGAGTCCATATCGAGCAATAGCTGACGTGTCACGCCTTCGCGCACAATGGAGCGTGCTTCATCGCGCAAGTTACGTTGTTCTTGGGTCAATAAGAGATCAGACATAATTCTCCATCCTTTTTATCGGGTCTGATTGAAAGAAATATTCGCATTATGCTTCTTTCCGATGCATCGAAATTCGGCTTCTTCCTCGATTGGCAAGGCACTCCAGTCCTGATATCAATAACCATCTAGTGACCTGGACAGCTGTATTTAATTGAATACCAATGCTGATAAACTCCTTGAGGCATTGTATCATTATTAACTATATGAGGTTGTTCACATAAATTGTGCATATTAGAAATTGCGCCATGCCTCGACTTACTTATGCACCTAATAAACTGCGTTCAGACTTAACTATGGAATTTTATATTGAATTATAGAGTTAATAAAGCAGATGGGATATACAAGATGATATCTATATCAGATGTGCTGTGTAAGGCTGGCGCCCCGATTGAATTCCACCACATCTTGTAACCCAAGTAGGACTTAGACCTGTACACAATTGATATACAGAGGGTCGGATACCGACGTCGTGCCAGTACATCTGGCGCTAAGATATCCAGTCTATTCCTTATGTGGGGGATAAATTATCCAGCATGTCTTCGGAATCCACTGAATAATAGCCCAGCTGCTCCACAGCTGCTCCACTATGGGATAAGAGTGAGGAGTAGATACTTATTAATCAACGAGGAAAAACGACATGCAACCCTGTTTATAGCAGGAGAAAATGCTCATTTTATTTTGTCAGGTTGAGAATGGGAGTTACTGCACTCCTATGAATACAAAATGGGTAAACAGAATTTTCAAATGCTTCCTTGTTCACTTGACTAAATGCGAGGGACAGATGCCAGTTTTACCGTACCCTTATCAATAATCCAGCATCATCCATCACTATTGGTCATCCCTTATAGCAATTCGTCCAATAGATCCATCATCTCTTTGTCACCACCTGCGGGAGGCATCCAATCCACTTGGATCACATCCACACCCTGTTCCTCCAGGCTCTTAGCAAACTTGCTCAAGCCAACGTTCACAATTACGAGTGGTTCGGTTAGAAGCTTATCAATTTTCGTCTCCACATCCACCATTACTCCTTTCCCAATAACCAGCAACAGGCAGCTGTAGCCTTGGCATTACTGTCATATACGAGAACGCCTGAGTCTTGGAGCATCTTCATTTGAAAGGTCAGGTCCTGTGGATCATCTCCAGTACCACAAATCGATGCTACGACGGTAAGAGACCCTCCACGCTGTTTGCAAACACTTTTAGCTTTATCGATTGCATCTACTAGCTCACCGACCGGATCCATGGAGGCATTGTATCCGAGGATGAAATCTAGATAAAGAATAGCCATCTGTGGGTCATGGCTTTCGGTGATTATCCGTTGCCGACGCATTGTCCCATCGATCATGGGGTGTGGTTTTCCAACCATATAAAACTCATCCCCCATATCTATAAATGTATGCTGGATACTCTTGTCAGGAGACTTGAGCTTGTTTTTAGGCTCCAATGGGTTGTTAGAATAAACAGTGATGCCAGCATCCCGCAGGATCTGCTGTGATTGGTAACAGAATGTACCACCTGCCAGAATGCCACGTAGATATTTCTGTTCAGGAGACCAACCTGCTTTTTCGTCGAATAACGATTTCAAATCATCCGGAGATAAACACACTTCCAGTGGGATTGGATTGCCGGACATCTTTATCGCCAGCCGGGCTGCTTCATCAATGGTGCGTGCAGGCTTAAGGTTATTCCTCCCTGAAAGAATGTCGGGATCGACCCCGAGAAAGCAACCGACCACAGGCTTGCGGCAGCTACCGATCTTCTCAAGCAAATGCTCGAGGGTGGCAGCTCCGGGCGGCTTGGAGATGATCGTGATGACCTTTGTATTTGCGTCCTCCTCAAGTGCATCCAGGACAGCAAGGGTGGTCAAACCCCCGATCTGATCCGAAAGGTCATGGCTGCCTGTCCCGATGGCATGGGATATCCCAAAGCCATGATTGTGGACTTGAGCCGTGAATTCCTGCAAACCTGTTCCAGCTGCCCCAATTGCACCAATGTCGCCCCTGCGGATCGCATTAGCAAAACCAAGCCCCATGCCATTGATCAAGCTGGTTCCACAGTCAGGCCCCATGACCAGTAGTCCCCTCTGTTTTGCCAAGTGTTTGAGCTCAAGCTCACCCTCGATCGAAACATTATCACTGAATATGAATACATTCAGCCCCGCTTCCAGGGCTTTACGAGCCTCCCGGGCAGCATATTCCCCTGGGATTGAGATCATTGCCAGATTGGCATTGCTTTTTATCGTCAAGCCATCTTCCAATGTGTGCAGCTGCGAAACCGGAGCTTCTTCCTGAATCGCATTCAACCACACATCCAGGTTCCCCAGGACCTGATTGATAATACCCATCGAGTCCGCAATGACCGCCACAATTAGGTCATTGGGTTGGGCTGCCTCGATATCAGGATCCTGGATGCCAATATCGAGCAGCAGCTTTTTGTTGGCTGGACTGCCCATCAATACTGCGGTCTGTTGGATTCCCTCCACCTTCAAGATACGAGCATTGACACTCATCAGGAAGACGGAGTCATAATATTGGTTTTTTCGAATGGCGAATCCAGATGGCATTAGGATACCTTTATTTCATAGATCATTTACGCTCATCATACTTGCGCCCAAAAGCGATCAATGCCTTCTTGAAGCATTCCAGCGGGGCACGCACCATCCCAGCACCGATTTTCGGGTAGCCTGGGTCCTTATGGGCGATGGCAGTATCGATGATGGGAGTGATCCCCGTTTGCACCACTTTGCGGATATCGATCCCAAGTGGTGCGCCTGCAAAACCGAGGGCGGGCAGGCGGTAGGTTGGATGATTGGTCACCGTAATTTTGTTCATCTCCCGCGAATAGGCCAGGGCTTGCTCAGGGGTACCACCAACCAGGCTGAGTATCCCGGGTGCACCACCGATAGTGAAGCCTCCCCAACCAACCGTCTCGGTGATCGCTGAATCACCCATATCCAGACCGGCATCCAGCTCACTATACCCAGGTAGATACAGACCATCTACCTTTGGCGAGGGAGCCGTGAACCACTCATCGCCCAGCGAGCTCACCCGAATCCCAAATTCCACTCCGTTACGGCACATGGCAGTAACCACAGTGCTATAATCGACGCCCATTACTGGGTCAGCAATGGCCTTACCACATGCCATAGCGATCCCGAGGAAAATCAGCTCGTGATTGGTGACATACTTGAGAGTCCATAGCAGCTTATCTTTGGGAAGATCGGTTTGCGCCATCGCCACCGCCATGGAATTGGCAAACAGGCTAGAAGCGGCGGTATGCCGGTTATGCAGCTCATCGCCCATCTGAAGCGCCTTAGTAATTATCGGTTTAAGTTCCAATCCGCCAATTGTCTGCAAAGCCTTACGCAGGGTTGGTGCCCAAACATCCCGCCACAGGGTGAGACCTTGGAGGGCTTCCTGGCTGTAATCCCCAAACTGCTGGTTCCCTTCCACCTGGCGGCAATAGGCGCGATTCCCAAAGGTCTTATTCTCGACCACCCAGACAGGCGCAGATGGAGAGATGGTCCCAGCCATCGGCCCGACGGTATGGTGGTGGTGATTAGGCTCTAAACGGATCTCACCTTTATTCAATATGTTACTAGCTTCATCTATGCCAGTTGCCCAACCCTCGTACAATACCTGACCGATGATCGCCCCTTTCTGCGCACCGCACATATGTTGCCACTCAATAGGAGGCCCAGCGTGAATGATCATCTTTCCATTCAGGCCAGGGATCACCTCCCCCGCAGGGGCGATATCCACCAGTATGGGTTCACCCAGCTTGAGGCGGCTGGCTGCTTCTTCATTCGCTATTTCGATCTTCTGTTTGATATCCATAGGAATTCCTTTCGAGTTGACCACTCAGTGCCGTTGAATGCTATTTATTGAAGGTGACGGTCATTCCAGCCAGGAACCCACTCAGCAAGTCCCATCCGGACGAGTGACCCAAGGAAATTAGTTTCTCCGCATGGAGAATGAGTTGATACATGGGCTTTCCCTGTAACAAACCATTGGCAATTTGGTGCAGTGGCTCAACTGTGTGACCATTAGCATGATCCTTCAAAAGGGTATAGCTGATCAGGTTGGTGAGGGGTTTTGATTGCAATATGAAATCTGAATAAGTGCCTGTTGATAAGTTCAGAGCTTTTGGATAATGCTCATGTAAAAATTGTCTTGAGAAAAAGAATCCGCCCAAGAAATCGTCACCTGAAGGTGTCAAGCCGTCGCCCAATCCAACTAATGATTTGGCATAATTAATAATTAGATTGGTATCATTTGCCTTGGATGCCAGAATCATCCCTTGTACTGCTTGCCAAGCTTTCTCAGCCATCCAGCTATTGAGGTTTACTTCCAGAACTTCGTTCTTGTGGGTAGTCATCTGCAAGATTGACGAGATCAAGCAACCTAAACCGGAAGGTACATATTGTGCCAATAAATGGTCGACTATGGTAAGAAGTGATTTAGATAATCTTGATATTGAGACGATATCTGTTGATGTTATGGTCGGTGATTGCCAAATTGGAGCGTGTCGAAAATTTAGTTTTTCATTAGAACTGGTCAAGATAGTATGATCAACAACCTTGTACCAACTGCCCACATTCAACCTGGGCAAGGGAGCAGTGATCTGTATGCCGCGTTGATGCATTTGCCCGGTCGATGGGATCAGCCAACAAAGCTCGCCGTCTTCGCTGCAAAGGTAGGTGGCATTGGTTACGCATGCCAACACAGTCATGTGTTGAGCACTGGATAAAACATCGAAAGCAGTCTCTCCGATCACGAGTGCCTCTATAGGATAATCACGTCTCAGGGAATTCATCCTTCCTGAAGTTGGGGTACCACCATGAATTGGTGGTACCCCATTTTTCACAAATAATAATTTATTTAGGGCTACCGACCACGCCTTTTACGAACCAGTCAACCGAGCCCATTACATCAGCTGATAGAACCTCACCCTCTGCCACACGGATGGTTCCATCCTGATCCACAATCGGACCCGCGAAGACGACCAGAGTACCGGCGTCGATCTCAGCTTGCTTCTCAGCAACCAGGTCTTTGACTTCCTGGGGAACCTTCGGTCCGTAGGGGGCTATGGCCATACAACCGTCGGCAATGCCGCAGCGAAGGAAGATCGGGGTCCAGGTGCCATCCAGGACTGTGGATGCCAGCCAGGTCAATTTACCACCCAGCGTAAAGCCTGTTCCGGAAATCCAATATTCAGGTGCGAATTGCTGAGCTGCCAGAGATTGGAAACCGATTGAGTATACACCGCGCGACTCAGCGGTCGATAAGATGGTCGCGGGCGAATCGACATGCATGGTAATCACATCGACACCCTGGTTGATGAGAGAATTGGTTGCGTCCGCATCCTTGGCAGCATCTCCCCAGGCAAAGGTGTAGGTCACAATGGTTTGGATATCAGGATTGACGGATTGAGCACCCAACTCGAAGGCATTGATAAAGGTCAAGGTCCATCCCATAGGGAACGCGGCCACAAAGCCGAGCTTGTTGCTGGTCGTCATCTTGCCAGCGGCTAGGCCCATCAAATACCAGCCATCGGGTGGGTTACCATAGAAGTTAGCAAAATTAGCGCCCATTTCCCAGCCACCGGCATGCTCAAAAATGACATCCGGATACTTCTTGGACAGGTCCAAAGCCGGGTACTGGTGGTTATAGGCTGTGGCGATGATCATCTTCGCACTCTGTGAAATCATGTTTTCCATAGTTGTGGTCGCGCCAGCTTCATCTGGCACATTCTCAGCCTCGATGATCTCCACACACGCAATGTTATCCTTAATTGCCATCACGGCATCATGCATGGCCTGGTTGTAACCTGCATCGGTTACAGGTCCGCCATACAGGGCACCAATTGTCAGGCAAGGTCCTTCCGCAACAGGGGTTGTGGTGGGAGCTAAGGTAGGTTCTGGTACAGCAGTAGGTACTACAACCACAGTCGTTGCGGTTGGCTGCACGACTTCAACTGGCGGAGCTTCAGTAACCACAGGAGCATCAGTGGTAGCTTGTGCGCATGCAGAAAGCAGCACGACCGAGCTGATAAAAACCGCGAGCAGGGTATACAGGAACTTATTTTTCATTTCTACTTCTCCTTTTCTTAGGTTTGTTCTAACAGAAACAGGTTTGGTTCGTAAAAAAGTTCTGAAATTAATGGTGACTCCTCCTTTCCAGTATAAATAAAAGCTCATGTATTATTCACTACCTTGATAGACCCTTCCGAGGCTGGCAGGAGCAGAATGTTTCCGGGTACCACCCCAGGCAATGAGGACGATCAAAGTTAACAGGTAAGGGATTGTGTCCAGCAGGAATGGTGAGATCTGGACACCGCTAGATTGCAGTAATAACTGGAACGCCACTGCGGCGCTAAATATCAATGCCCCGACAATGGCGCGTAAAGGGTGCCATTTCGAGAAAATTACCAATGCAACAGCTATAAACCCGCGACCGGCGGTCATATATTCAGTCCAATTCATAGCATAAGCAATAGCCAGGTGAGCAGCACCCAACCCGGCCAGCATACCACCTGCAAACAGTGCCTGGTAGCGGATCAGGTGTGGGTTGCGCCCAGAGGCATAAGCGATATCAGCATTTTCACCCACCGCACGCACACCCAGACCCCAGCGTGTACGGAAGAGCAGCCACCAAACCAGCACAGCCATTGGTATGACCAGATAAATCAAGGGATCGAATTTGAACAAAGAAGTATATAAACGAGGCAGGCCTTCGAGTCCTGGCAAAAGGAACCTGGGCAGACTGTTGATCTTTACCCCCACGAAGGTTTTCCCAATCAAAGCGCTCAATCCGAATCCACAGAACATCAAGGCCAGCCCACTCGCCAGCTGGTTCGCTTTTCGGGTGATCACCAGGTAGCCCAGTACCAGATTCATCAAACCGCCTGCCAGCACGGATACCAGGATACCCAGGTATGGGCTTCCCGTAAGGGAGGTGACCGCGAATCCTGATGAAGCACTTACCAATAGCACCCCCTCCAGACCAAGGTTGACGATCCCGGCGCGCTCATCGATGACCTCACCTAAGGTCGTATAGAGTAGAGATGTTCCAGAGAAAATTGCACTGGAGATAACTCCAAATATAGCGAGTAAAGTCATGCTTTTTTTCCTTTAATGAGACTTGGTCGAGCCAGCACAACGAATAAGGTTATAGCCAAAAGGAGGTTGATGACAGAATAGGGTACTCCACGCGTAAGCTGGAGCAGGTTGCCTCCAGTGAAGATGACTGCTACCACGAATGACATGAGCAGGATTCCCAATGGTTCACCTCCCGCCAACCAGCTGATCATGAAACCCATAAATCCCAGGCTCATGGAAAAATTCAACAGCAATACCCCGTAAAAACCCGAGACTTGAGACATGCCTGCCAGGCCTGCGATTGCTCCACCCACGCACATAACAACGATTAGATATTTTTTAAGCGGAATGCCATTTCGTCGCGCCGCCTGGGCGTTGTTCCCAATAGCTCGCATTTCAAGACCCCAACGGGTATATTTCACGAATAACCAAAATATGATTAATAAAATAAGCCCAATGAGTAATCCAAGATGGATACGCGTTCCAAAGAAAGTGGGGAGCCTGGCAGCGGCCACAAAGTTCGGTGTCTTCACAGTATCAAGGGCTGAGTGCCAGAATCCAAAGATCAAAAAACCAATAATCTTGGGAGCTACCGAGTTTAAAAGTAGGGTGGTGATGGTCTCATTCACCAAACCTATGGCTTTGAGGTAACCCGGGATGAATGCCCACAAGGCACCTCCAAGCATGCCCAGGAATATCATGATTGGCAGCAAAAGCCAGGCAGGTAGATTGGAAAAAGTAAGCGCCCCAAAAGTTGCAAAAGCAGCTCCGATATACAGCTGACCTTCACCACCAACGTTGATCAGACCCACCCTGGCGGGAAGGGCAACTGCCAGGGCAGTGATCAACATGGGAATCATGGCAACAAGGACTTCAGAGAATCCGTAGGCACTGCCCAAGGTGGAGGTAAAGATATCTTTATAGGACTGTAGCGGGTCTTTCCCAGAAATTAGCAGGATAATTCCGAAAAGCAGGAATGCAAGCAGCATCATGTATAAGTAGCGGATGACCAGAATTACTGTTTTATTCTGGATTACTGAAAAACGAGGCAGGGCTTCACTGATTTTCAACATGCTCAACTTCTGAACCTGTCATGAGATGACCAATTTCGTAAACATCGGTATCCTCAGGTCGAAAGATGCCAACGATCCTCCCAGTGAATAGAACGATCAGCCAGTCGGAGAGGGTGAACAGTTCCTCCAGATCTTCAGATATCAGGAGTACTCCTGCTCCATTGTCACGCGCCTGGACCAGCGCCTGACGGGCAGCGATGGCGCTCTGCACATCCAACCCACGCGTGAGATAAGAGGCAATGATCAAACGGGGATCGCCGATCATTTCACGCGCGACAACCATACGCTGCAGATTACCGCCCGAGAGTGAGCGGGCTGGGATGTACAATGGAAATGAAAAACCTAATCTCTGGTTAGAACGTTCGATATCCGCATGGACAGCCTGCCAGTCCATGCTCAGACCACCCATTCGGGCATATTGCCGTGTGCGGGTTATCGCCATGTTCTGCAAGACGGTCATATACGGCGCGATCGACATGGTGAGCGGGTTTTCGGGGATGAAGGCGACGCCACTCAAGCGTTCCTCTTGAATAGACTTATTGGTGAAATCCCGACCAAAGATATACTTCTTTCCGCGTACACAACGGATCAATCCCATGGCAGCGTCCCCCAGTTCTCTTTGACCATTTCCAGAAACACCTGCCACACCCACGATCTCGCCTGGATTAATCTTGAAGTTGATGGCTTTTAAGCTGGTTTCCAATCCTTCTCCATGCGTCCAAGCATCTTTAAATTCCAGGAATGGAGATACTTGTTCTATAGAAGCTTTTTTATGAGTCACGACTGTTGGCCTCAACTTTTTGTCGAACATCAATGAGACAAGACGTTCTTCAGTTGCATCGGATCGCAGGAGTGTGCCCGCCACCCGACCAGTGCGCAGGACGGTGATGCGATCAGCGCACTCCAAAACCTCCTTCAGTTTGTGGGTGATCAGTACAATAGCATATCCATCCTTTTTCAGGCTTTCGAACACTTTGAAAAGTACCTGCACTTCATGCGGGGCGAGCACACGTGTTGGTTCATCCAGGATGAGCAGGCGTGCATCTGCCAAAAGAAGCTTAAGAATCTCGACCTTCTGTAATTCGCCGATAGAAAGCTGTGACACCAAAGCATCTAGATTTACCTCCAGGTTATATCGCTCGGAAACCTGATGGATACGCTGATTGATCCCCTTCACGTCTAACACGAATGGAAGCTGTGGCAGAAATAGAGCTAAATTCTCCATCACATTGAGGGCAGGGATCAATGAAAAATCCTGAAAGACCATCCCAATCTGGATTGCTCTAGCATTATTAGGCGAGTATATCGAAACAGGTTGTTGGTTGATAAAAATTTGACCCGAGTCCAACCGATAAAATCCGTACAGGATTTTCATCAGGGTGCTTTTACCGGCACCATTCTCACCCAGCAGTGCGTGCACCTCAGAAGTGAATATATCCAAGTCGATTTGGTCATTGGCCAGCACGCCAGGAAATGCTTTAGTAATTCCGCGCATTGCTACTACGTTCAAGAGGGAGGAATTTGAATCGGGCGACTTGTGCATGAATTTTCTTCCGTCAGTTACGCAAACGCACCCTCTCCTAGATTGACTCTAGGAGTAGATTACTCTCTATAATAGATTAATAACAATTAATTTATAAGCGTACTTATTGGGGGTTTTCCTGAACGACTCGCCAAGGGATAATTACGCATCATACCTCCGTAGTTTTTACGGATGCAGGATGATTTGGGGATAGAGTCTATCGGAGGGTTATTCGATCATGCCATGCTGGCGTGCATAACGAACCAGTTCAAGCCGGCTGTGTAATCCCAGTTTATCGGAAATATTCGCCCGGTGCCCTTCAACCGTCCGGATACTGATATTCAGATGCTCTCCGATCTGACGGTTTGTAAATCCCTCCACGATCAGCTTGAGGATCTCTGTTTCGCGCGGAGTGAGGTTTTCCACAGGGGTTGACTGCTGAGGAGACACTGGCTTGGGTTCACTTAACAATGACCTGAGCATGGAAGGATCCACATACATGTCGCCGCGTAGGATGATTTGAATAGCTGAGATCAATTCCGTCTCAGCGGCACGCTTGAGAATATAACCTGATGCCCCTGCTTTAATTGCCTCTTTAAGCATGGCTTCATCCTCATGTAATGTCAAAATTAGGATGCGTAAATCTGGGAAATTGGGCTTGAGTTTACGAGTGACAGAAATGCCATCCAGGTCTGGCATGCTGATATCAAGGACCAGGACTTCCGGCTGGTTCTTCTCAACCAGCTCGATGGCTTCGTAACCTCCCGTGGCTTCCCCGATCAGATCCAACCCTATCTCATCGTGAATTAGGGCACGAAGCCCCGCACGGACGATTGCATGGTCATCTGCAATAACCACCCTAGCCATGGCAGGGAATCTCCGCTTTTATCGTAGTACCTTTTCCGAGTGAGCTTTCGATCATAAAGGTCCCTCCGAGCATCTCAACCCGCTCCCTCATTCCAAATAGTCCGAGGTGGTCTTCTGTGCCAAGGGAAGTCGGTATAAATCCTATCCCATCATCTTCAACAATCAAGACTACATGCTGGTTATGCAGGTTTAGTAAAACATCCACATGTTTCGCATGTGCGTGTAGGATGACGTTTGTCAGGGATTCCTGGATTATACGGAATATGGTAGTTTCCACATCGCTGGGCAGCCGTTTACCCTCCATCCCCACTGCTTCAAAATCGACGGATAAAGTATATTGCCGGTTGAATTCAGCGATGAATTGCCGTAATGTAGTCACCAGTCCAATATGATCCAGGCTGGCAGGCCGTAAATTAACCGCCAGTCTATGAAGATTTTCCTGGATCTCATTGGTTGTGCTTTTTAATTCTTCGATCTTACCGCGCATATCTTCAGGCTGGTTCAAGTTTCGGTCCAGGAGACCCAATTGAACCGTTAATGCAGTCAGGAGCTGACCCGATTCATCATGCAATTCACGGGAAAGGTGGAGACGCTCCTCCTCCTGGGCTTTCATCAGGCGTTGAGAGAGCCCATGTAATTGCTTGTTGCTCCGTCTGAGCTCGTCAAATAACAGGGTATTTTGAATAGCTACAGCTGCCAAATTGGCGTAGGATTGAATGAGCATCTGGTTATCGTTGGTAAAGAAATCTTTCTGCTTGCTGATCAATCGAAGTGAACCTATTAACCGGTTGCTAAACAGAAGTGGGAAAATCGCGAAGTCTTGGTATCCAGATAGATTGAGATCATCAGAAATCGAAGTGCCATCCAAATTTTTGATGATCGGGGATGGCATGTCTTGATAAACCTCAGTTTCTGACCATTTTCCCCTCAAGCCTTGAAGCTTTGAAGAGGGTATCCCATACCCGATGACACGATTATCCCCACCATCATAGTTGTCGCTGGTTTCAATCCAGGCAATATCCAATCCGAGACGTGTAACCGCTAACCGGCATATGGTTTGAAAAATACTTTTTATTTCGAAGTTATCCAGAAAAGTTTTGGACGAGTCATTAAGTGTGGCCAGGTCATCAGCTTTCTGGCGGAGAGCATCTGTGGCTTTACGCCGCTCAATGGTGGCTGCGGCCAGAATGAGCGCAGTTAGAGACACCACTGCCATAAAGGTTTGGAGGAGGACCAAACTATCGTTCTTGGATTCCAAAGAAAAAGGCCCCATGCCCTGTGAAGTGCCCCAGATAGCAATCCCGGATACAATGAAAATGGCCAGTGTGGCTCCTCGTTGACCAAAACGTAAGGCTGCCCAAATTACAAATGGGAAGATCACGTAAATCAAAGCTTGGTGAAAGACCCCAATGGGGGGCATACTGCTAAACACAAACCATGTGACAGCTGCTGTAAGTAGTAAAAGGAGAAATCCTTCAAGGTATGCCCGTCGGTTCATTCTGGAGAGTGGAAAAGTTGTCCAGGTAAGGAGTACGGGGGTGATCACCAAAGCCCCAAGTAGGTCGCCGATCCACCAGGTGGTCCAGATTGGCCAAAAGCTTTGCCATTGCCCAAGACCAGTGATCATTAAAGTCAGAGTCCCGATGCTGGCTCCAATAGTGGTGCAGGCTAACGAGACCAGTATCAATCCGACCACATCCTGAATTCGATCGATCGCTTGATGAAGACCGACGATCTTCCTAAGACAATAAACTGCAGCCAATGCCTCGAGGGTATTCCCTAATGACATGCCTATTGCCAGATTAACTGGTGCACCCGTCAATATCGAGCCCAGCAAGACACCCAGCGTAATCCCCGGCCAATATCTATAACCAAGGATGAACAGGGCTGCCAGGCCAATCCCGGTCGGAGGCCAGACTGGTGAAGTGTTTGCCTGGAAATAAGCCATCATCAGTCCTAATCTGGCTGCGAGGTGATAGATGATGGCCAGAATCAGCACCTTAATCAGGTAAATCAAAACAGGTTTGATATTTGAATTGTATACTGTTTTAAATTGGGTCATGTATTTGTTGAATGAAAGGATAAATGAGATTATAAACGATAAGTGATTAGCTCCATTGCAGGTCGGAATATATGCAGATGTTTCAATGGGTCTAAGAAGACTTTTGTGTTTTCTGATATTCGATCAACTGCACCACAATTGCACGATTAATTAGTAAACATGCCTGGTCAGCAGGTTTGACTTTCACCTATATGGGATATCTTGATGGAATTCTCATAAGTTAACACGAGCAATCGAGTTTATTACCAATAGATCGAGTGGGGTGGAATCTATCTTCATATGTGTGGTTCACCAACAACCTTGCTGTTACGCACCACCCCAAATGATAGGATCACCACGACCAGGATCAATGATGCAGCTCACCACGGTCCACCAAAGCGCTGTCCATGTCCAAAAGAACGGTATGCTTACTGACCATATTCCTCGAGATAGCGACGATGGGCGCGATCGATTTCCTCGGGTGGAATCTCATCCGGCTGACCGAGCTGTAGGGCATAGAAGACTGTGCGGGCCACGTCCTCGACCATCACGGCCGCCTTGACTGCTGCTTCAGGCGTCTTGCCGATGGTGAATACACCATGGTTTTTCATCAGGATGGCTGGGCTGGATCCGATCGATCGGACGATCTCCTTCCCGATCTCGTCCCGACCAATTTTGGCATACGCCCCGACCGGGATTTGACCGCCAAACTCATCGCAGATGGCGGTCAGCACAGCCGGGATAGGCCTACCAACCGCCGCCCAGGCGGTTGCAAAGGTTGAATGAGTATGGACTATGCCATTCACGTCTTGCCGGTGGCGGTAGACATAGACATGGGCAAAGGTGTCGGAGGAAGGTTTGTTATTCCCATCGATCAGCTTTCCATCCAAGTTCACCACACACATCGATTCGGGAGTCAAATCTTCATAGCGAATTCCGCTCGGTTTGATAACAACGAAACCGGTCTCGAGATCCCGACCGCTAATGTTACCTGAGGTCCATGCCACCAGGTTGTTGCGAGGCAGTTCAGCATGCAAGCGGTAGATCTCATCGCGCAGTTGATCAAGCAACATGTTTCACCTCAGTTTTGATCTTCTTGAGGGTTTTCATCACGTTGTTCTCTCCACGTCCAAAATAATCATGCAAGCGTAGGTATTCAGCAAAGAGCTTTTCATATACCTTCTGGTTCTCCTGGATAGGCTTGAAGCTTTCGACTTTGAGATGTGCCATGGTCTGGGCGGCATCGTAAATGGAATCATAGCCACCAGCGGACTTTCCCCCTGCTACCACCCCGAACATGGCGGATCCGAGAGCAGGTGTCTGCTTCGATGCGGTGATCTTAATCTCACGACCAGTCACATCAGCATAGATCTGCATCAGCAATTTGCTCTTCTCTGGTAGACCACCGCAAGCCACCAACTCATGGATCGGGACACCGTTCTGCTGAAAAGTATCCACGATGACGCGTGTGCCATAAGCAGTAGCCTCGATCAGGGTTCGGTAGATCTCCTCGGGTTTGGTGGCCAGAGTAACACCAAGCAGAAGGCCGGTCAGGTCCACATCCACGAGCACTGAACGGTTTCCATTCCACCAATCGAGGGCTAACAGACCTGATTCACCAGGCTTCAACCTAGCTGCTTTTTCTTCCAGAAGCTGATGGATGTCAATATCTCGCTCCATGGCCTCGCGTAGGTAGGGTGCAGGAGTGCAATTCTCCACGAACCAGGCAAAATGATCCCCGACACAAGATTGTCCAGCCTCATAACCGAAGAAGCCTGGGATGATGCCGTCTTCGACGTATCCACACATACCGGGGACAACATGCTCCTCATCGCTCAATACCATGTGACAGATGCTGGTGCCCATGATCATCACCATCCGCCCAGATTCGGTGACAGAAGCAGCCGGGACAGCCACATGGGCATCCACGTTGGCAATTGCTACTGCCGTGCCGGGTCTCAGGCCTGTCCATAAGGCTGCCTGCTCAGTCAGGACTCCGGCGCGACCACCGATAGGTTGGATATCACGGGTCATTTTCTCATCCACGACATTTTCCAGCCGCGGGTCAAGTGCTTTGAAGTAAGATTTATCCGGGAAACCCTCACGCTTTGACCAGATAGCTTTATAACCAGCGGTGCAGGAATTACGGGTTTCTACACCGGTCAATTGCCAGACGACCCAGTCAGTGGCTTCAATCATCCGGTCGGCTGCAACATAGATCTCTGGAGCCTCGTCTAATATCTGCAAAACCTTGGAAAAGAACCACTCGGATGATATTTTCCCCCCGTAGCGATTCAGCCACTTCTGACCCATCCTACGAGCGGTCTCATTAATCTTGTCTGCTTCGGTCTGGGCAGCATGATGTTTCCATAACTTGACCCATGCATGGGGCTTAGCTCGCAACTCCGGCAGGAGGCACAACGGGGTGCCGTCAGACTTGACCGGTAGCATGGTGCAGGCAGTGAAATCGATCCCCACCCCAATCACATCCGATGGATCAACACCGGACTCTTTCAACACTGCCGGGATAGTCACCTGGAAGGTACGCAGGTAGTCTTCCGGGTCTTGAAGAGCCCAATCCGGCTCCAGGAAAATCTCCCTACCTGGGATGGGCAGTTTCTCGTCAATGACACCATGCGAGTAAGGATAGACGGCCGTAGCGACCTCCCGACCATTAGCAACATCCACCAGTACGGCTCGGCCTGATTCGGTCCCGAAATCAACACCGATCGAATATTTCGCCATAATGTCCTCCTCTACAGAAGAATTACTACTTTTAATCCCTCGCGCCTGGTTGCTAGGGAGAACGCATCTAAAGCTTGCTCAAATTGAAAGGTGTGCGTAACGAGCGACCGCACATCCACCCGACCACTCTCCACCAGGCGGATGGCATCCGGATAGATGTGCTTCATACGACGTACTAGTATAAGGGTGAGACCTTTACGTCGAGCGGTGGAAGCTGAAAATGAAGTTCGATCGTCGCCAGGAATACCGACCAGGACGACGCGCCCACCCGGTCTGACCGAGGCAATGGCCATCTCGACCGCCTCGTTCTCGCCCGCGACCTCGAAGGCAACATCCACACCGCGCCCACCGGTGGCTGCCATTACTTCTCGGCCTTCGGTCTCTGTTCCTGCTAAAATGTCTTTGGTTGCACCCAAAGATCGCGCCTCTTCCAGACGGTGGGATAATTTATCGGTGACGATGATCGCCTGCGCTCCTGAGAGTCGCACCAGTTGCAGGACAAGCAGCCCGATCGGTCCAACTCCGAATACGCCTATGCTCATTCCGACCCTTAGCTTGCCGAGGTCGACGGCATGCATTGCCACCCCTAGAGGTTCCAACATGACACCCTCGGCATCAGATAATCGGTCAGAGATGGGGTACAGGCAGCGTTGCGGCCAGACGATTTGCTGGCGTAGAGCGCCATCATGATTACCATGACCGGCAAAGATCAAATTCTCACATAAGTTCGGATCGCCTCTCTGACAATATTCACAGCGACCGCATGATATAGACGGTTCGACCGCTACACGCTCACCCGCCTCCGTGACTGCCGTGAACTCGTGTCCAAGGACCAACGGGTGGTCCAGGCGGGCATCACCAATACCACTTTCCTGATACCAGTGCAGATCTGATCCACATATACCGACCGCCTTGACGCGCAGAAGTGCCTCATCTGTTCCGGTTCTCAGAACTGGGGCAGGCTCATTGTGGAAACGTAAATCGTGGGCGGCATGCAGGCGAAGGGTTTTCATCTATATTTATACTTTCTTCAATAAAAACTAAACTACCATGATGGCCGGGCGTTCCATGCCATCGACAACCGTTATCGGCCAGCCAGGTATTTCGGTGAGGATTTCATTATCTTTATCCCCGATCAGTATTGTGTCTTCCGACTTACTTCCAGTGATCGAAGGATTCCAGGCATAGACCTGTCCCGCAGTTACCAGGTCGGTTGACTCGGGGAATCCGAAGTATTCGCGTGGCTCATATCCGGCGGGTCCACCTTGGTGGTGTAAACGCCATTCATCTGGATAACCAGCTCGGATATATTCATCAGCACCAGTTTTGAAAACATCGCCCAATGTGCGACCCGGGCGGGTGGCGGCAATCATGGCGGCGTCGATCCTGGCTACCGCTTCAGATTTATTGCGGATATCATCCGGCAGGCGACCAAAGTGTAAAAAGCGTGTCAAAGAACAGACCAGACCGCTCCATCGTCCGCATAGGACCAACATGGCGTACTTCTCAAGTTTTTTGAAAGTCGGTGGGGGATGGCGGAAAGAGAAGATACGCTCATCAGTGGCGATCAGATTGACGATGACCTGCACTCCCCTCGCCTCAGCCTCGCTGTTTAACCGTCCGGCAATTTCGTGCTCTGTCTGCCCAGGATGGACGGTCATGGCGGCGGCAGCCATTGCTTGAGCACAACGTTGTCCCAGGTCACCAAAACGCTGCCCTTCTTCGGGGGTCAGATTCGCACGCAAGCGTGCTAGCTCTGCTGAAAAATCCTCTGTACCAGGGAAGAAACTGTCCGATCCGACTTTGAGACCACCGATCAAATCCGTAACAGCGTTCTGACTTATATGCCAGGGCGTCACTTTAAAATTCCAACCCTGGCTCACTAATTTTTCTTCTATCTCTAGGCGAGGTGCTTCTATATTGTTGGTAAAGAGGTATTGTTTATCTTGGGTAATCAAAAGCGAAGCATCGCCAAACGTCGAAGCGGTATTGACATAAGAAATGGCACCGCATGTTGCCCAGGCAAAACTACTGACGCGTTGCATGTAGAGTGCATCCAACTTTCGTTGGGTTAACCAATTGCGGATCTTTCTCAACTTCAGCTCAGTCTCACTCAAGGAAGTCCCTCCGTTGTTTAATCTCTGCAGGGTGGAAATCAATTTGCCATTGAAGTGTACCCTTCAAGTTTATTTACCAATATCTCACTCCCTTAGTCCTGATCAGAAAGGATAATTACGTCGCAAGGAGCTATAGTGACTTGTCTGCCCAAGGTCTTATCCTCAAGGATATTATCATAACCAGCTGGTAAAGAAATCGTCTGTGCCAACGTGGTATGGTTTAGCAAGAACATCAAGGGTTGATTCCCTGCTCGTGTAGAACCTCCAGAGCATGATCGAGCCAGTCAAAATCAAATAAACCTTCCTTGGGTTCCAGGCATGACCAGGCAAATTCAGCCAGACGTACAATGTTTAAACCTGCTTCCTTCACCAGACGCGCATCCTCCGACCAACGGCTCACCGGCCACTGTTCGGGGTAGTAATCAACACCAAAATAAAAAACTGATTTATCCATTCACGTTCTTAACCAAACTTGATATGTGGATTACAAGCCATTTGCCAGGTGATAATACAAATCGTTCCAGCGTAATTCTTTCTTGAATTCCGGCAGGTTCGTATCGTTGCCAATCACGAGGAACTCCAGGTTGCCCATCTCGGCAAAATCGCTCATATGCTCCCGCGTAAGGACCTGGCTGAAGCCGGTATGATGCGCACCACCTGCCAGGATCCATGCTGCGGCGGCTGTCTTAAGATCGGGTTGAGGCACCCAGACAGCACTTGCTACCGGCAGCCTGGAGAGAGGTTTATCTGGCTGGACAACATCGACTTCATTGATGATAATTCTGAATCGATCCCCCACATCTATCAGCGTTGCGTTGATTGCCGGACCGCTACTCACATTGAATACCAATCGGACCGGGTCAGCCTTGCCACCGATGGAAAGCGGGTGAATTTCCAGGGAAGGTTTCTTCGCCGCAATCGATTCACATACCTCGAGCATATGGGCGCCCAACACCTTCGGGCATTTTTCATTGAAGTCATAAGTGTAGTCTTCCATAAAGGAAGTCCCGCCTACAAGACCGCTGCCCATGACCTTCATCGCTCGCACCAGGGCAGCCGTTTTCCAGTCGCCCTCTGCCCCGAATCCATAGCCCTCCGCCATTAAGCGTTGCACCGCCAGACCTGGTAACTGTTCCAAACCGTGTAGATCTTCAAAGGTCGTGGTGAAGGCTTTAAAATGACCATCTTCAAGAAAGGCCTGTAGTCCCAATTCTAAGCGGGCAGCATCACGCAGCGATTGGCGCTGACTTCCACCAGAGCGTAGCGATTCGGTTACTGTATAGCTATCATCATATTCTGCCACTAGTCGATTGATTTCTGCGTCCGTAACGGAGTTGACGAACTTGACCAGGTTGCCGACACCGTATCCATTGACCGAATACCCCAGCCGGATCTGTGCTTCAATCTTGTCTCCTTCGGTGACGGCGACTTCACGCATGTTGTCGCCGAAGCGGGCGATCCTGGCACCTTGGGCATCGTGCCAGGCACAGGCAGCCCGCATCCAAATTTCGAGCTTTTCCAGGACATCCTCATCCTGCCAGAAACCGACGATGACCTTCCGGTTTAGGCGCATTCTGCTCCCAATGAAGCCAAATTCCCGGTCGCCATGCGCAGATTGGTTAAGATTCATAAAATCCATGTCGATGCTCGACCATGGCAGCTCTCGATTGAACTGCGTATGCAAATGCACGAAGGGTTTTTGCAAGGCACGCAAACCTGCAATCCACATTTTTGCAGGTGAAAAAGTATGCATCCAGGTAATCAGTCCAATGCAGTTTTGGGTGTTATTCGCTTCCTGGCAGAGCTCTGTGATCGCATCAGGGGTCGTCACGACCACCTTGAACACGACTTTTACCGGCAGTTTTCCCGATCGCGTCAACCACTCCGCCATTTCCTGTGAATGCACCGCCACTTTCTTGAGCGTTGTTTCTCCGTATAAGTGCTGGCTCCCGATCACAAACCATACTTCGAACTCGTTGTAATTGATCATGAATGCCTCCTAAAAAACCTTGAGTATCATCCGATATGACACAAAAAAATCGGTTGTTGTCCGGTTATACACTACTGAGAACGGTACTCTCACGGACAACCAGTTCGGTTGAGAGCAAAACCGTCTGTGCTTCTATTTGTTCGTTACGGCGGGAGGCTTCAATCTGTTTAACTACTTCTTGTACCGCCCGGCATCCTAACTCATGATGATTATGGTTGATGGTTGTTAAAGAGGGCAAAAAATATGCTGATTCAGCGAAATTATCGAACCCAACCACCGCCAATTTTTGAGGGACACAGATTCCGATACGATTGGCGATGCGGAGTACTGAGAGCGCCATCTGGTCGTTGGCAACGAATACCGCGTCCATCTCGGGATAAGATTGCAATAACTGCTCAAAAGCCGTTGCCCCACTAGCAGGAGACCAATTCCCTACCGTCCAGTGGGTGTCCGCTACTTTAATTCCGGATTTTTCCAGGGTCTCTTGCCAGGCTTGCTTACGTTGGCGGGCTTCCCACCAATCCAACGGACCGGAAATGTGACCGATGTGGGAAAAACCCTGTTCCATCAAGTGCCGGGTTGCCAGGACCCCTCCGGCATAGTTGTCGACCAATACAATGGATACCCCCGCTCGAGGCTGCATAGTCAGAAAAACAACCGGTACAGGAACGTCATTTAGAATCTCATCAACCCAGCGGCGGTTATCTCCTACTTCGGGTACTGCCCACACGATCCCATCCACGTGGTGGGAGAGTAAATCCTGTAAGAGGGGCTTTATGTCTTCGGTATCAAAGCGTGGGAGTTCCTCAAGCAGAAGGGCATACTTCAGTTCCTCAGCCATGCTGGTAATACCGTTCAACGTGCGCGAGGGACCAAAATATTTCAATCCAGAAGTAACGACCCCGAGGGTAAAACTACGCTGTTGGATCAGGCTGCGTGCCAGGGCGCTGGGCTGGTAATTCAATTCCTCGATCACATGTTGGATGCGCGCGCGGGTTTCCGGGGCAACATCAGGGCGATCATTAATAACTCGCGAGACAGTTTGGGTGGAAACACCGGCGACCTTTGCTACCTGTTTGATGGTAGAGCGTTTATTTGTATTCATATGAAGCCTTATATCACTAACATCTCGTTGTATGTTATCGTTATCGGGAACGATAACATAATAACAAATACACAATGATTTGTCAAGAGATTATCAGCAGAAAGGCAAATTATCAATGGGAATACAAAATATTGTAGAAAAACCGTGTTATTCCGGCGAATTATACGGTTAAACCTGTATTTTGAGTTGTTTTACACAAATCAAATGCACCTTCCCTCTTGACAAGCAACATCTTTTTTGCTAATATATCAATGCCAAATGTGAACGATAACGGGAACGTTATCGGGAACGTTGACGGGAGCGGTATAAGATGCTCCTCAAAGATTAGCCGAAGTGAAAATCGCCAATGCATAGCACAAATAAACCATTCAATAATTGCAGGCGCAACCTAACAGAAAGGAGAGTGAACGTGTAAATATTAATCTCAAGGATCGTGATCCTAGACTTTAGCAGGAAGGTCGCGTTTGCACTAACTTCGTGCATATTCTTAAAGCCATCTTTCCGGGAAGACGCTTCGATAAACATTGATTTACCCAACTCATAAGGAGAGTGCTAGATGAAAATCACAAAGATTTTAGGGTTCGCTTTAGCGGTGACATTTATTCTTTCCGCAGCAGGCTGTGGATCGACTGCCATGACGGTTGCACCCACAACGGCTGCCCAGCTTATTACCGACTCCGGTTACGTAATCCCCACGCAAAAATGTGCACCCAATTGCAAATACACTGACATGGTCGTTGGCTTTATCCAGACTGGTCCTGAAGGTGCATGGCGTACCGCTAACAACGCGTCCTTCGATGAATACGCCAAACAACAGGGCATCACACTGAAGGTCTACGACGCCCAAGGTAAGGTCGAGAATCAGATTTCGGCTTTCCACACATTCAATCAAGATTCCACCGTGAACGTTATTATCCTTGCAGCTGATGACACGAAGGGTTTTGACGATGTGTTGCAGGAAGCCAAGGCTAATGGAAAACTGGTCATTCTGGAAGACCGCACCGTCGATTCGTCAGCAGCCCTGTATTACACCCGTATCGGCTCAGACTTCGTTGCCGAGGGGCAAAAAGCCGCCGCGGCTATGTGCACCCTGCTCAAGGATTCCGCTAAGAAGAACGTTGTTGAGATCTCCGGTGCCGTAGGCGCTGGTGCGGGCATTGATCGCGCCAAGGGATTTCGCCAGAAGATGGGTGATTGCGGGATCGCGATCACTGCTTCCCAAACTGGCAACTGGGCTGTCGCAGACAGCAAGGCAGTCACGGAGGCCTGGTTAAAAGATCCAGCCCTCAAGGATTTCCAAGGCGTATTTGCCCACAATGATGAAGAAGCGTTAGGCGCCATCCAGGCCATCCAGGAAGCCGGTCTCAAACCTGGCGTGGATGTCATGGTTGTTGGTGTGGACGCCACGAAAGACGGTTTCGCTGCCCTGATCGATGCAACCTTGGGCGCTGACATCGAGTGCAACCCGCTGCTCGGTCCACAGGTTTTGGATGCTGCCTTGAAAGGCTTGAACGGCGATACAACCATGCCTAGTTATGTTCCCTCGCAGGAAGGTGAATTTTTCGCTGCACAGGGTGCAGATGCGTTGAAAGAAATTCTGCCCACCCGTAAGTACTAAATAACGAAACTAGTGACTTTCCCGGGAGTCACTGGTCAGAAAAATATATTTGAGTAAAATAGGAGAAGCGGCGCCCGCGCCGCTTCTCCAGCAAATGAAGCCCAAATAGTAGTGCATTAATGATTGAGGTAGCTTATGGCAGAGTCAACCGATGATTCAAACCGTGATATTGTGGTGATGAAAGGTATCTCGAAATCGTTTCCGGGTGTGCTAGCTCTTGAGAATGTGGATTTTACGCTCAGA
>Ga0153916_10000316_pt1 | contig 31796 bp, 27 predicted proteins | sample Opewatmetagenome_FD_109642 | JGI IMG/M metagenome (GOLD analysis project Ga0153916, IMG submission 109642) | Freshwater wetland microbial communities from Ohio, USA - Open water 3 Core 3 Depth 4 metaG | ecosystem: Environmental > Aquatic > Freshwater > Wetlands | place: USA: Ohio, Lake Erie...
CAATTGTATGGCAGTTGTGTCTGCCTCGGATTCTGGGAGTTGTAGGGTTGGGACCTTGAATTCGTGTTCTCCACGCACATTTAGTAACGCCCTGCTGGTCACTAATATCCTTACCTTGGGTGCCGCCTCAAGCAATTCAGAGACCAATGGCGCGGCAGTCAGCACCTGTTCGAAGTTATCGAGCAAGAGCAACATGCTTTTATTCCGCAAGTAACTTATTACACTCTTAAAAAGCGATTGGCTGCCACCCTCGCGTACACCCAACAATTCAGCGATCTTGGAAACCATGAGCGCAGGCTCACTCGCCTCAGCTAGCGATACAAAGAACACGCCATCTTTGTAATGGTCGAGTAACTGAGCCGCTATCTGCAAGCCGAGACGCGTCTTCCCGGTGCCACCAGGGCCCGTCAAGGTGAGCAATCTCACCTGTTCAAGCTCGAATAACTCCTTCACCGCTGTGATTTCCGCATCCCGCCCAATGAAAGATGTAACCGGGGCTGGCAGGTTATGCGGGAGAATTTCCGGTTGGCCGGTTGAAACCATTGATTGTAAAGAAGAGAGCTCAAAGCGTTCAGTCAATAAGAGCGCCAGGTCGTTTTCCACCAATTGACGCAATTCCTCGGCGTTTGAGAAATATTTGTAGGAGACCCTGTCATCGATCTTAATCCGCGCCAATAATTTGTTAAGACCAGACTCACGTTCAGTAGCTGGGTTTTTAATATAGATCAGCTTGGGCTTTTCGGCAGCAAGAAGATATTCATCCTCCAACCCCGAGATTTCCATGCTTGGAGCGACGTAGCCGTAACTTTGCCAATAAATACCAATAAAGATGTGGCTTTGCTCCAGATATGCCCGGTAAAGGTTGATCGCCGGGTGAGGGCGTGCACCCAGTTCGAACATGACCGGTGCCAAATGCAGTTGTGTGATGGCTTCTTTAACCGCCGTGCGCTCATCGGCCAGCTCGCGTATGGTGGAGCTGACAAACACCCTTAATCGTTGATCGGGTGTGCGAATTAGGCCGGGGGTATTCATGTTCTTCCCTCGCGTAGTTATGGAAAGCCGGAGGATTTGCCCTCAATTATATACCCGTCTTTATTCAAATAATACAGAGTAGTTTTGATGACTGACTACTCTCTTGATCAGCTAGCGTTAGCCTAATTCCGTACCATTATTAATAAAGATGGAATTTTAAATTGGTCTGACGAAGAGAAATATGAATTGCCGGAATATATAACTATGAATTAATCTATTGTTTCATTTCAATTGAAATAGCCATTAATGTTTATGCATCTCGATTTTTACTTCTGGAAATTGTTTCGACGGTCCGTTCAGAAGGGATGATGGCTGATCCAGCAGGTATTTATTGAAAAATGCGAGTGAATATGCATTAAGTATCTCAGACCCTCGTCGGGCACGGATTGGCCCGGTCAAACCAAGCTGGGATGAAATCGGAAACCAAAATGGCGCGTCGGTAAAATTAAGGTGGAACATTTTGAGTATCTCCAGGTAGTAGCCATCACCTGGCAGGCTCTCATACACCGCACGCATCGTGGTCAGGGTTAGCTCGATATCCTTTTCAGTCCAGCCCCCAATTCGCTCTCGTTCCAGCCGCATCGTATCAGCATCGCGTGTGATGAACATGCACGGTTGTCGTAAGCCTCGCTTCACGACCTCAGCAGGCATCCAGACATCCATAATGAGACAGGCTTTTAGGCGCGCATCTTTTAAGCAGGCTTCGGCAGCATTCTCCCCACCCAGTGAAATTCCAAAGATGCCAACATGCCCTAAGTCAAGATGCCCGGTTAGGATATGATTAGGATCAGACGCGTTAATCTTAGACAATTGATCGAGGGTGAAGCTCACATCCTGGGCAAAATACGGGAGGATGCCATTGGGTAAGGTTTTACCGTGCATCATAGGCGCATTGGGTTGCGGCTCTATGCTCTGCATAGTCAAAGGATTGATCTCATTTTTCGACCATCCAGAAATTTTTCGTCCATCGGGAAAGAGCACCAATGCCACAGCGCCAGGCTGATCAAGACCGACAACGATATAACCGTGCGAAACCAGCTCTTCAATCTGGAATGTGCTCGCAGCTCGAAACCCATCTAGCCCGGTTAGATAAATGAGGACTGGAAAACTGGATTGGTTATCCGTTATAGGTGCATATGGTATTGCATTCGTGGTCACATATTTAAAGTGAGTAAATAGGAACCACGGCATGTGAAATAAGCGTGCTAATGCAGGAGCAACGGCTTCTGCATTTTGAATGTAAGGCGCACGCTGTGCAGATGACTTGTTTTTGGCAGGATACCAAACCTGCACCATAAGTTCACGCCTGTCATTTGGATCAGTGCTGAATAGTTCCGGGCGGCTTGCATCCACCCAGTGGTAAATCACGGTGCCGATTGCATAAAGCCCTGTTGGCTCTGGAAACTGAAACACGGGGGACAAAAACGGCAGGATGATTGAAATTATGAGCATGATTACGCCGATTCCTATGCTAAACCAGGATACGACTGGAGAAACATGAACACCACCCGGTAATACATAACGAAGCAGCCAAATTATGAACAAGAAGACTGTTAAAGAATAGGCTGGTATCATTTGCCAGCGTGGTCCTTCGGCTAAGATCTGTGCAGCTGCTAAAAGTACCCCGATCAGCGCTGCGTATTGCATCCAACTCGACATATACAAGTGTGGGATTATCAATCCTAAGAAAGCCAGCAATATGACGAGAGTTAGTAGTATCTCAAGAAATCTCAGTTTCATGACACTTATTTTATTCACCTAAAATCGAATAGAATATAAAACAAGAAAGACATAAAAAACTCCCCAAATTGTTCGGTTTATGTCCTTCGAGCCTTGCGAATCTGAAACAGCCTATTCTAAAACGCCTATCGCTTTTTCTACTTCCTCCAGAATTTCACCCGATTTTACCAGTGCTTTCATTTTGTTGTGGTCAGGATATAATGGCCGGTCTTCCTCCAGGTGATCCACATATTTTCTGATGACTTTATGTGCGGCTTGCACACCTTTCCCAGGTGTAAATTCGCGGAAGTCCAATGCCTGCGCAGCTGCCATAAATTCAATCCCCAGAATTCCGTAGGCATTGTCCAGGATTTGGTCATTCTTGATGGCAGTGTTCATGCCCATTGAGACGAAATCCTCCTGGTCAGCGGCAGCTGGGATAGATTGGATGCTGGCTGGCATCGATAAGATGCGCTGTTCGACGATCATCATGTCCGCCGTATATTGGCTGAGCATCATTCCGGAGAACATCCCTGCCCCCTTGGTCAGGAACTCCGGCAGCCCCACGCTCAGAGCTGGGTTGGTCAACCGGTTCAATCTGCGCTCGGAAAGTACACATACCATGGTGATGGCCGCTCCAGCCATATCCATCGGCAGGCTGATGGGTGAACCCTGGAAATTAGCCCCGGTCAGGGTTAGTTGGTACTCTGGCAGGAAGATTGGGTTATCCCCCACACCGTTTAGCTCGATCTCCACCTGGCTCCGGGCATACTCGATAGCATCGTGTGCAGCTCCAATCACTTGGGGTGATGAGCGCATCGAATAGGCATCCTGAACTTTTGTCTTCATCTTGCCGGTTGTCAGGTCACTCCCGGCGATGCATTTCATGATCGTCCTGGCGCAGCGGACGGCTCCTGTAAACCCTCTCGCCTGGTGTAAGCGCACATCGTAAGGTTTTAAATTTGCCAGGAGCGCCTCCAGGCTCATCGCACAGGCAATCTCGGCTTGTTTCAACCACCGGTTCATATCATATAGATGCAGCGCACTCATCGCAGTCAGCAGGTTTGAGCCGTTAATGGCTGCCAGTCCATCCCTTGCTTGCAGGCCAGGGATTGGGATTCCTGCCCGTTGCATGGCAACCTGTCCCGGAAGTCGCTCACCCTGATAAAATGCTTCCCCCTCACCCAACAATAAGAGGGCAAGTTGCGACATGGGTGCCAGGTCTCCGCAAGCCCCGACAGATCCTTTTTGACAGACCACTGGTGTCACACCTTTATTGAGCATCTCCACCAATGTCAGTGTGATCTCTGGCCTGCAGCCCGACATGCCATGCGCATGGACGTTCGCCCTCCCCACCATTGCCCCCCGCACGTGCTCGATCGGGCAAGGCTCTCCGATCCCCGCCGCGTGGTTGTAGATCAGGTACTTCTGGAATTGTTGCACCTGCTCATCGTTCAGTACTCGTTCTGAGAATTCTCCAATGCCGGTATTCACGCCATACATGATCTCATGCGCTGCGATCTTTGTCTCCAGCATCGTACGGCAGGCTTTGATCCGTTCCAATGCCTGTGGATCTAGTTGGACTTGCTCTCCCAGGCGCGCAACTCGCATTAAGTTTTCCACCGTTAAGCCAGTTCCATCGATGACAATCGTCATAAAGCTCTCCTTAATTGTTCGTCAAAACGACACAACCTGTTATACCGGATATGCGAGATTGGAGCAAGTGATTTTCGTCAGAAATTTTAGGTCCATCATTGTGCAAGGATGGTCAGGCATGAGATTAGGAAACATATCCTGTGACACTCAGTACATCTGTCTCTAGCCAGGATTTGTATCCTGATATAATCTATTAATCTGCGAAGCAGATGATTGTCACCTCTTCTGTTATTTTTAGCTTTTATTTGAAAACCCGACATGATTTTACTTGATGAAAGGAGATTCGCTATGCGGTTGTACGCCGATAGTGCAAAATGCTCTGGGTGTCGAGCCTGTATGGTGGCTTGCTCACTCAATCTCTTTCAAGAAAGCAACCCTAAAAAAGCCTCACTCAATTTGATCGCCCATTTTCCTGACCCTGGTGTTTACGAAATGAAAGTCTGCACCCAATGTGGCGATTGTGCTGCAGTCTGTCCGACAGAGGCGATCAAGCAGAATGACCGTGGTGCCTATTATGTCGATTTTGCCGAGTGCAATCTTTGCGAAGCCTGTGTGCCCGAGTGCCCTGAAGAAGTTATGTTCGTACGTTCTGAGCTGGCCAATTCCGCCTGGAAATGTGATCTGTGTGGCGACTGCGTCAGTGTGTGCGGCACCGGTGCACTATGGATAGCGGATTAGGAGGCAGCCATGAACGGTTACGGTGGAACTATTCTTCGGGTCGACCTTACTGATGGAAATATAAGTAAACAACCTACTCCTGGCCAAGTGTCGCGCGATTTCATTGGCGGCCGAGGGTTTGGAATCCATTTCTTATTCAAAGAAGTGCCCAAGGGTACTGATCCGCTGGGTCCTGCCAATAAGCTCATCATCTCATCCGGTCCATTTTCAGGGATGATGGTGGCTGGTGGTGGCAAGTGTAGCTGGACGACCAAGTCGCCTCTCACTGGCGGTTATGCCGATGCTTCCATGGGTGGTCATTTCAGTGCCGAGATGAAATACGCAGGCATTGATGTCATCATCCTTGAAGGCATCAGTCCTAAGCCAGTTTATTTGTTCATCGATGACAATAAAATCCAACTCCTGGATGCATCCGGCCTGTGGGGCAAGACCGCTTTTGATGTGGAAAAAGAGCTGAAGCATAAATACGGCGAAGAATATCAGGTAGCTGTTATCGGTCCAGGGGGTGAAAATCAGGTCCTGTATGCCTGCATCAACCATGACTATGGTCGCCAGGCTGGTCGAGGTGGCGTCGGTACGGTCATGGGAAACAAGAAGGTGAAAGCTATTGTACTGCATGGCACCAAGTCGGTACCTGTGGCAGACGTTGAAACTTACCGCAAAGCAAGTTTGGCGCTGTATAAAGCCTGCAAGGATGCTGAGGGCCTTGCTGAATGGACGCGCTACGGCACTACCGTGGTGACAAGTTGGTGTGACGAAGTCGGTGCCCTGCCTACACGCAACTTCAGCGCCGGTTCTTTTGAGCAGGGTCCCAATATCTACGGCCAGACCATGCGCAAGGAAATCGTCATCACCGATAAGGGTTGTTTTGGTTGCCCCTCCCCGTGCGGTAAATATAGCTATATGAAGCGTTATAACACCCAGGTGGAAGGCCCTGAATATGAGACCATCGGTATGCTGGGCTCGAACCTCGGGATTGGTGATATTCAGGCGGTAGCCGAAGCCAACCGTTTGGCAGACAATTACGGGTTAGATTCCATCAGCACTGGAGGCTGCATTGCTTGGGCGATGGAATGCTACGAGAAAGGTATCTTCACCAAGGCAGATACGGATGGTCTCGAGCTTAAATTTGGAAATATTGATGCAGTTTTTGCTCTGATTAAAAAAATCGCCTATCGTGAGGGCAAGCTCGGTGCTCTCCTTGCCCTGGGGACCAAGCGAGCTGCTGCCCAGGTTGGGAAAGGCACGGAAAAATTTGCCATCCAGGTCAAGGGGATGGAGCAATCCGCTTATGCCACCCATAATGCCACTGCCATGTTATTGGCCTATATGACCTGTGATGTAGGTGCCCACCACAACCGCTCCTGGGCCATCACCTACGACCTGCAAGTGGGTCGGGATAAGGTCGTCCCAGAAAAAGTAGCACGCATTGTCTGGCTGCAGAACTTCCGTCCGATGTTCGATGTACTGGGCTCATGCCGCCTGCAATGGGTCGAGCTGGGCATCGACCGTGAGCTTTATATCCCCGTCCTCGAGGCTATCACGGGTGTCAAGCGCTCCTGGCAAGACCTGGAAGCGGTCGGAAACCGCATCTGGAACCTCACCCGCATGTATTGGGTGCGCGAGATTGCAGATTTTAGCCGTGAGTGGGATCTCCCCTCACCACGCTTCTATACTGAGCCTCCTAAAACAGGTACGACCGCAGGCCAGATCACCAAATATGAAGATGTTCAAAAATTACTGGATATTTACTACGAGCAACGTGGTTGGGATGAAAACGGCATCCCCACTCAGCAGACATTGGAAACTCTCAACCTGTCCGCACTGGTTGCTTAAACACAAGCGTAGGCGAGGTTCGAGATCATGGGATGGCCTCGAACCTCGATTTTTATCATCATGACTGCGATTATCCGACCTCTTGGAATGCTCAAATCCTATATCGGTGATTTGAAAGAAACCACCGTCGAAGCGGGTAGTTCTGTCCGTGAAACATTAACCCGCTTGGGCATTGATCCACAGCTGGTGGCTGGTGTTTTTGTCAACGAAGAACAACAAACGAAGGATTATATCCTTCAAGATGGCGATATCGTCAAGCTTCTGGCGGTCATTGGGGGTGGGTGATCATTTCCTGGCAGGCTTCACACCTCTTTCCCACAAAACTCAGTCACTACATCCCATAACACGGGTAACCCCGTCTCGATAAAAGAAATCGGCATGCGCTCATCAATCCCGTGTGCCAGCTGCAATATCGTTATATCTGGTGGAAGCACCCCCGGGGTAAACCCATATACGATTATCCCCGCCTTCTGGTATTGGCAAGCATCCGTGATCCCCGGCATTAACATGGGTATAACCAGCCCACCTGGATCCATCTGGCGTGTCCTCTGGTCCAGTAGTTTGTAAAGCGGGGTTCCAGTGGAAAATTCCGCCCCAGTTATCGAACGAATGATCTCTATCTCTACCCCAGTCCCAACTACCTGTTGGACCTCGCTTTTTACCTGATCAGGCGTCTGTCCTGGGACTAACCCACATATCAGGTCAACCTCTGCCATCGAAGGGGTTGGGGTCATCTCATTCCCGGCTTGTAACCGGTTTAGGAAAACCGTATTCGTCACCAATGCCGCGATCGTATCCCGGCTATAACCTTTCAGGCTTCTGAGTACGATATCCATCACATAGGGTGATTTAAGCATGCGTACCACTACATTGAATGGAAATCTTAATTGTAAAGCGGCTGCATCTGCCATCTCCTGGGTTGTTGGTGTGAAATGCGCCGGTAAATGAGTGATTGTGTTAATTCTTGCAATGACCTGAGCAATGCGATATATGGCGTTATCGCGTGGTGGTATCGAGCCATGCCCAACTTTCCCGTGCACGCGCGCCCGGAGCTGGCAGAATGATTTCTCTGCCACCTGGATGGGATACAATTTGGTCCTGCCCAGAAATACCGTCAATGCACCCGCCTCGGTAAATCCGTATTCCGCGTCGATCAGCCCACGGTGCTGCTCCACCAGAAATTTAGAGCCGTGGGTAAACCCGTGCTCCTCATCTGCGATGGCTGCCAGGATCACATCTCTTTTCAGCGGAATTTTCTGACGGTATAAACTCAGGAAGATTTCCAGGTACATCGCCAGAAAGCCCTTCATATCCAAGGCACCTCTCCCCCATACCTCACCATTAAACACCTCACCCCCAAATGGGTCGTGGCTCCATTGGTCACGATCGGCAGGCACCACATCCACATGGCCACTTAATAACAATGGTCGCTTTGAACCATCACCTTTTATCCTGACCACCAGGTTTACCCGCTTGGGTATTGATTCAAGGATCGTGATCGATTCTGGTGGAATCCCTGCTTTCTCCAGGATGTCCTTGATGATCATGATCGCCGGCAGCTCATCCCCTGGTGGATTCTCAGTCGCCGCCTGGATCAGTCTAGAAAGGTTCGTCACTGTTTCATCGGTCATCAACTTCCAATTGATCGGATGGCTCATAGATTCTTCTCCAGAGAAAAATCCCGACGAACTTTATATACATTCAAATATAATCAATTCTTTCTTATTCCCTGCTCTTTAGCCACTTCAGTAACTTATGTACACTCCATGTATTGATTACATCCTTCGCTTCTACCCACGCTCGCCTGGCTGTCGAGACGCCAAAATGCATGTAATCCATGTCCGTATCGATGTGCGCATCCGTATTGATACTCACCTTGATTCCCATTTCTATTGCCCTTTTGGCGTGCACATCATCCAGGTCCAGGCGCATGGGATGCGCATTGATCTCCAAGGCTACCCCCGTTTCGGCTGCAGCTGAGAAGACTGCATCCATATCCAGATCTGATGGCTCACGGTCGGGGAATAACCTGCCGGTCGGGTGACCGATCACGTCTACGTGTGGGTTGTGCATGGCTTTGATCAGGCGCTCGGTGATCTTCTCACGCGGCTGCCTTAACCCTGTATGGATGGAAGCAACCACGATGTCGAGCGAAGCTAATACCTCATCGCTATAGTCCAGGCTTCCATCTGTCTTGATCTCCACTTCCGCCCCTTTGAGCAGTTGGATAGTTTTCCCCATCTCCTGCATCACCGCATCAATTTCCTTCCCCTGCTCCATTACATCTGAAGCATCCATCCCTTGAACCACCCCCAGGCTGCTGGTATGGTCGGTCAAAGCGAGTACCTTTAATCCCCGCTTTGCAGCCGCCTCCGCCATCTCGCGCCCGCTGAGTTTTCCATCGCTCCATGTTGAGTGCGCTTGCAGGTCAGATTTTATATCTTTGAGCTCGATTAGGTCAGGCAGCTTGCCTTTGATCGCCGCCTGCACCTCGCCCCGGTCTTCGCGTAGCTCGGGTGGGATCCAGGGTAACCCCAACGTTTCATACACGTCCTCTTCCCGCGCACAGATGACCTCACTTCCATCCTTGCTTTTTAATGAATGCTCTGATAACGAATATCCTTTCTTCAGGGCATATTCACGCAGACGAACATTATGATCTTTCGAGCCCGTGGCATAGACCAGCGCTGTACCCCAATGCTCAGGCGGGTGCACCCATAATTGGGCTTGCAAGCCATGGGTGAACTCCACGCTGGCTTTTGTTTCACCTTTACCCAGTACGCGCGCCACATCTTTACGACTGACAAATGCATCCATTACCGCACTCGAATCTTTCGCGGCTGCCAGGATATCGATATCCCCAACAGTCGATCGCATCCGGCGCAGGCTGCCCCCTACTTCCACGGCTTTCACACCCTGAGCTTTCCCGAGGTAATCCAACAGTTCTTGGGCAAAAGGCCAGGCTCGCCCGAGTGGCAATCTGGTTGAACGCCTTCCCAATGCCTCGATTCCGGCGATGATTTTTACTTCTGATTTTTCCCCCATCCCCGCCAGGCTGCGTAGCTTCCCGGTTCGGGCAGCTTCATCGAGATCAGACAAAGTGGTGATACCCAACTGCTTCCAAAACAACGCCACTTTCTTCGGACCGAGGTCGGGCACCTGTAATAACTCAGCCAGGCTTGGTGGCACCTCCGCTTCAAGCTTATCCAGGAACCCCAGATGGCCTGTGGAGAGCAGCTCATCGATTTTTTCCGCGATCGCCTTGCCTACTCCGTCTACCTCGGTCAGCTTTCCTTGTTTCCAAATATCATTTACATCCTGGCTGAGATTGCTTAAGCTATCAGCAGCTTTGCGATATGCCAGGATCTTATAGATATTTTCTCCTTTAATCTCCAATAGATCAGCAATTGTTGAGAAGGTTCTTGCCAGTTCTTGGTTTGTCATCTTCTCCCTCCATGTGAAAAGTTTACCACGCACAGGTGTGAAAATTTTAATATAAAATAGAGGGCAAGCTTATCCGATCCCTCGATTAAAATACCAGATCATCAGGCAGTACTTAATTAGGCTTCTTATTAAACATGGATTTCCCTAATTTCTACACAGGTATGCTCATCGGATTCTCCATTGCTGCCCCGGTCGGACCGATTGGCGTCCTGTGCATCAAACGTACGCTTACATCCGGTCGTTTATCTGGTTTTATTTCAGGATTGGGTGCGGCTTCTGCCGATACCCTCTATGGCAGTATAGCCGCTTTTGGTTTGACATTTATCTCGAATTTCCTCATCCACCAGCAATTCTGGCTGCGCCTGATAGGTGGTGCCTTCTTATGTTATTTAGGCATACGGACAATTATCTCGGTACCCGTGAGTCCAGTTAATCATTCGAAACCCCTTAGCCTGCTGAATGCCTATGGTTCTACATTCTTCCTCACCATCACCAACCCCCTCACCATCCTGTTCTTTGCAGCTGTATTCACCGGGCTCGGGTTAGTGAAAGCACAAAACACTTATTCTTCTGCTTTAAGCATTGTAGCAGGTGTCTTCCTGGGCTCTGCCTGCTGGTGGCTTCTACTCAGTGCTGGGGTTAACCTCCTGCGAGCCAGAATTCAACCTGCCGGATTGCTTTGGGTGAATCGTATCTCTGGGTTGATCATCCTCGCCTTCGGGATCGCCACCATCCTCGGAGCGATAGCCTTATATGGTCAGACCTGATCGGATGCAGTTTATTCAAGAAAGATGAGGACAATCCTTTATGACCAAATCGACTGTTTTCCCCGAAAAAGAAAATCGCAGCTTATATATCACGGTGATTTTTTATGCCATTATTGTCATCATCAAATTATTTGCCTATTTTTCCACCCATGTAATGGTGCTCCTGGCAGAATCGTTCCATACCCTGAGTGATCTATTTATATCCGGATTCTTATTGGTTGCCTTGATGTGGTCTCGCAAGGGGGCGGATAAAGAGCATATGTTTGGTCATGGGCGTGCTCAAAATGTGGCAGCCTTGCTGGCTGCTACCTTATTTCTGTCTTTCACCAGTTATAAGTTATATGAGGAAGCCATCCCCAAATTGCTCCACCCTGCTTCACAGATCCACGAAAACTTGCCGGTTGCCATTGGTGTGTTAGTCCTTACCATGTTCATTGCCGGCTTTCCATTGGTCAGTCTCATCCGCCAAAAAAAGCTTGGGGCAGCGGCAAAAGCCCAGATGATAGAGCTCATCAATGATGAATTAGGAGTCTTATCTGCCCTGATCGGGACAATTTTCATCGCGGTTGGCTATCCTCTAGCCGATCCAATTGCCACCATTATCGTAGCTACAATTATTGCCGTGAATGCCATCGGTGTGTTCCGTGAGAACCTCGGGCTGGTTTTGGGAAAATCACCTGGTCCGGAGTATATCGAAAAGATTCGGACGATTGCTGAAGCCACCCCCGGTGTACTCGAGGTTGTGGGTCCATGGGCTGAATACATTGGTCCCGATTCCATCCATGTCGATATGCAGGTCAAAGTCGCAAGCGGCATCACTATCGATGCTGCCAACAACATCGCTCGCCTCGTCCGACAACGGGTCCAATCAGAGATGGATTGTATCTATTGCTCTGTGCATGCTGAACCATAATTTCCAGTCAGGTTTATACTGGCTGGAGATTAGTCTCAGATTACCTGTATCAAATCCTATTTCAGCTGATACACTACATTAATTCGTTCTTGATGGTGCTTTCACCAGCTTTGTCTTCACCCTGCTTAAGGAATTGGTAAGTTAACCCCCACAACCAATCTTGAAGGTATGTCTCGATATTATCCAACAGCTGTATTTTTACCATCAGGGCAGATAACAGCTCCTGGCTATCTTTCCACACTCGTAAAGATCCGGAATGAGCCTCCTCGTCAACAACCTTCTGCTCATCCAGCATTTTCAAAAATTGTTTTTCACTTAAGCTTTGCAGGACCTTATTCCCCCCTTGCTTCTCCAGAGTAACTCCATATCCCTTCAGGATGATCGATAGCTGGTTGGTCACCTGACTCAAATCATCCTGCACCTGTGCCTTGCGTTTTGTAGCTTCCCCGAGAATCTCGCGCAAAGCATCCAAACTCTGTGTGCCAGCGATCACTAGCTCCTGGATCATCTCATGGACTGGGTGTGTTGAACCATCTTCCAGGCAATGATTGATCACATCTCCAGCTTGGAGGCGAAAATAAGCCTTTTCTACGATCGCAAAAATGGACGTCGTCGGTTTATTGGCCATAGATCATCATTTCCCTGCATACCGGGCAGGGGCATAATGCTCTCAGGTAATGCCACTCATAGATCCCAAAATGGTGGCCGTCCTCCCACGCGATAGTGATCCCGTAAGTGCCGACTTTTTCGATCTCCACCGGGCGCGTAGCGGGGGTATCTTCTATCGGCATATAAAAAACTTCGTGGGGAGGTTCTGTGCCCATTTGTTCATGGCCACCTCTGCACTCTGCGCAAGGGCAGGCATTTCGAACCAGTGAAAAAGGATAAATGCTGGTGTGCCCGTCATCCCAAACGACTAAAAGCTCCTTCTTCTTTTTGTTTACCGTGATCTCTGTCGGGATATTAGCATTCATCACAACCTTCATTCGTTTAAAACTATATCCCGAAATGCGTAAACGCGCAAATCGAGCCCCTTAACAAAGATGTTATATTTGATTAAGGATTTTGAACGACCGCCAGGTAATTCGCTACCCCCCACCCCACCGCATTTTCCGTATATGGGTCTTGCAGATACCACCAGGAATATCCATCCGCCTCGATGGGTCCCTCCTTGACTAAAAATACCTCGGTATCGATAGCTACATAATGCACTTCGCTCGCAACCCCGGCAGTTACATGTAACCTTAATCCATCCCCACCTGTTCCCACCACCTGGACGTAATCGCCTTGTTTAATCACACCACTTGGCATGGGTATCTGCCCGCCCACTGATGTGGGTTCCATAGTCGGTGTAGGTGTGGTAATCGGTGCTGGTAGAGTTTTCGTCGGGGCCTCGATCACGTTCAGGATAGCTGTGGCAGGGACCAAATTAATGTTTATTGCTCTCGCTGACCACAACAAAAACAACAAGGCTGTGAACACAAACGCAGCAAAAAATAATCCTCCAAGAATCACTTTATAGTTCAACCAAGCCTTCAGCCATCTGAACATAATCGAGTTAAGTGGGCACCAGGAAGAATGTCAGAGCAAGGATGATATAAATTGCCAGTAATTCCGCTCCCTCCAGCCAGTTTGATTCTCCATCGGCTGATACCAGGGCTGCAATAATCACGCCAGCGATCAGTGCGATCAGCTCAAGCTGATTGAACACCAGTGTCAATGGATGGCCAAACAGCAAACTGATGAATACCAGCAAAGGTGCCACAAACAATGCAATCTGCAGGCTGGAGGCGATGGCTATTTCCACGCTTAAGGTCATTTTATTCTTTAACGCCACCTGCACAGCTACAATATGCTCGGCTACATTGCCAATGATCGGTATGAAGATCAGCCCAATAAAAAATTCCGAAATCCCCAATGTGGTCACAACCGGCTCGACTGCGCCCACCAAGACTTCTGAGAGGTATGCTACTCCAGCTGTCGATACCATCAGCACCACAATCGCTGTCCTCAAGGACCAACCCTTTGGAGCCGTATCCTTGACCTCCTCATCCACCACCACCGGCCCTCCAATTACCTTGTAACTATAAATAAGTCCTAGTACATAGAGGATGATCATCACGGTGGCAACCCCAAGACTCAGTGTTTCTACTCTCGGACCAGGGGTTTCGATGTTGCCGAGGTAGTGGCTCAGTAATGATGGTATCAGCAGGATCACCACCGTCAATACCAGCATGATCGCATTATTGCTGGCTTGTTTACGGTTGAATGTCTGCAATCCGTGGCGCAGCCCACCCAGGAGGATGGACATCCCCAGCACCAGGAGCAGGTTCCCCAGGATAGAACCAGTGATGGATGCCTTTACCAGCTCGAGCAATCCTGCCCGTATGGCGACAATCGTGATGATCAGCTCAGCCGCATTTCCCAGCGTGGCGTTGAGTAGTCCACCAATGCGCGGATTGGTATAAAAAGCTAATACCTCAGTGGCAGCGCCTATCATCCCCGCCAGTGGAATAATAGTAATGGCCGAAAATATAAATGTGAGGATCGGGGACCATTGTAATACTTCAGACAGGATGGAAAATGGGAATGCCACCAGTAAGACTACTAGAGGATTTTCGCGGATGAACGATTTGATCTTGTTCATGGGTTGCACGCATTAAAGATGGTCATTATGCCGGAAAAGTTGCCTTGGAGTCTCCTGAGGCACCAATAAGCGCAATCCTCGAGAAATGACTTGGATCTCGATACAACGTTCATCGTAAGGCATTGGCTCGGCATCTACCTGCACGTATAGCGGTTTATCCGACTGTAATTCAAGCTGCCTGAAAGAGACATTGCGCACTTTTTCCGAATCGACGTGCCTGCCTGCATATAAATCCCACGCCCGTTGGATAGTGTCACCCAATGTATCTCCCTCAAACAACCATAAGTCGATCACCCCATCATCCAGGAGTGCATACGGAGATAATTTCGCTAACCCTCCGGCATAAAGATGTATATTACTCATGATAGCTAATAAATAATGACCACTGATGTGCAGGTTATCTGCAATAACATTCAAATTGATCCCATGCCACAAACTTGCCAGCCAGGCAGTCGAGGCTGCATAAGTCATATTCGCGAATAGTTTCTCACTCCGTGGTCTCGGTTCGATATGGTGGATGGCAAAGGCATCCAGGCCCACCCCGGCCCACATTAGAAAAGGTGTCCCTCCACACAAGCCGATATCTACTTCGTGCACATCGGCATCTGCCAATCTGCGTGCACTTTCCTCCAGTGCCATCCATCGGGTCCACGTCAGGCCGGGCAGACCGAGCTCTTGCGCCAGCACGTTAGCTGTGCCCCCAGGCAAAACGCCAAGCGCAGTTGAGCTGCCTGCCAAACCGCGCACAGCCAGGTTGATCGTGCCATCGCCTCCCACCACAAACAAAGCCTCCTTACCTTCCAGAGCAGCCTTGTGCGCTAGGTGAGTCACCTGTTCGCCATAGTGTGTCATCGTCAGGTGGATATCCCAACCACTCGCCCTTAGAACATTGGCTGCCCGCTCTGCCAGGATGCCTGATGGGAATCTACCAGCATTTGGGTTATAAATCATTTCGGCTGTGCGCACGTAATGATTGTACTCGAATTTTTCACACCTTCAACATTCGTGCTAGAATATGTCAGCAATATGAACACTCCAACATTGCTGAATAACCGCTATCAGATCGAGGCACGGATAGGCTCGGGGGGAATGGCTGAAATCTATCGCGCCCACGACTTGATGCTTGAGCGCACTGTAGCCATCAAGCTGCTCAAGGAAGATTTTTCAACCGAAACCTCCTTCCGTGAGCGTTTTAGGCAGGAAGCCAAAGCTGCTGCCAATCTCTCCCACCCGAACATCGTTACCATTTATGATTTTGGCTTTGATGAAAAACAAATTTTCATCGTTATGGAATATGTCCCGGGAACTGACATGAAAACTATTCTCCAGCGCCGTGGGAGCTTAAGCGTGGAGGAGACTCTCCCCCTCATCATCCAGGCTTGTGCTGGTGTGGGATATGCTCATCGGTCTGGTCTTGTCCATTGTGATGTAAAACCGCAGAACATGATCGTCACTCCCGATCAACACCTGAAAGTCACAGATTTTGGGATTGCACGTCTCCTGGCATCCATCCATCCCCACGAAGTTAATCATGTCATTTGGGGTTCACCCCAATATTTCTCCCCAGAGCAGGCTGCGGGGTTGTCCCCAACTCCTGCTTCTGACGTGTATGGATTAGGTGTGGTGCTGTATGAAATGCTCACCGGTCGTTTGCCGTTCATTGCCAACACTGCTTCTGAGCTATCCCACCTGCACCGGACAGCCCAACCCACCCCACCTACGCAAATTAACCCCCTCATTCCGACCGTCCTGGAGCAAGCGTGTCTGAAGGTATTGTCCAAGGAACCCTCATCACGTTACCGCACTGCCGATCAATTTGGTCGCGTTCTGATTTCCTTGAGTCGTTCCATCAAACAACCCCCAAATCCGGTCGCTATGACCCAAAAATCCTCCATGGATGTCATCTCCCAACCTGGCCCCGAAAACTTACCTGAACCACGCCAGACCCAACCTCATCCGCCTGTATTCACTCGAACTATTGATCAAGCGCCCAAACCTTCACCCACTCACCTAAAGGCGACGCCTAGATCTGACCAGCCCGCCGCATCCCAGAATGCGCTCGATATTGATTGGCTCACCTGGGGATTAGTGCTCCTGGCTGTGATTACCCTGGGTGGACTGATCCCCTTCTGGGTGTGGATATACCTGCTATATAATCCTCCTGGTCGGTGAGTCTCTTATGCCCGGTCCATATTTGATCTCAGCCTCCATCCTCTCCTCAGATTTTACGCGTTTAGGTGAACAGATTCAGGAAGCTGAACACGCCGGAGTTGATTGGATCCATGTGGATATTATGGATGGTCACTTCGTCCCCAATTTATCGATGGGACCAGTCATCGTCGAAGCTTGCCGCAGGGTGACTCAATTGCCCCTGGATGTCCACATGATGGTTGAATCTCCCGAAATTCTGCTGCCTGCCTTCGCACAAGCTGGGGCTACCAACCTGACTGTTCATGTGGAAACCTGCCCCCATTTGCACCGCACCGTTCAAATCATCCACGAATTGGGGTGCAAGGCTGGTGTCGTCCTCAATCCTTCCACACCGGCAAACCTGCTCGAGCCGATCCTGCCTTTGGTCGACCTGGTGTTGGTCTTAAGTGTCAATCCGGGCTATGCCGGACAGACCTTCCTACCTGAAGTGTTGCCGAAAATATCCACACTGCGCCGTGAATTGGACGCGGTCAACCCACATGCATGGCTCGAGGTTGATGGAGGGATCAACCTCCAAACCCTGCCCCTGGCTCGTGATGCAGGCGTAAACGTATTCGTCGCTGCTCATGCCATATTTAATCATCATCATGGGATCACCGCAGGCGTGCAACAATTGCGTTCTCTTCTTCCAGGTTAAACAAAAAGTCACGGTCAAAGCCGTGACTCGATAATGCAACGATAATTCAATCTCTACGATGTTTTAACCATCGTGCGCAGGCACTTGGCACATAAAACCTTACGTACCTTCTTTCCATCCTCATAAACTGTTACAGCCTGTAAGTTTGGACGGAAAGTTCTCCGGGTGCTTTTGTTTGACCATGGACGATTCCGTCCATAACTTGTTGTTTTTCCACAATTTGCACACTTAGCCATTACTTTCTTCCTTTCCCAACATTACTTTTCATCCTGGTAACTTCCACCACCCAGGAAGTCAACTGACGTATTTTATTAAAAACAAGCTATAATTGCCTTTCGATTATAATGGTTACCTGTTCGATTAAGCCCGCCAATATTACCACATATTGGAATTGATTACAAGCTATAATACAATTCCGTAATATAAAACCATCGAGTGAGGATTACCATGACTGAAGAATCGCAACTTGGCCGCGTGACAATCTCCCCCCGTGCCATTGCCACAATTGCCTATCAGGCTACCCGGCAATCGTATGGAGTGGTTGGCCTCACCTCAAAAAACCTGATGGAAGGTATTACCCAGGTAATTGTAAAAGATCCCACCCATGGTATTGAAGTCAAATACGATGGTCAAAAAATCTCCATTGATATCTACGTGATAATCGAATATGGCACGCGGATAAAATCTGTGGCCTCAAGTGTCAGTAATACGGTTAAATTCAATGTCGAAAAAGCTCTGGGAATGCCAGTTGAACAAGTCAATGTCCACGTCCGTGGACTCCGGGTAAGCGATACGGATTGATGCTCGTTCCGTACACAGAGATACCATTCCCAGGAATATCGTTTATGGATCCAGAAGAACAAGAAAAGACATCACCGGCTCAGCTTTATCCGATGCAGAAATATCCTATCGATGGTCAGGTATTTAAATCTCTCGTTGAGGCGAGCCTGACCTGGCTACGCACTAACCAGCAAACGGTAAATGTGCTAAATGTATTTCCCGTCCCCGATGGTGATACTGGGACCAACATGGTTTTAACCATGCAGGCTGCTTGCGACGAAATTGCCACCTCAGCTGAACGGAATATTGGCAAGCTCACTCGCATGGTTGCCCACGGAGCTTTGATGGGCGCACGGGGGAATTCCGGGGTCATCCTTTCTCAATTGTGGCGTGGTTTTGCACGTGCATTGGATAATTTCGAAATTTTGGATGGAAATTTATTAGTAGATGCCCTTCACCAGGGGCGGAACACAGCCTATAAGGGAGTCGTTCGCCCGGTTGAAGGCACTATTCTTACCGTAGCTAAAGATGTTGATGCAGAAGCGCGCCATTACTTAGCAGATACTCAAGATCCATACGCCATCCTCGAGCGCATCGTATCTGCAGCTGATGCGTCCGTCATTCGCACGCCAGATCTATTGCCAGTCCTGAAGGAGGCTGGTGTTGTTGATGCAGGTGGTAAAGGGCTCTATTTTATCCTGGAAGGAATGTTGCGTTATATAAAGGGCTTGCCGTTGGATGTAACCACTGCTTCGATCCAACCACTGGCCGCGATGAAAATGGAGAATGCTTTGGATAATATAGAACCAGGTCAGGATTACGAAGTAGTCGTGGATTTCCACCCCAATAACGTTCTGGATGTCCCCCAATTTTATGAGGACCTGCAACAAATCGGCACCTCCATCCAGCTGGGTGAAGGCGATGGAATCTATCGCATGCACATTCATGTCCCAGCAGATAAAGAGAATGTCCCTATCAATTATATTAAGTCGCTCGGCATCGTTCATAAGGCAACTATCGAGAATCTCCGCGCTCAGGTGGAACAGTTCCAGCACGAGCAGGGAAGCTTGCTCCAGCTCACTCCGGTGGAGCCGGGTCAGATAGCCACGGTTGTAGTAGCTCCTGGTCCGGGGATTGCGCGCGTATTTGCCAGCCTGGGTGTCTCAGCTATCGTAGAAGGTGGACAGACCATGAACCCCAGCACCCTGGAGATACTGAATGCATTTGATCATTTACCAACCGATCAGGTATTCATCCTGCCCAACAACAAGAATATCATCCTGGCTGCCCAATCAGCTGCTCAGCTGACGGTAAAACACGTTACGATTATACCCAGCCGTTCTGTGCCTCAGGGCATGGCTGCCATGATGCGCCTGGTTCCAACTGGGAATCCCGAAGAAATAGCGGCAGAAATGATCTCCGTCTTGAGTGATGTAGAAACAGGTGAGATAACCGTTGCGACGCGTAGCGTAGAAATTGATGGGGTGAATGTAAAAAAAGGCCAATTAATCTGCATGCTGAATGGCAAATTAGTCCTGGCATCCAACAACCTAAAAAGTGCTGCCCTCGGCTTGCTCTCCAAAGCCCATGCCGATCATTTCGAACTGGTGACGCTGTTTTATGGTGCAGAGGTATCACGCATGGAAGTAGATGCAATCGCAGACTCCATCCGTAAGAAATTTCCTGAGCTGGATCTAGAAGTTCAGGATGGCGGACAACCTCACTACCATTTGATCATATCTATAGAGTAATTTGTATAATAACCATCAATGCCGAGAACCTGTATATTAACCGATAGCACTGCATACTTCACCAAAACAGCCTTTGCGGGGCAAGAAAACGTCACCATCCTTCCCCATTTTATCCAGCTAGATGACCAGCTTATCCCAGATAGCAAAGATTTATCCATTTATCGTACTTCCTCAACGCATCGGCACCCTCCCCTTGCCTTACCGCCCTCCATCGAGACGTTCAGCGACGCTTTCGCGGCCCTGGGAACGAGATATAAGGAGATCATCGTCATCCTGCTCTCCTCACACCTAAGCAAAGCCAGCGCCAACGCTCAAGCAGCCAGTCAGCTATCTAAGACCCCGGCTAATATTTTCATCATCGACTCACTCAATACAGCCATCGGCCTCGGTCTATTGGTACAGTCTGCAGCCGAATATACCCATCGTGGCTACACAGGGCTTGAGATCAATCACCTGGTGCGCGGCATGGTCAATCACATTTATTCTGTCTTCTGTTTACCCGATTTATCCCACCTGCACCGGTCACAGCTCATCGATCCTGCTCAGGCGATTGTGGGTGAGATGCTCGGCGTCATCCCTTTCTTTACCCTTGAGAATGGCAAACTTGTCCACACCCAAAAGATACGCAGCCCGCGCCACCTTGTGGATATCATGTATGAATTCATCGCTGAATTTGAAAACCTGAAATACCTTGCCCTGCTTCAGGGGATCACCTCCTTTGAACAGGAAAGCAGGAATTTACGTGATCGTATTAGCCAAAATGTGCGCACGACCCCACTTTGTGAGCATAGTCTGAGTCTGGCTTTGGCTACTATTCTGGGTCCACATAGCATGGGTTTGGTCGCTATGGAAAATGCTACGCATTGAGGCGAAGGAGGCTTGAGGTGAATATTGCCATTGTGACCGATAGCACCTCCGATATTTCCCCCGATCTGGCCGACAAGTATGGCATCGAGGTGCTCCCGGCAATTCTGGTGGTAGAAGGCCAAAGCCTGGAAGATGGTAAGGGGATTTCCAGGGACGTGTTATATCGACTTCTGCCGACTATGAAAACTTCCCCCACCACAGCTGCACCGTCCAGTGGCTCTTTCCAACGGCTTTATGAGGCTTTATTTACGAAGGGTGCAGATCACATCATCTCAATACACGTATCCAGCTTATTAAGTGGTATGTGCACTGCCGCGATCGTGGCTGCAAAAGCCTTTGGAAACCGGGTTCATGTGGTTGATTCAGGTCAAGTGTCTTTAGGGTTGGGTTTTCAGGTGCTTGCAGCTGCGCAGGCTGCCAGGATGGGCAAGGCACTCAATGAAATTCATAAAGTGATCGAGGAAATTCGCCGGCGTATCCATCTGGTTGCAATGCTTGATACGCTGGAATATGCTCGCCGCAGTGGACGTATCTCGTGGGCACGTTCCAGCCTCAGTAATTTTCTGCAGATCAAACCGTTCCTCGGAATAGAAGATGGTAAAGTAGTTCGCATGGGTGAAACTCGCACACGCCAAAAAGGCATTGACCGCTTGGCTCATATGCTCTCACAGTTAGGTCCGTTGGAATATCTGGCTGTCTTGCATTCAAATGCTGAAGTCGATGCGCTCCAGTTTGTCGAGCGTTTTAAATCCATCGTGGAAAATTACCCGTTGATCATCAACGTGACCTCGATAATTGGAGTTCATGTTGGGCCGAACGGCTTGGGATTTGTCGCTGTAAACGAATAATATATCCTATCCCTGTAAATAGCCATAATTTTTATCTCTGCCGGTTGTCCATCCCTATCTGCTGATGGTAAAATTACCATCAATGAGACCGTCCCTCCAAAAATTGAAAAAATTCATTCAGCTGGAAGCTCAGCAAAACTATGCCAATCGCGCTGTCATCGGTGGTTTTGAACGCATGATTGAGCCCTGGATCGCTGAAGCCCAGGCTGATGCTCTCCCTCCAGATTTGATCCAATCTGTTATTGGTCGTTTGCATGATTATTCTGGCTTATCTATAAAATCACGTTATGACACCCTTAGTGGCTTATGGAAACGCCTGCAGCGCGAGAGCGATAAGACCTTGCCCCCCTTGCCATTGCCAGTCGAGCCTCGTCCTAAAGCAGCTGAAGCGGAGCTAAAACCTCATCCTGCTTCCCAACCATCCGATATAACTGAATCTCATCCATCCGCTCAACCGGTTGTACAGAAGACTGCTCCGGATAAACCTGCCTCACAGCCAGCTGCATTATCCGCCCCAACCACAGTCCTACCAGGGGTCGGTCCGAAACATGCGCAAACACTTGCCCGCCTGGGATTGTTCACCCTTGGTGATATGCTCTATAACTTTCCTCGCCGTTATGATGATTACACCCAGCTCAAACCTATCCAGCGCTTGAGATTTGGCGAGGAAATAACGGTCATCGGCAGTATTGATTCGGTAAACACCCGCCCAATCCGTGGGGGTCGCAATCAAATTACTGAAGCGATTATCACCGATGGGACAGGTTTCTTGCGCGTCACCTGGTTCAACCAACCGTGGATTGGAAGGCGGTTAATGCAGGATGCACAAATCGTCCTCTCCGGGAAAATCGACCAATATTTGGGGCGATTGATCATGAATAACCCCGAGTGGGAACCTCTAGAGCAACAAAACCTGCATACCAACCGTATTGTTCCCATCTACCCTCTCACCTCCAATATTACCCAGCGTTGGTTGCGCCGGCTCATGTACGAGGTCGTCACTTACTGGGCTCCGCGCCTTGCCGATCCATTACCTGAACCACTTCGCAATTCCGCTGGACTGGTGGACCTGTCCACTGCCCTGTCACAGACACATTTCCCTTCCTCAACCGATCAACTGCGGTCAGCACGTTATCGTCTGGCCTTCGATGAAATCCTGATGCTGCAGCTTGGTGTGCTTAGCCAAAAACGAAACTGGCAAAATCGTTCAGCTCAGGTTTATGATACGCCAGATGAATGGTTGGCCTCCCAGGTTGCTCATTTGCCATTCCCCTTGACCTCTGCTCAACAAAAAGCATTGACCGATATCAAAGCTGACCTCGTCTCGGGTCGCCCCATGAACCGCTTGCTTCAGGGTGATGTGGGCTCCGGCAAGACGGTGGTTGCTGCCCTGACAATTGCCATGCTTGCCCGTCATGGCGCCCAATCCGCTCTGCTCGCTCCCACCTCTATCCTGGCTGAGCAACACTATGAGAACATGCTAAGCATGCTGGCCTGGGATGGAAGTGAACCTGCTTCTGCGCCTGAGGATATCGTCAATCCGCTCAAAGCATCCGAGATCCGTTTGTTGATTGGAGCTACACCTGAATCCGAAAAGCAGGAGATCAGAGACCAACTTGCCAGTGGTGTCATCAAGCTGGTAGTCGGCACTCACGCTCTTCTGGAAGAACCAGTGGGCTTTTCCAACCTTCAGCTGGCAGTGATCGACGAACAGCACCGCTTTGGGGTCGATCAGCGCGCCATATTGCGTTCGAAAGGCGAGAATCCCCACTTGCTCGTGATGACCGCCACCCCTATCCCCCGTTCCTTAGCCCTGACAGTTTATGGTGACCTCGATCTCTCTGTGATGGATGAAATGCCACCAGGTCGTCAGCCTATCCAAACCCAGGTGTTTTATCCCCGCGAGCGAGAGCGTGCCTATGTTTTTATTCGCAGCCAGATCGATCAAGGGCATCAATGCTTCATTATCTATCCTTTGGTTGAGGAAAGTGAAAGTAGTGAAGCACTTGCTGCCGTCGAAGAGCATTCCCGTTTGCAAAATGAGGTCTTCCCAGGTTACAAAGTGGGTTTACTCCATGGACGGATGAAACCCGATGAGAAAGATGCAGTCATGGCTGGCTTCTGCAGGGGTGAGATTAATATAATGGTATCGACCTCAGTGGTTGAAGTGGGTGTGGATGTCCCCAATGCCACCGTGATGCTTATCGAAGGTGCGAATCACTTTGGCTTATCACAGCTCCACCAGTTCCGTGGGCGCGTCGGCCGCAGCCAGTACCAATCCTATTGCGTCCTCATTCCCGACACGTCTGATGCTGTCGAAAATGAGCGCCTCACCGCTATGGTCGAAACAAATGACGGTTTCGTGCTTGCCCAACGCGACCTCGAGCAACGTGGTCCAGGCGAATTCCTTGGCACGCGCCAGTCGGGCTACTCTGAGCTCCGCCTGGCCAATCTAACCGATATCCGCCTGATCGAAAAAGCCAGGCAACATGCACAGGCAATCTTTGAAATCGACCCCGACTTGAAATCTCCTGAACATCAGCTTCTCGCCCAGTCCCTTAAGCGCTTTTGGAGCCTTGGTCAGGGGGATATCAGCTGACAAAGTGGGTAAACCAACACACAAGGAGAATGTATAAACCAGATGACTATTAAAGCCCTCTTTCCTGGCACATTCGACCCGATCCATTATGGCCACCTGGATATTGCCAGGCGCGCCGCCCGGCTTTTTGACGAGGTAGTGATAGCCGTATATGATCGTCCAATGAAAAGCCTGATCTTCCCACCTGAAGAGCGCATCGAGCTGGCTCGCCAGGCGATCATGGATGACCCCAAGATCACTGTCGTCGGCTATAGTGGTTTGACCGTTGATTTCTGCCATCGAATCGGCGCTCAGGTGATTGTGCGTGGTCTGCGCGTCTTCTCCGACTTCGAATATGAATTCCGCATGGCTTTAGCTAATCACCGCTTGGCTCCCGATATTGAAGTGATTTCGCTGATTACGAATGAGGAGCATACGTTTTTATCCTCTTCCACGGTGCGCGAGATTGCTGCTCTGAATGGAGATGTTAGCAGCATGGTGTCCCCTCATGTGGAGAAAGCCCTCAAGCGCCGTTTGCAAGAATTGGATGAAAGCGAGCAAATTGTGCCACCCACCTCCATGCGCGATTGATTTGTTTGTACAACGTGGCTGATAATGTTGACGTTTTTTTGATTTCGTTGTAATCTTGTACATGATACTTACATCTGTTAATGTGAGTCATTGAGCTCATAATTATCTATGGCTTAATTCCCGATCCTAAAATCGGCTTCCAGGGAGAGATAATATGGATATCTTACAAATGATTGACCGGCTGGAAGAGCTCCTAAACGAGAGCCGTCCCCTTCCCTTCACCCACAACGTCATCGTCGATGAGGACCGCATGCTCGACCTAATCGACCAGATGCGTGTTTCAATTCCCGAGGAAGTGAAGAAAGCCCAACAATTATTAGCACAACGGGACAGGTTAATGGCCCAGGCTCAAGAAGAGGCCAATCGTACTGTCAACCTCGCCCGCGACCGAAGCAGTGAGCTGGTGGAGCGCGATCAGGTTGTGCAGGCGGCTTACACTCAGGCCGAACAAATCAAAGCTCAAGCCCACGCCGATGGCGATGTTATCCGTCGAGAAGCTGATGAGTATGTTTTGGAAACCTTGCGCAGCCTCGAAATGGAAATGGAACGCGCCATTAACCAGGTCCGTAATGGGATCCGTACCCTGCAGGAAGAAAAACCAAAAGCAGAATGAATTTAACCCGATTAACGGACTAGTGAGTGGCTTTTTCTTCGCCACTCACTAGTTTTTTATAGACTACTGCAACCCCCATCCCTGCCTCTCCCATAAAGCCGTCCCGTCATAGGAGAGGCAGAGAAGTGTTCCAGGCCAGCTCGTCCCCTCAAACACTGGCCCAGGGAGTAATCTTAATAAATTATAACTATTCACCGTTACATAACCGTCACAAAATGCGTCACATATATTGATTTTATTATAACTTTAATATAAAATTAAAATATGGTTAAATTATGACTCGACTTTCAATTTCGCTCCTGGGTTCCCCCCAAATTGCACTCAACGGCGCGCCTATCAAAGTACCGACCAGACGTGCTGTGCCCTTACTGGCTTATCTGGCTATTACTGGCAAAAGCCAGACCCGTGAAACCCTGGCGAATTTGCTCTGGTCCGAGAGCAGCCTGCCGCTCGGTCTTGCCTCCTTACGTACCACCCTTTGGAGATTGAAGTCGGCGGGTTTGGAAGAATGGATAAAACTCGAAAATAATGAAATCTCATTAAATTATCAAAAAACCATCGATGTAGATGTGGTGACATTCAAGTCAAATATTCACAAATGTGGGACACATGGCCATCCTCCCTCCCAAATATGCCTGTACTGTGTTTCGCTCTTGACCGATGCAATCGAGCTCTACCACGGAGAATTTTTGTCTGGCTTCAATCTCTCAAAGGCCCAGGTATTCGATGATTGGCGCTTACAGGAGAGCGAAAACCTTTATGTCCTTTACCTCGATGCCCTTGAGAAGCTAGTCAGGTGTCACCGGACATTCGGTGATTTTAACCTGGCGATTCGGTATGCGCGCACGTTGTTGCGACTCGACCGTTATAACGAAGATGCCCAATATGATTTGCTCCAGCTGTATTCAATCACAGGGCAGCGAGCTGCTGCCATCAATCAATACAAGCGCTATAAAGAGCTCCTGTCACGCGAGCTAACAATAGAGCCTCCTGATGAGATGACCAGCCTTTATAAACAGATCCTTACAGGCCGAGCTACCTCCCTGGCTGCTCAAAAAGTAAAAACACCCATATTTCTAATCGCTGACATCGAAAAAGCAGCCATGTTATGGTCTCGCCCGGGAGTAAATAAGGATGAAGTCCTCGTACCGTATCACACGATATTCAAGGAAACCTCCAGGCGCTTTGGAGGTCATATTCTCCAAAAATCTGAAGACTGCCTCACGGTCCTTTTTGAGGATGGACATCCCCTGCACTGCGCAGTGACTATTCACCTGAAATTAAGGAAAACAGATTGGGGAGAGGCTGGCCTGCCCAACGTCCGCATGGTTTTGTATTCCACTGCCGCCGATGAGCATAATAATGACTTCGCCATGATTACCCAGGCTGCTTCCAAGCTGTTGTCTATCAGTTGGGGTGGTCAGATTATCTTTACTGAACAAACCCTCCGCTTCCTTGATCAGCCTTCCGGATCTCGCCTCCAAGACTTGGGATTTCATACCCTAAAAGATATCAAAGACCAAGTTCACGTATATGAGTTACTACACCCCCACCTGCCTTCCATCGATCACCCGCCCTTGCAATCTATTAACATACAATCAGTTAATTTACCCGCGCTCACACCTGCGTTTATCGGTCGTGAGGTCGAGCTTAAGGAACTCGCGACCCTAATTGTTTCTCCTGATTGCAGGATCCTCTCCTTGGTTGGCCCAGGCGGTATTGGTAAAACCCGCTTGGCAGTTCAATTGGCAACTCAGTTGAGTGAACGATTTTCCGATGGGATCTTTTTTATCTCACTTTCAGCCGTCCAAGATCCAGACCTCATCCCGATTATCCTGGCAGATACCTTGAAATTTAGTTTTTATGGTACACGCAATCACAACGAACAATTGGGTGATTATTTACACCGCATGAACGCTCTGCTTATATTTGACAGCCTTGAGCATTTACGCCTGAAAGGTGCGGACTTCCTGGCTTTCCTGCTTAGTCGCACCCATAATCTGAAGGTAATCGTCACATCTCGTGAGCGGTTGAATATGCTCGCAGAGATAACATATGAAGTTCAAGGTTTGTCTGTTCCGCCCACAGATGCTACGGAGAATCTTGAAAGTTATAGCTCTATAAAGCTGTTTATCCTTAATGCCCAAAGAATTTTCCCAAAATTCAGCCTGGAGCATAATGCCTCAGCCATCAATCGCATCTGTCAGCTTGTGAATGGTCTTCCTCTGGGTATTGTCCTAGCCTCTTCTTGGGTACGTGTCTATACATGTCAACAAATTGCTGAAGAGATCAACAAAAATATCGATTTCCTCGACATATCTTCCCCAGATATCGCTCCTCGTCAAAGGAGTTTACGCGCTGTCTTTGACCATTCCTGGCGATTGCTATCAGATGATGAACGTCGCATTCTACGCCAGTTATCCATCTTTTCTGTCACATTCACCTCTCATGCCGCGGAAGAGATTTGCTCTACCACCTTTCCCAATCTTATCGCTTTTCTCGATAAATCCTTACTTCAACGCCATGCTGACAGGTTCGAAATGCTGAACACTTTTCACCAGTACGCTTTGGGCAAGCTGGAGGAAACCGGCGATGAGTTTACATCAACATGGCAGAAATTCGCCAACTATTATGCCGATTTTTGTGAGCGCATAAACCTGGAGCTAAATACCTCCATCCAGCGTCAGGCATTGGACGAAATGACCCCTGAGATTGAGAATATCCGTTCTGCCTGGAATTGGATGATCGAAAATGACCGCTGGGATATGGTCATGAGGGTTAAGCAAGCAATTCTAACCTTTCACATAATGGCCGGGCATTTTATCCAGGGAAGAGAGTTCTTCCGATTGGCATTAACCAGGCTGGACAAATTGAATGATCCAGCATTGGGCTTGGTCCGGACCTGTATGAAGCAGCTTGAGTCTTGGATGGCGATCAGGATCGGTTTTATCACCGAAAGTATGCCGGTATTGGTTGATTGCCTTGAGAGTTTCCGCATGTACGACTCAACCTGGGATATTGTCATGACAATGATGTTTTTAGCAGATGCTAACAATACTTCAGGCAATTATCTTCAAGGGAAAGGCTACATCGAAAAGGCAATTCAATATATTGAAACTGTTGATCTTCCACAAACGAATATTGTTGTTGCTATCACCGCGCAGTGTCGATCTATACTCGGCTTGATACAGATCAATCTGGGTGATTTCACAGCAGCACAGTCGTTCCTCCAAACCAGTCTCGCGACTCATTTGCGCATTGGCACTTATTACGGCACTATTCGTTCTTTGCTAGGCTTGAGCAGGCTGGCATATCTCCAGGGAGAGATCACACACGCCAGGGATTTATGTCTGCAAGCTTTGGAGACCGCGACAAAATTATATGACCAACGTGGAATGGCTCTCATCCATAATAATCTTGGTGCTATCTACGAAGATACAGTAAATATCACCGAATCTTATCACCACGTGCTAACTGCCTTAAAACTTTGTAAGGAAACGGGTGACCGCCGTCTTACCGCGGTTATCCTGAATAACCTTGCTTATCACCAAATGAGATATCAAGGACATCCGACAGAAGCCATACGGATGTATCAAGAGAGCATCGACATATTTTCTAATATTGGGGATTTGCGTGGCATCACTTATTCTTATTATGACATCAGCAAGGCTTATCTCAAAGTAGGCTTGCTAGCTGAAGCTTTTGATTATTGTTTAAAGTCACTCAATACTGCCCTTACCATGGATAACATCCCCCTTATCCTGCATTCGTTGCATGGTTTTGCTTATCTTTATGCGAATACCGACCAAAAAGAACATGCTATTCGCTTGTGCATTTTGATTGCAAACCATCCCCAGGTTGAACCCGATACAAAAAAAAGAGCGATCGTCACCAGGGTTGTACTGGAATCAGATCTTCCACCTGAAATCGTTCATGCTGCTACCATATGGGCGGAATCTGCTAACTTACAGGACGTGATTGAACAGGCTTGCGCTGAAAAATTCAGCAATCGGAAATAATCTTCAATTATTTCAGGTTTGCTCCCCTCCTGTCATTTAGTTTACTCAATCGCGTCATCTTCTGTGTCTACTAAATCGGGTAAGGCTCATACCAATTGGTGTAGATTGGGATTTGGGGAGGTTAAGAGGGGTAATATTCGGTACCACATTCGTGAACACTTTGAGCTTGACTACAGCTAATTTTCATGTTTGGCGGTGAATATCATTCAGGTCGTATGATCAATAAATCCTTGGACACGGGAGGGGATTATTCCTTGCTTTCGATTATGAAAGGATCTTATTCCCACCTTGACATCATCTCCTCGATACGTTAGAATAATACCGACCGGTCGGTATTATTAGATTATGAGAGGAGCATCCATGCAGCAACGCAGCGAAGAGACTCGTCATCACATCCTGGAAGCCGCCACCCACCTGTTTTCCAAAACCGGGTATGACGCTACCGGAGTGGCTGAGATTTGCCAGGCAGCTGGTGTGAGCAAGGGCGCCTTTTACCATCACTTCCCCTCCAAGCAGGCAGTCTTCATGGCCCTCCTTAATTCTTACTTGAATGCGCTCGATTCCGGGTTCAATATAATGCGGCAGCAGATTCATGACGTTCCCCAGGCTATTATCCAGATGGCGGAATTAGTCGGCTCGCTATTCCAAACCTCGGATATCCATTTGCCTATCTTCCTCGAGTTTTGGACCCAGGCTAATCATGACCCTCAGGTCTGGGAGACAGCTATAGCGCCATATCGCCGGTATCAAACTTATTTTGCCAGCATGATCGAAGAAGGCATCAATGAAGGTTCGCTTTACCCGGTCGATGCGCAACTTACCGGCCGAGTTTTGGTTTCACTCGCCGTAGGTATGCTCATGCAATCACTTTTCGACCCCCAGATCACCGACTGGAAAAGTGAAGCGAAAGGCAGCATGGAATTGTTTCTGAATGGTATTGCTAGGAGAAAAACATGAATTTAGTAACCGGTGCCACAGGGCACGTAGGGAATGTCCTCGTTCGCCTCTTGCTTGAGAGCGGTGAAAATGTGCGTGCCATGATTATGCCGGGTGAGGATACGACCGCCTTACAAGGGTTGGATGTGGAGCTCATCGAAGCCGATGTCCTGGATTACCAATCTCTGCTCAAAGCATTCAACCGGATACATGTTGTCTACCACCTGGCGGGGCTCATCTCCATCTTGCCTGGCAAAGAACGGATGGTTCAGGTTGTGAATGTCATTGGCACGCGCAATGTCATTCAAGCAGCTCAAAGTGCAGGTGTCAGGCGCCTGGTCTACACCAGCTCCATACATGCCCTAAAACGTGTGCCGCATGGGATCATTATCGATGAGACCATTCCCTTCGATATCGAGCATGCCATCAGCAGCTATGATTCTTCCAAGGCTATGGCCTCGATGGAGATATTGAATGTCGTTCATCATGGCATGGATGCTGTGATTGTCTGCCCCACCGGTGTGATCGGTCCTTACGATTTCCGTCGGTCGGAGATGGGCCAGCTCATCCTGGATTGTGTCGAGCAAAAACCCATGTTTTATGTGGATGGCGCCTATGACTTCGTTGACGTGCGTGATGTCGCTCAAGGTCTCATCCAGGCTGGCGAGAAAGGACGCTGTGGCGAGAGCTATATCCTCTCCGGTGAGCGTATCCAAGTCTTGGATATAATCAAAATAGTTCAGGAGATCCTGGGCAAACGCCTTTTTAGCTTGAAAATCCCCATGGATCTCGCTCGATTTACTGCTAAGATCATGCCTTTTTACTACCGCCTGGCGCATGTCAAGCCCCGTTTTACCACTTACTCCCTCGCTACCATCACTTCGAATTCATTTATCAGTCATGCCAAAGCTCACCTTGAGCTTGGGTATCAGCCCCGACCATTGCGCGAATCGCTGGACGATACAGTAAGATGGTTCTCAAAATATAAGAGGTTTAGTAAAATTCCCGGTTTATGATCCTTCCTACCACTAAAAAGTCTGAACGATTAAAAAAACTCCATCAGCCAAAATGGCTGAACAAAATCGCCGTCATCACTGGAGCCTCAAGCGGTATTGGTGCTGCCACCGCGCGCAAGTTCGCCAGGCAAGGTCTGCATGTCATCTTGGTTGCCCGCCGAGGCGATCGCCTTGAACAGCTCGCGAATGAGATCCGTCTTTCAGGCGGCAGGGCAGACACAAACGTCGCTGACCTGGCAACTGAATCCGATCGCGAG
>Ga0153916_10000317_pt1 | contig 31732 bp, 28 predicted proteins | sample Opewatmetagenome_FD_109642 | JGI IMG/M metagenome (GOLD analysis project Ga0153916, IMG submission 109642) | Freshwater wetland microbial communities from Ohio, USA - Open water 3 Core 3 Depth 4 metaG | ecosystem: Environmental > Aquatic > Freshwater > Wetlands | place: USA: Ohio, Lake Erie...
GACGGATCGCCGCCTGCGCCGCCGCGAGCGCACGGTCGGAGTCGTACCGGACAGCCGCCGTGCCGATCGCGGCAGAGAAGGACTCGAGCGCCGTCGTGGATGCCCCCAAGCACGAGCGCGTGAGGTGCCGGTCGCCGGAGACGAGCACGTCGGCCCCGCTCGCGAGCGTCAGTGCAACGAGGTAGTCCTTCGGGTCGGGGGTCGTGCCCGGTTCGGGCGGGGGATCGTCGACGAGAACGGCAGACTCGCGCAACTCCTCCACGAGGCGCCCGGCAGTGACGGGAGCGATCAGGTCGGCGAGCTTCGGCCGGCCGAGCGCCCCTCGAGCCACAGGTCGTTCAGCCGGGCCGGAGCGCCGTCACGGGAGATGAGCCCGGACACGAGGACCCCCGGGTCGACGACGGCTCGCGCCACCTACCGCGCGGGCCGGTCCCGGTCGCTGCGCAGCGTCGCGAACCGCTCGGCAGGCCGTTTGCCGTGCTGTCGGCTCCCGCATCGGTTGAGCGGATGGCGCGCGACCCGCTCGAGCAGCCCGAGGAGACGATCCGCCGCCTGTACGCGTACGTCGCCTACCGCATCGGCCCGGGGCCGGACGCCGAGGACGTGGTGTCGGACACGGTGGAGCGGGCGCTGCGCTACCGGGACTCGTACCGGCCGTCCGCGGGCAGCGGCGTGGCTACCGAACCGGGATGCGAAAGCGCCCATGCCCGATCGTCACAGTAATCCGACGGGGACGCCCCGACTCGCTCGGGTCATGCTCGGCAGCTCTCAACCCGAGGCGTACCGCGCCGCGAGCGAGGCGAAACGCTTTCTCCCCTCGAGCGAGACCGGGAACATCGGCGAGAACAACAACACCTCTGCTTTCTCGAGGTGCGCCGTCGCGACCTCTAGCGCCTCGTCCAGGCCCTGGGTGCCGATCAGTGGGACGCCTCGCGCGGAGAGCAGCGGCTCGAGTCGGGCCGCCGCAGGGCCGAAGAGCACCGCGAGCCGTGCGCGGCGGGCGACCTCGTCACAGGCGTGCTCCAGCAGCTCCTGCTCCTCCGGCGTCGCATGCACCGGGCCGGCGCCGAGATCCTCGATGCCGCCCGCGATCAGGACGACGCTGCCGTCGCGGTAGGCGGCGAGCGCGGCAGCCGTCTTCGACGGGGTCGCCGCCATGCCGTCGTCGATCACCTCCACACCGTCCAGGACGGCCACCGGCCTGGCGCGGTAGGCCGGCAGGTCAACGTGAGCGACCGCATGCTCCAGCGCAGCGGGCGGCGCGCCCGCCGCGACGGCGGTCGCCAGAGCGACGAGGAGATCGGGCCGCTGCGGGCCCGCGTACGGAAGGGCCTCGAGACGAGCGACCACCGTGTCGGCGCCGTCCCAGCGGAGCACGACGGCTCCGTCACGGACGAAGGCGCCGCGCTCGACAGGTCGCTCGAGCTACACCTCGACCAGATCTGCCGGAGTGATCTCCGCGAATGCCCGTGTGGCCGGGTCGTCGGCGTTGACGACGACCGTATGGCCGGGCGCCTGACCGCGGACGATGACCTCCTTCGCGGCGCGGTACGCCTCGACCGAGCCGTGCAACTCGAGATGATCGGGCCAGAAGCACGTGATCGCCGCGACGCCGGGGCTCTCGCGCATGAAGCCCAGATGCGAGGAGGTCAGCTCGAGCACGAGCGGGCGGGCCGTGTCTTCCCGGTCGAGCAGCTCGGCTGTCGGCCACACGTTGCCGAGGCGTCCCGTCGTGCTCGCGTCGACCTGGACACCGGCGGCTTCGAGCAGCTGGACTGCGATGCTCGTGGTCGTCGTCTTGCCCGCTGTGCCCGTGACACCGACGGTGAGGCCCGTGGCTCGTTCGAGCAGAAGATCGCCGAGGCTCGTGACACGCGTTCCCCGGGCGCGGAGCTTCTCCACGCGGGGGGCGACCGCGGGAGTCCACACGTCGAGGTACGCGACCTCGGCGGGCCCCGGGTCGGCATCCAGATCGGCATGCGGCTCGACCGAGACGCCGTGCGCGGCGAGAGCGAGCGCTTCCCGCGTGGCCGGCCCGGCGGCCGCGAGGCGAACGCTCCCGCGAGGGACAGCGGCTGCGAGATGGGCGGCGAGAGCGATCTGATCGGGCTCGAAGCCCTCGACGAGGAAGGTCACACGCCGATCATCGCGCCTTCAGGGCGGGCCCGCGTGGCGCCCCGGGGCGGTGTGGCGCGCTGTGGATGCCCGGCGCGCTCCCGGGTCTCGTTCGGGAAGTCCCCCGACACCGGTGGGGCGTCGCGAACGTAGGCGCGCATCACCGCGAGCCGCTCGGTGGTCTCTCTCAGGCCGAGCATCTCCACGAACGGCTCGCAGCCGAGGTGCGATCGCGGCGGCGGCGCGAGCCCCGCGACGGTGCGGAAGCTGCTCCATTCCCAGTCTTCCGCGCGGTCGACGAGGCCGTGCCTGGCGGGGTTGCGGAGGGTGTAGCCGCATCCCCGGTGGAGGTGCTCGGGGGTGAGGATCGGCCTCGAGTGGTACGGGCGCTTGAAGAGGTGACCACTCGTGTGGTGGCGGCCGTGGAAGCGCATCGCGTACACGCCCTTCAGCCGCTGCATCCCCTTCCACAGCGAGTGGGGGTCGGCGCGAACGACGATGTGGGCGTGGTTGCCGAGCAGGCACCAGGCGTACAGGTTCCACTCGTACTTCTCGACGACTTCGTCGAAGAGGTCGAGGAACAACTCACGGTCGGCGTCCCCGAGGAACACGAGACCGCCGGCGTTCCCGCGCGTCGTGACGTGGTGAAGGTCGGTCGGCGGCCAGGTGCGAGCGACGTGCGGCATCTCACCGCGAAGCGTACCCCACGATCGCCTCAAGCATTGCCAATGTGGACAACAAGTTGCAGAGTTGGCACAAAGGGTGTCTCCCTCCGGGAGACACCCTGGGGGAGACACCCGGCTCGTCGTTGAAGCGCCGCGGTCGACACGAAGCGCGGCTCCCCCGGGCGATACGCGGGTTACCCGTTCGGCTCGGCCTGGTGCGTCGGCGCCGCCGCGTCATCCTTCTCTCCCGTCTCCGGGAGGCGGGAGGAGAGGTCGGCGAGCAGGCTCTCCGACTGCGCGCTGCCCGGGTCGAGTGCGGACAGCGCGCCGGCCAGGAACTTCCGCACCCTGCTCCGCTCGTCGCCGATCTCGGCCGCCAGACGCTCTGCCTCTCGGCGCTCGGTCGCGACGCGCTCGGCCTCGGCGCGTGCCTCGGCGAGCATCTCGTTCGCCACACGCTCGGCCTCGCGGCGCCGCTCCTGCATCTCGGCGAGCGCGCTGCGCTCGCGCTCCACCTCTGCGTCCACGGAGGCGACCCGCTCGCGGGCCTTCTGCAACGTGCCCAACGCGCGCGCGCGCGACGACTCGCGAAGCTCTTCGGCGGCGCGCACCGCCGCCAGCAGCAGACGGGCGGCCTCCTCGTCGGAGCCGTCCCGCGGCGGAGCCGAAGTCGTCACCGGCGGAGACGGGTGCTCGTCCACCGCGCCTGCACGATCGCCGCCCGCCTCCTCGAAGGCTCGCGCGCGCGCGTCGAGCTCGGCGACCCGTTCGGTCGCCTCCTGCAGATCGGCGACCGCCTGCGCGCGCTCGCCCTCGACCCGGGCGAGCCGACCCTCGAGCTCGCCGCGCGCATCGCGTGCCCGAGCCAGCTCGTCCTCGGCAGTCGCAGCCCGCTGGACGAGCTCGGCGACCGACGCTGCACTGACCCGGGCCTCGCCCTCGGCCGCCGCGACCTCCGCTTCGAGCGCACGGGTTCGCTCGCGGAGAGCGTCCCGCTGTCGCAACACGTGGGCATAGGCCTCGGACGCCCGCAGGAGCAACCACTCGACCCGGCGCCGGTCGTAGCCGCGCATCGCGGTCGGCAGCCCGTCAGCCGTGAAATCCTCTGGACGCAAGGCGCCCAGGTCACTGATTCCCGTGCCAGGGGTTAGCGCACCACCAGGGACTGGCGCATCGCCAGGGGTTGGCGCATCGGAAGACATGGTCGAAAAGTACTCGTGTTACGCCCGGCTGACTACTCCTCCGCAGCATTCCCGAGGAAAACCCCCCGGGCTCCGACCAGCTCCGCTTCAGAGGCTCCGGGACAACCGATCGGGGCGGCGCCGCAGGTCCGCCCCGACCAGCCTGCTGATTCCTACCGGGTTTGCGGGAAGCCGAGGTCGACCTTGCTGGTGGCGGGATCCGGCCAGCGGGAGGTGACGACCTTGCCGCGCGTGTAGAAATGGATCCCCTCGGGCCCGTAGATGTGCGAGTCGCCGAACAGGGATGCCTTCCAGCCGCCGAACGAGTAGTAGGCGACGGGCACAGGGATCGGCACGTTGATGCCGACCATGCCGACGTCGACGTCGAACTGGAACTGGCGGGCAACACCGCCGTCGCGGGTGAAGATCGCGGTGCCGTTGCCGTACGGGTTGTCGTTGATCAGCTTCAGCGCCTCGTCGTAGGTGTCGACGCGCATGACGCCGAGCACCGGGCCGAAGATCTCGTCCCGGTAGGCGTCCATCTCGGGCGTGACGTTGTCGAGCAGCGACACGCCGAGGAAAAAGCCGTCACCCGCCGGCGCCGTCTCACGACCGTCGGCGAGCACCTTCGCACCCTGCTGCGCGCCCGAGTCGAGGTAGGACGCCACCTTGTCCCGGTGGGCCTGCGTCACGAGCGGCCCCATCTCCGCGGTCGGATCCATGCCGTCACCGACCTTCACCTTTGGCAGCCGCTCCTTGATCGCCGCCACCAGCTCGTCGCCGGCGCCGCCGACCGCGACCACGACCGACACCGCCATGCAGCGCTCGCCCGCCGACCCGTATGCGGCGCTGACCGCCGCGTCCGCAGCCATCTCGATATCCGCGTCCGGCAGCACGATCATGTGGTTCTTGGCTCCGCCGAGCGCCTGCACCCTCTTTCCGTGCTTGGTGCCGGTCTCGTAGATATACCGGGCAATCGGGGTCGAGCCGACAAACGACACGGCCGCCACGTCGGGATGCTCGAGCAGCGCGTCGACCGCCACCTTGTCGCCGTGCACGACGTTGAAGACACCGTCCGGCACGCCGGCCTCGTGCAGCAGCTCCGCCGTGAACATCGACGCGGACGGATCCTTCTCGGACGGCTTCAAGACGAAGGTGTTGCCGCAGGCGAGCGCCGGCGCCCACATCCACATGGGCACCATCGCCGGGAAGTTGAACGGGGTGATGCCCGCCACCACGCCCACCGGCTGGCGGATCGAGTACACGTCCACCCCGGTCGAGGCCTGCTCGGAGAACTCACCCTTCAGCAGGGTCGGGATGCCGCACGCGAACTCGATCACCTCGAGCCCACGCGTCACCTCACCCATAGCGTCGGAGAGCACCTTGCCGTGCTCGGCCACGAGCAGCTTCGCGATCTCCTGCTTGTTCTGATGCACGAGCTCCCGGATACGGAAGAACACCTCCGCACGCCGCGCCAGCGAGACGGTGCGCCACGACACGAACGCCGCCTTCGCAGCCTGCACCGCCGCGTCGACCTCCTCCACCGACGCGAGGTCGACAGCACCCGACTGGCGGCCGCTCGCAGGGTTGAAGACAGGGCCCGTGCGGCCCGACGTACCGGCCACCACCCGACCGGCGATCCAGTGGTGGATGGGCGCGACCTCGGCGCCATTCGTGTCCGCAGCGCCCGTGTCCGGCGCCGGTGCAAGCTCGGTCATATCAGCCTCCTGAAGATGTGGGTGGAGGGTACCGCGCCGCTCGTCGCGTCGCCCGTGACGCGCTCGGGTGGTGTCAGAGGCTCTGAAAGGATCGGCCGGCAAGCGACGAGCGTTCGCGGCATGCGCGCCACCGTACCGTCCTGGCCCACGACCGCCAGCCCTCCACCCGGAAGGGCCCCATGGGGGAGAATGCCCCCTGGAGAAACGCTACCGCGCGACCGGTCACGTGTCTGTGCCAGCTTCGTGTCGGATGTGTGCCGGGTGCCGGCTCTTCGGCTCGCCGACGCGCGAGGTTCGCCGGCGCGCTACTCGGAGCCGGAGAACGTGTGCATGCGTCGGCACGCCCTTGCTCGTGGCCGCCCGTGAGCCAGTTCGTGCGCAGCGCAGACGAGCCGCCCGCCCCTCCCCCGCCCGCGCATGTCGCGCAGGTTGTTGCTCGGGCCCTTCCGGGTGAACTTCTCGCGCACATGATGCCGAACCCCCCGGGGTCGAAAGACTAGCCTCGTACTCCCCCGCTCCCGGTGGTATAAGCCTGAATTGGACCGCGGGAGACCGCTGCAGAATTCGACGGGGGACGGAGACAGTGGACCGAAGGTGGCTACGGCTCACAGGGGTGGCGGCGCTTGCCGTCGTCCTTCTCGCCGGCGCCATCACCTCTCCGGCAGAGGCGGCCGACCTCGATCGGTCGACGATCCTCGTCAAGTTCTCGATCCCGTCGCAGGTGCCGGGGATCCTCGGCACGTACGGCGACCGGGCAAGCGCCCGGCTGGCCGACGGCACCCTCCTCGTGAGACTGGCCGCCGGGCGCACCTCGAGCACCGCCGTCGCGTCCTACTCCCGGCTGTTCGGCGTCGAGTACGCCGAGCCGAACTACGTCGCGACCGCCGACCTCGGGTCACCGAACGACCCCTCCTTCTCGTCGCAATGGAGCCTCGCGACGATCTCCGCGGTGAGCGGCTGGTCACGCCTCTTCGGCTCGTACCCGACGTCGCTCGGCGGACCCACCATCGCCATCGTCGACACCGGCGTCCAGGCAAACCATCCCGACCTCAGCGGGCGCGTTCTGACCGGAGCCAATTGCGTCGGCGCCTCCGGTACGTGCACGAGCGGGAACTCCGCCGACGACAACAACCACGGCACGCACGTCGCCGGCATCGCCGCGGCGAGCACGAACAACGGCGTGGGCATCGCGGGCGTCGCGCTCACCTCGCGCATCCTGCCGGTCAAGGCGCTCAGCGCGAGCGGCTCGGGATACTACTCCGCGATCGCCGCAGGCATCGACTGGGCCGTCGCCAACGGCGCACAGGTGATCAACATGAGCCTCTCGGGCACGGCATCGTCGACGACGCTCTGCAACGCCGTTGCCCGCGCGGTCAGCGCCAACGTCGTCGTCGTGACGGCAGCCGGCAACAACGGCTCCTCGGCTCCCGTCTACCCGGCGGCCTGCTCCGGCTCCATCGGCGTCGCCGCAACGACCTCCGCCGACGTCGCCGCCTCATATTCGAACTTCGGCTCGCCGAACGTGTTCGTCTCCGCCCCCGGATCGTCGATCTACTCGACGATCGCCGGCAGCTCCTACGTGACGTACAGCGGGACCTCGATGGCCGCCCCCCACGTCGCCGGGCTCGCCGCCCTGCTGCGAGCGCAGACGCCCGGCCTTTCGGTATCGAGCCTGAAGACGGTCCTGGCGACGACATCCGACAAGATCGGCGGCGTCGGCTACGGCTCCGACCCGTACGGCACGTGCGCAGGGTGCACCTGGTCGTCGGCGTACGGGTACGGGCGGATCAACCTCGACCGCGCGCTCGGCGGCAGTGCGCCTCTGCCTCCCCCGCCTCCCCCGCCGACGGATACGACGCCGCCGACGCCTCCGGCCGGGCTGAGCGCCACCGCGTCGGGCACCAGCATCAACCTGTCCTGGACCGCGTCGACAGACAGCGTCGGCGTCACCGGCTACGAGGTGGAGCGCTGCCAGGGGACAGACTGCTCCGGCTTCGCACTCATCGCCACGGTGACGACGACGAGCATGGTCGACAGCGGGGTGTCCGCCTCGACGGCGTACAGCTACCGGGTGCGCGCCAAGGACCTCGCCGGCAACACGAGCCCGTACTCGAACACCGCGAGCGCCACAACCGCGACACCGCCGCCGCCGACACCGCCGCCGAGCTCGCTCACGACGACGTTCCCGACCGCCGTGACAGTCGTGACGGGGACGACGGCCGGAGGGAGCGCGGCGAGCCTCGCGACGGTCGACCAGAGCTACTACACGGTGCGCTCGGCCTTCCTCTCGAGCGCGAGCTGGTACGGCACGTTCTCGGCCGCTGCCAACGCCTCCGACTTCAAGGTGACGTACACGGGATTCGCGTCGCGGACGTGCACGCTCTCGCTCGCCGTGTATCGCTGGACGACCTCCACGTGGGTGACGGTCGGCACGTCCCGATCGATCGGGACGTCCCAGGTGACGATCGCCGATCAGGCCCCGTCGGCATCCGTGCCGCCCTCCGACCTCCGCAGCAGCACCGGCCAGGTGCGCGTCCGCGTCACCTGCTCGGCGTTCACCTTCTCGACCTACACGTCGAGCGGGAACATGCTGCAGCTGTCGTACCGATCGTAGCGCCCGAGCTACGGGACTAGGCGATCAGGCCCGCCTCGGCGAGCGGCCGGCGGCCCCACGCGAACGTCTTCGCATACCAGCCCTGCATCGGCGCGAGCGTGGTGCCATTGTTCGACGAGTGCACCATCCAGCCGTTCCCCACGTAGATCCCCATGTGACCGACCTCCGCGGGCTTCGACTTCACGCCACGACTGCCGAAGAAGACGACGTCGCCGGGCTGCAGGGCCTCGATCGGGATCCGTGCGTCCTTCTGCACCTCGGCGCTCATCGAGTACGTCGTCCGGCCCCTCAGGATCTCACCCAGCAGGGGGGCGCCGGCGAACGGCTGCAGCTTGTAGACGCGCCACACGAAGCCGGAGCAGTCGAAGCCGCCCGGAGCCGTGACGAGGCCGCCCGGCGCCGTGGCGCTCCACAGCTTCTGAGGCTTCTCGGACACACCCGTCCACACGTACGGGTAGCCCACGAAGCGCAGCGCCCGCGCCAGCACGGTGCGCTGCCAGTCGCCGAGCTCCGGCAGCACGAACCCCTGCGAGAGCTGGTCGACGTACGCGATCGTGTCGGGGCCGAGCTGCAGCACCCGCGCCAACGAGTAGGCCGCTTCGGCCCGTGTCGCCGGCTGGTTCGGCAGCAACTCAAGATCGTCCTGGCCCTGCGGGTGGTTGAGCCTGAGACCGAGGAGCCGTGCGACCGTCTCGGTGCCGAGCATCGCCGTCGGCTCGAGTCCGGCGTCGCGCGCCGCGACCCGGAACCGCCGGGCCGACGGGAGCAGCCCGAGCGCGCCCACGATCTGGGCGTCGAGCTCCCGCATCGTCACCACGCGCTCCGGGCTCGCCGGCTCCCCCGCCGTCTTCCCGAGCGCGGTCAGCGCCTGGTAGAGGTCGCCGCGAGTGAGCGGGTCGTCCGGGCGGAAGGAAGCGGCGTCCGTACCGAGAACACCGGCGGAGACGACCGCGGCGATCTGCGTGGCGGCCCAGCTCGGCACGACCGCAGGCGACGCCACGGGAATGGCCGAGGCAGGCCCGGCGATCGGCTGAGCGGCTTCGACGGGGCCTGCGAACAAGCATCCGAGCGCGGCCAGCGCCGTGATCACGGCGACGCGTCTCATCACTCCCTCTATCGGCGGCGCCGCGTACGGCTTGAACCCGAACGGGCGAGATCAGCGACCCGCAACGGCGCCTCGCCTGCCGCGTCCGGTACCAGCGACTGCAGCGAGGAGGTGCGACGGTGACGCTGCTCGCGGGACGCAGCCTGAGGAAGTCGTTCGGCTCACGGCTGATCCTCGACGGCGCCGATCTCGCCGTCGAGCCGGGTGCCCGCATCGGCGTCGTCGGCGCGAACGGCAGCGGCAAGTCCACGCTGATGAAGCTGCTCGCCGGCCTCGAGACACCTGACGCCGGAGAGGTCACGCGCCGTCGTGGCGCCGTCGTCGTGTACCTCGACCAGCATCCTCCGGGGGACACACGCACCGCGCTGGAGACCGTGCTGGCCGCACGGCCCGATCTGGTCGAGCTCGAGCGGGAGCTCGCCGCGGTCACGGAGCAGCTGGGCGGGCCGGCTCTCGCCGACGACCTCGACCGCATGGCACGCGTGCTGCGGCGGCAGGAGCAGCTGCTCGAGCGCTGGGAGGCCGCGGGCGGCCCGAGCGTCGACGGGCGGGCCCGCGCGACCCTGCTCGAGCTCGGTCTCGAAGACGACGAGCTGCTCCTCCCGACCAGGGCGCTCTCCGGCGGCCAGCGCAAGCTGATCGCCCTCGCAGCCTGCCTCGAGCAGCAGCCCGACGTCCTGCTCCTCGACGAGCCCGAGGCGCATCTCGACAACGCCGGGCGCGCACGCGTCGAGGAGCTCTCGCGCCGCTTCGACGGAGCGATCGTGGCCGTCTCCCACGACCGCTACCTGCTCGACGAGATCGTCTCCACGATTGCGTCGCTCGACGGCGGCAGCATCCGGACCTGGCCGGGGAACTACTCGGCGTACACGGTCGAGCGCGACCTGGAGCTCGAACGGCAGAAACAGGCGTACGTCACCCAGCAGAAGGAGATCGAGCGGCTCGAAGCGGCCGTCCGGCGCTTCAAGCTGTGGGCGTCCTGGGTGCCGGACAAGCGGAACATCAGGCAAGCGAACAACAAGCAAAGGCAGATCGATCGCATGGACAAGGTCGACCGGCCGGTGCTCGAGCGGCGCAAGATCGCGCTGCGGCTGCGGCCGACGACGCGCGGCGGGCAGCGGGTGTTCGAGCTGCGGTCGCTCGGGGTCGCCTTCGGCGACGACCCGATCATCGCCGGCGCCGACCTGACGGTCGTGCACGGCGAGAGGATCGGCGTCGTCGGCGAGAACGGTGCCGGCAAGTCGGTGTTGCTGAAGACGATCGTGGGCGAGCTCGAGCCCACCGAGGGCGAGGTGTGGGTCGGCCCGTCGATCGCGATCGGATACCTCACACAGGACCAGGACACGCTCGACCCGGAGTCGTCTCCGCTCGAGACCGTGCGCCGTGCCGTGCCGGTGTCGGAGGCCGACGCGGTGGGGCTGCTGATGAAGTTCCTCTTCCCGTACGAGCAGGTGCGCCGGCCGAACCGCCTCCTGTCGGGAGGCGAGCGCACCTGCCTGCAGCTGCTGCTGCTGATGCTCGCGCGACCGAACCTGCTCGTGCTCGACGAGCCGACGAACCACCTCGACATCGAGTCGGTCGAGGTGCTCGAGACGGCGATCGAGGAGTTCGCCGGCACGGTCGTCGCGATCTCGCACGACCGCTACTTCCTCGACCGCATCGCCGACCGCATCGTCGAGGTGCGCGACGGCGACGTGCTGGCGAGCGAAGGCGGCTACTCGGCATGGCTCGAGCGGCGCGGGCAGGTCGGCGCCGCCCGCTGACACGCGGGTCGCGTGTGCCGGCTACGCCGGCACCGGGCCGGGCATGGCCCGGCCCCTACGCCCCAACCGCCCAACACCCACAGCCGTAGGGGCGAGGCCATGCCTCGCCCGTCCGCGCGCAGCGCGGACACCGCCGGCGTAGGCTCCCCGCGTGGCGAGGAAGAGCGTTCGCGACTGGATCCGCTCCGTCGAGCGGGCCGAGCCCGAGGAGCAGTGGGCACTCCTCTGCTTCCTCGCCGGCGAGGCCGTGACCCTCGACGCCGACGAGCTGAACGCCGCGCTGCGACGCTCCCAGCTGCTGCTCGCGACGGGCGGCGACCCACGGCGCCGCCTCGCGCTGTACGGACGGGCCGTGACCGCACTCGCCGACGACCTCGACACGCCCGCCGCCCGCGCCGAGCTCGCCGCCGGCCTCGCCTCGCTCGCCGCAGAAGCCGAAGGCCTGCAGGGCGCCGGAGAAGCGCTGCGGCTCCTCCAGCGCGACCCCGATCTCGCCTGGCAGTGCTTCGCGCTCGGGCTCCTCGCCGAGGAGCTCGCCGACGACGGCGAGGCCTGAGGTCAGGTACGGATCGCAGGCGAGGCGCGGCGAATGCGCAGGTCGCCGGAGACCGACTTCGCGCGCAGCTCGACGAGCGGCGCGTCGTCCGCCGGCAGCGTGTCGGTGACCTCGAGCTCCGAGGTCATCGTGCCGCTGACGGAGCTCGCGTCGATCCACAGCCGCAACCCCGGGCGCATCCCGATCTCGACGTCGCCGGAGACGGACTTGAGATCGACGTCCCCTCCCCCGGCCGCGTCGATGCGGACGTCCCCGGACACGGTGTTCACGCCGACCGCGGCGAGCGCCTCGCCGACGGTGAGATCGCCAGAGACGAGCCCGACGCTCACCTCCCCGCAGGCCCGCTTCACCTCGACGTCGCCGGAGGCCGTCTTCACCTTCGCGGCGCCGAGCACCTCGTCCACGGTGACGTCGCCGCTCGCGGTGCTCGCATCGAGCGTGCCCTCCACGACCTGCAGCGAGAGATCGCCCGATGCCGACCTCGCACGGACGGCGCCGAGCCGCCCTCGCGCGTCGAGGTCGGCCGCCGCGCTCGTCAGCTCGAGATCGGCGCCGTGCGGACAGCGGATCCGCACGGCGACGCTCGCCTCGCGCCCCTTCGCGAAGCCCCGGCGCTTGGGCACCTCGACGGCGACCTCGTGCCCGTCGCCGCGCTCGCGCAGCTCGACACGGGTCTCGGCCCCAGCCTCGCGCGACGCCTCGTCGTCGCGCAACGGCAGGACGTCCACCACCACCTCGCGCATCTCGCCGGTCTCGAGCGAGACCTCGCCGGCCCCGAGCGCGACGCGCAGCCGCACCATCCCCGGTGTCTCGAAGCGGGGCATCACGCCTCCCGGTGACGATCGCCGTCGGGCCGGCCGAGGAGCCTCCGCACGCGGCTGCCGTCACCCCGGCGGCCCGGCGGCCGGCGGCGCGGAGGGTCCGGGTCGGGGACTTCGATGTGACCGAACGGCGTGACGTGGATGGACATGGGTGTCACCTCCTGGTGATCAGCTCTGGGCGAAGCCCTGCAGTCGATGTCCGCCGCGCACACGGGAGGGGCGCGGCTCGAGAGCACGCGCGAGTGCGCGCACGATCCAGGCATTCGTGGAGACGCCCTCGCGGGCGGCGGCGGCCTCGACCTGCACCTTGAGGCCCTCCGGGAGCCGGAGGGTGATGCGGGCGCTCGTGTCGTCGCCGGGAAAGGCCGGCGTCTCGTCCGAGGCACCCTGCTCCTCGACGAGGACGAGCTCCGGGTCGCGGCCGGCGAGACGAACCTCGACGTGGCCCGACGTCAGCTGCGCATTCAGCGCCAGCGACGCCTCGGTGAGCACGTCGAGCAGGCGCAGCTGCAGCGACGACTCGAGCGCCGCGGACAGGCGGCGGCCGGCCTCGGCCGCCTCGTCGCCGCCGAGCGCGGCCGCAGCGGCGAGGTCGGCCTGGATGGCGAGGACGTGTCGTGCGAGGTCCATGCCACAACTATGACATCATTTTGATGTCTGTCAAGCATTTTCTTGCAGCGAGATGATGTCACCTCTGCGTCACCTGATAGTGTTTCGCGTCTGCCCGCCTGGAGGTGACGCTCCGGCCGGCACGCCGCCGACCCGCTGTCGTGGCGGCTTTCTCGTCCGCCCGTCCCGCGCGCAGCAGCGCGCAGCCAGGAGAGCAATCCCGACGTGAGCCCCGTCGACCCACCCGACCTGACCCTGTGGCCGACGGTACGCCACCTGTTCCCGCTCTGGCGGGCCCAGTGGCGGCCGGTCCTGCTCGGGCTCAGCTGCGCCTTCGTCTTCACGGGGCTGTCGCTCGCGATCCCGATCCTGATCCAGCGCACGATCGACGACGCGATCGACGGCGACGACACGGGGCTGCTCGTGCCGTACCTCGCCGCCATCGTCGTGATCGCAGCGCTGCGCTTCGCCGTCAACTTCACCCGACGGTACGCGACCGCGCGCATCGGCATCGCCGTCGAGGCACGGCTGCGCAGCATGTTGTACGAGGCTTACCTGCGCTACCCGCGAGCCTTCTACGACCGGCACGCGACCGGCGAGGTGATCTCCCGCGCCACGAACGACATCTACCCGGTGCGCTACTTCATCGGCTGGGGGGTCGTGCAGGCGCTGCAGAGCGTAATGATGCTCGTCGGCGCCGGCATCGTGCTGACCGCGGTGAACGCGCGGCTCGCCCTCTTCGCGGCCCTCGCGATGCCGCCGATCGCGATCCTCCCCTACAACCTCGCCCGGCGCGTCCTCCCGATTTCACGCAAGGTGCAGGAGAAGAAGGGGCACCTCACCGAGGCGTCCGACGAGGCCGTCGTCGGGATCGAGATGGTGCAGGCGTTCGGGCGCGAGGACGACGTCCGCGACCGCTTCCACGAGCGGGCCGAGGCCGTGCGCCACGAGACGATGCGCCAGGCGTCGGTCGAGGCGCGCTTCCTCCCGGGCCTGATCTTCCTGCCGACGCTCGGCATCGCCGCCGTCCTCTTCTTCGGCGGGCGCGACGCGATCGCCGGCAACCTCACCGTCGGGCAGTTCACGCTCTTCATCACCCTGCTGCTCCAGCTCGTCTGGCCGCTCGAAGCGCTCGGCTGGATCATCAACCTGGGACAGCGCGCCACGGCAGCGGCGTCGCGGAGCTTCGCGTGGCTCGACGGGATCGAGTCGCTGCCCGAGCGGTCGCAGCCGGAGCCCCTGGCCGCCGGGCCCCTGACCGTCGCGCTCGAGAACGTGCACTTCCGCTACGGCACCGGGGCCGAGGTGCTCTCCGGCGTCGACCTTCGCGTCTCCCCCGGCGAGATCGTGGCGGTGTGCGGCTCCACCGGCTCGGGCAAGACCTCGCTGCTCAACCTCATCTCCCGCTTCTACGACCCCACCGGCGGACGGGTGCTGATCGGCGGCATCGACGCGCGCGACCTGGCGCTGTCCGAGCTGCGCCGCTCGGTCGCGATCGTGACCCAGAAGCCCGTCCTCTTCTCGGTGCCCCTGCGCGACAACCTGCTCGCGGCGCGCCCCGACGCCGACTGGTCGGAAGTGCTCGACGCGTGCGAGGCCGCAGGCGTGACTGCGTTCGTCGACGGCCTGCCCGACGGGTACGACACCCTGATCGGTGAGCGCGGCGTCAATCTCTCGGGCGGCCAGCGCCAGCGGGTCGCGCTCGCGCGGGCGCTCATCGCCGGCGCCCGCGTGATCGTCCTCGACGACCCGATGTCCGCGGTCGACACCGAGACCGAGCGCCATCTCGTCGAGAACCTCCGCCCCGCCGTCGCGGGCCGCACCGTGCTGATCTCCGGCCAACGCCTGTCGACCGTGCTCGTCGCCGACCGCGCCGTCGTCGTCCACGACGGTCGCATCGTCGAGGACGGCCTGCCGGAGGACCTCATCCGCCGCGGCGGCCAGTTCGCCGCCCTCTTCGGAGACGAGGCACTTGCCGCGTAGCGTCGCACGCACCGGCCTGTCGCGCCTCTGGCTCTACACGGAGGGCCGCCACCTGCGGCTCGTGGTCGTGATGCTGCTCGCCGCCGTCGCGGCCGCGGCGCCGGTCGCAGGCTGGACGATCGTGGGCGACGCGATCGACAACGGCATCCGCGCGGGCGACGAGGAACGCCTGGTGCTCGACGTCGTCGCCTACGTGGCAATCGGGGTGGGCGCCTGGATCCTCGGGACGACGACGTGGCTGATGCTCGCCGGCATCGGCCAGCGGATCGTGCTCGAGCTCCGCCGCGACCTGTTCGAGCACCTCACCTCGCTCTCGCTGCGCTACTTCTCCCAGCAGAAGGCCGGGTGGATCATCGCGCGCCTGACGAGCGACGTGGACGCGCTCTCCGACGTGCTCAACCAGGGCCTGACGACGCTCGTCGTCAACACGCTCACCCTCGTCGCCGCCGTCGGCGGGCTGTTCCTGCTCGACTGGCGGCTCGGGCTCGTCGCGCTGCTCGTGCTCCCGCCCGGGATCGTCGTGACGCGGTGGTTCCAGCACACGTCGCACGCAGCCTTCGGGGAAGTGCGCACCCGTATCGCCGCGGTCACCGCGCAGCTCGCCGAGTCGGTCTCGGGGATGGCGGTCGTGCAGGCGTTCAACCGGGAGCGCGCGTTCCAGCAGGAGTTCGAGTCGCTGAACGAGGAGAACCGCAAGGCGAACGTGTACGCCCAGAAGCTCTCGTCCTTCTTCTTTCCCGCGATCGAGTTCCTCGGCGTCAGCGCGACGGTGGCCGTCCTGTTCGCGGGCGCGAAGCTGATCGACGGCGGCTCGCTGGAGATCGGCACGCTCATCGCCGCCGTCGGCATGCTGCAGCTCGTCTTCCAGCCGTTGCAGGAGCTCTCCGAGCTCTACGGCCAGGTGCAGGCGGCGAGCGCTGCCATGAACAAGATCACGACCGTCCTCGACGCCGAGCAGGACATCACCGACCGGCCGGGCGCACGGCCGATCGGCCGCATCGACGGCCGCCTCGAGCTGGAGGACGTCGTCTTCGCCTACGGCGACGAGCCGGTCATCCACGGCATCTCGATCGACGTGCCCGAAGGTGGCTGCATCGCGCTCGTCGGCGAGTCGGGCGGCGGCAAGTCCACGACTGCGAAGCTGATCGCGCGCTTCTACGACCCGCTCGAGGGCGCGGTGCGCGTCGACGGCACCGACCTGCGCGACGTGCAGCTGCGCACCTACAGGCGCCAGCTCGGCGTCGTCCTGCAGGATCCGTTCCTGTTCAGCGGCACGATCGCCGACAACATCCGCTTCGCACGGCCGGATGCGACCGACGACGAGGTCGCCGCGGCCGCGCGCGCGATCGGCGTCGACCGTGTCGCGGCCCGGTTCGACGGCGGCCTCGGCCACGTCGTCCGCGAGGGCGGCGCCGGTCTGTCGGCGGGCGAGCGGCAGCTCATCTCGATCGCACGGGCGCTGCTCGCCGACCCGCGCATCCTCATCCTCGACGAGGCGACGTCGAACATCGACCGGCCGAGCGAGATCCTGATCGAGCAGGCGTTCGACACGCTGCTGCGCGGCCGCACCTCGATCATCATCGCGCACCGGCTCGCCACCGTCCGTCGCGCGGACGAGATCCTCGTGGTCGAGAAGGGCCGCATCGTGCAGCGAGGCACCGAGGCGGAACTGCTCGCGGAGGAGGGTGCGTACCGGCGCCTCGCGCAGACGCTGCACGGCTCCCTCAACCGGCGCGTCGCCTAGGGGCCGGGCGTGCCCGGCCCTGCGCCGAACGTGTAGCCAGGCCCGCGGGCGAGGCACACCTCGCCCCTACGCGAGCACCCAGACGTCGTCGCGCATGATCGGCGTCGCCACTCCGCCGGCGTCGAGCCCGTCGACGTCCACCTCCGGCCCGCCGATCATGAAATCGGTGTGCACGCGGGAGACGTTCAGGCCCATCGCGACCTGCTCCTCGGCGCTCATGCCGTCCACTCCGTCGACGGCCATCGGCAGGCCGGTGCCGTAGGCGATGTGACAGGCGGCGTTCTCGTCGAACAGGGTGTTCTGGAACACGAGGCCGGTCTTCTTGACGGCCGACTCGCCGTCGACGAGGGCAACCTCGCCGAGGAACGCGGCCTGGTCGTCGGCGGCCAGCTGTCCGCGCACGATCTCCTCGCCGGCCGACGCACGCACCTCGACGACCTTGCCGGCGGCGAAGCGCACCTCCAGGTCTCGGACGACGGCGCCGGTGACGGACAGCGGGTACGTGGCCCGGACAGTTCCCTCCGTGCGGCGCCAGTCGGGAGAGGTGAAGACCTCCTCGGTGGGCAGGTTCGGGATGTGCTCGATGCCATCCTGCGTCTCGAAGGCGGCGCACATCCAGCGGGAGATGGGCAGCAGGCCGACCGTGAGATCGGTGCTCGGCCCGTGGAAGCGGATCGCGTCGAAGCGGCGCTCATTGAGGCTCGCGGCGCGCGCCTTCAGCTTGACGTCGTGCGCGCGCCACGCGGCGACGGGGTCGGGCGCGTCGAGGCGGGTCGCGGTGGCGACCGCCTGCCAGAGCCGCTCGAGGTCGGGCTCGCCGAACACGGTCCTGGCCCAGCCCGGGTTCGGCGACGACACGATCGCCCAGTTGATCAGCCGCTCCGACACGAGCGGCAGATAGATCGCGCGCAGGTCGTGCGGCTCCGAGCGGGCGACGAGCGTCGGGTCGAGATCTCCCAGCAGATCGGGCTCGAAGTCGCCTGTCAGCTGGATCAGCGCCGGCCGGTCGTCGCGCCACGAGCGCACCCAGTCGAGGATGTGCGGCGGAGTCTGGCCGAGCATCTCCCCGGGGCCGAGCTCGATCGCGGCACGGCGCAGATGCTGGTCTCCGTACTGCACGACAACGCGCTTCGCGCCCGCGCGGTATGCCTCGCGCGCGACGGCGCGCGCGGTGTCGACGTGCTCGACCTGGCAGAGCACGACGACCTCCTGGCCGGGCTGCACGTTCGCCCCGATGCGGACGACGAGCTCGGCGTAGCGCTGTAGACGTTCGTCCGGCGTCATGCTGCGCTGCCTATCGCGGGCCCGGCGCGGCGGAGCACGATGGCGGGGGATGTGGAGGCCCCGGGGCGCCCGCCGTCGAAGCCTGTCTCGGCTAGTCGCCCCAGTCGAAGTCGCGCGTGCGACCCCAGAGGGTCTCGTCGAGCGCCGGGCCGGCGGGAGCCTGGGTCTCGACCGTGTCCTCACCCGGCCACAGAAGGGCGGAGTGGAGCACGATGGCGGGCTCACCGTCGAGGGTCTCCTCGAGGCGGGCCTGCTCCTCGGACTTGAACAGCGGGTGGTTCTCGAACGGATCCTCGGTCTGGTAGCGGTCGAGCGGCATGTCGCCGTCGAGGTCTGCGTTGCGCTCCTTCAACTCGAGGTGGTCCTGGATTACGCGTGCGAAGGGCGACTTTGTCTGCACCTGCATCGGGCCTCCTTGGTAGGGGACAGGACGGTCTTCCGGTACGTGGGGAGTCTACCCGGACACCGAAATACCTGCAAAACGATACTCGCGCCGATCGGCACGATCTTCGGGACCGGGCCGGAGACCCGCGTCGGAGCGACGGCGTCGCGCCAACGCGAGCTCTTGTGCGACGATGGGGGCATGTCGCCCCGCCTGACGCGCGTTCCCAAGAATCCCGTCGCCATGGGATGGGTGCTCTACAAGGTCTGGCGCAAGCTGCCGCCGAAGCAGCGCCGCCAGCTCCTCGATGCGGCCCGCACGCACGGGCCGCGCGTCGCATCGGCGGCGGCCGCCGCCGCAGCGGCACGGGCCAAGGGCAAGAAGCGGCGCTCGGTCTAGACACCGGGCCGGGCATGGCCCGGCCCCTACACGGGCTCGACGCCGAGGGCGACCCGGACGATGCGGTCCTGCTCGCGCTGGTGCGCGGTGGGGTAGCCCTCGCTCGGCGCGGCGCGCCAGGGCCGCCCGACGTACGTGACCCCGGGAACCGTCGAGCTCGTCCGGGCGGCGTCGTCGAGCCGGTGGCGGATCGAGCGCCACGCCCCCATGTTCTGCGGCTCCTCCTGGGCCCAGACGATCTCCCTGAGGGCGGGGTACGACGCGACGAGCCCGGCCGCGGCGGCAACGGGGAACGGGTACAGCTGCTCGAGGCGGGCGACTGCGACCCCGGTCGTGCCCGGGCGCTCGTCGTGGCCCGCAATGTCGTAGTAGAGCTTTCCGGTGCAGAGCACGAGCCGGTGGACGCCGGCGCGATCGACCGTGGGATCGTCGAGCACGGGGTGGAAACGACCGCCCGTCAGGTCGGCGAGGGTCGAGGACGCCTGCCTGAGCCGGAGCAGGCCCTTCGGCGTCATCACCACGAGCGGCCGTGCCGTGGCGTCGAGCGCCTGCCGCCGCAGCAGGTGGAAGAACTGGGCGGCCGTGGTGCAGTTCGCGATGCGGATGTTGTCCTGTGCCCCCTGCTGCAGGAACCGCTCGAGGCGAGCGCTCGAATGCTCGGGCCCGTTGCCCTCGTAGCCATGTGGCAGGAGGAGCGTGAGGCGTGAGGTCTGACCCCACTTCGAGCGTCCCGCGACGAGGAACTGGTCGATCACGATCTGGGCGCCGTTGACGAAGTCGCCGAACTGGGCTTCCCAGAGGACGAGCGCGTCCGGCGCAGCCACCGAGTAGCCGTACTCGAACCCGAGGGCTGCATATTCGGACAGCGGCGAGTTGTACACCTCGAAGGAGGCGCTCGCGCCGGGAAGGTGCTGGATCGGCGCGTACGTCTCGCCGGTGTGCGGGTCGTGGAACATCAGGTGGCGGTGCGCGAACGTGCCGCGCTCGGCATCCTGGCCGGACAGCCGTACGGGGATGCCCTCCTCGAGCAGCGAGCCGTACGCGAGCGCCTCCGCCTGCCCCCAGTCGATGCCCCCTTCGACGACCGTGACGCGCCGGCGCTCGAGCTGCCGCGCCAGCTTCGGGTTGACCGTGAAGCCCTCCGGGACGGCGAGCAGCTGCTCGTTCAGCTGCAGCAGTCGCTCCCGCGGAACCGCGGTGACAACCGCGTCGCCGGTCGTCACGACCGGCGCGGGCTCCGGCGCGGGAGGCGGAGGCGTCACCTGCCCGATCAGGGACTTGAGCCGCTCGTGCGCGCTCCGCAGCGTGCGGGCGACCTCTTCGACGTACGCCTGCGCCTCCTCTTCGCCGATGACGGCTTCCCCGACGAGGCGGGCGGCGTAAAGCTCCCGCACGGTCGGCTGCTGCTGGATGCGCTCGACCATCAGCGGTTGCGTGTACGAGGGGTCGTCCTGCTCGTTGTGGCCGAGGCGGCGGTAGCCGACGAGGTCGATCACGAAGTCGTGGCCGAACTCGGCACGGTAGGCGAGCGCCAGGCGGACGGACGCGAGCGCCGCCTCGGGGTCGTCGGCGTTCACGTGGACGATCGGCACGTCGAATCCCTTGGCGAGGTCGCTCGAGTAGCGGGTCGAGCGGCTCTCCGCAGGATCGGTCGTGTAGCCCACCTGGTTGTTCGTGATCAGGTGGAGCGTGCCGCCGGTCGCGTACCCCTCCAGGCTCTGCAGGTTGAGCGTCTCGGCCACGACCCCCTGTCCCGGAAAGGCTGCGTCGCCGTGGATGAGCACCGGCAGCGCGACTGTCGGATCATGACGTCCGGCGCCACCGGAGCGGTCTGTCTGCTCGGCGCGGGCGCGGCCCTCGACGACCGGGCCCTCTGCTTCGAGGTGGCTCGGGTTGGGGACGATCGTCACCTCGATCTCGCCTGCGGGCGTGACGCGGGTGCCGGAGGCGGGGAGGTGGTACTTGACGTCGCCGGTTCCACCCTCAGGGTCGCGCACGAGAGCGTCGATCGACCGCTCGCCCTCGAACTCGCGCAGGATCGACTCGTACGAGCGGCCGACGGTGTGCACGAGGGCGTTGAGCCGGCCGCGGTGGGCCATCCCGATGACGACCTCGTGGGCGCCCCCTTCGGCGGCGAGCTCGATCGCCGTGTCGAGCATCGGCACGAGCGACTCGAGGCCCTCGATCGAGAACTGCTTCTGCCCGAGGAACGAGCGGCGCAGGTACTGCTCGAAGCCCTCCGCCCGCGAGAGCCGCCGCAGCAGTGCCGTACGCTCCTCCGGCTCGAGCGGCTCACGGAAGCGGCCGGACTCGATCGCCTGGCGCAGCCAGACGCGTTCCGCGTGGTCGGAGATGTGCTCGATCTCGTAGGCGATGGAGCCGGTGTAGACCTCGCGGAGCCGCGGCAGCGCTTCGAGGAGCGTCTCGCCCGGCACGTACAGGCGCAGCAACGAGGCCGGAACCCGCCCCTGCAGCTCCGGCGTCAGCGCAGGGACAAGGCGGGACTCGTCGAGGGCGGGGTCCCCGGGCGGCTCCGAGCCGAGGGGGTCGAGCCGCGCGGCCAGGTGGCCATGCATGCGGTACGCCTTCACGAGCGCCATGGCGGCGGCGACGCCGCCGAGGAGCGTCTCGTCGACCCCTGCGGCGGCAGGCGCGGGCGGGGCAGGCGCTGTCACCGCAGCGGGCGCGGGAGGCGCGGGAGCGGGGGCCGCAGGAACAGGGGCGGAGACGACCTCCCGTTCGGGCTTTCCGGCCACCGGCTCGCGCTGCTCCAGCAGGCGGGCAAGCCCCGGCAGGGCGGCGAGCGCGAGGTCGGGATCGCGCTCGAAGACGGCGCGCCACTCGGCCGGGACGCTGGCGGGCGCCTCGAGATAGTCCTCGAGCAACTGGGCGACGTAGCCCGAGTTGAGGCCGTTGAGATCGGTCGCGCTCATCCGTTCGTGTTGTACCAGCGGCATCTTGCCGCTCAGAGGCTCTTAGGTCAGATGAGCGGGTTTTCGGTGATGACCATGAGAGTCATCCCCACGACCCACGCCACCATCGCGAACACGGCTGCCTTGAGGGCCAGGCCCTGGAAACGCGGGCTCATCCGCGCGGCCGCGAGCGCGGCGATGATCGCGAACGGCGCCAGCCGCGCCGGGCGTGCGTCGAGCTCGAGCAACAGCCCGAATCCCATCGCGATGCCTGAGAGCACGATCGAGCCGACGGCGAGCACGCCCGCGACGGCATCGACCGACGAGAACCGGTGCGTCTGCGAATCCATCGTGCTCACTGCCGTGCCTCCGCTCTGGTCGACGTGGCGACGCGCGGGGCGCGTCGGGGGCGCCGTGCCGGGCCGGGCTGGCCAGGGCGACGCGGAGCACGGTCATTCGTCCAGCGCGGGCCGCCGCCGGGCAACGGCGTGTCCTCGACGGCGACGACGGCCACCGGCTCGCCGGGGCGCGGCTCGTCACGGATCGCGTACCAGACGACCACGCAGAGGTAGACGACCGGAATCTTGAGGATCAGCAGCATGAAGAGGATCTCCCAGACCATGCGCGGCAAGTCTACGGCATCCGCCGGAGTCGTCGCAGACGGCGGGCAAGAAACGCCGCGACGAGCGCGTTGACGACGCCGCCGAGCAGCGCCACGGCGAGCAGCCCGCTCCCGAATGTCGTCGCCGTCGTCGCTCCGGCGCGTGCGACCGCGACGAGCACGAGCGGGCCCACGTGGACGTCGACGGTGCGGCCGCCGGACTGAGCGATCACCGCGACCGCGGCGGCGAGGGCATAGCCGAGCAGCCCGGCGGCGACGGCGCCGAGCGCGAACGCCCTCACGACGACAGCCCGCATGCCGTCCTCCCGTCCGACGCCAGCACGGTGAGCCCAAGGGCGTGCAGTGCCGCCGGCCCGCCGGCGGCCGCGAGGGTCGGAGCGCCGAGCGCGACCGACGCGGCGAGCAGCCCGGCGCCGACGGCGGCGACGACCGCGGGGCCCGCGACCGCGACGAGCGCACGCCGGGCCGCGCCTGCAGGCGCGTGGACGACGGAGACGCGGCTGCCGCGCATGACGAGCGCGCTCGGCACGCCGCGCAGGGCCGCCGCATGGCCGGCTTCGTGAGCCGCGATCCCCGCACCCACGGCGAGTCCGACCGCGCCGGGGGCGAGAAGGGAGGGGCGGCCGGCGACCAGCCCGACGTGCGCGACGAGAGCGGCGGCGGTGAGAGCGAGCGTGGCACACCGGCTCGCCAGCGCCCGGCCGACACCCACAGCTGCGCGCGGCACCGTGCTCGTGTCCAGCGGGCGGCGGCGCACCGTGAGAGGCGGAACCGCACCGGCGGGCGCGAGGCGCACCGCGAGCCGAAGCCAGGTGGCCGCATGGCGGATGCGACCGGCGCGGCGGTCGACGTTCGCGAGCGCGAGCCGGTTGAGCTGCCAGGCGAAGGCCAGCACGTCCCCGCGAGCCCGCTCGACGGGGAGAGCGTAGGCGGCGGCGACGTTCTCGGCGATGTCGCCGAGCACGCGGCCCTGACGGGCGAGCACGAACGCACCCGTCGCGTTCACCGGCCAGGATGTGCAGGCCACGCCGTCGACGAGCCTGCCGTCACGAAGGACGACGCCGTCAGCGAGGACGATCCTGTCGGACGCCTCGAGCATCAAGCCTCCAGGAGCCGGCGCACGACCGCCCCCATGGAGAGCGCCGCGGACACGACGAGCACGCACGCTGCAGCCGCAGCGTCGGGGACACCGACGGCAACGAGCCGCGGGCCGGCCACGCCGGCGGCCGCGGAGAGCAGGCCGGCACAGGCGGCGAACGCCGCGAAGGACGCGACCTGGTCGCCCATCGTCGCGCCGCGCCAGGGCACGAGCGCGCCCGCGAGCACCGCAGCAGCAGCAAGCCCGAGCGCGACGAAGCCGACCTCGGCAAGCGAGCGCGGGGGCGCCCCGGAGACGAGCGCGGAGGCGGCGAGTACCGGAGTCAGGGCAGCCAGCAGAACGGCGTGGGCTGCGACGACGAGGGCGGCGCACGGAAGCAGGCGCACCCGTGGGGCACAGGCCCACGCCCAACGGCCGGAGCTCAGGGCGCCACCCACCGCGAGCGGGGCGAGCATGGCGCCGAGCAGGGTGCTGCTCGCGCCGAGGTGCAGCGGGCCCGGCGCGGGGACGCCGGCCCGGCGGGCGAGCACCACCCCGCCGAGACCGAAGCCGACCGCTGCGAGCACGGCGAGCCGCAGGTCACGGCGTCGCGCGAGCAGGACCGCGGCGGCGAGCGGAAGCGCCGTCGCCAGCGGCCCGGACACCCGACGGCGTAGAGATGCATGCGCCGTCGCCACCCGCTCGGGGCGGCGCGCGGCCAGCTCGAGCCAGGCTGCACCGCCCAGGATCGCCGCCAGCGCCGCCCCGGCGAGCGCGGCCGCGGAATCGGTGATGCCGGCGAGTGCCGCCCCGACGGGAGCGAGCGGGCCGAGCGCCGCAGATCCCAGCAAGGCGCCCACCCCCATCCAGGCGGCGCCGAGGCAAAGCAGCGAGACGGCGCCGCGCCGCCACGCTCCCGCCCATGCCTGAAGCACGCTCTCGGCAGCGGCGGCGCCGGCGGCCGCCCCGGCCACTCCGCCGGTAACGAAGCCGATCCCGGCGGCTGCGCCGCCGGCAGAGGCGACGCCGAGCGGCACGACGAGCGCGAGAGCGGCCGGCAGGCCGAGCGCCAGCGCCACGCAGGCCGGGGCGAGCACGGTTGCGGCGAGCGCCGCCCGGACTCCGACGGGCAGCGCTGCGAGCTGCGGGCCGAGCGAACGGCGGCCCGCCGTGGTGACGCAGACGGCGGCGCCCGCCGTTGCGCCGGCCAACGCCGGAGCGATCGCGAGCAGGCGCGCGCCCTCGGGATCGCGCAGCACGGGCTGGAGCGCGCTTCCCAGAGAGTGGCCGACCCGCCACGACGCGAAAGGCGCCGCCACGACGGCGGCGAGCACGAGGACGCCCGGGAGCGGTGCCGCCCGCAGCGCGCCGAGGGCGCGCCGCCCCTGACAGCGGAGTACCGCCCTAGAGAGCCGCCAGGCCAACCCGCACCCTTTCCGCCAGCGCCTGCTCGCCGAGGACGGCGAGGAAGACATCCTCCAGCGTCTCGACCGCGTAGCGCTCGCACAACGAGGCGGGCGTCCCGTGCTCGAGCACGCGGCCGCCGGCGAGCAGGACGACGTCGTCGCACGTCCTCGCGGCGAAGTGCAGATCCTGCGTCGCGAGCAACACGCCGCTGCCGCGACCGGCGAGAGCGCCGACCGCCTCGCGCAGGACGACGACCGCCTCGGGATCGAGCGTCGCCGAGGCCTCGTCCACGAGCAGGAGGGGCGGCGCCAGCGAGAGCGCGGCGACCGCGCTCGCCTGGCGCCGCAAGCCGCGGGAGAGCGACCCGAGCCGCGTCCCGAGCCGGGCCTCCAGCCCGAACGCGCCGAAGAGCACGTCGGCGCGCGCGGCCGCAGCAGGGCCCGCCCCCCACAGCGCGTGAACGAGCGAGACGAGCTCGGCGACGGTGAGCTCGTCGAAGCCGGACGGCTCGTCGGGAACGAGGGCGAGCGCCGACCGCGCAGCCCGGCTGCCCGCCGCTGCACCGGCGACGAGCGCCTCTCCCCGATCGGCTCTGACGAGGCCCGCCGCGACGTGGAGCAGCGTCGTCTTCCCCGAGCCGTTCGGCCCGACGAGGCCGACGACGGAGCCGGCACGCACGTGCAGGCAGACGCCGTCGAGGGCCACGACGCCGCCGTAGCGCTTGCAGAGGCCGACGGCCTCGAGCGGCGCCGGCGGGACGCGGGGAGGGCGGCTCGCCGCCGCCCTCCCGTCGGCCGAGCTACTTCTTGCAGACAACCTTGAAGCCCGACCAGCCGAACGAGATCTCGGCGCTGCCGCCGCCGTGGCGGCACCAGGCCGCGTAGGCGAGAGCGATTGCGTAGGCGAAGCCGACGACGACGACCCACCAGACGGCGTCCTCGGTCTCGGCGAGCTCACCCTGATGGGCCAGAGCGGGTGCGGCGTACGACGGTCCCGCGAGCGCGAGCGCTGTTCCCATGCGTCCTCCCTTCGATCGTGATGTGGTGACACGAATCACGCTAGAGAGGCAACAGCGACAGGTGTGTGCCGTCTTCGTGCCGAGAGTGCGCCTTCTCGAACGGTCGTTCACATCACCCTCACACGCGGGCGGTACCGTGACGCGCATCACACCCCTCAAGGAGGAATGCCTGTGCGCCCCATTCGCCTGCTCGTCGCCGCCGTGATCACCGCAGCAGTCCTCGCTCCGGTCGGCCTGTCGGCCGAACGGATGTGGATCGGCTTCCACGACGACCCCGTCCTGCGGTTCGACTCGGACCGTCAGTCGGAGCTGGATCTTGCGGCGAGCACGAACAACGCGACAGTGCTGCGAACGCTCGTGACATGGGCGGACGTCGCCCCGACGAAGCCGGCCTCGGCGGTCAACTCCTTCGATCCCGCGTACAGGTTCGACGACCTCGACGAGTTCGTCCGCAACGCGCAGGCGCGGGACATGGAGGTGCTGATCACGCTCTGGGGCACGCCGAAGTGGGCAAACGGCGGCAAGACGCCGAACTACCTGCCGACGAAGACGGCGGACTTCCGGAACTTCGCGAGAGCCGTCGCGTCACGCTACTCCGGCCGTCTCGCCGGGTACCCGTTCGTGCGCTTCTACGGGATCTGGAACGAGTCGAACCTGGGGACGTTCCTGTCGCCGCAGTTCAACGCGAAGGGGCAGATCGTGGGCCCCGCCGCGTACGCCAAGCTCGCGTCAGCCGGCTACGCCGGGATCAAGGCGGGCAGCCCGAAGGCGCTCGTGGCGATCGGCGAGACGTCGTCGACCGGGAACGACAAGAAGAAGTCCGGCACCGACAAGGTGTCTCCCGGGAAGTTCGCGGAGCTCGTCGCGAAGGCGAACAAGAAGCTGAAGTTCGACGCGTGGGCGCAGCACCCGTACCCGTTCCCGGTCAACATGAAGCCGACCCAGAAGGTGAGGTGGCCGAACGTCGCGCTCTCGTCGCTGCCGCAGTTCGAGACGTCGCTCGACAGGTGGTTCGGACGCAAGAACATCCCCATCTGGATCACCGAGTACGGCCACGAGACGAAGCCCGGCGAGCCGAAGGGCATCACCGACGCCAAGCAGGCACAGTACGCCCCGCAGGCGATCAACATCGCGAAGCGGGACAAGCGGGTGCAGCTGTTCATCTGGTTCGTGATGCGCGACTCGGCCGGCAGCCCGTGGCAGAGCGGGATCTACCGGACGACCGGAGCGGCGAAGCCGGTGCAGTCGAAGTGGGCGACGGCAGCGGAGTCCCTCAGCGCCGTCAACGGCAAGGTGAACGTGAAGAGCGGTGTCAAGAACCCGGCGCTGACCGTCCATGCGCGCTCGTTCTGCGTCAACAACCCGATCGGGTCGCCGGTGGGCGTCGATTCGAAGGCGACCCTCGCCGGCACTCTCGTCGCCGTCTCGCAGGCACAGGTGACGCTCGCGCCCGACTGCACGATCGCCTACAAGGTCACGGGTCTCACCGTTGCGAAGGGGAAGACCTACACGGTGAACGTGGAGCTGAACACGAAGAACGGCAACGCGCTGAGCCGAACGATCACGATCGCCGGCGTGTAGGCGCGGCTCGCCGCTCGAGCATCAGACGGTGTCCGGGTGTCCGGGAGCCCAGGCGGCTCCCGGACACCGGGTCATTGCAGTGCTTCGACCCGAACGGACCAGCCGACGCTTCCCTACGGCCGAACACGCAGGCGGTAGGTGCCCGCGCCGCTCGCAGGCTGGACGGCCCCGGTGCTGCCAGCCTCGTCGAGCGCAACCTCGCCGGCGCCCGTCCCCTCCCACGCGAACGTCGCCCGCCCCGAGCCGAAGATGAGACAAGCGGTCGCGGACATGCCGATCCTGCCGGGAAAAACGCCGCGAGACGTTTGTAAAGAGAAGGAAAAGACCTTCTAACCGGGAATTCCCCCCAGCGTCAAACCGTTGTACACTGTAACTACACCGTTCCCGCGGGAACGCGTTGACGTGGCCTCGTGCAAGTGGCTTCGAAGCGAACGGTGTCGACTCAACGCCGCAGGAGCGAACGCACACGAAAACCGCACGCGCGCGCACGCGGCAACGACGAAAACGCCGAAAGGAAACAAGCTGACCACCACGATCGACATCCCTGCCATCGACGCCTTCCTGGCCGACGCCCAGGAGCGCGGCCGCGTGGAGGTTTCGGAGCTCGAGGCGCTCGCGCTCGAGCTCGACCTCGACGAGCCCGCCCTCGAAGACGTACGCGCCGCGCTGGCGGATCGCGCCATCACCGTCGGCGAGGCGGAGGACGCCGATGCGGCCGCCACGGCCGAGGAGGCTCTCTGGACCGCGGACGCCTCCCCCGTCCTCACCGACTCCCTGCAGCTGTTCCTCCAGGATGTCGGCAAGCACAAGCTGCTCACGGCCGCCGAGGAGGTCACCCTCGCGAAGCGCGTCGAGCGTGGCGACAAGGCCGCCAAGGAGCGGATGATCAACGCCAACCTGCGCCTCGTCGTCTCGATCGCCAAGAAGTACCGCGGTCACGGCGTGCCGTTCCTCGACCTGATCCAGGACGGCGTGATCGGCCTCAACCGCGCGGTCGAGAAGTTCGACTGGCGCAAGGGCTACAAGTTCTCCACGTACGCCACCTGGTGGATCCGCCAGGCCTGCCAGCGGGCGATCTCCAACCAGGGCGCCACGATCCGCGTGCCCGTGCACGTGCAGGAGCGGCAGCAGAAGCTCTCCCGCGCCCGGCAGCGCCTCGAGGTCAAGCTCGAGCGCGAGCCGACGATCGAGGAGCTGGCGAAGGAGACCGGCCTGAAGGAGTCGCACGTCGAGGAGGCTCTCTCCACCGCGGACGCATCCGTGTCGCTGAACCAGTCTGTCGGCTCGGACGGCGACGGCGAGCTCGGCGACCTGTTCGCCGACCGCAGCGCCCTCGACCCCGCCGACGAGGCCGACGAGACGCTGCAGCGGCTCGAGGTGCGCCGTGCCGTCGAGGCTCTGCAGGAGCCCGACCGCCGCGTGCTGGAGCTCCGCTTCGGCTTCGTCGGCGAGCAGTGGACGCTCGAGGCGATCGGCAAGGAGCTCGGCCTCACGCGCGAGCGCGTGCGGCAGATAGAGGCCCGCGCCCTCACGCGCCTGCAGCACCAGCTCAAGGACGTCGTCCGCGCCGAAGGCGGCGAGGTCGTGCTGGCGGCATAGCGACGCGGCACCGTCCCATCCGAAAGGCCCGCCACGGCGGGCCTTTCTCGTTCTGAGGTCGTCATGTGCCGGAGCGGTCGTGGGGGCGAGGCCATGCCTCGCCCTCGCTGCCGTCTGCTACCCGGTATTCCGCAACGCCGCCGCGATCCCGGCGATCGAGCGCAGCAGCGGCCTCCTCGCCGACTCCTCGCCCGCACGCCAGGAGCGCAGCAGCTCCACCTGGATCGCGTTCATCGGGTCGACGTACGGGTTGCGCAGCCTGATCGAGCGCTGCAGCACCGGGTGCCGGTCGAGCAGCTCGTCCGCCTCGACGATCGCCAGCACCGCCTCCACCGTGCGGCGGTGCTCGTCGGACAACACCGCCCAGAATCGCCCGGGCTCGGCCGTTGCGGGCACGAGCGAGAGGTAGGACTCTGCGATCTCGAAGCTCGTCTTGGCGAGCGTCATCTCGAGGTTCTCGACGAAGGCGCGGAAGAACGGCCACTCGCGGTAGAGGCGTCGCAGCCAGGCGAGGCGCTCGCCCGCGAGGCCGTAGGCACGGAAGGCGCTGCCGCAGCCGTACCACGCAGGCAGCAGGCAGCGGTTCTGCGTCCATGCGAACACCCACGGGATCGCCCGGAGCGCCTCGAGCTCACCGGTCGCCGCCGCCTCCGGTCGCGAGACGGGACGCGAGCCGATCTCGAGCAGCGCGAGCTCGTCGACCGGGGTGAAGCTGCGGAAGAAGCGTGCGAAGCCGGGATCGTTCCAGACGAAGCCGCGGTAGGCCCGGTAGGCGGTGTCGGAGAGCTCGGACATCGTGTCGCGCGCCCCGGCATTCGGCGGCTCGAGCCCGGCGACCCCCGGGAAGGCCGTCAGGAGCGTCGCGGCGACCGCCGCCTCGAGGTTCCGTCCCGCGAGGCCCGGCAGGCCGTACTTGAACGCGATCGTCTCGCCCTGCTCGGTCAGCTTGAGACGGCCGTCCACGGCTCCGGGCGGCTGCGCGAGGATGGCTGCGTGCGTGGGGCCGCCGCCGCGACCGGCGGAGCCGCCGCGACCGTGGAAGACCGTCAGTCGGACGTCGCGGGCCCGGGCGAGCTCCACGAGCCGCTCCTGCGTACGGTAGATCTCCCACTGCGCCGTGAGCGGGCCGCCGTCCTTGCCGGAGTCCGAGTAGCCCACCATCACCTCGAGGGCCGGCCGGGGGCTGCGATCGAGCAGCTCGCCGACGAGCGCCGGCGCACGTCGAAGATCGTCGATCGTCTCGAGCAGCGGCACGCCCTGCACGGCGAGCCCCGCCTCGGCCGCGAGCGCCTCGGCTGCGAGCACGTCGTCGGCCGTGTGGGTCATCGAGACGATCAGGCGGTCCAGGGCGCAGACGCCGTGACGGCGCTGGGCGCGCGCAGCGGCGTCGAGCGCCCTCTGCAGGCCCTCGTCCGACGCCCTCACCGCCGAGGCGTGCACGCGCACATCGAGCTTGGCGAGATGGAGGCCGAAGACGCGGGCGCGGGAGCGCAGGTCGGCGAGACCCCCGTCGGCGATCCGGCCGCCCCGGTGCGCACGCAGGATCGCATCCAGCTCGTCCAGGTCTGCGAGCAGCGCCGCCCCGTCCGGGTAGTCGTCGCCGGTGAGGCGATCCCAGATCTCCACGAGCCGGGCGCGAAACGGCTCGTCCTCGCCGCCGAGCTCGGGCACCGCGCCGATGACCGTGGTCGACATGCCCCAGGCGGCGCCGAGCGCGGTGAGCTCGTCGCGGTACAGCTGCAGCGCGAGACGGCGCGCGCGCTCGAGCGCGTCCTCGATCGTCTCCGGGCCCGCATGCGGGTTGCCGTCGAGGTCTGCGCCGATCCAGGTGCCGAACGAGAGCGGGGCGGATTCCGGGTCTAGGCGCTCGGCGAGGACGCGAGACATCCCCGGGACGACGTCCCAGAGACTCTGCTCGAAGAACCACAGGCCACGGCGGATCTCGTCGACCACCTTCGGGCGGCGCGAGCGCACCTCGTCGGTCTGCCAGAGGATCGTGATCTCCTCCGCCAGCGCCTCTTCCACGCGCAGGCGCTCGGAGGGTGGCATGGCCGCGTCGTCGAGCAGGGCGAGCAGCGCCGCGATGCGGCGGTGGGCTTCGAGGACGGAGCGGCGGGTGGCCTCCGTCGGGTGGGCCGTCAACACCAGCTCGACCGTGAGCCTCGCTCCCGCCTCTCTCAGCTCGTCGGCGCCGACGCCGTTCGCGTCGAGGAGGGCGAACGCCTCTGCGAGCGACTCGTTCGGCACGCGGCCCTCGTGCTCGTACTCGCGTCGGCGGCGGATCCGGTGGTGCTGCTCGGCGATGTTGACGAGCTGGAAGAACAACGCGAAGGCGCGAAGCACGGATGCGCGGCGCTCGAGGCCGAGCTGCACGACGGCCGCGCGGAGCTCCTCGCGCGAGCCTCCCTCCCGCGCCGCCCGGGCGAGCGCGCGGACGCGCTCCTCGTCCTCGAGCAGTCCCGGCCCGTCCTGCTCGACGAGAACGCGGCCGAGCAGGTCGCCGAGCAGGCGCACGTTGGCGCGGAGCGAGGTGTCGGCCGACACGGGGCCAGTGTAGGGGCCGGGCGTGCCCGGCC
>Ga0153916_10000319_pt1 | contig 31706 bp, 18 predicted proteins | sample Opewatmetagenome_FD_109642 | JGI IMG/M metagenome (GOLD analysis project Ga0153916, IMG submission 109642) | Freshwater wetland microbial communities from Ohio, USA - Open water 3 Core 3 Depth 4 metaG | ecosystem: Environmental > Aquatic > Freshwater > Wetlands | place: USA: Ohio, Lake Erie...
TTGGCCAGGTTCTCATCGATATCCTGGGGAAGGATGCCGATATAGCCCCGGATCACTTTTCCCTTGGAGATGAGGGAGTCCATAACTTGGCGGGCCATGTTTATGGGGATGGCAAATCCGATGCCGATGCTCCCGCCCGAGGGGCTGGCGATGGCGGTGTTGATGCCGATGACATTCCCGTTGAGGTCGGCCAGCGCTCCGCCGCTGTTCCCGGGATTTATAGAGGCATCGGTTTGGAAGAAATCCTCATAATCGGCCAGGCCTACCGACGAGCGGCCTTTAGCGCTGATGATTCCGGCCGTAACGGTGTGCATGAGTTGGAACGGATTGCCGATGGCAATCACCCACTGCCCGACATTGACGGTGTCTGAATTGCCGAGAGCGGCTGCCGGCAGGTCCTTGGCATCAATGCGGACCACCGCGACATCGGTCTGGGGATCCGTGCCGACGACTTTCGCCGGATAGCTCTGCTTCTCTCCGATGACCACAAAGAGCTTGTCGGCGTTGGCCACGACGTGGTTGTTTGTGAGGATATAGCCGTCGGAGGAGACGATAACACCCGACCCGAGGCTGCGAACGGTCCGCTTTTGTTCCTGGGGAGGCTGTTTGAAAAAGCGCTTGAAGAAGTCCTCTCCGAAGAAATCCTTGAAAGCCTCATCAGGCATCCCAAAAGCGCTTTGGGCTTGGACCACCTGCTCAGCCGTTATTGGGACAACCGACGGGCCCACCTTGAGCGCGGCCTGCTCGAAGACCCGGCTGATGTTATCCATCATCTGCTGGGCCGGTGCGGCCTTTTGTTGTTCGGCCGGTTTTTGGGTTTCTTGAGCAATGTCCGCCGGTGCCCTGGACAATCCGATGCTGGGTGCCAGCCAAGCCCCACAAGCGAATCCTACGATAAGGGCAAGTACCCAATAAACCCAGCTCATTTTTGAGCTTTGCATGGCGAAACCTCCCGGGTCTTGAAAGTCCCCTTTTTTTTCTCCGGCCATATTAATAATTCGCAAGAACGACGAAGACAAGAGGCCCACTCGACTTTCCTTCTTTCTCCCTACGTCGGCTCTTACCGTTGATTTGTCAGCCAGAAATCCATAAGATACGGCCAGCAAATATCTTCAAAAGATGACTCAGCCCTTTTCAGCAGAGCGGACCCCGGGAAGCCGCCTGTCTCCTGCCCTCGGGCTTATCGACGCGACAGCCATAGGGTTGGGTGCGATCATCGGCGGCGGGATTTTCATCGTAACTGGGATAGTCGCGGGGCTGGCCGGGCCGGCACTGGTTCTCTCCATTATCCTTGCGGCGGCCATTTCCCTTTTCACGGCCTTGAGCTTTATTGAATTGACCGAGTGGCGGCCCGCTGAAGGAAGCGTGTATGTTTACTCACGGTCCGTGCTCTCTCCGTTTGCCGGCTTCCTCTCGGGCTGGATGTGGATCACCTCCAACATTTTTACCGGCGCGGCTGTGGCCCTGGGGATCGCCCATTATATGCAATCCTTGTTGCCGGGAGTGAATCCCAAATGGATCTCTGTCCTCCTTTGCCTTGCCTTCACACTCCTCAATTTGGTGGGCGTCAAGCATTCCGCCCAGGTCAATAACGTCCTCGTTGGAGCCAAAGTGATCGTCCTTCTCCTTTTTGTAGTGGTCGGCGCCTTTCACTTCAAGCCGGTTCATTTCACACCTTTCTTTACCTCTGCAACGGGCGTTTTCCGGGGCGCGTTTTTCATCTTCTTCGCTTTTGCTGGCTTCGCCCGGGTGTCCATCGTGGCGGAAGAGGTTAAGAACGCAAGAAAAACGGTCCCCCGATCGATCATCCTGGCACTTGTCCTATCGGCCCTTATCTATATCGCCGTCAGCACTGTCGCCCTTGGCCTCGTCGGTTCCAGCAGGCTAGCCGGGTCGAAGTCTCCTCTGGCAGAGGCCATCCGGATCGTGGGCAGTCCGGCTCTTGTTTATGCGGTTTCTCTGGGCGGAATGCTGGCCATGGCGAGCGTATTGCTGACCTCGATCCTGGGTATTTCGCGCATGATTTTCGCCATGGCCAGAGAGCGCGATCTGCCTTTTCTCTTAGGTCGTCTCCACCCGAAGTATCATACCCCGCATTTTCCCATCCTGATTGCGGGCGCGGGGTGCGCCCTCATCTCGTCTTTTTTTGACCTGACGGCAGTCGTGGCGGTCAGCACATTCGCCACCTTGTTCAACTATAGTTTGGCCAACGCCTCAGCGCTCAGACTCAATATCGAGCCGAGGGCCTATCCACGGATTATCCCTATCTCAGGGTTGCTGCTGTGCTTCTTTCTCATGCTCTTTGTCCAAGCTCACTCGCTTGTGGCCGGAATGATCTGCCTTTTATTGGGGGTGTTCTACTATTTTGCCAGCAAGAGGTGAGGTTCAGAACCGGAACACCATTCCGATATGGGTCTTGACTAGGTCTGTAGCGGACACCAATGGCTCAAATGAAACCTGCCCGTTATCCCGGCGGATCGATCCCTGCCTGAGGTATTCGGCCGTCCTGCCCTTATAGTAACGAAGGCCGATCTCCATATTTAGAGAGAAAACAGACCTTCCTTGGGGGCTGCGGACCTCCAGGGCCCGGACGACGGCCCCCGCTCCCGCCCCGTAGGTGAACGCCGAATCATCGAAATTGGTTGTGGTCGCTATATCTTCAGACCAATCGCCGTCATCGTTGACCGAAGTGTACGTGAACAGATAGTTGAACCCGGCCAAAGCTTCGACATAGGGACGGAAAGACCCCTCGACAGGCGAAAGACGCAGAATGGCTGCCAGCGAAAAGATGCTGTTCCTGGTCGTGACGTCGACAAGAACATCCGGGATGTCATAGCTGAATGGCTCCAGGCGCGTCTCGCTCCCATAATTCAGGTATTCCAGGCTGACTCCGACTGAGAAGGGGGATCTGGACAGCTGGTAGAAGAATTCGCCCGATAATCCGTAGAACGTCCGATCGACATTCGTCCTAAAATCTTGCTGGGGGTAACCCATCAGAAAATTCATTGATGCTTGAAAACGATCGCCGGCCAGCGTTGATTGGGCAAATAAAAGAATCATGATTCCTGCCGCCAGGGAGAACTTGGATTTCCTCATCTTCGTTCCTCCTCTGCCGGAGACCCAGCCCGGCATATCCAGTCGACCTGTTCCAAAGCAATTTTTATGCCATTCCGCTCCCCAGGACAAATGATCGGCGGCCTGCCGGGATGTCGCAAAAAAGGGTCATATGTCTCATCATAATTGGGGGGGGAGTTCCGAAAAAAGCGTTCCTCGAATCGGCGAAAGTGATTCCCTCTGAATGATAATAGAAGGCGCCGTGGCCTCCGTGCAGGCAAGGACTAGTCGGACAGACTGGATACTTGGATCGACCGCGCGATTTGACGGAGGACAAACGGAGCGTCTTTTCCTTCGGCCTCTATAACCCAGACCTCGAGGCTTCGGATAAGGGCCGCGGCCGATTTTTGACCATCACTGGAATCCAGAAGTAACGCGTCTTCCTCCCCGATTCTCAGCCGGCCCCTCTTTCCTTCCGGCACCAGTCTTTCCAGCTTTTCCAGGACAGCCGTCTCCGGGTTCTCCCAGGGATAGATTTCATGCTGTTCGAGGACGGCTGTTTCGCCCGCCGGTCCCTCCAATCCGATGACTGTCCGGTCCGGCCAAACGGCATCTGTTTTGGCGAACTGGAAACCGGCCTGTTTTGTCAGGCGGATGCCCAGCCAGGGATTTTCATAGGCATCCCCCCTGATCGAGAAAGCCCCGGCTTCCGGGGATACAGAATAGGCCTTCCCGCCCGTTTCATACCCCAGGATCTCGATACCGACCTGGCCGAAGATTTGCTGCGCCGCACCGAGGCTTATTTCTCCTATGCCTTCGGCCAAGGAAGAGGCAGCCAGAGAAATCCGAGTTGCGTCGGCGACACCCGCGTTGACAACGGCCGCGTCCAGAGGCACCCACTTCTCACCGATCATGACTTCTGCCCAGGCATGGCCTCCGAACATGCCGAGGGCATAGACATAGCCCATGACAATGCGGGAAGGGATGCCGGCGGCCCTGGCCAGCGTGGCGAGCAGGGTGGCATACCCGACACAGGTCCCGCGGCGGTTGCGGATGATCTCGGTGGCGGGAGCGAAGACGATGCCCAGGTCAAATTTCATGTTCTCGGCAACCCAGCGTTCAAGGCGGAGCGCAGCCAGAAAAGCGTCTTTTTCCGTGTCGACGAGCTCTTCTGCCAGGCGCAGAATTTCGGTATCGTCCGACTGGATGAAGGCGTTGGGTTCGAGGTATCGACGGTTGATCTCTGTCCTGGCGACGGGAAAGCCGGCGCCCGGCGGCGCCTCGGGGCGGCGGATCTCGAGGATGACCTCTTTTTCCGTTTTGGCAAGGACTTGCTGGCCTGAGATTCCGAGGTCCGGCCAGCCCATCTCCGGCCGGCGGTGCATCAGCCTGAGTTTCAGATAGTCGATTGGGAGTGCCCTGGGCAGCCGGATGTTGGCCTTGACGATCGAGCTCTGATACACCTCCTGGGGGAGCTCCCCGCCCGACGCGGCAGCGAGTGCCGCGGCTTTCTCGGACCGCCAGACTTCGATCATCCCGAACGGCCCCGGTTCGTCCTGTCTGAGGAGGTTTCCCTCCTCGTCCAGCCAGCCCGTCCGCTTGATCGGCATGCCCTCGAGGACTTCTTCAACCTTAAGGGCAGGGATTTCTCGGGACCCGATCTTGACGGGCTCCCGGGAAAGAACGGTGCGGGTGATCTTCCCGATCAGTGATGCTTCGGCCACGTACGTCTGTATCGTGACCTTGTCCCCGGGATTCTTGAGCCCGGCGGAGGTAAGGCGGCGCATACCCTCGGGGCCGTACAGCTCGCCTGTGTAGTTCAAAGTGCTGGTGTAGGACTTCCCGCCGGATTCGTTCCGGATTTCGATCTTGCCCTCGCTGATAACGGCTTCCGACTTAGTGGCCTGGTTGGAGGCTGTCATCTCATAAATGACGCGGCGCAGGAGTCCTTCCGGTGTCTCCTCCGAAGCCGAGAGAAAGCCGATCTCGACCCGGCTGCCCAGTCGGTTCAGGACGACAATCATTGTCGAATCGGTGTTCAGTCCATGCTCCTGGGCCACTGTCCTTTCGTGAATGTAGCCCGCCGGCTGACCGGCGATCTTGATGACGTACCAGAGGTCGGCCGCCTCGGCCGCAGCCTGGGCCCCAAGACCATAGAGAGGGGGCTGGGCCAGCAGGACCAGCGCAAGCATGGCGATCAAGACCAACGCGGTCGCGGCCAGGCGTCGAGTCATGGGATGGAGTTTCGAGATTGAGCCGGGCGTCATGTGTCCTCCGATTTTTCTGAATCCAGTTCTGCCTCCCATTATACTTTTTTCTCGGTAATGGGCAATTTAGGGAAGGAGAAGCGACCTCTCAGGTTCAGCCTTCCTGAACCATTGCCTTTACGGCCTCAAGAACCTGCTCGGGAGTGCGGACATCCCCAAATCGCCGAAGATATGATCCTGGATACTTTCAGGGAATGCTAGTAGATGCGCTGGCGATACTTGCGCTGCCTGACGAACAAGGATGTCAACACAGCCATCCCCCCAAGCAAGAGCCCGACCAGCCCGAACAAAGTCCACTTTCGCCCTTTGATCATTGTCTTTCTCCCAATTATTTTGTCGAAATTCGCGTCGATTTGTGGATAAAATAGAACCCGGAGGCCAAGGATGAGGTTTCGAGAGATTGTCTTGAGAGCGGGTTTCCCAGCGCTCGTTTCAGGCCTATTTCTGTCGGCCGGCCATTTTTCCCAGGCCGAGCTCCCGTATAGCACGGGCAATTGGGACGCCGACCTCTACGGGAACCACAGGGTCGTCGTCAGGGTCCCTGGCCTGGCCGGCGCGGTTTGGGTGCATATCCCCTGGCGGCGGCGCGACCTCAGCCCGGAGAAAAAGAAGGTCATCTTCGTCGACGCCACGACGGGGAGTGAGGTCCGGAATGTCTGTCCCGTGGCCGTCAGCCGCGAGGCCGGAGATTTTATTTTTGAGCCGACGACCGCGCCGGGCGATTTTTATGTCTATTATCTGCCCTCCGTCACCAAGGGACGGTCCAACTACCCGACCGTTGTCTATCCGGAGCCGGTGCTCGAGGCCGACCCGCGGTGGCTTCAGGAATTCGGCCTCACGCCTTTCCAGGCGCCGGCCAAGGACAAGAAGGCCTTTGCCCAAGCCGAGGTCGTCGGGATCCAGTCGATCGACGATCTGAACAGCTTCTCCCCTATGGAAATTATTGCCACGGCCGAGGAAACGGCCGCGCTCCTGGCCAAATACGCGGCCGCCTCTTATCTCCTCTTTCCGGAAGACCGCCGTTTTTCCGTCCGCATGGCGGACGACCTTCCGTTGCGCTGGATCCAAAGCGGGCCGAAAAATGAATTTGTTGGAGAAGCGATGCGCGGAGAATTTTATGCGTTTCAGATAGGAGTTTTCGCCGCCCGCGCCCCGATCGAGGATCTGGACGTCACGTTCAGCGAATTGAACCAAGTCCCTTCCTCCCCTTCCTCGGGCGGGCGGACCGCCGCCATCCCCTCTTCCGGCGCTCATTCCTTCAACACCCGGGGCGTCAACTGGGACGGGAAGGAATTCAAGAAGATATGCGCTGTCCCCAAGGGAAAAATCCAGCCGCTCTGGTGCGGCATCCAGGTTCCCAGAGACATCTCTCCTGGAAAATATCAGGGCGAGGTCATTGTCAAACCCAAAGGCTTGCCGTCAAGCCGGGTTACATTCCTCCTCAATGTCCAAGATGGAGTCCTCGATGACGCCGGCGATTCGGATCTCTGGCGGATGTCCCGGCTTCGCTGGCTCGACTCCAAGATCGCCTTTGATGACGAGGTCGTCGCACCCTTTACTGCTCTCACGATCAAAGGCCAGACCATATCCTGCCTTGGAAGATCTGTCGATATAGGCCAGGACGGCCTTATCGCGGGGATCGCCAGCTTTTTTACGCCCGACGTGACCGGTTTCCGCGGGGAGGGACGCAGGCTCCTGGCTTCTCCCATCACGTTGGTTGTCGTCGAGAAGGACGCAGGTGCCCTAAAATGGAATGGAAGCGGGCCCCGATTTGTCAGGCGGGCTCCCGGAGCCGTCGTCTGGGAAGCCCAGAGCCAGGCGGGGCCATTCGCTCTTTCCTGCCGCGCCCGGATGGAGGCTGAAGGGTTTGTAGAGTTCAAGGTCAAGTTGACGGCAAGTTCTGAAGTTGAAGTCGACGATATCCGCCTTGAAATTCCTCTGGTCAGAGAAGCGGCCAAGTACATGATGGGTTTGGGCTTCAAGGGCGGTTTGCGCCCCCCGCAGTTCGAATGGGTTTGGGATCAAAAGAAAAACCAGGACGCCCTCTGGATCGGCGATGTCAACGCCGGCCTCCAGGTGAACCTGCGGGATGAAAACTACTCCAGACCCCTCAACACGAATTTCTATCTCTCCAAGCCGCTCAACCTGCCTCCGTCCTGGTGGAATGAGGGCAAGGGAGGAGTTGTGGTTAAAGAGGCGGGCGACAGCGTCGTCTTTTTTGCCGCCTCGGGCGGCCCCCGTCGAATGGAGGCCGGCGAGGAGCTCCATTTCAACTTCAACCTGCTGCTGACGCCCTTCAAGCCGATCGATCCCAAGTCCCATTTTTCGACTCGCTTCTTCCACGCTTTTAAGCCGGTTGAAGAGGTGGCCCGGACAGGCGCCAACACGGTCAACGTTCATCATGCCAACGCGATCAATCCCTTTATCAACTATCCATTCCTGCGGCCGGCCGAGATGAAAAAATACATCGACGAAGCGCATGCCCGCGGGATCAAGGTCAAAATCTACAACACCATCCGGGAGCTGTCCAACCGCTGCGTCGAGATCTTTGCCCTGCGAAGCCTGGGCGACGAGATTTTCTCTCCGGGCCCCGGCGGGGGTTTCTCCTGGCTTCAGGAACACCTCGTTTCCGACTATATTGCGGCCTGGTTTGTCCCCGAGCTCAAGGACGCGGCCATCATCAACAGCGGGATGTCCCGCTGGCACAACTATTATCTCGAGGGCCTGAACTGGCTCGTCAGGAACGTCGGGATCGACGGCCTCTACATCGACGACGTGGCTTTCGACCGGACGACGATGAAGCGGGTCCGGAAGATCTTGGACCGCGGCCGTCCGGGAGCGCTGATCGACCTCCATTCGGCCAACCAGTACAACCCGCGGGATGGATTCGCCTCGAGCGCCAACCTCTACCTCGAGCACTTCCCCTTTCTCAACCGTCTCTGGTTCGGCGAGTACTTCGATTATAGCTCGGCGCCGGACTATTGGCTGGTCGAGATTTCGGGGATTCCTTTCGGGCTGCTGGGCGAGATGCTCCAGGACGGCGGAAACCCTTGGCGGGGAATGATATACGGAATGACCAACCGTCTCCCTTGGTCGGGCCAAAACCCGGCCCGGATCTGGAGAGTTTGGGATGAATTCGGGATCGAAGGGGCGCGGATGGTAGGCTACTGGTCGGCCGACTGTCCCGTTAAGACAGACAACCCAAACGTGCTGGCTACGGCCTACGTCAAAGAAGGGAAAGTCCTGGTCTCGCTGGCGAGTTGGGCCAACGAGCCTGTGGAGTGCCGGCTCAGGATCGATTGGGAAGCGCTGAATATGAACGAGCCAAACGCGCGACTTTATGCACCCGAGATCCCCGATTTCCAGCCCGAAGCAGACTTCCGGCCGGGCGATCCGATCCCGGTCGAACCCGGCAAAGGCTGGTTGTTGATATTAAAATCGACCACTCGATAAGGAGCTAAATTATGAGTCTCACCTTGTCGCTCCTGCCTGGGACATTCATGATCTGCCGATTGGAGCCGAAGGCGAACATCCCGGACTGGGCGGACGCCGCTGGCTTCGTCTCGATCACGCGGACGAGCGATGAACTCTCGATCGTCTGTGCTGAGGCGAATGTGCCGGATGGTGTGAAGTCCGACCGCGGCTGGCGCTGTTTCAAAGTGGAGGGGCCTCTCGACCTCTCGCTAACGGGACTTTTGTCCTCACTGGTGAGCCCGCTGGCGGAAGCCCGGATCAATATCTTTGCAATCTCTACCTTCGATACGGACTACCTGCTGGTCAAAGAGGAAAAGGTCACACGGGCGGCAGAGGTTCTCTCCCGGTCCGGCCATCGCCTTTTGGACCGCTGAGCTCAGAAAACCTGCTACCCCTTTTATCTAGAATTCCAGCCGCAGCCCGACCTGCGCCCGCCTTGGGAAAAAAATATCATCGGCCTTCCGGTAGGCCTCAGACCAGCGATCATAGCCGGGATGGATGGTCGGAGGATTGCTCGCCGGGTATCCGATGATCGTGTCGGCGTTTAAGACGTTGAAGATATCAACCATGGCGCTGAGCCTCACTGTTTTATAGAGCGCGAACGTTTTTTGCAGCCGGAAATCTAGAAGGTTCCAGGCAGGAAACCTTTCTTCGCCCCTCGGTTCAGCCAGTATGATCCGTTCTCCTTGATCGGGATAAACCCTGACGAAGGTGGGAATCGGCCGTCCCGTTTGATAAAGGTAGTTCACGGCAGCCAGAATCTCCCACGGAAATGTATAGCTGGCCGAGACCTGGAGAACCCAGGTCCGGTCGTGGTTGAGAAAGCTTCGGGCGTTGATCAGGTCGTTGGGGTCCTTCCCGTAATCCCGGGTATACCAGATCATGGCCTGCTGGTTCATCACGTGGGCGGAGTTGTTCAATCCCTTCATCCTCGACCAGGTGAGGGTGGCGCTGAGTTGCCAATTGTCGGAGTACTTTTTGGTCAGAGAGAACATGGCCGCGTTGTAGGTCTGCTCGAATTTTTCGCCGTAGCGGGACGGCTGGGTGATCCAGTAATCATTGGTCTCCATGCCGCTGGTCTGGTTCCAAACCGGGTAAGACCGGCCGTTGTCGGGAGACACCATTTCCACTTGCTCGTAGGTAGCGCCTCGGTCCTCCCAGCCGATGAGGTTCTTCTCATGCTTGTAGATGTAGGTCGCTCCGATCGATAGGTTGGGGATGAGCTCTCTCTCCAGGCCGATCGAAAACTGGTCGGCATAGGGGTTCTTCAGTTCGGGATCGACGGTATAATTCATGGTGCCCGGAATCTTGTCGACCTCCACCCATTCCGATCCCTCCAGCAGATAAGATGTCCAGTCGGTGACATTCGGACCCGGCCAGTTCCAGTTGGACATGAGCAGGGCATCGTAATAGCGCCCGTAGGATGCCTTGAGAAGAGTCTTCTTGTCTGAGGTGAGCTGAAAAGCTAGGCCGATCCGGGGAGAGACCGTTGTCCACTTGACCACATCGGGGACTTCCGGGGTCATGTCTCCTGTCTTTACCCATCCCTTATAAACCGGAAACGGTTGGATCGAACCCATGCTGTGATCCAACCTTAGACCCAGATTGACCGTCAGGCGCTTGCCGATCTGCCAGGAATCATCGGCAAAGGCGACAAAAGAATTGACCACTCCCCCGTAGGAGAAGACATCTTGCGCGTACATATAATGATATTCATAGACGTAGCCATAATATTCATAAGAAAAATCATAATAAAAACGGCCTCCCGTGTAACCCCCGACATTTTCGGCCGTCCCCCTGTTGTATTGGACTCCCATTTTGAAATCGTGATTTCCTCCCAGGAATTCCTCGGCGAAATAGGACAGACTGGCGCTGGCCTGATGCCTTGTGACTTTGCTCTTCCAAGGCCACCAGACTCCTTCCGAATTAATGCCCGTGTCGCCGTTGTACCGGCTCGGCGTGTCCAGGGATGAGGAGATCGGCAGCCAGTCGTCGCTGCCCCACCAGCCGCCATACTTCAAGTCGAGAAAAGCATTGTTGCTGATCAGCCAGGTGTACATGAGGTTCCAGGTGGGGTTCTTCCCTTTTTCCACGCCCAGCGCCTCCGGGGTGAGATAGGGAGTGAGGGGGTCGGGAAGGTCAAAATACTCATAGTAAAATGAACCGATCAGCCGATGGCTCTTGCCGATTTGGGAAGAAAGCTTGAAGAAGGCTTTATCCCCTACGGACTCGGCCGGGTATTTTGGGTCAGAAAGCCAGGCCGTGTAGGCGTCTTCCCTTCTTTCGTAGGACCCGAAAAACCAGAGTTTGTCCTTGAGGATCGGCCCTCCCAGGCTGAAGGAGGCGTCCAGGAATTTTTCCCGATGATAGGAGTAGGCCAGCGGGTCATTTGGAGTGGGGTTGTTATCGGCCACGAGTTTTTGAAACTGCCCGTAATAGCTTAGGGTTCCTTGGTAACTGTTCCCCCCCGATTTGGTGACGATGTTGATGACAGCTCCGGTGAATTGACCGTACTCGGCCGGAGCGCCTATCCCGGTCGTCTCCACCTCGGCAAATACGTCCGGGCTGACCCACTGCCAGGGCGAACCCACATCGAGATTCCGGATGCCCACCCCGTCGAGCTGATAATCGCTCGACTCATAGTTGGATCCGTAGGCAACGATCTTCCATCCTTCCTGGGCATTCATGAGCACTCCGGGAGCCTGCTTGACGACATCGAAAAACGTAAACCGTCCGCTGGGCAGCTGCTCCAGGAGTTCCTTGCCGAAGGTGGTCGTCAGGCCGGATTTGGTCACGTCGACTAGGGGTGCCGGCGCCACGACGGTCATCGATTCCTCGATGGCGGCGGTCTTTAATGCGATATCCTGGGTAACGGTCGTATCCACGGAAACTCGAATATCCATCCGCTTCGCCGTCTCAAACCCCTTAAGGCTGAAAACCAAGGTGTACATTCCCGGAGGAAGATTGAGAAACCGGTAAGCCCCTTTCGCGGATGTCACCTCTGCATAGACGCCTCCCATTAGCGCCGGGCTGGAGAGCTCCACGGTCACACCGGGAAGAGGCTCGCCCTCTACGTCAGCGACCGTTCCGATGATTTTTCCGGTCAGCCTCTGGCCGAAAGAAAAACCGGCGCTGACGGCGGTCAAGAAAACAAGAAAAACCACCCAGCTTATTGGGCCTTTTTTCGTGATCATTTTACCTCCTTGATCCGGCCTCGCGATCCTCTTTTCCTCGCGGCTGGACGTTATTGTCTCTCCGCCCGGATCATGATTCCCCGAATGAGATAAACATAAGACCATGCGGGCATCCATGTCAAGGATAAGAGATGTTTTTAATTGGCCTGATTTTGGAGTATGCTCTCAGTCTGTTGATTTTTTGAGGAGGTTGCCATGATACTGAAGTCAATCATATCCCTCGTTCTGAGTGTGTCTCTATTTTTCTCTCCGGCTCTGTCCCAAACCAAGGACAAGAAAGCGTCCTTTGACGGCCAGGCGGCGTTTGGCTATGTCCAGGCTCTGGCCGCGGACACCATGCTGGGGCGGAAGAGCGGCGAGCTCGGCGGCCGGATGGCAGCCGAATACATCGTCTCGAAGCTCAAAGAATGGAGGCTCGAACCGGCGGGTTCCAACGGGAGTTTCTACCAGGACCTGACGATCGAATACTACGAGCCCGAGAAGGGCGCGGCGCTGGAGATCCTGGCTTACGGCAAGAAGCGCGAGTTCGTCCACGGCGAGGACTGGAGACAGCAAAGGTATTCCGGGTCGGGCCATTTTGCCGCCGACATCGTCTTTGTCGGCTACGGTATCTCAGCGCCCCAGAAACAATATGACGACTATTCCGGTGTGGATGTCACAGGCAAGCTGGCACTCTTATCGACGGATTCTCCCCGCCTGCTCGAAGAGAAACTCAAGGACGAAGCCCGGTTCCAGAACCGGATCAAAGCCGCCCAGGAGCACGGGGCGCGCGGCGTTCTCACGTTCCGGAGCGAGACCCAGACCACGGGCTTTTTCGGCGGCTTCAGGGGGGGGTTAAAGAAGGAGGCCTATAAGCCGGACTTCGTTATCATTTCCCTGGAGAACAAGGTCGTGGATTTTGTGTTCAAGCATCTGAAAACGGAGCTCCGCTACCTTTTCCAGCAGATCGAGACAACCTCCAAGCCCCAGTCCTTCGAAACCGGCGTCCGTTCCTTTGTTAACCTTGACATCACCTACGACGAGAAGCGGCCGACGCAAAACGTCTTGGCCAAGATCTCCGGAACCGACAAGACCCTCAAGAATGAATATGTCATCCTCGGCGCCCACATGGACCATCTAGGAATCGATATGACAGGTGATGTCCTCAACGGCGCGGACGACAATGCTTCGGGGACGGCCGTGGTCATGGAAGTCGCCCGGGTGATGAAGTTCAACCGGGTCAGACCCAGGCGGACGGTGGTTTTCGCCCTCTGGGCGGCTGAGGAAGAAGGGCTCTTGGGCTCCAAGTACTATACCGAAAATCCCATCTATCCGCTGGAGAGGACGGTGACCTATATCAACCTGGACATGGAGGGCCACGGCACCGGCCGGGTCAATTTCCGGGGCGCCTATTACGGGCCCGAGATCTGGGAGATTCTCAAAGCCCGGCTTCCCAAAGAGCTGATGGATAACATCAACCCCGGCCGCGGCGGGCCGGGCGGATCCGACCATACCTATTTCCTGTCCAGCGGCGTGCCGGCGTTTTTCGTCGCGACGGACGGCCCCCATTTCCGCACCAACCGCGTCGGCGACGTCATCGACATGATCAAGCCGGAGATCCTTAAGAATGCCGGGGATGCGGTCGCGGCGGCCGTCGAAACCTTGGCTTCGGAGCCAGTCATTCCTTTCCTCAGCCAGCGCCGGGAGAATTACTACTGGAAATATCAGACCATCGTCAATCATGAGGTCCCCCCTCTGGATAAGGTCATCGAAGCGCATAAAGATGCCCAGGATCCCGATGTGGATTTTCAGCTGGCGGCAGTCTCAGAGAAAGACGGGTTGTCCGGAGACGCCTTGAGGATCGAGGTGTTGAAAAACCTTCTCACCGGCCTGGAAAAGATTCGGGAGAGCAAGGGACTCGCAGCCTACAGTGGAACGGCCCAGATGATGATGGGAGGCCGCCGGATGGGAGGAAGCCAGCCCGCCAAGACAACCGTCCTGGTCGGGCTTCGAGGCATCGTTTCCTTCCGCGACGACCCGCGCTGGGCGGATGTCTTTTCCAAGCAGGGAGCGGCTTTCGTCTTTCTCGACAGGCCGGAGTCCCTGTTCGGCGAAAAGGGAATGAGCGAGGAAGGGAAAAAGATCTTGGAGGCCATCGGGAAGGCCAACCTTCTCTTGATCGTCTCCGGGCTCGAACCCGCCCAGAACAAGGCTCTGCTGGAGAGTGCTAATAAACCGCTGGTCCTTGTCGTCAAGGATCAGCCGGGCTCAGATATCCTTGAGCTTTTAAAAAAGACGAAATCGTCGATCGGTCTAGTCCTGGGGAAGGATGAAAACCCCGCAGCTTACTTCAAGAAGCTGGATGACGCCAAGAAGGCCGTGGGAGCGGATAACCTGGCAATCGTCACCGAGAACTGCCTCTGGAGCAGGCCCGGAAAAGAGCAGATGATCGTCCTTATCGGTGAGCTCCTCAAGGCAGAGTATGAGAACGAAGACATCGCCAACCTGTTCTCAGGGGCTTTCCTGAGAGTGCTGGAAAGGGCGAGGGCGACGGACGCAGCCCCCGCTTTTTCCTTCATGCCTTTCTGATAATGGAAAGCCGTTTCTCTCCAATCCTGATCATAGGGATGGCCTTCTTTTCTATCGGGGGGCGGACAGTCCGAACGACACCCTTTCAGGACAGAGCAGCCTCTGCCTATGCTGAATCCCTCCGCAAGGTTTTCCAGCTCCGCGAGAAGATCAAGCCCATTCATCCCCTCTTGGAGAACCTCCATCCGGTTGCGATCGCGGAGGGAGAAAACCTGCTCATCTTCAAGCCGGACGAGTCCCGGAAGGCATACGCCTTTGAGGTCAGGACTCCTGCGCCCGTGCCGATCTCCAAGGGCATCCGGGCGGCTTTTCCGCTCGAGGCACTCGCGGGCAAACCCGCTTGTGTGGTGTCCGGCGAAGTGTTCGATTCTCTGGAAGGATACGTCACGATTTTCCACGAGTTCGTCCACTGCCACCAGTTCCTTACCTGCGAGCCGAGACTGAAGGAGCGCTTAACGGTCTATCGCCGCGCCATGGAGAAAAAGGATTTCAGGTGGGAGCTTCAACACCCCTTCCCTTATGCAGATCCGTTCGTCGGGAGGACTTACGAGCGGCTCTTGCAGGCGCTGGACTCGGGCGATGAGGCGGCCGTACTGGAATCCCGCGGTGAGCTGCGCCGGGTCCTCCCGGAAGTCGATTATGAGTATATGGTCTGGCAGGAATGGAAGGAAGGCCTGGCCCGATACATCGAGAACCGCATCCGGGTCCTTCTGGGGCTGGCCCAAAACCTCGGAGGGCGCCAGGGGGAGTTGAGTCGGATCAGCTTCTACGCGGGGGGTGAGGGCATCATCCAGTTCTTGGCCGGCCGAGACGGGAACATTCCCTCGGACATCGAAAAGACATTTGAGGCGATCTATGCGCTAGAATGAGAGGGGCGGTCGGCTACCTTTTGTACCTTCCCATCAGCTGCCCTTCAGCCAATACGTGTCCCTGCATGGCTTTGAGCAGATCGGCCTTGGTTGCGCCCGCCGCGACGTTGAGCTCCGAGTCCAGCGCGTAGAGCTTGAAGTAATACCTGTGAGTCCCGCCAGGCGGACAGGGGCCGCCGTAGCCGATCCTGCGGAAGTCGTTTTTCCCCTGTTTGGCACCGCCAGAAAGCTCCTTGTCTGGCGGAATACCCTCGGCCAATTCTTGGGTGTTCGCCGTCAGGTTGAACAGGACCCAATGGACCCAGGTCCCGGTCGGGCAATCCGGGTCGTCGCTGATCAGAGCGATGGTTTTGGCTCCGTCCGGAATCCCCGTCCAGGCCAGCGGCGGCGATACGTCATCGCCATCGCAGGTATATTTTCGCGGGATCATCCCGCCCTCCGCGAACGCTTGGCTGGAGACTTTGATCACCATTTGTCCCCCTTCCGGCTAAGGTCGAAACAGGGATTCGAGGCGCTTCAACATGTCGGGATCGTTGTAGATCGTGTGGGGCCCAAGGCAGAGTCCTCCCACGGCATAGATGCCGATGGCAACGCCTCCTATGGCCATATAGCCGATCGCCACTCCTCCAATTCCGCAGAACATGCCGATGGCAAGTCCTCCCAGGCAGACGATTCCGAGCCCCGCTCCGGCCAACGCGACAACGCCGATGGCTGCCCCACCTATCGCCAGGACACCGACGGCCACATTACCGATGGCGATGAACCCCTTGGCCACCCGATGTTGCCCCTCGGGCGTGAAGCCCTGGGCGATATGTATGAGCGGCAGCCCGAAGATCGTCGTTTTCGACTTGTATTCATAGCCAAAATAGAGGGGAAAGCCGCCCGCGAGCCGCGGCCCGCCCTGCGGCACGAGCGGATGACCGCACCCCGGGCACGTCGTCGCCCTATCGCTCACTTCGTGGTGGCATTCCGGGCAGTTCGTCAAAGCCATGTCCCCTCCTCACTATTCCCGATACAGGGAATCGATCAGTTCTTTATATTTTTCTTCGACGATATTTCGTTTGACCTTGAGGGTCGGGGTTATCTCGTCCCGCTCGATCTCGAAGTCCCTTTCGAGGAGGGCGATTTTCTTGACCTTTTCGTAAGGGGCGAGGTTTGGAGTGCTCCGGTCCACTTCCTGGGAAAGAAAGCGGACTATTGATTCGTTCTGGATCAAGTCTTTCCGGTTGACGTAGCTCACTCCCTTGGCCTTGGCGTATTCCTCGAGCTTTTCGAAGTCCGGGACAATCAGGGCGGCGATGAATTTTCGGCTTCCGCCGATGACCACCGCATTGGCGATGAAAGAGTTTTGTTTGAGCACGTTTTCGATCGGCTGGGGCGCCACGTTCTTCCCGCCGGAAGTCACAATCAGGTCTTTCTTTCGGTCGGTTATGACCACAAAGCCCTCCGCGTCGAGATGGCCGATATCGCCGGTCCGGAGCCAGCCTCCCTCTAAAGCCTCTCGCGTCTCTGCTTCTTTCTTGTAGTAGCCCTTCATGATGTTCGGTCCCCTGGCCAGGATCTCGCCGTCCGGAGCGATTTTCACTTCGACTCCGGGAATGGGCTTTCCCACCGTCCCGAATTTCAGGTTATCAAAGGTGTTGACGGCGATCACTGGAGAGGATTCGGTCAGCCCGTAGCCCTCGAGGACCACGATCCCCAGGGCGTAGAAAAACTCGGCAATGTCCTTGCCCAGCGGCGCGCCGCCAGAAACGAAGAAATGGACCCGGCCGCCGGTCTTTTCCAGAATCTTGGAGAAGACCAGTTTATGAGCGATGGCGCGGCGCCGGCGGAGGGATGCCGGGATCGGACGCTTCTGGAGCGTCAGCTCTCCGCAGGCCTTGCCGACGTTCAAAGCCCAGAAAAAGATCTTCTTCTTGAGAGAAGATCCGGCCAGGACATTGTCCATGACCCGGGCATAGATTTTTTCGAACAGCCGCGGGACGCTGATCATGATGGTCGGCTTCACCTCCTGCAGGTTCTCGGCCACGGTCTCGATGCTCTCCGCGTAAGCCATGGAGACGCCCCGCGACATAAAGGCTATGGTGCCAAGCCGCTCGAGGACATGGGAGAGGGGAAGGAAGGACAGGTCGGTGTCCTTTTCGCCGAACGGGATGATCGAGGCCAGCGATTCGACGTTGCTCGCGAAGTTGGCATGGGTGAGCATGACTCCCTTGGGGATGCCCGTGGTTCCGGAGGTGTAGATGATCGAAGCCGTCTCATCGGGCTTGACGGCCTGGGCCGTCGTCTCGAAGAGCCGGGGATCAGCCCGCCGGGCCTTCTCGCCCTCGGCTTTGATCCGCTCGAGGGGAAGGACGCCTTCTACGGGCTGCTCCTCAAAAGAGGCGTAATGGGCGACTTTTGGGAGGTCCTTTTTTATCGCGGCCGTCTTCTCCCAGAGCAAGCGGTCGGAGACGATCACGGTCTTGGCGTCCGAGTCGTTGATGATGTACTTGATCTGTTCCGACATCAGAGAGGTATAGATGGGGACCGTAATTGCGCCGAGGCCGAGGATGGCATAGTCGGTCATCACCCACCAGGGGCTGTTTTCGGCCAATAGGATGACCTTGTCGCCGGGAGCGACACCGAGGCTCCTGAGGCCCAAAGCGATGCGCTCCACTTCTCCCCTGACCTCCTCCGTGGACAGGGGCACGTATCGGCCGTCCTTCTTATAGAGAAGCAGGCCGGGTTTCTTGTAGGTTTCCGTCAGCCGGAGAAAAAGGCGGGGAATCGTCTGCATCGTTGCCTCCTCCGATGGGTCGAATACAACCTATATACTCAAATCGCCTGCTGAAGTCCATCCCGATTTTGGGGTGAACATCGTATGCGGGAGAGTCTGCCGGAGACGGGCTTGTCAAAACGGACCGAAAACTATAACCTATTAGGGATTTCCGGCGGATAGATGGCCTACACAATCAAAGTCAAATCCCACGGCCAGAAGATTGCGGCTGAGAAAAAAGAGATCCTGGCCGATAAGCTCCAGCAGGCGGGAATTCCGCTCAACCTCTACTGCAACAGGCGCGGCCTCTGCGGGAAGTGCTTTGTTGAGATCATCAGCGGCCCGCGACCCCAACCGGGAGAGAGGGAGAAGTTCTGGCTCAAACAAAAGAAACTGAGCGCCGAGCACCGGCTTTCCTGCCAGTACGAGGTCGAGGGAGACTTGGTTATCAACGTCCCCGTTTCTTCGACTCACGAGAACGTTCCTATCCTCCCCTCTATCCCCCGCTCCGTGGTTGTCCCCGACCCGGCGGTTCGTAAATATTACCTCGAACTGGCCGAGGCAGAAATTTCTTCTCCAGATTCCCTGTTCGAAGGAATTCTTGCCGGCCTGGGAGCGAAATCGCTGAAGGTCCCCATGGAGGTCCTGAAGGAGTTGGGGTGCACGCTGAAGGAGTCCGGGGGAAAAGTGACGGTAGCCGTCCACAGGGAGTCGGAGATTATAGCCGTGGAGCCGGGCAACACCCTCGGCCAGAACTTCGGTCTGGCCGTCGACGTCGGAACGACGACCTTGGTCATGGAGCTCGTCGATGTCGAGTCCGGGAGGACGCTGGACATGGAGGCCACCCTGAACAGCCAATCAAGGTGCGGCGCCGACGTCATCTCCCGGCTCACCTACGCCTTGTCGGAGGCGAAACACGCGTCCGAACTCAGGGAGTTAGTCCTTGAAACCCTCAACCGAATGGCCCGCCGGTTGCTCGTGCGGAATAAAGTCTCTCCCGGATCTGTCTACGAGGTCGCCGTCTCCGGGAACACCGCCATGAGCCATCTCCTCCTCGGCGTTCCGGTCGAGTCTCTGGCCAAGGCCCCCTACCATGCGGTCTTCTCCCGGCTTCCCGGCCTGAAGGCGAGCGAGGTCGGTCTGACCATCCATCCGCATGGAAAGGCCTATTTCGCGCCGAACATCAAGAGCTTTGTCGGCGGGGATATCTCTTCCGGGATCCTGGCCGCCAGGCTGGCGACGCGGCCCGGAAACTACCTCTTCCTCGACCTCGGGACCAACGGGGAGATCGTTCTCAAAGCCGGGGAGGAACTGATCGCCACCTCGACGGCCGCCGGACCCGCCTTCGAAGGCATGAACATCAGCTGCGGCATGCCCGCGCTTCCCGGAGCTATTTATAAGGCTGAGGACAACGGGTCCATCCAGGCCTCGACGATCGGCAGCAGCCCTCCCCTGGGCGTCTGTGGGACCGGGCTCATCGACCTCATCGCCGTGTCTCTGGCTCGGGGGGAGGTTGTCCCCGGCGGTGCCATCCAGAATCGCTCCAAAAAGCTGCCGGTGGTCCCTGGCATCGTCCTGACCCAGGACGATGTCAGGCAGATGCAGCTCGCCTGTGCCGCGATCAAGAGCGGCATCCAGTTGATGCTCAAAGCCAAGGGCCTGTCCGTCGTTGGATTGGATGGGATCCTTATCGCCGGCGCCTTCGGCAGCTACCTCAACATCCGGAACAGCCAGGCGCTCGGGCTTCTGCCCCGGATGCATGAAGAGCGCGTCACCTTCGTCGGCAACGCTTCGCTGGCCGGGGCCCGTCTTCTGCTCGTCGCCAAGGAGGAGCGCGAAGAGTTGGAAATGCTCGTCCAGAGGATCCACTACCTGTCGCTGGCCTCGGACCCTGAGTTTCAGGATTGTTTCATCCGAGCCCTTGAATTCGCCCCCTGGCCTTAGAGCTTCACCTCTTCGGGCGCCCTCAGGGCCTTAATCTTATTCAACTCAAGCGCTCTGTTAAGGGCCGGGATGTCCTCCCTGATGAGCTGGTTTATTTGGCCGACCAGGCCCTCGACACGCTGTTTGATCTGTTCGAGCTGGAAGAGGTCCGCTTTCGTCGGCGCGGCGGGGAATCCGCTGATCGACATCCCGAGTATCAAGATCTGCTGGTTAAGCGAGCCTCCGCGCAAGGCGAGTTCCCGGGTCATTGAGGTGGAGCCGAATTCCTTGGGAACGACCTTCTCCTCGACGGCCCGGAACTTTTCGGAAAAGGCTTGAATGGCGCTGTCTAAAGTCGCTTCGACCCGGTCTCCCTTCTTGAGGTCTTGTCCGAGGGTGTCGAGCTGGCGCCGGATGTTGGTGGCCGCCGTGATGGCCAGCCCCATCTTCTTCGACGCGGCCAGGATTTCCGCCAGCGCTTCATGCTGTGCCTCGAGGTCTGTTTGGTTCATCTGGAAGCGAGGGTCCGCCTGAACGGAAGTCGCCGTGCGGAATTTCTGGCCGTCCACGGTAAGTTCCACGGTATATTCGCCGGGTGCGACGAGCGGCAGGGCTACGAATCCCATGGCCGAGGGCGTGATCTTCAAGCCCTCCTTGGTCCTGGGTACCGTCTGGAGGTTCCAGTAGTCCCGTTGAAGCCCTTCTTTGATGTTGAAGTTGAACTCGAAGACGGCTTCGTTTTGGGCATTCAGGATCGAGACCCGCGGCTTCTCCTTGGGCTTTGCCTGGAGATAGCAGGTTACAGCCAGGCCATAGAGAGGATTTTTAGCGGCAAAAGCGGGCTTGCTGAAGGATTCCCGCTTGGCCGACTGGTAGAAAGCCGTCGCCGGCCGCACCTTGTAGAGATGGACGGGCGAGGCCACGACCTCAGGCGACATCTCCTGGAGGAAAGAGATGTCCTCCAGTATCCAGACGCCCCGTCCGTGCGTTCCGATGATGAGGTCGTTTTCCCGGGGATGGACGGCGATGTCATGGACGGCTACGGTCGGCAGGTCGTTCTTCAACGAGAACCAGGAGAGGCCGCAGTCCAACGAAGCGAAAATTCCGAATTCGGTTCCCACAAAAAGGAGGTCTTTGTTCTTGATGTCTTCGCGAATGACATGGACCCAGCCGAACGGGAGGTTTCCTCTGATAGACTTCCAGGTCTTGCCGTAGTCGGTCGTCTTGTATACGTAGGTGGCATAGTCGTCAGTCCGGTGGCCGTCAAAGGCGGCGTAGGCTGTGCCCGGGTCAAAATGCGAGGCCTCTACGCGGGAGCACCAGGTGTTGCGGGGAAGCCCTTTAATGTTGCCGATGACATTGGACCAGTTCTTTCCTCCGTCCCGAGTAACCTGCACATTTCCGTCGTCCGTCCCGCACCAGAGCACCCCTCTCGCCAAGGGGGATTCGGCGATCGCAGTAATGGTGCAGTGCATCTCAGCGCCGCTGTTGTCCAGGGTGATCGGGCCTCCCGAGTCCTTCTGCCTCTCCGGGTCATTGGTTGTCAGGTCCGGGCTGACGATCTCCCAGGTGATGCCTTGGTCAGGGGACTTGAAGAGAAGTTGGCCTCCCGTATAAACGGTCTTCGGATCATGGGGAGAAATGAGAATGGGCGAATTCCAGTTGAACCGAAAGGGCGGATCAGAGAACCCCGCCGTCGGCCGGATCGTCTTGTTCCTGAAGATCCGCCAATCATAGCGGTAGAGGCCGTTCATCTGCGAGTTGCTGTACACCGTGTTCGGGTCAGCGGGGTCGGCCTGGGCGAAAAAGCCGTCTCCGCTGCCGATGGAAACCCAGTCGTCGTTGGCGATCCCCGTCACGTCGAGCGTAGCGCTCGGGCCGCCCCAGCTCCCGTTGTCCTGGAGGCCGCAGTACACGTAATAAGGGCGGCGCATGTCGTAGCCGACCTGATAGACCTCGGCCAAGTCCATGCTCTGGACGGGGAGCCAAGTCTTGCCTCCGTCATGGGAGATGTCGACCCCGCCGTCGTTTCCGGCGATGAGATGGAGGGGGTTGGAGGGATCGATCCAGAGCGCATGGTGGTCGGAATGAATGCCGCCGCCGATAGCCTTGAATTTCTGGCCGCCGTCGGCGGAGACATGAAAACCGGTCGATTGCACATAGACGGTTTTATCATTTGTGGGATCGACGCGGATGTGGCTGTAATAAAACGGACGGGAACTGACCCGGCGATAGGTCTCGGCATCGCACATCCGCTTCCAGCTCTCTCCGCGGTCCTCCGACCGCCAGAGGCCTCCCTCCTTGTGCTCGATCAGGGCGTAAACCACTCCGGGCGCACTGCGGGCCACGGCAAGCCCGATCCGTCCCATGATGCCTTCGGGCAGGTCCTTGGTCAGCCGCGTCCAGGTCTCCCCTCCATCGACTGTTTTATAGAGGCCGCTTCCCGGACCGCCGCTCGAAAATGTGTAAGGAAGCCGACGGTGCTCATAAGCGGCGGCGTAGACCGTCAGACTGTCGGATGGGTCCATGGCCAGGTCGGCGCAGCCGGTATTCTCGTTGAGATAAAGGACCTTTTTCCAGGTCCTCCCGCCGTCAATCGTCTTGAAGACTCCCCGGTCGGCGTTGGGCCCCCAGAGATGGCCCATGGCGGCGACATAGACGATATTGGGGTCGCCGGGGTTGATGATAATCCGGCTGATATGCCGAGTTTCCTTGAGCCCCATATTCGTCCAGGTCTTCCCTCCGTCGGTGGTCTTATAGACGCCGTCGCCGATGGTGACACTGTTCCGGCAGGTGGACTCTCCGGTCCCCGCCCAGACGATTTCCGGGTGGGACTGGGCGATGGTGACATCGCCGACGGACACCGTGGCCTCTTTGAAAAAAACCGGGCTCCAGGTCACGCCGGCGTTCTCCGACTTCCAGACTCCGCTGGGCCCGATGGCCGCGTAGATCGTCCAGGGTTTGTTCTCCACAGCCTCTATGTCCACGGTCCGGCCGCCCATTACCGCCGGGCCGATCCCGCGCCAGGACATCTTTTCGAAAAGGCTCCCGACCTTCTCGGCGCTCTGCCCTCCCGCCAAGGAAGGGATCAGAAGGAGGCCGGTTATCAGACAGGATAGCCATGATCCGTTTTGGGTCTCTCGAAATCTCATCTCTCCTCCTTGGATTTCTTTACTTGCGGTGAGTTTTTTATTATAAGATAGCCTCTCTGGAATTCATAGGCCCTGAACAATTCGGGTGACCAATCGTATGAATTCACCGATAATGCCATCGCCTCGAGAAATCGGAAACCCAAGGAGGAAAGAATGAATCGTCGGGCTCGGGTTCTATTTGGTCTGGCCGCGCTGCTTGTGCTTTCGGTTTTCGCAGGAGCGAATTCCTTTTCCGGGAAATACCGGACGCCGGATGAAGTCGCAACGGCTCTTCGTTCTCTGGCTTCTGCCCATCCTCAGATCGCCAAGCTCATCCCCATCGGAAAGAGCCAGGGCGGGTCGGAGATCGCCGTGCTGAGGATCGCAGCTCAAGCCAAAGGAAGGCCCGATCCTGACTCTCGGACGGCCGCGTTTATCGCTGCCAATATCGAGGGCACTCATCTCCTCGGGACAGAGGCGGCCCTGGCCCTGAGCGAGAAGCTGCTGAACGGATACGGGTCCGACAAAGCGGTCACTGAGCTCATCGATTCCCGAACCGTCTATGTCGCTCCGCTCCTCAACCCTGATGCGGCCAGGGCCTTTTTCAGCAGTCCTCAGTTTGAACACACCCGGAACGCCCGTCCCATCGACGAGGACCTGGACATGCAGGTGGACGAGGACGGTCCCGATGATCTGAACAAGGACGGGCTCATCACCCAGATCAGGGTCAAGGACCCTGAGGGGAAATGGCTCCCCGACCCGAAAGAGCCGCGGCTGATGAAGATGGCCGACCCGCAGAAGGGAGAGAAGGGAATTTTCAGAGTCTATATCGAGGGATTGGAAAATGACGGCGACGGCGAGTACAACGAGGATCCGGCCGGCGGCGTTGAGCTCAACCGCAATTTTCCTCATGACTTCGAATACAGCGTCAAGACCGCCGGGCTCTATCCTGTCTCCGAGGCGGAGACCCTGGCCCTCGTCGGATTCCTGGCCAATCATCGCAATATCTCCCTTGTCTTGAATTTCTCGACCGAGAACACGATCCTGAACCTCCAGCAGACTGGGCAAGCCAAGGCAGCGGCCGACCGGGTCAAGGTGCCACGGATGATCGCCACGTTCCTCGGCCTGGAGCCCGACCAGGAATACACGCTCAAAGAGATCGTCGATGCGGCCAACGCCTCGGGCATGGGAGGCGGGATGGAGATCACGGAGGACATGGTCGCGATGTTCCTGGGAATCGGGGCGGCGGTCCAGATCGACCGGCAGGATATGCCTGTCATAGAGGCCGTTCAGAAGGACTACAAGGAAGCGTTGAAAGAGGCCAAGCTGGACTACCCTGAGAACAGGACCAAGGGTGTGGGGAAAGGTTCCTTCGCGGCCTACTGCTATTTCCAGTACGGCGTGCCGGTCTTTTCGGTTGACCTCTGGGCTGTCCCGGAGCCAAAAAAAGAGCCGGCCAAGGATGCTCTGACTGCGGAGAAGCTCAGGACGATGACGTCCGAGGAATTCCTCGCCCTCGGCGAAGACAAGATCAACGCGATGCTTAAGGAGCAGGGAGCGCCGCCCAATTTCAGCGCCGAGATGCTGATCAAGATGGTCAAGTCTGGCCAGGTCGATCCCAAAAAAATGGCCGAGATGATGGAAAAAATGCCCAAGCGGCCGCCCTCCGAGGGGGAAGAACATCCGGATGCCTATGTTTTGAAATGGGCCGACGCCTCGCTCCAGAAAAAGGGTTTTGTTGACTGGACCCCGTTCCGGCATCCGACCTTGGGTGATGTCGAGGTCGGCGGGTTCGCGCCCTATCTCAGGACCGTGCCTCCTCCGGGAGAAGCCGAGAAAACGATCGCCTTCCACACGGATTTCTGCATCGGGCTCATCAAAAAACTTCCCGGGCTCGAAATCAGCAAGACCGAGGTCAAGTCCCTCGGGTCTGAGCTCTATCAATTGACGGCGTATTTCACCAACCCGGGCTGGTTCCCGACGTCAACCGCCCAGGGCCGCAGAGCTCGGACCGCTTGGCCGATCACGGTTAGACTCAAGCTGGGAAGTGAACAGGCCCTTTTTTCCGGGCGGCCGATCGAGTCTATTCCCTTTCTAGACGGAAGCGGGGATACTAAGAAGGTCGAGTGGACAGTCAAGGGCAAAAAAGGGACTTCCCTCATCATCAGCGCCGCCACTCCGAGGCTGGGGACGGCGTCGGTCACCGTTGTCTTGGACTAAAGGAGGGCACAATGCGCGCTAACATTCATGCTGCCGGGCTGCTCGTCGGAGCGATCGTCCTGGCCTGGGTTCTCAATCCGGGCCTACTCATCGCGGAAGAGGTCAACCTGTCTTTTGACCACTTTTATGATCATGTCCAGCTGACCAAGGCTCTCCAGACCCTGGAAAAAGCTTATCCCCAGTTGGCGACACTCCAGTCTATCGGCAAGTCCTTTGCCGGCCGGGATATCTGGGCCATCATCCTAAACAATCCCAAGACAGGACCGGCCGAACACAAGCCGGGCTACTATATCGACGGGAACATCCACGGCAACGAGATTCAGGGCACAGAAGTCGCCCTGTACGCCGTTTATTATCTGCTCAAGAACTATGGCCGGACGGAGCTGGCCACCCGGCTTCTGGATGACCGCTCCTTCTATGTTGTCCCGACCATGAACCCGGATAGCCGCGACTGGTACATCAACAAAGTATCAGACCCTAATTCGCCGCGCTCCGGCCTGGTCCCGTTTGATGATGACCGCGATGGGGTCGCCGATGAGGACGCACCGGACGACCTGGACGGAGACGGGTCCATCACCACGATGCGGAAAAAGGATCCCAACGGGATGTACAAACCGCATCCCGATGACTCCCGGATCATGGTCCGGGTCAAGCCCGGCGAAAAAGGAGAATACATCCTTCTCGGCCAGGAGGGCATCGACAACGACGGTGATGGTCTGATCAATGAAGACGGCCCGGGCGGCTATGACATGAACCGCAATTTCGGTTTCAACTGGCAGCCGGACTATGTCCAGATGGGGGCGGGTCCGTATCCATTCTGCTGGCCGGAGACCAGGGCGGTCCGGGATTTCGTGATGGCCCATCCCAACATCCAGGGCGCTCAGAGCTTCCATAACTTCGGGGGCATGATCTTGCGCGGTCCCGGCGCAAAGAACCTCGGTGACTTCTCCCCGGCCGACCGAAGTGTTTATGATTATGTCGGCAAAAAGGGTGAAAAGATCCTCCCCCGTTATCGCTATATCACAATCTACAAAGATATGTATACCGTCTATGGGGGAAGCCTCGATTTTCTCTATTCCGCCCTAGGCATCTTCACTTTCTCCAATGAGCTGGACCTCGACCCCGTAGAGCAGCCTACACCGCAGAGACGGGGCGGAGAAGAACAGGAGGCGGAAGATGAGGAAGCCCGGATGATGATGTTCCAGGGAGGCCGGCTGGAAGAGATGGTTTATCATGACTTGGTCCTTATGGGAGAGCAATGGAGCAACTGGAAACCCTGCAAACATCCTCTTTACGGGAACATTGAAATCGGCGGCGTGAAAAAGTTCGGCGAAAGGGTTCCTCCCCTGTTCCGGCTGGCCGAGACCTGCCATCGGAACGCCGCTTTCTGCCTGTACCACGCCGACCAACTGGCCCGCCTGGAATTCGAAAAGGCCGAAGTGACCAAGGTCAACGGCGACCTTTATCAGGTCGACATCGCCATCGGCAACAGCCGGGTGAGCCCCTCCATCGCCTCCGTGACGGTTCAGAAGAAGCTCCATCGTGCGGATAGGCTCTTGCTCTCCGGACAGAAGGTTGAACTCGTCGCGGCCGGCCAAATCATCGACCGGTTCCGCAACCTGACCCGGAAGATAGAAACGCAAAAAAACACACTCTGGGTCGAGAGCGGAGTCCCCGGTTTCGGCCGCCTGGAGCTGCGGCTGATGGTCAAAGGCTCCGGGCAGGCGGAGCTTGTCTATGACTCACTTAAGGGCGGGCAGAAGACGAAGTCCGTCGTTCTTCAGTAGTCTGTTTTCTAGGTCTTCCCATCGGCCCCGTTCAGGCTCTGAAATTCGATCTTCTTGTTCTTGAGCCCAGTGCCCAGCGATTTATCGAGATACGCCAGCGTCAGGTTGTACTCGATCAGGGCCCTGAGCTCGGCGGACTTGGCGTCGGCCAGGTCTCTCTGGTATTGGAGGACGACATAGTTGGTCGTCAGGCCGACCTTGAGTTTTTTCGCCTCGGCTTCGAGCTTTTTCTCGGCGAGCTCCCGGGCCGCCCGGTAGCCCAGCACCCGCTTAAAGTTGATCTCCGCAGCCCGGACTGCCGTCCGGATCTCCAGAAAAATCTGCTGCTCGAGGTTCTCCAGCTCAACCAAGGACTGCCGATAGCCGATCCTGGAGGTCTCATACTGGGCCCGGGACGTGAAGATCGACACCGGGACGCTGAGCTGAACCCCGAAGGACCAGTTCTCGTATCTGAGACCCAGGGCATCGCTCAGGGCGGCGCCGGCTCCGCCGGGGATCTTTCCGACCACGACTCCGGTCAAGGGATTATCGTCCAGATAAAGAAGCTGCGTTCCCGAGATGCCGGGGCTCCAATAGGATGTATAAAGGTTCAGGTCGGGCAGGACCTGGTTCCTGGCATAGGCGACATTGATCTCCTTATTCTTCAGCCCGACCCGGGTGACTTGGAGGTCCGGCCGCATTTCCAGGGCCGTCCTAAGGGCTTCGTCCAGACGGATCGTCCTGGCTTCTTCGATCGGCTTGTCCGAAGGCACGATCTGGACTGGAACGCTTCCTCCCTCGGCCTCGATATTGATGACTGTCTTGAGAAGGTCCTCGCCGTTGGTGACCGCGATCTCGGCCTGGAGGATGTCGGCTTCTCGCGTCGCCACTTCGGCTTCCGCGCTTAACACTTCGATCGGGGCCACCATGCCCACCTCAACCTCCCTTTTATTCTTGGACAGCAGGTCTCTGGCCAAGTCCAGGGATTGCTGCTTGACCTTGAGGTTCTCGATGGCATAGATGAGGTTCCAGTACGCCTGTTCCACGTTGAAGACCGTGTCGAGGAGAACGGACTGAAGCTGGCTTTCCGAGATATCCTTGTTGTTCTGGGAGATGATGATCTCGCGCCGGCTCATCTTAGTGCCGAAGTTGCGGAGGAGAGGCTGGCTGAAGCTGAAGCTGAGCGTGCTCCCGAAGCGGGGGTTGATGGTTTGGAAGCTGCGGTTGGACTCGCTCTTGTAACCGCTGAGAGAGACCGAGACCGCCCCTCCGGAGGGGATGGCTTGGGAGACGGACGCGGACAAGTCGTCGTAGTGGCTGCTGACTTTTTCGGCGGCATCGATGAAGGAATAGGAGGCGGAGCTGTTGTCCTGCCGACTGAAACCGAAAGACAGCCGGGGAAGGAATTTTTCTTTGGCCCAGGCCACATAGGAATCGGCCAGCTGGGGTTCCAAGACAGCCGACTGAATCCCGAGGTTGTTCCTCAGGGCGATGAGGATGCAGTCCTGGAGGGATAGGGACCTGCCGGAATCCTGAGCGGCGAGCGGCGTCAGCCCGATCCACAGGCTGGCCAGGATAAGGCAACTGGACATCTTGACCATCGGACACCTCCTTGGTTTTCTGGCATTCTTTAGTCGGGCCGGAGTTGGATAATCGGCGGAAGGCCGGGCAGCGGCAGGAGGAGGCTTACTTCAGGATAAGGCGGTCGCAATTCTTGAAGCTCTCATAGGACGAGACGATGACGCCTTCTCCCTCGCTCACCCCTTCAAGCACTTCGAAGACAAAGGAGCTCTGCCTCCCGGTCCGGATCTTCCTCTTGTCCGCTCCCTTCCCGGTTTCATCCAGGACATAGACCCACTTGGCGCCGCTAGACCGCACAAATTCCCCCTTGGCCAGGAGCAGTGTCTCGGCGGCATCGACAAGGTCCAGACGGATATGAAGGGTCTGTCCGCGTTTGAGTCCGGGAGGATCTTCACCCAGGAATTTGAGGTCTACCTCGAACTTTTCGTCGCGGACCTCCGGGTAGATTTTCTGGACGTCTACCTTGTAGGACTTCCCGGCGAATTCGAACTCCCCGACATCCTTCGGTTTGACCTGGGCGATGAAGCGCTCGTCGATACTCGTCCTGACCTTGAACCCGTCCCACTGGTCGATCTGGCCCAGCCTGGCGCCGGGCGAGATGGACTCACCGACCGACGCGGTTAATGAAGTCAGCTGCCCGGAGACCGGTGCCATGACGGTGAGGTTTTCCTGCCTCTGTTTAACGATGTCAAGGTTGGCCTGCATGCGGCTCAAGGACTCTTCGAGGGCTTCTATCTGGGCCTGCCTGAACTTCAGCTCGCTCTTCTGGCTTTCAACGGTGAGCTCTTTCTGCTTGAGCAGATACTCATACTGGTCCTTGGCTAGCTCATATTCGTGCCGGGAGATCAGGCTATCCTTCTCAAGCTCCTTGTAGCGCTCGTAAACCCGGCGCTGCTGCTGCAGCTTGTTCTCAATATCGGAGAACTGCTGGTTGAGTTGGAGCTTGAATTGCTCCATCGACAGCCGCGTGTTGCGGAGGTTGTTGCTCTGCTGGAAGAGCTCGGACTCCCGGAACATCATGTCCATTAGAAGGTTGGTGTTGGACAGCTGGAGGATCGGGTCTCCCTCCTTGACCATCGAGCCCGCGTCGACAAAGACCTTGTCCACCCGGCCTCCCTCCAAGGCGTCCAGATAGACGATGTTCACAGGCAAAATCTTCCCGGTTATCGTGATGGCCTCCCGGAAATGGCCCCGCTTGATCGTGGAGATGAGGATCCTGTCTCTTTTGACGGTGTGGGTGGAAGGGGACGAGCTTTTGCGGCAGCTCGGAAGCAGGATGGGAAGAGAAGCAAGCCCGGCGGCGATGACTAGGAAAAGGGCGGCGCCGGTGGCTCTAGCTAGGACCCGCCCCCGTACGGATTCGACTGTCGTCTTCATCGGAGCGCTTCTCCCCTGTTCAATTCCTCCCGCTTCGATCCCCGGGACTCAATTGCGGGATTCCGGATCAACATCAAAAAAGAAATAGAACGAAAGCCTCCCGGATGTCAAGAATTTCCGGAAAATTTCAGCTCATAAAGGTCTTTATAGCCGGGCACATTGACATCAAACCCTTTCTCCTTCCGGAGAAACCCGGCCAGGCCCAGGGCGACCTCTCTCTCACCATGAGTCAAAAAGAGGACAGGGAGCGGCGGCTGGAAATAGCCCAGCCAGTCGAGCAGACCGTTCCGGTCCGCGTGGCCTGAAAATCCGTGGATCTGCTCGACCCGCGCCTTCAATGGGTGGGGCTGGCCGAAAATCCGGACCTCGGCAGGCCGGGTGAGGATCTGGCGACCGAGCGTTCCGGCGGCCTGATAACCGACGAACAGGATGGTGGATTCGGGACGCGATATGTTGTGGACGAGATGATGCTTGATCCGGCCGCCCGTGCACATGCCCGACCCGGCCATGATGACGGAGGGGCGTCTTAGCCCGTTAAGAGCCTTGGACTCTTTCTGGGCGCGGACGTAGCGCAGGCCGGCAAATTGAAAAGGCGATTGGCCCGATCGGAAGAGGCCGATGGTCTCCTTGTCCAGGCATTCCTGGTGGCGCAGGAAGACATCGGTGACGTCGGTCGCCATCGGACTGTCCAGAAAGACGGGGAGGCGCGGGATGCGTCCCTGGCGGATGAGCCGGCTGAGGTGGAACATAATCTCCTGGGCGCGCTCCACAGCGAAAACGGGGATGATGGTGTTTCCCCCGGCCGCGGCGGTTTCCTTGATGATCCGGCCGAGCATGGTTTCGGTGTCGGCGGGACCCTCATGGTTGCGGTCCCCATAGGTCGATTCCATGATCACCGTTTGGGCCTGCCCGAAGACCCCGGGATCGCGGATGAGGGGTTTGCTCCATTGCCCGAGGTCGCCGCTAAAAACCGCCCGGAAGGAGCGGCGCCCCTCCCGGACTGAGAGCTCGATCGAGGCCGAGCCGAGAATATGGCCGGCCTCGCGAAACCGAACCGATACGCCCTTCTGAATGGCGATCCTTTTTTCGTAAGGCACGCGCTTGACCCGGCCGCTCACTTTCTCGGCCTCGGCCGTCGTGTAGAGCGGAACCTCAGGATGGCGGGATCGACGCCTTTCTTTTTGATGACGCTTTTTCTTCAGGGCGGCGTCTTCTTCCTGGAGCTTGGCGGAGTCGAGGAGCACGATCGGGAGGAGGTCGGCGCTGGCCGATGTCGTCAGGATCCTATTCCGGAATCCCTCGCGGACGAGCTTGGGGAGAAGGCCGGAATGGTCGAGATGGACATGGGTGAGGAGGACGCAGTCGAGCGATCCCGGAGGGACCGGAAAGGGGGCCCAGTTCCTCTCGAGGTAGGCTCTCTCCTGGTACAGGCCGCAATCGATGAGCAGCCGGAGGCCGGCCGCCTCGATGAGATAGCAGGAACCGGTAACCTGCTGGCAGGCGCCGAGAAAATGAACCTTCAAA
>Ga0153916_10000320_pt1 | contig 31661 bp, 24 predicted proteins | sample Opewatmetagenome_FD_109642 | JGI IMG/M metagenome (GOLD analysis project Ga0153916, IMG submission 109642) | Freshwater wetland microbial communities from Ohio, USA - Open water 3 Core 3 Depth 4 metaG | ecosystem: Environmental > Aquatic > Freshwater > Wetlands | place: USA: Ohio, Lake Erie...
CAGCATCCCGACCCTGCTCGTCTTCAAGGGCGGCGAGCCGGTCGGCCAGATCATCGGCTTCCGGCCGAAGAGCGACCTCAAGAAGCGCCTCGACGCGGCGCTCTGAGCATCGATACGACGCACCGCCCGCCGGACTGTCCGGCGGGCGGTGCCGTCAGTAGCCGCAACGGCTCCCCACGTCGGAGGAGCATCATGTCAAACGCCGTTCCCGCTGAGTACGACATCGTCATCGTCGGTGCCGGCCCCGCCGGCCTTGCCGCCGGCCTCTACGCCGCCCGCGCCCGCCGCCGCACGCTGCTCGTCGAGCGCAAGGTCACCGGCGGCCAGATCGCGCTCACCAGCGACGTCGAGAACTACCCCGGCTTCGACAGCATCAACGGCTTCGACCTTGCGCAGCGCATGCACGCCCAGGCCGGGAAGTACGGCATGGAGACCGCCTACGCTGACGTTACCGCCGTCGACCAGCTCGACGGCAAGCACCTAGTCCGCACCAGCGAGGGAGACTTCGTGGCGAAGGCCGTGATCGTCACCGGCGGCGCCGACTACAATCGCCTCGGCGTCCCCGGCGAGGAGCGCCTCACGGGCCACGGCGTCTCCTACTGCGCGACCTGCGACGCCGCCTTCTTCAAGGACCAGGACGTCGCCGTCATCGGCGGCGGCGACGCCGCGGTGGATGAGGGTCTCTTCGTCGCCCGCTACGCACGCAAGGTCTACGTCATCCACCGGCGCGACACGCTGCGCGCCAGCGCCATCCTGCAGGAGCGCGCCTTCGCCGAGCCGAAGATGTCGTTCGTCTGGAACACCGTCGTCGAGGAGATCGTCGGTGAGGATGCCGTCGCCGGCCTGCGCCTCCGTAACGTCGCCACCGGCGAGACGTCCACGCTCGATGTCGCCGCCGCCTTCGTCTTCATCGGTCTCACCCCCAACACCGGTTACCTCCGCGGCAAGCTGGAGATGGACCCCGCCGGCCACGTCCGCGTCAACGAGTGGATGGAGACCAACGTCCCCGGCCTGTTCGCTGCCGGCGACATCCGCGCCAACTCGGCGCGGCAGGTGGTGACGGCTGCCGGCGACGGCGCCACCGCCGCCATCCGCGCCGATCACTACATCACGGAGCACTTCGGCCGGATCGCGCTGTCTGCGCCCGTCGCTTCCTCCGACCCCGCCTGACCCGAAACTTGTAAGGCTAGACCGCCTGCACCAGCGCCGCCGCCGTGCTGACGAGGGCGCCCAGCAGCAACAACTGGAGAACGACGTGTGCCGCGTTGGGGATAGGATGATCTCCGATGGCCGGAAGGAACTTCCACGTTCTTTCCCAATGCTGTTCGTAGAACCGCATGTGACCCTTGCTGGCGCCGTAGAGGTACGGGATCCACCAGCCTGCCACCTGCAACGCCAGCCATCCACCGTACATGGCGATGCCGACCGCCATCGCCGGCATCCACTCGCGCGCGACGCCCGCGATGATGCCGGCTTGCGCGACACCTAGGGCCACGTCGAGCCCGCGCTGCGGGTTGCCGGGCGAATCATCGTTCCACGGCGGCAAGTGGACCAATTCGTGGAGTTGGAAGTAGATCAAGAGTGCGGCCTGTAGCACGACGGACAGCGTGACCCAGCTCATGCGGCGGCCCTCCGCGCTCCGATCGCGGCTCATGCGGCGGCGCGTTACGACCGTTCCACAATCGGTGATCCTTGTGTGAGCGCATCATCTCAACCGGACCTTCCTGTCGTCAACGCCACCGCCTTCGCGGCCTTCGCAGCATCCGTCGCTTGCACGGGCGCGGCGATGCGCCGCCGCGCGCAAGTACCTGCTAATGTCATGCTGAGCGCAGCAAAGCATCTCGCCAATGAAGCGTCCGTCGCCGTACGAAGTCAGGTTCCAGGTTCTGCCACAAAGAGAGAGGGAGCCCCGCCTGGAGCTCCCTCTCTTGAGGTTTCAGCATCGCGGCCGTGGCCGCTACTCTTCGTCGGGCTCCGCCACGTACCCCTTCGCGATCTCGGGTGCCGGCGGCACGGGCTGATCGTCGATCTCCGGCAGGTCGTCCTCCTCCGCCAGCAGGTCCTCCGGCGACGGCTCTTCCACCTCGTCGATCACGTCCTCGTCCTCGTCGGCGAGGTCGCCTTCATCCTCCGGCGGGTCGAGCGCCAGCGCGCCCAGCAGCCCGGCGATTTCCTCGTCCTCGGCGAACAGCTCCTCGCCCTCCTCCAGCTCCAGCGCCTCGGGCAGCGGGATCTCCTTCACCGGCGGCGGCGGCAGGTCGATGCTCGCCCGCGCCGGGATCAGCTTGCCGATGATCACGTTCTCCTTCAGGCCCATCAGGTGGTCGGTCTGGCCGCTGATCGCCGCCTCCGTCAGCACGCGCGTCGTCTCCTGGAACGACGCCGCCGCCAGGAAGCTGCTCGTGCTGAGCGACGCCTTCGTGACGCCGAGCAGCACCGGCACCGCCGTCGCCGGCTCGCCGCCCTCCGCCAGCACGCGCGCGTTGATCTCTTCGTACTGGAAGCGGTCGACGATGTCGTTCGGCAGCAGCCCCGTGTCGCCCGGCGCGTCCACCCGCACCTTGCGCAGCATCTGCCGCACGATCACCTCGATGTGCTTGTCGTTGATCGTCACACCCTGCGATCGGTAGACCTTCTGCACCTCTTCCACCAGGTAGAGCTGCACCGCCTCCGGTCCCATGATCCGCAGGATGTCCTGCGGGTTCAGCGAGCCCTCCGTGAGCTGCTGCCCCGCCTGCACCGGGTCCCCGTTCTCGATCCGCAGCCGCGCCGCCGCCGGCACAGGGTACTCCCGCTCTTCCTTCTCCTCATACACGATGGACATGCGGTCCTTGCCGTTGAGCACGACGCGGCCGCCGATGCGCGCCACCAGGTCGCCTTCCCGGACCTCCGGCGCCTCCTCCGCGACCTTCTTCTTGCTGCGGGACTTCGGCTTCTTCGCCGCCGCCGCTTCCTCCCGGCCGGACTCCAATTCCGGCAACCGCGCCAGGATCGCCCCTTGCTCGACCAGGTCGTCCTTCTTCACGAGCAGCTTGGCGCCCTTCGGCACCTCGTACTCGTCGCTGTACAGCTCCGTGCTCTTCACCCGAATGCGGCGCGCATCGCCCTCGCGCAGGATCTCCGCGCTGCCGTCGATCTCCGAGATCAGCGCCTGCCCCTTCGGCACCCGCGCCTCGAACAACTCCTCCACGCGCGGCAGACCGCTCGTGATGTCGACGCCGCTCGCCACGCCGCCCGTGTGGAACGTGCGCATCGTCAGCTGCGTGCCCGGCTCGCCGATCGATTGCGCGGCGACGATTCCCACCGCCTGCCCGAGCGCCACCAGCGCGCCGCTCGCCGGGCTGCGGCCGTAGCAGTAACGGCAGATGCCGCGCTTCGCCTGGCACGTGAGCGCCGACCGTACGTACGCCCGCTCCAGCCCCAGCGTCTCGATCCGCGCCGCCCTCGCGTCGTCGATCTCCTCGTTGAACCCGACCAGGATTCCGCCCGTCTCCGGGTCTTCCAGGTCCATCGCCGAATAGCGGCCCATGATCCGCTCCCGGAACGCCTCCAGCACGCCCGCCTCCGGCTGATCCAGCCAGACGCCCATGCGCGTGCCGCAGTCCTCCTCCAGGACGATCACGTCCTGCGAGACGTCGATCAGCCGCCGCGTCAGGTAACCCGAGTCCGCCGTGCGGAGCGCCGTGTCCGCCAGACCCTTGCGCGCGCCGTGCGTCGAAATGAAGTACTCCAGCACCGTGAGCCCCTCGCGGAAGCTCGAGCGGATCGGCAGGTCGATGATCCGCCCCGACGGGTCCGTCATCAGGCCGCGCATGCCGGCCATCTGCGTGATCTGGCTGATGTTACCCTTCGCTCCCGACGTGGCCATCATGTACACGGAGCCATAGCGGTCGAGCTGGTCCTGGATCGTCCGCTTCACTTCCTCCGTGGTGCGGCTCCACACCTCCACCGTCGCGTCATAGCGCTCCTGCTCCGTGATCAGCCCCGTCTCGTACTCGCCGTCGATCTCCTTGATGTGCGCCTCCGCCTCTTTGATCAGCCCGGCCTTCTCCGCCGGCACGCGCAGGTCGTTGACCGCGATCGTGATGCCCGACTGCGTCGCGTACTCGAAGCCGATGCGCTTGATGTTGTCGACGACCTCCGCCGTGGCCTCGTTGCCCAGCACCTCGTAGCAGCGCGCGACGACCGTCTTCAGCATTTTGCGGTCCATCCGCTCGTTGACGAAGTCGATGTCCGGGAGCCCCAACGAGACGTTGATGGCCGCCGCAACGCCCGCCGGCAGCACCTCGTCGAAGATGATGCGCCCGACCGTGGTCTCCACGATTACCGTGCGCGGGCGCCCCGTGGTCTGCGCCCCGTCACCGGTTGCTACGGCCACTGTCGCCGCGCCACCGCCGCTCGTGCCTGCCGGCAGCGCCGCCACCGCCCCCGATGCCACCGCTGGCCGCGGCTTCTCGTACGGCAGGCGGACCTTGATCTTCGACTGCAGCTCGACGATGCCGACGTCATGCGCGAAGCGCGCCTCCTCCGGGCTGCCGTAGATCCCTTCCGGGGGCCTGCCGTCCTTCGCCGGATGGAACGCGCCGCGTCCGTGCGGCTTCTCGATCGTCAGGTAGTAGCAGCCCAGCACCATGTCCAGCGTCGGCGCGATGATCGGCTCGCCCGAGCCGGGGTTCAGCAGGTTCTTCGTCGACAGCATGATCTGCCGCGCCTCCGCCACCGCCTCCCGTGACAGCGGCACGTGTACCGCCATCTGGTCGCCGTCGAAGTCCGCGTTGAACGCCGTGCAGACCAGCGGGTGGATCTGGATCGCGCTCCCCTCGATCAGCACCGGCTCGAACGCCTGGATGCCCAACCGGTGCAACGTCGGCGCGCGGTTCAGCAGCACCGGCCGCGTGCCGATGACGTCGTCCAGCACGTCCCACACCTCGGGCCGCGCCCGCTCGACGATGCGCTTCGCGCTCTTGATGTTGTGCGCCAGCCCGCGCGATACCAGCGCGTGCATCACGAACGGCTTGAACAGCTCCAGCGCCATCCGCTTCGGCAGCCCGCACTGGTGCAGCTTCAGCTCCGGCCCTACCACGATCACCGACCGGCCCGAGTAGTCGACGCGCTTGCCCAGCAGGTTCTGGCGGAAGCGCCCCTGCTTGCCCTTCAGCATGTCGCTCAGGCTCTTCAGCTTGTGGTTGCCGGAGCCCGCCACCGCGCGGCCCCGCCGCCCATTGTCGATCAGCGAGTCGACGGCCTCCTGCAGCATCCGCTTCTCGTTGCGGATGATGATCTCCGGCGCGCCCAGCTCCAGCAGCCGCTTCAGGCGGTTGTTGCGGTTGATCACGCGCCGGTAGAGGTCGTTCAGGTCGCTCGTCGCGAAGCGTCCGCCGTCGAGCTGCACCATCGGCCGCAGCTCCGGCGGCATCACCGGCAGCACCGTGAACACCATCCACGACGGGTGGTTGCCGGACTTCCGCAGCGACTCGACCACCTTCAGCCGCTTCGTCGCCTTCTTCCGTCGCTGCCCGGACGTCGAGTGGATTTCGAGCTGCAGCTTCTCGCGCAGCTTCTCCACGTTCACCCGCTCCAGGATCTTCAGCACGGCCTCCGCGCCCATGCCGGCCTCGAAGACGTTGCCGTAGCGTTCCTGCAGCTCCTTGCAGCGCGCCTCCGTCAGCAGCGTCATCTGGTCCTGCTCCGCCGGGTCGGCCAGCTCCTGCAGCTCCTGGATGCGCTCCTGGTACTCGGCGTACACCGCCTCCCGCTCGCCGCCCGCGCGGTCCTGCAAGGGCTTCAGTTCCTCCAGGATCGCGCCGCGCTTCTGCTCCAGCGCCGCGTCCGACATCAGCGCGATGTCCGCGCGCTTCTTCTTGAACTCCTCCTCGAGCACGGCGACGCGCTCCTGCGCCACCTTCTTCAGCCCCTTGACCACGCTCTGCTCGATGACGGTCCCGCGCTCGACGATCAGCGCGTCCCCCAGCCGGTAGCCCTTGCGCGCCGACTTGCCGACCAGCTCGCTCAGCTCCTCCTGGTATTCCACCGCCTGCTGCATGATCGCATCGGTCTGCTCCTGCCGCGTCGCCTCGAGCTGCTCCAGCTTCCGCTTGCGGTCAGCCTCGATGTCCTTCTCCGCCGTGGCAAGCTGCTCCTGCAGCTCCGCCACCCGGTCGGCGAACTGCTTCTCGCGCCGCGCCGCCTCGCGCTCCATCTCCTCTTGCAGGTGCTCCTGCGCGCGCTTCTTCGCGTGCTCGTCCACCGACGTCACGATGAACTGCGCGAAGTACAGCACCCGCTCCAGCGATCGCGGCGAGATGTCCAGCAGCAGCCCCAGCCGGCTCGGCGTCCCCTTCACGAACCAGATGTGGCTCACCGGCGACGCCAGCTCGATGTGCCCCATGCGCTCGCGGCGCACCTTCGAGCGCGCCACCTCCACGCCGCACTTGTCGCAGACGATGCCCTTGTAGCGGACACGCTTGTACTTGCCGCAGTAGCACTCGAAGTCCTTCGTCGGCCCGAAGATCTTCTCGCAGAAGAGCCCGTCCTTCTCCGGCTTCAGCGTGCGGTAGTTGATCGTCTCAGGCTTGGTGACCTCCCCGTACGACCACGACCGGATCTGCTCCGGCGAGGCCAGCGAAATACGGACGGCGTTGAAGTCATTTACCTCAAGCACTCAGCTTATCCTCGCTCTCGAACCCGGAGAGGTTGATGCCCAGCTCGGGCACGCCCTCTCCCTCCTCCACGAACTCCACCGACTCTTCGTCTTCGTTCAGCACTTCCACCGAGAGCCCCAGGCTCTGTAGCTCCTTCACCAGCACCTTGAACGACTCCGGCACGCCCGGCTCGAGCACGTCCTCGCCCTTCACGATCGACTCGTACGCCTTCACGCGCCCTACGATGTCGTCCGACTTCACCGTCAGCAGCTCCTGCAGGATGTGCGCCGCGCCGTACGCTTCCAGCGCCCAGACTTCCATCTCCCCGAAGCGCTGCCCGCCGAACTGCGCCTTGCCCCCCAGCGGCTGCTGCGTGATCAGCGAGTACGGGCCCGTGCTGCGCGCGTGGATCTTGTCTTCCACCAGGTGGACGAGCTTCAACATGTAGATGTTGCCCACCGTCACCGGCTGGTCGAACGAGTCGCCCGTGCGGCCGTCGTACACTTTCTGCTTGCCATACGTCGGCGGCGCGAAGCCCTGTAGCGCCGCCTCCGTCACCTTCTCGTCGAGCTTCTCCAGCGGCAGCCCCTTCACCCGCTTCATCCCGGCCACCTGCTCGAGCCAGTACTCCACGCACGCGCGCTTCGCCGCGCCCACGCGCGTCTCGTCCAGCACCTCGCGCGCGTCGTAGCCCTGCTCGTGCAGCCACGCCTCGAACCGCGGCAGGTCCAGCCGCTCGTATGGCGTCCCGCTGCTGCCGGCGCCGTTGCCGCGGTGTGGCGCCAGCGCCCCCGCCTGCAGCGCCAGCCACGCCCGGCCCAGTTCGTCCTCGATCAGCTTGTCGCTCGCGCCGTCGAACACCGGCGTCACCGCCCGGAACCCCAGCGCGTTCGCCGCCCACCCCAGGTGCGTCTCCAGCACCTGCCCGACGTTCATGCGGCTCGGCACGCCGATCGGGTTCAGGATGATGTCGACCGGCGTCCCGTCCTCCAGGTACGGCATGTCCTCGACCGGCAGGATGCGCGCGACGACGCCCTTGTTGCCGTGGCGCCCCGCCATCTTGTCGCCCTCGGACACCTTGCGCCGCTGCGCGATCGACACGCGCACCAGCTCGTTGACTCCAGCCGGCAGCTCGTCGTGCGTCTCCCGCCGGAACACCTTCACGTCGATTACCTTGCCGCGCTCGCCGTGCGGCACCCGCAGCGACGTGTCCTTCACCTCGCGCGCCTTCTCGCCGAAGATCGCCCGCAGCAACTTCTCCTCCGCCGTCAGCTCCGTCTCGCCCTTCGGCGTGATCTTGCCGACGAGGATGTCGCCCGAGTTCACCTCCGCACCGATGCGGATGATCCCGTTCTCGTCCAGGTCGCGCAGCGATTCTTCGCCCACGTTCGGGATGTCGCGCGTGATCTCCTCCGCCCCCAGCTTCGTGTCGCGCGACTCCACCTCGTGCTTCTCGATGTGGATCGAGGTGAACTTGTCGTCGCGCACCAGCGCCTCGGAGAGGATGATCGCGTCCTCGAAGTTGTAGCCCTGCCAGCTCATGAACGCGCAGAGCACGCTCTGGCCGAGCGCCAGCTCGCCCTTGCTGGTCGATGAGCTGTCGGCCAGCGGCGCGCCCTTCCGCACGCGCTCGCCGGTCTGCACCGTCGGCCGTTGGTTGATGCACGTCCCCTGGTTCGACCGTACGAACTTGAGGAGCGGGTATTCCTTCTCCTCGCCGTCGTCGTACTGCACCTTGATGAAGCGTGCGTCCGCCTGCGTCACGACGCCGCCCGCCTCCGCCAGAATCACCTGCCCGGAGTCCTGCGCCGCCTGCGCCTCCACCCCCGTCATCACGATCGGCGTCTCCGGCCGCACCAGCGGCACCGCCTGCCGCTGCATGTTTGACCCCATCAGCGCGCGCGGCGCGTCGTTGTGCTCCAGGAACGGGATCAGCGACGTCGCAACGCTGAGGATCTGCTTCGGCGACACGTCCATCCAGTCCACCAGGTGCGGCGGCTCCATCATGAACCGCTCGCCGGCCCGCGCCTCGATGCGCTCCTCGATGAAATGGTTGTCCGCCGTCAGCAGCGCATTCGCCTGCGCGATGACGTACTTGTCCTCCGTGTCCGCGGCCAGATACTCGATCTGCGTGCTGACGAACGGCCGGCACTTGATCATCCGGTCGCCCTTTCGCGCCAGCTTCTTCTGCACCGCTTCTGTGACCTCGGTGCCCTCCTCGCCGATGCCGTCGACGCCCTCGCCCAGGTAGCGGCCGGTCCAGTCCGTCGAGTCCGCCGACAGCTCCTTGATCACGCGCCGGTACGGCGTCTCGATGAAGCCGTAGCTGTTGATCACGCCGTACGTCGCCAGCGACCCGATCAGGCCGATGTTCGGCCCTTCCGGCGTCTCGATCGGGCAGATGCGCCCGTAGTGGCTGTGGTGGACGTCGCGCACGTCGAACCCCGCCCGGTCGCGCGAGAGGCCGCCCGGCCCCAGCGCCGACAGGCGCCGCTTGTGCGTCAGCTCCGCCAGAGGGTTCGTCTGGTCCATGAACTGCGAGAGCTGCGAGCCCCCGAAGAACTCCTTCATCGACGCGACGACCGGGCGGATGTTGATCAGCGCGCTCGGCGTCGCCTGGTCCGGGTCGATGATCGTCATGCGCTCGCGCACCACCCGCTCCATGCGCAGCAGGCCGATGCGGAACTGGTTCTGGATCAGCTCGCCGACCGCGCGCACGCGGCGGTTGCCCAGGTGGTCGATGTCGTCCGGGTGGCCGGCGCCGTTGTTCAGCTTGACCTGCGTCTTGATGATCGTTTCGAGGTCGCGCGGCTGTAGCACGCGCGTCTTCTGCTCCGTGTCCAGTTCGAGCCGGCGGTTCAGCTTGTAGCGGCCGACCCGGCCCAGGTCGTAGCGCCGCGGGTTGAAGAACAGCGAGTTCAACAGCCCGCGCGCGTTCTCCAGCGTCGGCGGGTCACCCGGCCGCAGCCGCCGGTAGAAGTCCAGCAGCGCCTCCGTCTTGTTGCTCGAAGGCTCCTTCTCCAGCGTCGTCGCGATGTACTGGTGGTCCGGGTTCGTGTCGATGTCCGCGAACTTCGCCAGGATCCGCTCGTTCGTGCCGAGCTTCGCCTCCGGCACGCCCTCCTCCTCGTCGATCGCGCGCAGCAGCGTCGTCACGGGGATCTTGCGCTTGCGGTCCACCTTCACCGACATCACGTTCTTGTTGGAGGTCTCGAACTCCAGCCAGGCGCCGCGGTTCGGGATCAGCTTGCCGAAGCACAGCTCGCGCCCCGTCGTCGGGTCTACCTCCAGCGTGAAGTACACGCCCGGCGACCGCACCAGCTGCGAGACCACGACGCGCTCGGCGCCGTTGATCACGAACGTGCCGTTCGGCGTCATGAGCGGGAAGTCGCCCATGAACAGCTCCTGCTCCTTGACCTCCCCCGTCTCCTTCACCTCGAGCTGCACGTTGACCCGCAGCGGCGCCGAGAACGTCATGTCGCGCTCGCGGCACTCCCACTCCGGGTACTTCGGCTCGCCGAAGCTGTACTCGCCGAAGCGCAGCTTCATCCGCGTGCCCGTGAAGTCCTCGATCGGCGAGATCTCGTCGAGCAGCTCCCGCAGGCCCTCGTTCTTGAACCAGTCGAACGATGTCACCTGCATGCTGATCAGGTGCGGGATGTCCAGCACGTGAGCAATCTTCGCGTAGGATTTCTTGCTGGCTGGAACCGATGTTCGGGTACTGACCATGTCTGTGGAGACAGTCATGCCGCGCGCGCTCCTAACACTGCGTTACGAACCGTGATCTCCTGACGACAGAAATAGTCCCTCGGGAGGGACCAATGGGGATACGAAGGCAAGGGGGTTCTGTCTAGCCTTGGTGACTATACAAATAAGACGTCGGGATGTCAACCAGCGAATGCTACCCAATCATCCCCGAAAGTGCAAGCCCTGTTCTGGACATTCTGTCCACTTCCCGCCGGTCGCGGCCCTGTACTTCACATAATATCATACCGCGGAGGCCGCCCCCGCCTGGCCGCCGGCAGGCCTTCCATGTGGATGTTTGCCGTTTGACGTGTGCTGCTTCTGGCGTGCGCCGCTCCGGCCTCCAGCCTTCGCGCGCTACCCCCTCGCCTCCACCCGCCACCCCCGCAGCCGCCCCTCCACCGCGTACGCCACCGTCTCCATCAGCCCCGTCGCCGTATTCGCCAGCAGCCGGTCCCGCAGCCCGCGCCGCGGCTTCACGTACGTCAGCTTCCGCTCCGCCAGCCCCGAGAGCCCCTGCGCCAGGTCGATTGCCGTGTCCATGTCCCCCAGCTCGTCCACCAGCCCTGAGTCCTTCGCCTGCTGCGCCGTGAACACCTCGCCCGTCGCCAGCTCCCGCGCTTGCTCCGGCGCCAGCTTTCGCGCCTCCGCCACCATGTCGACGAACCGGTTGTAGAACGCGTCCAGCAGCGCCTGCTCCTTCTCCCGCTCCTCCGGCGTCGGCTCGCGGAAGTTGCTGAACATGTCCTTCAGCCGTCCCGCCTTCGTCACCTCCATCCGCACGCCGATCTTCGCCAGTAGCTCGTACAGCATCGGCCGCATCGAGATCACGCCGATCGATCCCACCACCGCCATCGGCACCGCCACGATCTTCGTCGCCGCGCACGCCGCCATGTAGCCGCCCGATGCGCCGGTGCCGCTGATGCACGCCACCACCGGTTTCTGCTTCGCCACCTTCGCGATCGACCGGTGGAGCTGCTCCGACGCGCCGGCGCCGCCTCCCGGCGAGTCGATGTCGATCACCAGCGCCCGGATCCGCTTGTTCTCCTCGATCGCCCGCAGCATCCGCACGTACTCCGCCGTCCGCGACGCCTGACCGATGGTGCCGAACAGCTCCGCCACCGCGATGCGCTCTGGATTGATGTTCAGGATCGATGCCAGCATGGAAAGACTCCTCGGAGGGCCGCTGATGCTGAAAGAGGGATCGATCCGAGTGTAGGTGCGCGCCAGGGGCCGGTCAATCGCGTCGGCGCAGAGATCGAGCGGGCCGGTCAGCTCGTCTGACCGGCCCGTGCAGCGCTGATCGCGTGTCCGTCCGCCCGTTACGGCCCCGCGAGCGTCTGGATCGTGATCATCCCCGTGGATACGAACTGATACTGCGAGGTCGGCGCGCCCTTCGGCCCGAACCAGAGCCACGCCCGTACCTGCACCGGCCCCTTCGGCGCGTTCTTCGCCCGCCAGAAGATCGATGTCAGCTCCTGCGGACCCAGCATCGCCGGGCCGATCGACTTGTCGGGGTTCTCCTGGACCAGCTCGGCGCTGTCCACGAACACCACGTTGCCCGCCTGGTCGAAGATCGCCGCGCAACCCTGGACGCCCGCATATGTGTTGTTGGACTGGTTCCGCACGTCGAACGCGAAGAAGACGTCTTTGTCCGTGATCGGGAAACCCGGGATCACCGGGGGCACGACGAACCGGATCGCCTCTGACGAGAACAGCACGATCTGCGGGTCGGGCAGCGGCGACGACTGCGCCTTCCCGGAGATCGGCCGCGCTTCGAACCGCGTCCACGGCGGCACGTTCGGGTTGTCGAAGCGGATGTCAAACGTCGTCTGCTGGTGCGGCTGCGTGTCGGGCGGGCACGTCGGCGCCACCTTCTCCGCCACCACGCCGCTGTTCGCGTCGAAGAGCGTGCCCTGCAGCATGATCTGCGTGCCCTGGATGTCCGTGTCGTTCACCATCTCGCCCGTGATGTGCGTGTAGCCGTCGGCGTCCACGTACGTGCTCGTGCGGTCGATGCAGCGGGCCGCCACGGCCAGGACGCCGGCGCACAGCAGTAGCGTGATCGCCGCCGTCCGCCGCGGTAGTCGTTGTCTGAGGAGAGATTGAAACTTCATCATGACGTACTCGCTACAGGAAACATCAAGTTGCGCTATCATACGCCCGCCATGAGATTGCTGCAATCATATTCGAGGAGCAAGATGCATCGCTTGACGATGATCGTTGTGCTGTGCGCAACCGTCGCGTTCCTCGCCCGCGACCTCCCGTCGCACGCCCGGGGCACCGGCGTCTTCCTCGTCGCCGCCGAGCCCGCTCAATCCCTGTCCGGCGTCGCCCCGCGCGTCCAGGCGATGGGCTACACGGTGCGCCGCTCGCTCGACGACTTGCACGCCCTGGAGGTGAGCGGGCCTGCCGCTTCCGCGCGCCGCCTCGCCGCCGTCCCCGGCGTCCGCTACGCGGAGCCCGTCGCCAGGGTCACCGCCGCCGACATGCCGTCCGACCCGCTCTTCGGCTACGAGTACCCCTATCTCTCCGTCGTCGGCGCGCCCGCCGCCTGGGACATCTCGACCGGCTCGCCGAACGTCATCGTCGCCGTCGTCGACACCGGCGTCGACGTCCTGCACGCTGACCTCAAGCCGAACATCTGGGTGAACCCCGGCGAGGTCCCCAACAACGGCGCCGACGACGACAACAACGGCTGCGTCGACGACGTCAACGGCTGCTCCTTCGTCAGCGACAGCTCGCCCGGCTGCCACAACGTCACCAACGGCTTCGTCAACGACGACATCGGCCACGGCACCTTCGTCTCCGGCGTCATCGCCGCCGCCGCCAACGGCACCGGCATCGTCGGCGTCGCACGCAACGTCCGCATCATGCCCGTGAAGGTGCTCGACTGCTACGGCGCCGGCGACACCGTCGCCACCGCGCGTGGCATCCTCTACGCCGCGCACAACGGCGCCCGCGTCATCAACCTCAGCCTCGGCGGCGTCCAGGACTCGCAGGCCGTCCGCGATGCCGTCGACGAGGCGACGAACGCCGGCGCGCTCGTGGTCGCGGCTGCGGGAAACGACGGCGCTGACGCGGTCTCGTTCCCGGCCCGCCTGCCGAGGGTGCTCGCCGTCGGCGCCGTCTCGCGCGCCAACCCGGATCAGCGCGCTCCGTTCTCCAACTGGGGCCCGGAGATCGGCGTCGTGGCCGTCGGCCAGAGCGTCGTCGGCCCCCTGCCCGCCAGCCGCTGCGACGTTATCCTGCCCTGCCTCCCCGAAGGCCCCTGGGCCACCGGCGACGGCACCTCGTTCTCGGCGCCGCAGGTGTCCGGCCTCGCCGCCCTCATGTTCTCGCTCAACCCTGCCCTCACGCCCGCCCGCATCGTCGACATCATCGAGAACAGCGCGACGGCGCTGCCGCCCGCCGATACGCCCGGCTGGGCCGGCTTCGGCCGCGTCAACATGGCCGAGGCGATGCGCTCCGTGAAGTTCAACCGCCCGCCCGGCGACCCCTGCGTCGTCGCCTCCGTCGTCGACGGACAGACCTTCAAGTGCCAGGACGGCCGCACCGTCCGCATGCTCCAGGTCGCCGTGCCGACTGCTGCCCAGTGCGGCGCCGACTGGGCGAAGGCCGCCCTCGCCAACATCTTCCTGCCGCCCGGCCGCACCGTGTACCTGCGCTACGACGTCACCCGCGCCGACCCGCAGGGCAACACCCTCGCCGCCCCGCTCTGGCGCGGCGACGACGGCGCCGACTACAACCTCTCCATCGTCATGGTCTACGTCGGCCTCGCGAGAGCCGCCGACGTCGGCGCCCAGAACACGCTTTTCCACAACTGGACGCAGTCCTCCCAGAACTGGGCCCGGGCCGCCGGCTGGAACATGTGGGCCCCCGGCAAACCCTTCGCCGCCCCCTGCTGACGTCCCGCGGCCGTACTCTGCGCCCAACGTGCGTCATCTGCGGACAACCCCAACCCATCTGCGAAATCTGCGTCATCTGCGGATAGACCGTCCGGCTGAAAGCTGACTGCTGACAGGCTGATTGCTACCATGCACCCATGGACACGGCGCAGCCGAAACCCGCCCCCACCCCCGCCGACATCAAGCGCTACCGCCAGAACCTCCAGGGCGAGGTCGACGGCGTCGCCCTCTACCAGCGCCTCGCCCAGGCCGAGAAGAACCCCGACCGCGCGAAGATCTTCCTCGAGCTCGCCGAGACCGAAAAGGGCCACCTCCAGCAGTGGGTCGACCGCCTTCGCGCTGCCGGCGCCGGCGTGCCCGACAACCCCCGGCCGTCGCTCCGCGTCCGCATCATGTGCTTCCTCGCCGACCGCCTCGGCCCCCGCGCCGTCCTGCCGATGGTCTCCGCCATGGAGTCCACCGGCTTCGACAACTACATGGCCCAGCCCGAGGCCGGCCCCGACATGGCCCGCGACGAGCGCGCCCACGCCCGCACTCTCTCCACGCTCTACTCCCCCGGCGGCGGCACCGACGTCGCCGGCATCGCCGCGGGCGAGCGCTGGCACCGCGTCGACACCGGCGGCACTCTCCGCGCCGGCATCTTCGGCGTCAGCGACGGCCTCCTCTCCAACCTCTCTCTGGTCATTGGCGTCGCCGGCGCCAACCCGGAGGGCCGCTTCATCGTCCTCGCCGGCGTCGCTGGCCTCCTCGCGGGCGCCTTCTCGATGGGCGCCGGCGAGTTCGTCTCCGTCACCTCCCAGCGTGAGCTGTTCGAACGCCAGATCGCGCTCGAAAAAGAGGAGCTGGAGTCCGACCCGGAGCAGGAGCGCCAGGAACTGGCGCTGATCTACCGCGCCAAGGGCCTCCCGCCCGAAGAGGCCGATGCGCTCGCGACGCGCATCATCGCCGACCGCGGCGTCGCCCTCGAGACCCTCGCCCGCGAGGAGCTCGGCCTCAACCCGGAGGGCCTCGGCTCCCCGTACGGCGTCGCTGTCTCCTCGTTCCTCGCCTTCGCGGCGGGCGCCCTCGTCCCGCTGCTGCCGTGGTTCTTCGGCTCCAGCAACGTCTTCTTTTTCGCCTCGATCGTCGTCGGCGGCCTCGGCATGTTCACCGTCGGCGCCGCCGTCTCGCTCTTCACCGGCCGCAACTTCATCTACGCCGGCCTCCGCCAGCTCGCCATCGGCAGCGTCGCCGTCGCCGTGACCTACACCATCGGCCGCATCATCGGCGTCAGCACGAGTTAGGTGCCGCCGGCCGCGCGCCGGCACATCGTAGGGACGGACCTTCAGATCCGTCCGGCCCCGCATGCGACGTGACCGCTGCATATCGCGCGCCCTCGCGTCGAGCGCCCCCGCGGTACAACAGTAGAGAGACCCGGGAGCAAGTCGCACACTGCCGATTGGCGTCACCCTGAGTCACGCCGCGTGCGCGACGGCCCAGCGAGTCAGGAGCGGAAGTGCAGAGGGCGCAGCGCCTCTGCCGGGGGGCTTGGGGGGTGTCCCCCCACATATGGTTTGTTCAAGGGCGGAGCAGCCCGCAGGGATGCGAAGCCCACACGTCGGTCGTAACCGGGCGACAAGCAACCAGCGACCAGCGACCGGTTTGCTATCATGCCCCCGACGCCCGCCGCCGCGGGCCGTCACGTTCTTCCGAAAGGCGTCCGTCCATGCCCTCGCAACAGCCGCGCAAGCAGTACAACGTCGCCGTCGTCGGCGCCACCGGCATCGTCGGCTTGGAGTTCCTCAAGATCGCCGCCGAGCGCCGCTTCCCCGTCAAGGGCCTCAAGCTCTTGGCGACCGAGCGCTCCGCCGGCAAGCGCATCCCGTTCGGCGAGGGCCAGATCACCGTCGAGGCCACGACGCACGACTCCTTCAAGGGCGCCGACTTCGTCTTCATCTCCGCCTCAGGCGCCGCCTCGCGCGAGTACGCGCCGATCGCCCGCGACGCCGGCGCCATCGTCATCGACGACTCCAGCGTCTGGCGCCAGGACCCCGACGTGCCTCTCGTCGCCACCGAGGTCAACGCCGACGACGTCGCCTGGCACAAGGGCATTCTCGCCATCCCGAACTGCTCGACGACCCCGCTCGTCCTCTGTCTCTGGCCCCTGCACAAACTCAACCGCGTCACGCGCGTCATCGCCGACACCTACCAGTCCGTCTCCGGCACCGGCACCTCCGCCGTCGGCGAGCTCGACACGCAGACGAAAAACTGGGCGCAGGGCAAGCCCGAGAGCGTCCCGCACGTCTACCCGCACCAGATCGCCTTCAACCTCCTGCCGCACATCGACGCCTTCATGGACAGCGGCTACACGAAGGAGGAGTGGAAGATGATGGCGGAGACGCGCAAGATCATGCACGAGCCCGACCTGCCGCTCTCCGCGACCTGCGTGCGCGTGCCCGTCTTCCTCAGCCACAGCCTCGCCGTCCACGCGGAGTTCGAGCGCCCGATGTCCGCCGACGCCGTGCGCGAGGTCCTGCGCGAGGCGCCCGGCGTCATCGTCCAGGACGATCCGTCGGTCAATCTCTACCCCACGCCGCGTGACGCCGCCGGCAAGGATCCGGTCTTCGTCGGCCGCATCCGCGAGGACATGTCCAACCCGAACGGCATCGCCATGTGGATCTCCAGCGACAACATCCGCAAGGGCGCCGCCCTCAACGCCATCCAGATCGCCGAGGAGATGATCGCCCGCGGTCTCGTCTAGGCGACCGGAAAGCGCGCCAGTCAACGATCAGGCGCGCCTCCGACCGCTCTGCTGTCTGGTGTCTCTTCCTCGTCCGTCTACGGCTTGATGTTCTGGTTCATGTGGAACAGGTTCCCCGGGTCGTACGTCCGCTTGATCCACACCAGCCGCTCGTAATTGTCGCGGTAGTTGTCTCGAATGCGCCCCTGGTCGTCGTCCGCCATGAAGTTGACGTACCCGCCCTTCGCCGAATGCGGCTCCAGCGCCTTGTAGTAGTCCTTCACCCACCTGACGTTCTTCTCGTTGTCCGCCGGGTCCGGCCACATGCCGGCGATCACCGTCGCGAACTTCGCGTCGCGATACGCGAACGCCGTCGCGTCCGGCGCCACGCGGTGGCAGGCCCCGTTGATCGGATACAGGTGTACCGTCGAGTTCACGACCGGCACCATCGGGCCGTGCTCCACATGCGCCGCGATCGCGCCGTCGGTCAGCTCCGTCGCGAAGGACGCCTTCCAGTAATGCTGCAGTCCCGCGGGCAGCAGCGGGTCGAACATGCCGTTCAGCGTCGGATAGGGCATCGGGCTCACCATCTCGGCGGCCCGCGGCGCCACCTTGCGCATCGGCTCCATCGCCTGCTCGCCCTCCTCCGCCGGCCCCGCCCAGCACGCCACGATCGCGCAGAACGTCTTGCCGTGCTCCTTCTCCGGGATGAACGGCAGCGGCGGCGCGATCTGGAACGCCGGGAACGCGCCCATCTGCTCCGGCGCCCCGGCGATGTAGTCGCGGAAGAACGCGAGCACGTCGCGAGTCCGCTCCAGCGGGTAGAAGAAGATCCCGGCCACGATGTCCTTCACCGGGTGCAGCTTGTACTCGAAGGACGTCACCGCCCCGAAGTTGCCGCCGCCTCCGCGCAGCGCCCAGAACAGGTCCGCGTTCTCCCGCTCGCTCGCCACCAGCGACCGCCCGTCCGCGGTGACCACGTCCGCCGACACCAGGTTGTCGCACGTCAACCCGAACGCCCGCGACAGATAGCCGATGCCGCCTCCGAGCGTCAGCCCGGCGATCCCCGTCGACGCCACGATTCCGCCCGTCGTCGCGAGGCCGAACGCGTACGTCGCCTCGTTGAAGTCGCCCCACGTGCAGCCGCCCTCCGCCCGCGCCGTCTGCCCGCGTGCGTCGACTTTGATCCCCTTCATCTGCGACATGTCGATCACCACGCCGCCGTCGTTCGTGCCGAAGCCCGGCACGCTGTGCGCGCCCCCTCGCACCGAGAGGTCGAGCCCGCCTTCACGCGCGAAATCCACGCTCGCCTTCACGTCGCCCGCGCCGGCGCAGCGCACCACGACGCTCGGGTGCCGGTCGATCATCGCGTTGTACACCTTCCGCGCGCTCTCGTACTCCGCGTCGCCCTCGGTGATCACCTGGCCGCTCACCCGCTCCCGCAGCGCTTCGATGGTTGGCTTCGTCATCAGAGGATCTCCCTTCCTGTTCCCCATCGAAAGAAGCGAGCATGCAACGTCCGCGACCGCTTGTCAATGGCCCAACTATCTTCGCCGGATCGGCCTCCCCGTGCGCCGCCGCGTACCCGCGCGACCATAGAAGAAAGCAGGGAGCGCCTCTGGCGCCCGGGCCGCCAGACGAGCCACAATAGTCAACACAACAGCGCCCGGATGACGGCCCGCTTTGTTCTTTGTTCGCCGTTCTTTGTTCTTCCGCGTGTAGCGCGGACCGCGAGGACAAGTTGGAACTCGGCCGCCTGCTCACCGCCATGGTCACGCCGTTTACCGCCGACGGCGCCGTCGACTACGCCCAGGCACGCCGCCTCGCGCGCGCCCTCATCGACTCCGGCTCCGACGGCGTCGTTGTCACCGGCACCACCGGCGAGGCGCCCACCCTCACCATCCCCGAGAAGCTCCGCCTCTGGACCGAGGTCGCCGGCGAGCTGCGCGGACGCGCCGCCGTCGTCGCCGGCTCCGGCGACAACTGCACCGCCGACAGCGTCGACCTCTCGCGCGAGGCCGAGCGTACCGGCGTCGATGCGCTCCTCCTCACCGTCCCCTACTACAACAAGCCGACGCAGGAGGGCATCGAGCGCCACTTCGCCGCCGTCGCCGAGGCGGTCAGCCTGCCCGTCATCCCCTACAACATCCCCGGCCGCACCGGCGTCAACATGACCGCCGACACGCAGCTCCGCCTCGCGCGCATCGCCAACGTCGCCGGCGTCAAGGAGGCCAGCGGCAACATGGCGCAGATCGCCCGCATCATCGAGGAGGCGCCCGGCTACCGCGTCTGGTCCGGCAACGACGAGGACACCTTCGCCGTCGTCTCGCTCGGCGGCTACGGCGTGATCAGCGTCGTCTCCCACCTCGTCGGCCGCCAGCTCGCGTCGATGATCCGTGCCCAGGTCGACGGCCGCACCGCCGAGGCCGCCGCTGTCCACCGCCGCCTGCTGCCGCTGATCGACGCGCTCTTCTGCGTCACCAACCCCATCCCGATCAAGTACGCCCTCAATCAGCTCGGCTTCGCCGCCGGCCCCTTCCGCCTCCCCCTCTGCGACCCCGACGACGCCAGCGCCGCCCGCATCACGTCGGAGCTCCGGCGCCACCAGATCGACCTCCCTCTGCAGGTGAGGTGACCCGAATCTGCTAGGCTGACGGCGGGAGGCGAGCATGCCCGAAGTCAAAATCGTCGTCGAAAAGCACCCTGACGGCTACGTCGCCTATCCCCTTGGCGTCGAGGGCGCCGTCGTCGGCCAGGGCGACACCTTCGAAGAAGCACTCAGCGACGTGAAGTCCGCCCTCAGGTTTCATATCGAGACCTTCGGTCCGGACGTCATCGATTCCGAATCGCCGGTGCTCGAAGCCTTCATCGTCGAGGCAGCGCCAGCGGTCTGATGCCGAAGTTTCCCGTTGATGCGCCGAGGGCAAGAGTACTGGCCGCGCTCGCGCTTCTGGGCTTTTCTCTCGTGCGTGAGCGTGAACACGTCTCGCTCGTGCGTGAGAACGCGGACGGTACGCGTACGCCGCTGACGATGCCGAACCACGCCAGGATCAAGGGTTCGACGCTGCGGACGATCTGCACACAGGCAGGCATCGATCGCGACGAGTTCCTCGCCGCGTACGCGAAGACCTGACCTTTCCTGCTGACCTGCTGAGACGCGCCCGCCTCGGCGTTCCCCGCCCGCGGATGCTACGATCGCCCCGCGATGACCACCGACCGACAACCGACAACCGACGACCGACCACCGACCCTCATCCTCGGCATCGAGACCTCCTGCGACGAGACCGCCGCCGCCGTCGTCGAGGACGGCCGCCGCCTCCGCTCCAACGTCATCGCCTCCCAGTTCCACCTGCACGCGCAGTACGGCGGCGTCGTGCCGGAGGTCGCCTCCCGCCACCACCTAGAGGTCATCCTCCAGGTGGTCGACGCCGCCCTCGCCGATGCCGCCGTCACCTGGCGCGACCTCGCTGCTGTCGCCGTCACCGCCGGCCCGGGCCTCGCCGGCGCCCTGCTCGTCGGCGTCAACACCGCCAAGACGCTGGCGTACGCGCACGACCTGCCGCTGCTCGCCGTCAACCACCTGGAGGCGCATCTCTACGCCAACTGGGTCGAAGCGGAGGGCCGCGAGCACCCGGAGCCCGAGCTCCCGGCCCTCGGCCTCATCGTCTCCGGCGGCCACACCGACCTCGTCCTCATGCGTGACCACGGCTCCTACCGCCGTCTCGGCCGCACCCGCGACGACGCCGCCGGCGAGGCCTTCGACAAGGTCGGCCGCCTGCTCGGCCTCGGCTTCCCGGGCGGCCCCGCCATCGAGCGCACCGCCCGCGCCGCGCCCGCGAAGCCCGGCCTGCGCCTGCCGCGCGCCTGGCTCAAGGGCAGCGACGACTTCAGCTTCAGCGGCCTCAAGACCGCCGTCCTCCACGTCGTCCGCGGCGAAGGCGGCGCGCCGCCGCCCGCGCCGGAGATCGCCGCCGCGTTCCAGTCGTCCGTCGTCGACGTGCTGACGAAGAAGACGGTGGACGCCGCCCTCCGCGAGGGCGCGCGCAGCGTGCTCCTCTCCGGTGGCGTCGCCGCCAACATCCCCTTGCGCGAGACGCTGATCGCGCGCTCGCCCCTGCCCGTGTTCGCGCCGCTGCCCGTCCTCTGCACAGACAACGGCGCCATGATCGCCGCCTGCGCCCACTACCGCTTCGACGCCCTGCGCGCCGGCCTCGACCTCGACGCGCAACCCGGCATGAAGTTCGCCTGGTAGTGAACGGTCCATAGTTCACAGTTCACGGTTCACGGTTCACGGTTCACGCGACTCGCCACCTCCCACTGTGAACTGTCCACTGTCAACTGTGAACTACTCAACCCACACCGCCCGCAGCCGCCCGCCGAGCACCACTCCCGCTGCAGCGCCAGCAGCCCCTGCGCGCGGCGCGCGTTCACGGGCACCCGTATCCCCTCCGACGCCAGCGCCTCCTCGATGAAGCGCGTCGCCCCGTAGACGGCCGGCCGCGGCAGCCGCGCGAAGAGCGCGCGCGCCCGCGCCGCGAGCGCCGCGTCGCCCGCCGCGCAGGCGACCGGCAACACGACGTTGACCGCGATCTCCAGCGCCCGCGAGCGGCCGACGAACGCGGGCGGCATCCGGCACGGCCCGGCGCAGACGTCGTGGTGCGACAGCCAGTAGCCGTCCGCGCGCACGAGCAGCGGCGCCACCGCCTCGCCCGCCGTGCGCGCTCCGACGATCGCCAGCAGCGCCGACGGCGACCCGATCCGCGAGAGCAGCGCCGCCGCCGCCGCGAAGCGGCGCGCGGGCGCGTTCTCCGGACGCACCCCCCACGTCTTCCATAGACCCGGCGCCAGCGAGGGCCCCGCTGCCGCCGAGAAGCGGCGCTCCAGCTCATCCACGTACCGCTCGACGGGCCCGCGGTGGCCGCGCTGCGACGGCAGCAGCCCGCCGCTCCCCAGCAGCAGCGCCTCCAGCGCCGCGCGGTCCCCCGTTCCGCCCGCGCGTTCGCGCAGCCGCGGCCACGGCAGCAGCCGCGCCAGCGCCAGCATCGGCGGCGCGTTGCCGCCGTACCCCAGCGCCTCCAGCAACCCTTCGTACAGCGCGCCGTCGACGCCCGCCGCCCGCACGGCCTCGCGCGCCCGCGCCGCCTTCGCCTCGAACCGGCGGTCCCCCGCCGCGTCGAGCGCCGCGCCCGCGCCCCCGGCGCCCATCCGCATCACCGCGTCGTGGCACGGCTCGCGCCAGAGCAGCGGCCGCTCCAGCCAGCGCTCCAGCTCGCGCGCGCGCCGCGCCACCCAGGGCGCCAGCGCCACGACGGGCGCGCTGCCGCCGCCCGGCAGCGGCGTCTCGGCGCCCGTGTCGTCCTCGAACACGACGTGGAGGATCACCCGCGCGTACGCCCGGTCGGCGTGATGGCCGTGCGCCCGGAACGACGACGCCCGCACGTGCAACTCGACGTCGCCGCGCAGCGGCACGCCCGACGGCCCGGCGATCACCGCGCCGCGGAAGTCCGGTCCCGGCCCGCGCCCGGGCCTGCCCTGGAAGATCACCGTCACCGGCACGCCGTGCCGCGTCACGAGCGCGCCCGCCGGGAAGCGCTGGCCGCGCCACAGCCGGGCGAGCTGCGCCTCGCTCAGCGCCGGGCGCGCGTCGCCCGCGGGCGCGAGAGCGCCCGCGCTGTCGCCTGCGCGGCCTTCCCCCGGGCCGCCTGCCTCTTCGTCACGCCGTGGCTCGCGTCTGGCGACGCCCGGCCGGACGCCGGCTGGCCGCCGCCGTGCGGCGCGTGCGCCGGGCGTCGCCGCGGCGCCTGCCGCGCTCACGGCGGATCGCCGGGCTCGTAGCGGTAGCCCGCCCGCTCGGCGACCAGCGTCAGCAGGCGGCCGCTGGCGCCGCGTGGCCGGTAAACGCCCGTCTCCCACTCGCTCACGGTCTGCTGCCGCACGCCCAGCTCCTCGGCGAGCTGCTCCTGCGTCAACGCCAGGTGCCGCCGCAGCCCCCGCACCGACTGTGCATCCCAGCTCGCCCGCATCCGTCTCGTCACGCCGCCGATCATACACGGAACCGTGTACGCCGTCAATACGACAACAGCGCACAAGACAACCGCGCGACGGCGGCGGCGCCCCGGCGCCGCGTCCGTCAAGTACGGATCATAAGACATGTCAACTATGGTCGCCGGCCCGGTGACACGGGAAAAGATTGGTGGTAACGTAAGCACCAAGGCAGGGGTTGGGCATCTTCTCGATGCGCTCCTTGGGGATGGTTGTGCCCGGGCAGGGTCTTCGCACGGCGCCCGGCGCCTTGGCTGTTATGCCGCGTCCCCGCCGCCGTTGGGATATTGACAGGCGAATGGCGCGGCACTGCGCGGGGTGCCGCGCGCGGGATGTGGCAGCCGGGAGTTCTTGACATGATGGACACGAGACCACCGAGACAGCGGCGCGAGTCCGGCCTCTCCAGGGCCACCTTCGCCTTCGCCCTGGCCATCGCTGCCGGCCTGCTCGTCGCGGTGATCGCCGCGCCCTTTGGCGGACGCGGCGACCATGCCGGCAGCGCCATGGCCGGGAACGACGGGGTTGCGGCGTTCGACCAGTGTGCCAACGGTTCGGCCCCGAGCACGGCGCTGGACTGCCCGCAAGGCTGGATCAACGGCATTCTTCACCCGCCAAACTCGCACTACGCCGAGGATGAGGTGACGCCGCAGCGGCTGGTGCTCGAGCCCGCCAGCGCCCCACTCACCGGTCGCACGGTGACGATCACGTACGAGGCCCGCAAGGGCTCTATCCACGCGTACGACTCGCTCGCGACGTGGAACCTTACTCAGACGGCCGCTGACCGCTGCGCCGACCTCAACGCGGCCGACTGCGTGGCTGACCCGCCGAGCACTTTCGCCATCCCGGACGATCTGACGGTCGTGAACTCTGACGTCGTCGGCTGTGCGATCGATGCCACGTCCAACCACATGATCCCGGCCGGTGCCGGACGCATGATGACGCTGTACGGCGGCACGATCACCGATGTGTCTGTGCCGGTGCACGACAATGCCGGCAGTCCCAACCAAGATGACTTCGCGACGGTTACTGTGACTTACGATGTCGGTTCAGTTTCCGACAAAGCGATGCTTCTCTGGGGTGGCCATATCGCCGCCAGCCAGGGTTCGCGTGGCTGGGGTGCCAGTTGTGGTGCCTCCTTTATCTCGGGTGGTCCGTATCACATGACGTTGGACAAGGTCAACGGAGCGTCGATCGGTAACCGAGACAACCAGATCCAGGGCGGTTCGCTCCAGCCAACCGTGACGCCGACGGCCACCAACACCAACACGGCGACGGCCACGGCGACCGACACCGCCACCGCCACGGCGACGAACACGCCGACCGAAACCGCGACGAACACGCCGACGGAGACGGCGACCGCGACGCCGACGGACACGGCCACGGCGACAGCCACCGCGACCGACACGGCGACGAACACGCCGACCGAGACGGCGACGAACACGCCGACCGAGACCGCAACCGCGACGGCCACCGCCACGAACACCGCGACGAACACCGCGACGGCCACCGCGACGAACACTGCCACGAACACGGCGACGGCCACCGCCACGAACACGCCGCCGCCGCACGTCTCCTCCGCCACGCCGACGCCGCGGCCGCCGACCGCGACGCCCGTGCCGCCGACCAGCACGCCTGTGGTCGCGGTGCTGCCGGCCGTCCGGCCGCCCGCGCCGTCCAACCCGGTCGCCGTCCTCCTGCCGAACACCGGCCTGGGCGCCGTTGCCGACGGCATCGCTGGCGCGATGATGCTGCTGGCGGTCCTCGGTGGCGGGGCGCTCCTCCTGATGGCCGCGGGCGTCCGGCTCCGGAAGCGCGGCTGACCGCCACCGTCCGAGTAGGATTCGAAGGGCCGGGGATCATCCCCGGCCCTTCCGCTCTCGCCCGTCTGTCCTCCCCGGATCCCGCCGCCAGGCAGCCCGCGAGCGACCACCGACCACCGACCACCGCCGGCCGACCACCGCCGGCCGACCACCGACCACCGACCACCGCCGGCCGACCACCGACCACCGCCGGCCGATCACCGCCGGCCAACCACCGACCACCGCCGGCCGACCACCGACCACCGACCACCGACAACCGACGCTTGCGGCAGCGCCGTGGACGGGGTAGCATCTCGCGGCTGGCACTCCCTGTCCGCGAGTGCTAAGCTGGCTTCGGCCCAGATTCCGGCAAGTTAATCGAAGACGCAGACCACAGGAGGTAAGCAGGTGGCCAAGGCTGCAGTCGCGTCCAGGCGCGTAGCGAAAGTCAAGACCAACGGCGCGAAAGCGCCCAGCAAGAGCGCGCGAGCGTCCAGCAAGCTCGTCCCGCTCCACGACCGCATCGTCATCCGGCCGGTCGTCCAGGAGGAGGTGCTGGCCAGCGGCATCGTCATCCCCGATACCGCCAGGGAGAAGCCCCAGCAGGGCGTCGTCATCGCCGTCGGCCCCGGCCGCCTGGACGACGACGGCAAGCGGATCCAGATGGACCTCCGCGTCGGCGACCGCGTCCTCTACGCCAAGTACACCGGCCAGGAAGTGAAGATCGACCAGGAAGAGCTGATCGTCCTCTCTGAGAAGGACGTCCTCGCCAAGGTCGAGTGATTCGGTTGCCGGTCGCTCGTCGCTGGTGACCGGCAGGTCGCCTCGGCCGGCAAACGAATGCCCCTCCAGATTGATCAGGTTGCGCAACCGGGAGAAGCGCGGGGTGCAGGGGCGCAGCGCCCTGCCGGGGGGCCAGGGGGGTGTCCCCCCTCAACATTTGGTTAATGGGGGCGGAGCAGCCTATCGGGATGCGGAGCCCGCGGCAGTTACACGCGACGACGCTGGCTCACGTTGGAACGGCACCAGCGACCCGGCGCCCAGCAATAAGGAGTAGAGATGGCAAAACAACTCGTATTCGATGAGGAGGCGCGGCGCTCGCTGAAGGCCGGTGTCGACGCGCTCGCCGACGCCCTCAAGGTGACGCTCGGCCCGCGCGGCCGCAACGTCGTGCTCGAGAGGAAGTTCGGCCCGCCGGCCGTCGTCAACGACGGCGTCTCGATCGCCAAGGAGATCGAGCTGAAGGACCCGTTCGAGAACATGGGCGCCCAGCTCGCCAAGGAGATCGCGACGAAGACCAACGACGTCGCCGGTGACGGCACGACGACGGCGACCGTGCTCGGCCAGGCGATGGTGCGCGAGGGCATGAGGAACGTCGCCGCCGGCGCCAACCCGATGGCCCTCAAGCGCGGCCTCGAACTCGGCGTGCAGGCCGTGCTCAAGTCGCTGCGCGACCAGGCCTCGCCGGTCTCCGGCCGCAACCAGATCGCCCAGGTGGCGACGATCTCCGCCGCCGACGAAGAGGTCGGCACCATGATCGCCGAGGTCATGGAGAAGGTCGGCAAGGACGGCGTCATCACCGTCGAGGAGTCGAAGGGCCTCAAGTTCGAGACGGAGTTCGTCGAGGGCATGGCCATCGACCGCGGCTACGTCTCGCCCTACTTCGTCACCAACGCCGAGCGCATGGAGGCCTCGCTCGACGAGCCGTACATCCTCATCACCGACAAGAAGATCTCCGCCGTCGCCGACATCCTGCCGGTGCTGGAGAAGGTCCTGCAGGTGACGAAGAACTTCGTCATCGTCTGCGACGACGCGGACGGCGAGGCGCTCGCCACGCTCGTCGTCAACAAGCTGCGCGGCACGATCAATGCCCTCGTCGTCAAGGCGCCGGGCTTCGGCGACCGCCGCAAGGCCATGCTCGAGGACATCGCCATCCTCACCGGCGGCACCTTCATCACCGAGGACATGGGCCTCAAGGTGGAGAACGCCCAGGTCAGCGACCTCGGCCGCGCCCGCCGCGTCACCTCGACCAAGGACGAGACGACGATCATCGAGGGCCACGGAACCGACAAGGCGATCCAGGACCGCATCCGCCAGATCAAGGCGCAGACCGAGGAGGCCACCTCCGAGTTCGACCGCGAGAAGCTGCAGGAGCGCCTGGCGAAGCTCGCCGGCGGCGTCGCCGTAATTAAGGTCGGCGCCGCGACCGAGGTCGAGTTGAAGGAGAAGAAGCTCCGCGTCGAGGACGCGCTCTCGGCGACGCGCGCCGCCGTCGAGGAGGGCATCGTGCCCGGCGGCGGCGTCGCGCTGCTGCGCGCCGTCCCGGCCGTGACGGCGCTCAAGGACACGCTCTCGGGCGACGAGCGCACCGGCGCCGCGATCCTCGAGCGCGCGCTGGAGGAGCCGACGCGGATCATCGCCGAGAACGCCGGCCAGGAGGGCTCGGTCGTCATCGAGAACATCAGGGCCGGCAAGGGCAAGGCGTACGGCTACGACGCGCGCAACGACGTCTACGGCGACATGCTGAAGGCGGGCATCATCGACCCGGCGAAGGTTACCCGCTGCGCGCTCGAGAACGCGGCGAGCATCGCCGCCATGGTGCTGACCACGGAGTCGCTCGTGACGGAGATCCCCGAGCCGCCGTCCGCCGCCCCCGCCCCGCCCCCGATGGACTACTAGCGCAGTTCACAGTTCACAGTTCACGGTTCGAAGTTGGAGCGCCCGGCAATACGCCGGGCGCTCTCTCCACACCGGGGAGCCTCCGCCGTCACCCTGAGCGAAGCGAAGCATCTTCGTCGATTGTCAGACCCCTCCCTCGCAGCGCGACGGCGGCTGCCCTCTGTCCGCCGTCGGCCCTTTGATTGTGAGTCACCGCTGGACACCACCGGCGACCAGCGACCCCGCCGCGCATTCGGTGATGGACGACCACCGACCCCGACCACGACCACCGACCGACGACCGACGACCGACAACCGACGACCAGCGACCGACAACCGACGACCCCCGACCCCCGACCCCCGACCCCCGACCCCCGACCCATCTGCTACCCTGCATCCGATGCAATCCGTCGACATGGTCATCCCCTGCTACAACGAGGAGCGCATCCTCGCCGACAGCATCGCCAGGCTCCGCGCCTGGGCCGCGCAGCACCTCCCCTACCGCTGGCGTGTCGTCATCGCCGACAACGCCTCGACCGACGACACCCTCGCCGTCGCCCGCCGCCTCGCCGCCGAGCACCCGGACGACGTGGCGGTCGTCCACCTCGACCGCAAGGGCCGCGGCCGCGCGCTCAAGAAGGCGTGGCTGGAGAGCCCCGCCGACGCCATGTGCTACATGGACGTCGACCTCTCGACCGACCTCGACATGATCGCGCCGCTTCTCGCCGGCGTGCTGGAGGGGGGCTGCGACGTCGCCTACGGCTCGCGCGTCTCGCGCGGCTCCGACGTCAGGCGCTCGCTGAAGCGCGAGATCAACTCGCGCGGCTACATCACCCTCATCAAGCTGCTCTTCTGGACGAAGTTCGCCGACGCCCAGTGCGGCTTCAAGGCGATCACGCGCGACGCCGCGCAGCGCCTGCTGCCGCACGTCCAGGACGGCGAGTGGTTCTTCGATACGGAGCTGCTGATCCTGGCGGAGAAGGCCGGCTGCCGGCTCAAGGAAGTGCCCGTGAAGTGGGTCGAAGACCCCGACTCCCGCGTCAAGTTCCCCCAGGACATCGTCAAGATGGCGCGCCAGCTCATCCGCCTGCGCCTCCGCCGCGCGACAGGCGACGCCCCGAAGGCCGAGAACTGAAAAGTGACGACTGATAACTGACGACTGCGCGCGAAGCGCGCTATACCTCCACGTACACGTCGTCGCCCTCGACGCGCGTCGGGTAGCTGGCGACGCCCCGCTTCAGGAAGCCCGGGAACGTCGCGTCCATCAGCATCTTGTACCAGGCCGGGTGCGTCACCCACGAGCACAGCCCGCCGTCCGTCACGTCGTACCGCGACCCGTGGCCGTGGCACGTCACGATCGTGCCGTCCAGCTCGCCTTTGTGCAGCCGATAGCGCATGTGCGTGCAGCGGTCGGCGATCGCGTACGCCTCACCGTCGACGTTGGCGACGAGGATCTCCTTCCCCTTCGCCTTGACGCCCTTCATCGTCCCCGGCGGGATCTCGGACAGGCGGGCGACGCGCACGAACTCGGCCACGGACTCCTCCTCTCGCGGGTTCGGGCGCGATTGTACCGGAGGCATCCCGCCCGCGCTACCGCCGCGCCCGCCCGCGCCGGGATGCTGCGATGAGCGCAACGGCCGCCGGCGCGCACGGACGTCCGCCCGCGCGTTATGCTCTCAACGCAGGCGAAGGAGGCCCCCGATGGCGGACGACGGCGACGAGTTCGAGGGCATCGACATCAGCGGCCCCTGGGGCGGCGTGCGCATCGGCTCCGGGCGGCCCCGCATCTTCGGCGAGGGCGACGTCGACCCCGAGTACCGCGCGGTGCGGCGGCGCGTGCGCCGGCGGCTGGAGTTCTACCGGCACGCGGCCACGTACGTCTTCATCGTCGGCGGCCTGGCGCTGCTCGACTGGACGACCGGCGGTGGCTGGTGGGTGCAGTGGGTCGCCGCGATCTGGGGCGCCTTCCTGGCCCTGCAGCTCTTCTCGACGTTCATCTCGCCCAACCTCTGGGGCCGCGACGTCGAGGAGCGCATGGTGCGCCGCGAGCTGGAGCGCCGCCGCGGCCGCGTCCGCGTCTCCCGCCCCGACGAGCCGCCGCCCGAATGAAGCCCGGCGTCATGATGTTCCGCCCCGCTTGCCCCCCGCCGCCACCGCCACCTACACTCGCGGCGTGAGGGACACGCACCCGCCTCGCGGATCGGCCCTGCGCCGCGACCTCTCCGCGCTCCGGCGTTACGCCTGGCTCCCCGCCGCGACGCTCTCGCTCGCCGTCGCGGCGGCGCTCGTCATCGGCGCGCTGCGCCCCGGTGCGGCCGATGTGCGCTTCCGCGAGAACGTCGCCGTCAGCGCGCTGCCGCCGCTCTTCGGCCCGCCCGTCCTGCCGTCGCCCTTCGACTACGCTCGCCTGGCGACCGGCGACGACGTCGTCGCGCAGGTGGCGCAGCGGACCGGCGTGTCAGCCGGCCAGCTCAAGACGCGTCTGCGCGCCGAAGCGCGCTTCAACTCGCCCGAGGTCGACTTCCAGGTGACGGGCGACAACGCGCTGTCGATCGCGCGCGCCTGGCAGCAGGCGTTCGCCGACGCCGCCGCGCAGCAGACCCCCGCCGTCGAGCGGCTGCTCGTGCAGGACTACGCGCGCCAGCTCGACGAGGCGCGCGCGCTGCTGGAGCAACGCGACGCGGACGCCGGGGCGCACCCGGACGACGCCGTGATCGCCCAGCAACTCAAGGCGGCGCAGGAGAACTACGAGACCGCCTCGCGGCTGTCGCAGTCCTACGACGTCGTCGCCCGCACGATGAAGGCCAGCGCGCTGACCGTCGTCGCGCCGCACGAGCGCGGTGCCGGTGTTGGCTCGATGGCCGGGCGGCTCGGCGCCGCCGTCGCGATCGGCCTGCTCGCCGGCGTCGCCGGCGCCCTCGCCCTCGACTACGCCGCGCGCCGGCGCACGTTCGATGACCAGGCGCCGGTCGACGCCCCCGCTGCCTTCCGCCGCCGCGAGCGCACCACGACCCCGCGTTGAACGACGAAGATACAGCGCCCGAGCGCCCGAGCGACCGACAACCGACAACCGACGACCGACAACCGATGCGACTCCTCCTCATCACCGCGCTCGACGTCTGGTCGCTCGACCAGGGCAAGGGCGCGCCCACGCTCGAGCGCACGCTGCGCGCCTACGGCGAGGCCGGCCACCAGGTCGACGTCGTGCTGCCCGACGTCGGCGCCAACCACTTCTACCGGCGTGCGGACGCCCGCGGCGAGGCGCCGGAGTCGCGCCCGCAAATCTCCAACGTGCGCTTCCACGCGTTCCACGTGCCGGGCCTGCGCGACCTGCCTCTGCCGTCGCTGCCCGCGCCGGTGACGGCCGTCGACCAGAAGCTCCGCTTCGCCCTCGCCTTCCCGTGGCTCGCCGCGGCCCGCGCGGAGCGCCTCCTGCGCGAATCGCCGGCGCCCTTCGACGTGCTGTACGGCTACGAGGTGCACGGCGTCCTCGCCGCGCGCCTCCTGCGCCGGCGCGGCGTCCGCCTCCCGCTCGTCGCGCGCTTCCAGGGCACCGTCATGTACCCCGCGCTCAAGGACACGATGCTCTACTATCGCCGCTACGAAGAGGCGCTCGCCTCAAGACGCCCGCCGACCTCTATGTCATGACCGACGACGGCACGCAGGGCGACGAGGTGCTCGCCCGTCTCAATCCGGCGTCGAAGGGCCGCGTGAAGTTCTGGCGCAACGGCCTCGACCTCGACCGCCTGCGCCCGCCCGCGCCGGAGCAGCGCGCCGCCGCCCGCCGCGCGCTCTCGCTGCCCGACGGCGCCTTCGTCATGATCACCGCCTCCCGCCTGGCTTCATGGAAGCGCGTCGACCGCGCCGTGCGCGCGATGCGCAAGGTGCGCGCGTGGGCGCCCGCCGCCCTCCTCCTCGTCGTCGGTGACGGCGAGGAGCGCGCGCGCCTCGAGTCGCTGGCGCGCGAGCTCGGCGTCACGGACTGCGTGCGCTTCGCCGGCGCCGTGCCGCAGCGCGACGTCCTGCGTTACATGCACGCCGCCGACGTCTTCCTCGCCGTCGCCGACCTCTCCAACGTCGGCAACCCGCTGCTGGAGGCCATGGCCTGCGGCATGTGCGTCGTCGCCGTCGACGCCGGCGACACCCGCGAC
>Ga0153916_10000321_pt1 | contig 31651 bp, 20 predicted proteins | sample Opewatmetagenome_FD_109642 | JGI IMG/M metagenome (GOLD analysis project Ga0153916, IMG submission 109642) | Freshwater wetland microbial communities from Ohio, USA - Open water 3 Core 3 Depth 4 metaG | ecosystem: Environmental > Aquatic > Freshwater > Wetlands | place: USA: Ohio, Lake Erie...
AATCTGGCAACCGTATCAGACTTGAAAAGTCAAAAGCTACCTTGCCGTAAAATGAGTAGAGACTTGCACTGGCAAAGTAGATCAGCCCTCCCAAGGCAAGCAGCCAAACCTGCCAACTGCCCAAACGGGCAACACCTGATACCTCCAGCCAACCCAGGCGCCATAGCAGCAAAAGGACGCAAGCTGTGACGGCCAGGCGACTCAGCGTTCCGGTTTTGGCATCACCATAAGGCTTGCGGAATGCGCTTGAAGCGATACCCATAAAGACCACCAACAACACGAACCAGGCAATCGTCAAAATGAGCACAAATATGACCGGGTAATTCGTCGCAAGGGATTTGAGAGCGTTCATTTGCCTTTCATTCTTTTATGTTGCCTGCGGTAACAAATTATGTCATGATTGAAGGACTGTTTACTCACTCGGATCAAGTTCTAAAAATGAACTATGGGGAGACAGTTCTATCTCAAGTTCCTGATTGATTCTTCTCATCGTAGGATGAACTGGCATTCCCTTTTCTTCAAACCACCTGATCAAACAGCCCGTTACAAGACATGCTCCTTCTTTCATCCTGCCTGAATAGGCAAGTTCTCGTAGATGTTCTGCACAATCTAACATTATTTTTTCCTGTCCCCATTTTCGCGTAGGTTCGAGAATATCTGAAAATCTCAAACACCACGCCAGTGGGTCATCAAAATATTTGCTTGTGCCAAAATATGTGTGAGTTTTGATAGCTTCCAGGATTAATTCATCTTTGATGCCCAACTCTTTTTGTATGAAATACGATCCCACCGGACCGTGCAAATACAACGAATAATTCGTTTCGCACTCGTAGGTGATTTGAATATTCCCTTCATCAACCAACTCTTCAATTGTTCCTTTGGGTAAATCTTTACCAGCGTCGTGAAGTATTCCAATAGTTTGGGCTTTTTCTTTGTCTAATCCATATATTTCGGCTAGTTCTCCCATTACAGCCATTGATCCCAAAGAATGAGCTAATCTTCCAGGAGTAAGCACTTTTTCTAAAAACGGTAGGTATTGATGATTTGACAATATTCTCTCCCATTGAGATACGCTTTGAAATCAATGAAGCAGGCTAATGGACGGGTTCAGTGGCAGCGGGACCGGCGAGACTCTTTCTCAATTATTGCTCACTTCTAGAGGCAGGCTGCTGCCTGCACTGAGCGCCGCAAAGTGTCCGCTGGAGCCGGCGTTGGACCGCTTTACCTTTTCAACTCATGTTTTTATTGAAATGCTGCCCTGATTATATAAAGAAAACTCGACTTCAGTGCAGTGCTTCTCCCAATTCCTCGACCAACGCCCGGTGAAAGCTTTCGATCTTCTTTGCATTTGTTATCTCTGCTTCCACAAACGCGGGTTCACCGGATAACCACCTTTTCGCCAGTTTAGATCCAGAATCATCCATGGCGATACGCAAACCAGTTGTAAGCTCCAGCAGGCGCGTTTGTAATCCAACCGTGCGCAGACCCTCTGTCAAACCCGCAAATATACCCATGCTCAAGCCGAAAATGTCACGGCGTATTGTCACGCTGCCACCGTCTTTCTCTAGTGAAGCTTCACAATCTGACAAGTTCAGCGAATGGTAAACTCTACACGCAATTGGCCTTAACGGATAAGCTAAGCATTTGCCATCCACAAGCAATGGACACATCATTTTTACACAAACCCTTTGATAGCCGTCCATCCCTCGTGTTATTCCATCCGTCCTTACCAATCGCTGCCGCAACTCTGATATCTCTCCTGGTTTCAGACGAGAGCGCAAATAATCAACAATACCCATCATTTCTAGGGGAGTTACCTTTACCCGCAAAAAACAGCACCAAAAACATCCCTTCTTACAGGGCAGCTTGGTTCCACTTTTGATACACCCGGTCATCATATCATCAGTAAATCGATAGACTTCCTTGATCAAGTTTGACGCTCTTGTAGGCGTCTTGTGTCCAGGAAAAGCAATTAAAACCAATCGCTTTGTAAATTCGGCGAGGAACCCCACCGCTTTCCGCTGCTCCGATGTCAAGCCCAAACCTTCAATAGATACGTAATCGGTTTCCATTGTATATCTTTTTCATTACACCTTCTCGCCTCAGCGACTGCCTGGTAGCTGCCCAACTATTAATTATACTGATTATCCGTTGTAAGGTCTTCTAATTTCGTACCTGGGGAAGTTATGAGACCTTACACGGTATAAGGGTCTTCAACCAGGATAAACTTGGTTTACCACAAATCAGACCCATCACCAGGAAAAGTCCATATGGAAAGTCTACTCGAATTGTTCGTACATGTTGATGATTTTGCCAAGCCTGGCTGCCGCCCAGCTACGAGGAATTGATTCCGCCTAGACGGCCCCTCTCCATTAACCTTATGGGGGTGATGTATAATATTAATATCAGTTCCATAGCGATTGCAACATAGTTCTTTAATAAAGAATATAGCGAACTTTAGGTTGTAACCCGGAAATTGCTCATACGCTCGTTGCCATTGCTTTAAAGTAAACCCTTTTTGAGATGCTTATTTTTCAGAATGTTTGTTGGGTTTGCTCATAAAGGCATAACTCAGACCGCTACCCGCAAAATTAGGAGGTAACCCTCATGATCGAATTGTGGTTTACGGTATATGGCGATCAGTTCTCCCCGTTGGAGGACTCCTCTTTTTTGCTGGATGAATTTCAAAGAAAGAACAGCGTGAAGGTGCGGGTGAGTCGCATGGCCTTTGAGGAAGCCTGGCCCAAGCTACTCGGATTTGCCTTGCACGGAGGCGGGCCGCACGTCTCGTTAATCGGTGGAATCTGGACCAGCACGATGGCCTCTATGAACGTGCTGCGCCCCTTTTCGGCGAAGGAGATTGACAGCCTGGGCGGGGAAAATGCCTTCTACCCGGCTGTCTGGAGAAACGCCATTACCACCCCCGACGGCGTCTGGAGCATCCCCTTCTATATGTTCACTTACCTGGTGCTATATCGCAAAGATTGCCTAGTCCAGGCTGGGATCGATGAAGCCAGCGCCTTTTCTAATGCCCAGGCAATGGAAGACACGGTGAGGCGGTTGAAAGCCGCGGGCATCGCCTCACCGCTCATTATACCGTCCGGGCAATCCTTCCGCGCCCGAACGCATTTGCTGGCAAGCTGGATCTGGGCCCAAGGCGGGAGTTTCATCAGCCCTGATGAGCGCAACGCGCGTTTTACTGATCCGGAGGCCATCCGCGGGATGGTCGAGTTCTTCAATCTCTACCGGCACATGAATCCCAGCGATTATGGATTGAGCGCGCCGCAAAGCCTGGAACAGTTTGCTACCGGAAAAACAGCCATCACTTTCGCCGGGGCCAATTCTCAGGAGATTATTATCAATTTCAACCAGCCTGAAGTGCTGGAAAATATCGGCGCAGCACCGGTTCCGGGCGTGCCCTGGTTTGGCGGCTCGAACCTGGTCATCTGGAAGGAAGTGCGCATGCATCCAGTACAAGAAGGGGCAGCGATCGATCTGATCCGTTTCCTGATTGCACTCGCGGCCCAGATCAAGCTGGCTAACGCCCAGTACTTCCTTCCATCACGAGTTGGAGCGTTGCCTGAAATCAGCTACGGCATCCCGGCCTATCGAGCGGCAGTTGAAGAGTCGGTCCGAAGAGGTCAATCTTACCCGCCGGTGCGGTTATGGGTCAGGATCTTGAATGAAATGACCAATGTGTTCGATATTATCACCGCCGATGTGATTGAGAAACACGATGAAGACATCGAGCAGATATTATTGCGCTGGCTCAAGCCGCTGGCGAACCGGCTGAATCTGATGATGTCCTAATCAAATTTGATTTTGCGATTCTTTTTGAGTTGTTTTGGGCGGCGTAGACGCCCAAAACAACTCAAAAAACCTTTATTCTTTACTTTCTTGCTTTTCTGATGCTGATGCTGCCCAAGCAGCGATTTGTGATAAAATGGTGAACCGTTCCGAGCAGGTGATGGCTGCGACCATCTTCTTGCTGAAAAAGACATAGGATCGCACCGATGCCTGATTTTGATGGAAAAATTGCACTGGTGACCGGCGCAGGTTCCGGGATTGGACGCTGTGTGGCCGAGTTGTACGCCCAGAGAGGGGCAAAGGTCCTGGTGGCGGATATCAACGATATGGGTGGCAGCGAAACTGTGGAGCTCATCCGCGCTGCCGGGGGGCAGGCGCTCTTCTGTCACACGGATGTTGCTTCGGCTGACGAGTGCGAGAAGCTGGTCGAGTTTGCGGTGGAAAAATTCGGGCGGCTGGATATTGCCTGCAACAACGCCGGCATCAGCGGGGAATCAAACCAGACCGGCAATTATAGCCCGGAAGGCTGGGAAAAGGTGATCAGCACCAACCTCTCAGGCATTTTTTACTGCATGCGTTATGAAATTCCGGCCATGCTGGAGCATGAGTACGGCGTTATTGTGAACATGGCCTCAGTGCTCGGGCAGGTGGCCTTTGCCACCTCCCCGGCTTACGTGGCAGCCAAACACGGCGTGATCGGCCTGACCCGCACCGCGGCGGTGGAATATGCCCGCCAGGGTATCCGCGTTAATGCCGTCGGGCCGTCTTTCATAAGAACCCCGATGATTTTTACCGGCGGGGAGGAAGAAAACCCCTATATCCACAAAATGCTGGCCAGCCTGCACCCCGTTGGCCGTCTGGGCGAACCAATCGAGGTGGCTGAACTGGTGGCCTGGCTCAGTTCCGATAAGGCCTCGTTTGTGACTGGTTCGTTTTACCCGGTGGACGGCGGCTACCTGGCGCGCTGAGATTTTTATGGGGATAGCAATAGAGTCAAACTGCTTTCGCGGGATAATCCGTGCTGAATATTTTGCGCAGCCACATGGCTGGCTTATTGGCGATGAACATGCGCTGGAGGACGGGCGTCACGCGATAGTTCAGGAAGCCTTTTTGCCAGATTGTCATATTGTAGGGCAAATTATAGATCAGGCGATCGCGCAGGCTTTGTGGGGAAAAAATCCCGGTGAGATTATCCCGCATGGGCGACAGGGGACGCGGAGCCGTTTCTGCATCGAACAGGCCATTCTCAGCCCATTTTTCTGGATCGAGCACAATCCTCCAGGAATTGACCCACGGGCGCTGCTTGAGTGCAGGGTTGTCGGGATAACACTCCTCAACCGCCTGCCAGAACAGGACCTGGGCCAATTCTTCGAAACGATCTAGATTTTTTCGAATCACATCCAGCGCCTGCTCCGGATTACGCCTGGTGGCCAGTTCCAGGTGCAGGAGCTGTAAAAAGCGCATGCGCGTCATATCGCCACGTAGGTATATATCCCGCGGCGGCGCTTTTTCAGACCAATCAATGAATAGTCGTTGGACGCGCTCGTTAAGATCACGGTAGCGCAGACCGAGGGCGTATACCTCGTCAGTTGGTTTCTTGATGAAGCCTTGAACGTAGACTTGGTACTCAAACGCCCAGAGCATGGCGGTATCCCAGGCTAGTTTGGGCGTAAAAATTTGCGGATGTCCTAGGACACGGTAAGTTCCCAGGTAGAATCCCAGGCCAATGCGCATGAGAACATCCAGGACAAGCCTGTTGTATGTCTCGACGGCGGCTTCGCTCAGCTCGCCAGCCCGCTCGCGGCGGATCATTTCAACCGTAATGGTGTTCCCCATGGCGATAAAATCCGAGCCCAGACTGTAAAGCGGGTCAAGAAAGAAGCCGGCCTCTCCCACGCAGCTCCAGCGCTGGTGAGAAAATACCTGTGCGGAGGCATAGCTGTAATTCTTGATGCTCAGAAAGTCCAGCGGTGGCTCATCCCGGATAAATTCGTACATGACAGGTTCGTGCATGCGCAACCATTCGAGCGCCATGTCGTACGACTGCCCGTAAGTATGCTGCGGATAGATAGTTTCGTCTGTGACGATGCCAACGCTTGTAGTCCCGGATCCCAGCGGGATCAACCAGACCCAGTAGCCTATGTTCGTCAAGTGATTAGTTGAAAAATAGCGATCTTCGATGCTTTCGGCGCGCCATTTGTGCGCCTCAGCGGAGGCCATGTCAGTCACATTGATCCGGCCTGTATAACGCCACCAGGCTGCACTGGCGTGATGGCCGTGTTCTCGCTTCAGCCCCAGTTTTGATTGTAAGTATCGCCGCCGGCCCAAAGCGTCAACCACCCAGCGCCCCGTCAGCGAAAAGGCCTGCTTATTTTCTTTTTGGAGGCATTCTACGGTGTGATTTTCGGTCCCTTCCCCCAGTTCTATACTGGTAACAGCCGTACCCTCAAAAAGCGCAACCCCCATTTCCTGAACGAATTGTCTCAAATCATTCTCAAGCCGGCCGCGGTCGATCTGGTAAGATGGCACAGGCGGGAAAAGGATGTTGCCGGTTTCGGGACGCGCTTCGATTGGTTCTTGCGACTTTCCCATAAAAAAACGCAGCCCCAGCTTGGGTAGATGATACTTTCGGAAATACGGGTCGAGTTTTAGAACCTGACCCAGGTAATAAGTCCCCAGTTCAATCGAGGATTCGCCCACCTTGAATGCAGCTTCTGGCAGGGGGCGGGTCAGCCGGTCGATCACCGCAACCGATAGGTCTGGCAGTTCCAGCTTCAAATGTCTGGCCAGCGTCAGCCCTGCCAACCCACCTCCGCAAATCACTACATCGAAGTCTGTTTTTTCTGACATACTCACAATGTGATGCCTCCATCCACCTGGATCACCTGCCCGGTAATGTAGGCCGCGCTGTCGGAAAGCAAAAAACATACCAGCGGGGCGACATCCTCCGCGACCCCCAATCGCCTGAGCGAGATGCGCGATTTGATGTAATTGAGTGTATCCTGGTCGAGCATGCCCAGCATGTCTGTGTTAATATAGCCAGGCGCCACGGCATTCACACGGATGTTCTGGGGGGCAACTTCGGCGGACAGCGCCTTGGTGAAGCCGATGATGCCCGCTTTTGCAGCGGCGTAATTGGTTTGCCCGCTGTTGCCATACAGCGCGGCTACCGAGCTGATGTTGATGATCACGCCGCCGCGCTGTTTGATCATTTGCAGGATCAACGGTTTGGTGGAATTGTACATACTTCCTAAGTTGGTGCTCATTACACTGTCCCACTGGTCGCGGCTCATGCGCGCCAGAACCACATCGCGGGTGATGCCGGCGTTGTTAACCAGTCCGTCTATCGCGCCAAACTCGGCGATCACCTGCTTGATGGTTATCTCCATGGCATGGCCATCAGCCGCATCGCATTCCAGCGCCAGGCAGCGCTGACCCGGGTACAGCCCGGTGAGTTCAGCCGCCAGTGCGCGAGCCTCATCCGGACTGTGCAAAAAGGTAAAAGCCACTTCTGCGCCTTCGGCCATGGCTGTGCGGACAATGGAGGCCCCAATTCCACGGCTGCCCCCAGAGATAAAAACTTTCTTTCCCTTAAGCATATGCGCTCTCCTTGGCGGTGAGTGTATCGGGATCAGGCATAAAGCCACAGCCCCGCAGGTAATTCATATAGGTCTGGAATAGTTTTTCATCGGCTGGCGCGCAAACGATGCCGGAACCTTCCAGTTCGCGCCGCGTCTCGCGTGTATCGTAAGTTGGGAGCTGCATGCTGATGTTGTTCATATCCTCCAGGGCTGCCTGGTAAGGAAAGAGCGCATTGGCGGCAAAGCCCGGGCTGCTTACCAGCCGGTCACGCAGCACTTCAAAGGGCAGCTCCTCGAACTGGTAGCCCAGGCTGCGTAGGAAGGCCAACGCTTCTTTCATGCTGCGTCGCGAGGGGTTAGTCAGATGAAAGGCGCGACTCAAAGGCTGACGATGAAAGGCTATGTATACCATAGCCCTGGCAACGTAGTCCACCGGGGCTACATCCACTTCAATATCCAGTTGCGGAAAAGCACCAAATTGCAGAAATCCCTTGACCGATGCGACCAGGAAATGGTCTATCACGCAGCGCCCGGTGACGCTGTCGCCCCCCACTTCACCAGGTCGGTAGCGCGCCACCGGCAGCCCGCGCTCGGCTGCATGCAGCAGGCATTTTTCGCCAACCCACTTGGCCTCATCATACCCCAGATTTAACAATTTATTATGGTCGATGGAGTCTTTTTCACGGAAGGTATACTGCACGCCCATGGGCCAGATGGCCGCAGTAGAAAGATGGTGCACAGGCTTGATGCGAGTGTGAAAAGCGAATTGGATGATTTCGTGGAGGCCTAGAACGTTGGTGGCGCGCAAGGCTTCGTATGGATAAATAAAATTAACATGCGCCGCACCGTGGAAAATTGCATCCACCTGGCGGGCGAGGGCTTCATAAACAGCATCCTGAAGGCCCATGCGCGGCAGGGTAACATCTCCCTCCACAACATGTAAGCGGGTTTTCCAGGCATTCTGCCAGGCCTCACCCTGCTCCCACACATCATGATGGCGCATCTGTTTTTCAATGCGCTCCTTACTATTCTCACCGCGTTTAGGGCGTACCAGGCAATACAACTCGGCATGGGTGGTCTTCAAGATCTCGGTAACGATGTAAGCCCCCAGGAAACCGGTGGACCCGGTCAGAAATACATTATTGATCGGTTCTCCGGGGCGGTAGGTGAGTCCACGGGCAGGAGCGATATACTGCGGAAGTTCAGCCTCGCGAGCCAGGAAGGCCATACGCTGCCGTGCCCATTCGGCGCTGCGAGCCGGGATGACTGGTTGGCGCATCTCGGTCGGGATGCTTTGCTGCTGGCGACGCTTATCAATCAGCGCCGCGAACTTGCTGAGGGTCGATGCGCCAAAAAACTCACGCATCTTGAAGGTCACCTGGAAAAGCTTGCGTACTTCCAGCATCAGGCGGGTCATCAACAGCGAATGCCCACCCAGGTCCATGAAATCGGAATTCCGGCCAATCAGCCTGGCATCAATCCCCAGCACCTGTGCCCAGGCTCCGGACAGGGCGCACTCGGTAGCGCTGGCGGGGGACTCAAATTTCTCAGGAGCGGACTGCTGGCTGCCCTCCTGCGGGCCGGGCAGTGCGGCGCGGTGTATCTTGCCATTAGCCGTCAGCGGAAAGGCCGCCGTAAACAGTATATAAGGCGGAATCATCACTTCTGGGAGCCGTTCGCGCAATTGGGTGCGAATTTCAGGCGCGGCCAGGCTGCCATGTTCTGCCGCGATGACATGCGCCACCAACTGTATATCGCCGCGCGCATCCATCCAGGATGTGACCACTGCGTCGCGCACACCGGTCAGGCTGCGCAGCGCCGTTTCCACTTCGCCTAATTCCACGCGCACTCCGTGGACTTTCACCTGGTCGTCCACGCGTCCCAGGCAAACCACATCTCCATCCGGCAGGTAACGCGCCAAGTCTCCGGTGTGATAGATGCGCTCGCCCGGCCGGAAAGGATCCGGCAAGAAACGTTCGGCGCTCAACTCTGGCCGGTGCCAGTACCCCGGTGAGAGGCCTTCGCCGCCGATATACAGTTCACCCACCGCACCGATCGGGAGCGGCTGTAGCCGTGCATCCAACACATACAGGCGCGTATTAGCCAATGGTCGTCCGATGTAGACAGGTTTTCCGGGCGCGCTTGTCACCCGGCTGCCAACTGAGTAGACCGTGGTTTCGGTGGGGCCATAAAGGTTCCACAATCGCCCGCTTTTTTGTAGCAGATCTTCGACCAGTTCACGCCCCAGGGCCTCCCCCGCGGTAAGCAGGCACAGGCTGCTGGCTCCCTGCCATTCAGTAGCCGACAGGGTCTTCCATGTGGAAGGCGTCGCCTGAACATGACTGGGCTGGTGAGCGCGGATGCGCTCTGCCAGCTGCAGACCATCTGCCACCAGACCATCTTCACTCACTTCCACCAGCCCACCGCCAAGCAGTGGCATAAATAATTCGTTGGTGGAAATATCGAAGGAGATGGTGGTCAGCGCTAGCATATGGCTTTCAGGCCCGAATTCAAGCAGCTCACGCGCATCCAGCAGGCAGTTGAGCAGGGAACTGTGACGTATCTCCACGCCCTTGGGCTTGCCGGTGGAGCCGGATGTGAACAAAATCAAGGCACTATCAGAACCGTTGGCGGGGGTCGTGTCTGTGGCTAAGGGCGCGGTCAGTGGCTCCACATCCTCGATGCACAACGTACTCACCGCGCTTTCTCCGTCCAGCAGGTGCAGCAGATCGCGGTTGGTTAGCACCGTCTGCACGCCAGCATCAGCCAGCATAAAGGCCAGGCGTTGTTTTGGGAAGCCATTGTCCATCGGAACAATCACAGCTCCCAGCCGCCAGATGGCCAACATGGCGGGAACCAGATCGAGCGAGCGCCTGAGCAGGAGACCTACGCGCTGCCCCTTGCCTACCCCGGCAGCTTGCAGCGCACCGGAGGTGATATCTACGCGCGCCCGCATCTGCCTGTAGGTAAGATAGCTCTCCCCAAAGCACAGGGCATTTTTGTCAGGGCGCAGATTGGACTGTTCCAGAATGAGATCCAGCACGGTCTTTTCGCGTGGAAAGGGTTTATCCGTGTTATTCCACTGGCGCAGCACCAGGTCTTGCTCGGCGGCGGTCAGCATGGGGAGTTTTCCGCAGGGCTGTGCGCCGTCTTGTAGAGCGCCGGATAACAGAGCCTGGAAATCCTGAAGCCAACGGGCAATGCTGGCTTCTTCAAAAAGCTCGGTGCTGTAATCGCAGACCAACTGCACACCCTGCTCGCCTGAAAGCGCGATTAACTCAAGGTCATAGCGGGCCCCGGGGCTGGGTGGCAGGAGAAAAATTCCACGCAGCCCGGCGAAATCCGGGACTGCAGGCTGCGTGTTGGCGCGGAATGCGGTAGTAAACAGAACCGAGCGGCTCTGGTCACGCTGCAAGTGCAGGGCCTGGATTAAGTCTGTAAACGAAAAAATTTTATGGGTGTTGGATTCAGCCAGGAGTTGCTGTTGAGCCCGGGCGTACTCCGCGAAGCTGAGGGCAGGGTCAAACTTAAGCCGCACCGGCAGCAGACTGCGCGTGCGCGCGATAGCTGTCAGACCGGTATCCAGATACAGGGTTTCACTTTCTACCCCCATCACCAGGTCATCACTGGCCGAGAGCCGGTGCATAAAAGCCGCGTAGGCGGCAAACAAAATGTTCCCGGCAGAGATACCTTGCGCCGTAGCCCGGCGTTGCAGACTGCTGTGCACTTCAGCGTCGAGTTTCAGAGACAGACGCGCACCGGCATATTTCTTCACCGATGGGCGGGGGATATCCAGGGGCAGTTCCAGACGCGGCGCACCATCTGCAAACACACTTTCCCAGTACGACTGCGCTAGGCGTTGGGCCTCGCGAGCTTCGGCAGTATCGCCCAGAGCCAGGTAATCTGCCCACTGCAGGCAGGGCGGCATGGGCGGGGCGGCTTCATCCCGCGAGAAAACCCCATAAAGCTGGGCAATATCTTCCAACACCAACGCCAAGGCTTGCTGATCCAGCACCAACGCGTGACCCACTAGAACCAGGATGTGCTCGCTCTCCGACAAACGCAGCAGTTCAGCCCGAAAAAGGCGTTTACCGGGCTCGAAAGGTTTTGAGACAATTTCAGCCAGGCGCACGTGCAACTGCGCGGGCGTCACCGGGGAAACCTGCAGTTCCAGGGCTTCACCCATGCCAATATTGAGGGCGTCGTTATCCGGGTTCAACGCCGTGCGCAGGGCTTCGTAGCGGCTGCAAACTTCTTCCAGCGCAGCCTGGATGGCCGGTCCATGCAGGTCCCCTTCCAGTCGCACGATCATAGTTTCGTTGAAAGCGGCGGCGGCCTCATTCGAATAACGGCTGAGGAAGGCGATGTGCTGCTGCGAAGCCCCCAGGGGTACTTCGCGCTGGATTTTCCATGGTTGGGCTGCAGCCTGGGTGCGCTTTTTGGTGGACTTCTGGGTGAGGAGATCTTGTTCAATATATAGCGCCAACCCGCCCAGGGTCACCTGACCTTCGATCATACGTCGGATGGAAACCAGCACACCGAAGCGGTCATAGACCTGCCGCATCCCTTCGACCAGAGCCAGTGAGCTGACGCCCAGATCCAGAATCGGCACGTCATCGGGGATGGTGCGTCGGTCGTCGCCAAGGGCAGCGACAATCAGGCGCTGCAGTTCCACCCGAATCTGGGTAAGATCAAGTGTTTCGTCAGGGTTAGTCATAAAGAAACAGCGATGAACCAGGTGCCGGTGGGGGGTTAAGCGTCCTGGGCTACCATTACCATCTTTTCGCGCAGGGTTTGGTAGCGCTTTTCAGAGAGTAAGGTTTGAATCAGCGGTGTGTAGAAGGCGCCATCGCCCACCACCTTGATTTTTTCGGGCGTGACCTCGATAAACTGGAACTCTTCGAGTGCCTTCCAGACACCCTCGAAATACTGGTAGATGTCCACATCAAAGGAGTCTTTGAATTTTTGCCGATCCAGCTCCATGCCAAAAAGGTTGCGCCAGATCAGGGAAATCATGAAATCCTCGCGCTCATGCTTAAAGCCACACTCCGCTGGGAATTTGCCCTGGTCGATGCATGCTTTGTATTCCTCCAGGTTGCGCCAGTTGATAAAAGACCAGGAATGGCCTTCTTCCAGAGCCACATCGCTGAAGAAGGTCAGCGCTGCGTAGCCCAGACCGAGGGTATCCATGTTATCGAAGCGGTGGGTGACGCCTTCTTCGTATGGCCGGCTGAAGGGATCGCCCGGCTTTCGATAGTTATAGGCAGTGATCTGCTCATAGCCGTGACTCTTAAGCAAGTCCCTCGCCACCTTGTACATCTCCAGGTTGCTCAGGGTGCTGGGTAATTCATGATAACGGTTAAGAGCGAAGTCGGTAGGGCCACCCACGTTTAGTTCATAATGGGTAATGTCGTAAACACCCCACCCGATGACGGTTTCCAGGTCTTCGACCATGGTTTTGACCGTTTGCTGAGGCCAGCCGAAGATCAAATCGATATTGGCGGCCAGCCCAAACTCACGAGCCCAATCGAGGGTCTGGATAACGTGTTGGGTCTTCTGCTTACGTCCGCTAAAGCTGTTCAGACGCTCATTGACCTGCTGTACGCCCATACTGATGCGATTCATTCCGGATTCCTTAATCGCTTGGATCTTCTCGCGGGTAAAGAGCTGTGGGATGCCTTCCAGGGTGATATCCACAAAAGCCGGGATGACCGGAAAGAGCGAATGCACCAGTTCCATCAGTTCGTGGTACTTTTCTGCTTTATACAGATTGGATGTACCGCCGCCGAAAAACACCGCACCGAGCGGCAAGCCTTGCACTCCATCATGGTACATCGCCACTTCGCGTTTGAGATACTCAAAGTATCTCTCCAGATCCACGTTACCGGTGAAGACTTCCACGGGGAAAAGACAGTAGCCGCACTTGCCCGGTTCGGTTTGGATGCAATAGGGCACACCCATATACAGGTTGACTGGGGCGCCCAACCCGCGCGCCTGCAGCTTATGACGATCTGCCAGCATTTGCGAGACCGGGATTTCGGTCTCGTTCCAAAAGCGCGGCGAGGGGAAGGCATGTTGAATCTTATTTACCTGGCGCCGGTCGATATGGCTCTCGATGTAGTTTCGCGCATAATCCAGATCGACGGCAATTGTGTTTTCCATATAAACCTACCTTATAACGTGGGTACTCTTAGTCCGCAGCGGGAGCAGACGCGGGTACCAGTTTGATGGCCAGTACCTCAGCCAGGATATATTCCGCCAGCGATTCAATCGACTGGTAATCCAGACCCTGCATGGGTTTGAAGCGGAATTCCAGTTTCTCCTGGATACGGCGCTGGAGTTCGGTGACGAGTAGCGAATCCAGCCCAATTTCAAGGAAAGCGGTGGACGGTGGCAGCTTGTCCAGGCTCAGGCTGTCTGCGGCCTGTCCCATGATGTCTTTGATTTCGCCGGTCAGCCATTTGGAAAGCAGTCCCACTCGTTCACGTTTGGATAAGGGTGTGAGCATCTCGACCAGCTCCTGGCGGGATGTGAATAGTTGGGTCGCCGCACTTTTGCCGGTTGACCTGACACCCGCTTCCTTACCGCCTGCCAGGGAGGTCATGCGGCGAAGTTCCAGGTTTTCAATTTCCACCAGCAATTCGCCATCATCACCCAGAACACGCAGGCTGGCCAGCGCCACTCGTCCGTCCCCTTTGGTGTTTACGTGCACATGGCTCCAGACCTGGTTGGGGAGCGGGTGCCGGATTATGATGGACTGGATGGCTGTTTGCACGACAGCGCCCTCCTTGCTCTTGTTGCTGATCATGCCAAAAGCCGCTCCCATCGGGTGCAGGCAGCTATCCAGTAGGGGGACGCTTCGGAGTGGATCCGACTCATCAACGCCCGGACCGATGACTACCCGTCCATAGGCTTCGCCAGAATCAGGTTTGCCAAGCCATAGTTCACGCACGTTGGCAAAACGTGCACCAAAATCGAGACCGCTACTGCGTAGTTCGTTATAGAACGGGCCTATTTTCAATTCGGATACGCGACCAGTCAGCTCCTTGCCCATATCCACCTTCTCGGGTCCGACATTCGCGGCCAGGATGCGTCCGTGACAGCAGGTAACACCGTTGGAATTGATGGCAAAGTTGGCCACGTCGCGCCCGCGCGTGCCAAATTCCAGGGTCAGGCTGATTTTCTTTTCTTCTTTGTATGAAAGCATCAGTGGGTGTTCAAAGACCACGTCCTTCAACTCCACTGGGCGCCAATCCAGGCCAGAAACCGCGGCGAAACCGCGCGCCGCCATCTCCAGGTAACCAGTGCCGGGGAAGATGGTCGAATCAAGCACGCGGTGATCTGTCCAGGGGATGGTAGATTTGATGCTGGTCTCAAAGATCGCCTTCTTGGCATTTCGGCTGAGCACTTTACCCAGCAAGGGATGCAGTTCGGGTAAGGCTGGCAGCTCTTCAGTAGCGGCTTTCGAACTCGTCAGGGGGTAGTCCTCAGGACCTACATCCAGTATACCAGTGGGATTCAACCAATATTTTTCGCGACGGAAGGGATAGAGCGGCAGGGAGACATGTTGGTAGAACGCGCCACTAAACAAGCTGTCAAACTTGAGCGCAGCGCCATCCACGTACAGGGCAGCCAGGCTACCGAGCAGATTGGCGTTGTCATTCTGATCACGTTTCAGGGTCGGGATGGTATGCAGGTTAGGAGAGTCGAAGGCAGTTACCACGGCAGGAGTCAAAGCGGGGTGCGGGCCGATTTCGACTAACAGGGTACAGCCGGCATCAATGATCTTTTCCATGCCCTGGTGGAATAGCACCGGCTGGCGCACCTGTGAACTCCAGTATGATGCGGGAATCTCGTCGCCGAAAAAGTCACCGGTGGTGTTGGATGCAATCGGCAAGGTGGCTGGATGGATGCGCATGGCTGTCGCGGCCTGGATCAATTCATCCAGAATCGGTTCCATTAGCGGGGAGTGGAAGGCATGCGAGACTTCCAGTTTCTTGGTCTGGCGGCCTGCGGCCTGGGCGAGCTCATCAATGTCCGCCACAGCCTGGGCAGTGCCAGAGACCACCACGGCGCGCGGCCCATTAACAGTGGCAATCGAAACTTCCGCCTCGCGGCCTTGCACCCACTTTTGCACCTGTTCAACCGAAGCGCCAATGGCCAGCATTTTCCCGCCCGGGGGCAGTTGGCCCATCAGGCGTCCGCGGGTGACCACGAAGCGTGCAGCTTCTTCCATATCCAGAACGCCCGCGATGCAGGCGGCTACAATTTCACCGATGCTATGACCGATGACATAATCCGGCTTAATACCCCAGTGACCGAGTAGGTCGGCCAGAGCATATTCGATGGCGAACAGCGCTGGTTGAACGTAGCGTGTGTTTTCCAGATATTCGGCGGATTTTTCACCGAATAATACATCCAGCAGCGGAACGCCCAGCTCCGGGTCGATAATCTCAGCCACCTGACTGAGTGTCTCGGCAAAGCGTGGTTCGGTTTTGTACAGTTCCTGGCCCATGCCCACGTATTGCGCGCCCTGGCCGGTGAACATAAAGGCCAGTCGTGGCCGGATTCTGGAGAGACCTTGTCCGGCAGCCAGGCCCTGAGGTGTGCGACCCATGCGCCAAGACTCGAGTTTGCGCTTAATCTCATCCTTCTGTGTGCCAACCACCGCCAGGCGATAATTTAATTGGGTTCTATCCAGCGCGGCAGAGTAGAGGATATCGCGCATCAACTGAGTGCTATCTTTGCCCAAAAAGTCCACCCATTTATCCACCAGTTCTTCCAGCGCAGCAACCGATTTAGCCGAGATGAGTAGCAGACCACCGTCACGCTCCACCAGGCCGGAGGCAGCCTGCAGCGTGTGTCCATTGCGGGAGTGTGGGGCTTCTTGCAAAATAGAGTGCGCATTGGTGCCGCTGTATCCAAAGGAGTTGACGCCCGCCAGACGCGGTTGTCCGTTACGCGGCCATGGGATACGTTGGGTGGCCACCTGAATGGGTGCGCGCCCAAGATCGATGTTGGGGTTAAGTTGTGTAAAGTGGATACTGGGCAGGATTTCTTCATGCTCCAACGAAAGGGCAGCCTTCACCAGACCCAGCAGACCGGCTCCGGCTTCCAGATGCCCGAAATTGCTCTTGACCGAGCCGACATATAAAGGATTATCCGCCTCGCGGCCGGGGCCAAAGACGTTGACAATCGCGCTCATTTCAATTGGGTCGCCGACGGGCGTACCGGTGCCATGCGCTTCCAGGTAACCGACATCACTGGGGCTGAGACCTACACGTGCCAGGGCGCTGCGGATTACTTTTTCCTGGCTGCGCCCGTTGGGCGAGGTGAGGGCCGGGGTGTGCCCGTCCTGGTTGACCGCGGTGCCGACGATGCTGGCATGGATGCGGTCGCCGCGCGCAATGGCTTGAGACTGGCGTCGCAGCACAATAGCCATACAACCTTCTCCGCGGATGTAGCCATCCGCCGATGCATCAAAGGCTGCGCTGCGCCCGGCGCGAGACATCAACCCGACCTTTGAAAAGGCGATGTGCAGCCCGGGGTGCAGCATGACGTTGACCCCGGCTACAATTGCCATGTCGCAATCGCCAGAGAGGATGCTCTGGCGGGCCAGGTGCAAGGCTACCAGTGAACTGGAGCAGGCCGTGTCGAGGGTCAGGCAGGGGCCTTCCAAACCGAGAAAATGGGAAATGCGCCCGGCGGAGATGCTCATCGCATCTCCCATGGCGTCGTAACCAGTTATACCCAGCGGGCCCTCGTAGATTCCTTTCAGTTGGGAGTAGCCGTTGGTGTTCATCATCGCCAGGAACACGCCGGTATTACTGTTCATCAATTCTTCAGCAGGCTGCCCGGCATCTTCCAGGGCGTGCCAGACGGTTTCCAAAACCAAGCGCTGCTGCGGATCCATACGCAAGGCTTCGGCATCGGAGATACCAAAAAAGCCAGCATCGAAGCAGTCGATGTCTTCAACAAAGCCGCCTTTGCGCACGTAGGTTTTGCCCGGTGTCATCGGGTCTGGATCGTAAAAAGCTTCCATGTTCCAACGTGTGCGAGGTACATCCGATACCAGGTCGCGCCCGGCGCGCAGTGCGGCCATTAAGTCAACAGTAGATGTGATGTTTCCAGGGAGTTTACAACCAATACCAACCAGAGCAATCGGTTCGGCGCCACCAATTGAGTTTTCTTGCTGAACCAGTTCCATTTTCTCCTCCAACCTCCGGGATTTCCGGCAGGTCACCAGATACAGGTAAAATATTTATTGACGAGCTACAATAATAAATAAAATACTTAAATTGACATTATCCACATATTTCGGGTATAATATATCATAATACTGACAACCGTGTTTGTCAATTGAATATTGTGAGGCTCGCAACCGCACGATATGCAGATTAACCAGCCCACAAATGTTCGTTTACCGAGAACTTCACGTGTATTCGAAGATTGTTCCTGGGGCTGACCAGGTTCTATTTGCGCAAACTTTCGTTCAGATGGTCTACAAAGAGAGGAAAAATATGGCGGAAGAAACAGAAACAACACAATCAGAAACAAAACAATCAGTAATGACCCAGCCAATCATCGTCGAGTTGGGCACGAAGAAATCCGGCAATATCAAGGACCTGAAAAAAGGCAAAGGCAAATTGTGGGACGAAGTGTTGAACGTGGTCGAGGAGGCCAGGGATATGCTCGGTGCCGAAGCGGAAGGCAAGGTACTCGTCCCGGTCATCATGATATACCAGAAAAAAGCCAAACGCCGGGGTCTGGAAAAGCTGATTTTTCCTTATATTAAATGAAAACTGACGAGGCATGCCATGAGCGAAGATGAGAAGAGCAATGTGGGTTTATTGGATCGTCCCGGCAGCGAGCCGGGTAGAGTGCTAAAGCCGATCGTTTTGAAGTTTAAGAAGAGCAAGAAGAAGGACAAAAGCGTTGACGATGAGTCCAAAGAGAAATACTCTCGAGGGCTGGAGGATATTCAACGGCTCGAAGGAAATGTAGCGCGTATTACCCAAAAAGCCACCAAGGCACTCTCGAAGGGGATGGATGTTTACCAGCGAGAACGACAGCAGTCAGCCAAAAAAAAGACGGACGGAGTCATAAAGGATTTCTTCCATAACACGGCCGAGGCTGGCAGCGCCTATCTGAAAGAGGCCGCCGACATCCCACTCGACCTGGCCGAGGCGGTCAGCCCAAGATCGTACCGCAAAAGGCTGCGTCGAAACCTGCGCCGCGCCTCAAAGTTTATCCGCCTGTGGCGGATTTAGATAATAAATATTTTACCTATTAGTCAGGTTCCACGGAACCTGGCTAATGTAACTGGTTAAAAAACTCCCGAGCATGCGAAATCTCGTAGAATCTTTACCGAGTAACAACAGCCACGGGGCAATTGCCGATCTACCCCGCCGGCAGTTCATCAATGTCTCCAGTGAAGACACTGACCTGCCGCAAATGCGTTTCGTTGCCTTCCCGGTTAACCACCTGCGCGCCCTCAGGCGCTTTTTAAATTGGATCCAGTTATTGTTAAATTTCTCGGCCAATACCCTGTTCGATATGCTGCTTGGCAGGGATAACACCCAAAGGCGCTCCAAGCGTCTGCGGCGGGCCTTTGAACGCGCCGGGGGTTCGTTTATTAAGCTGGGGATCCATCTCTCCATGCGCGTGGACCTGATCCCTTGGGTATATAGCAATGAACTTTCCTGCATGATCGACCGGATGGAGCCTTTCCCAGTAGCGGAAGCCATCACCATCGTCGAACGTACCACCAAAAAGCCTCTGGCAGCCAGTTTTGCGCATTTTGACCCGCAGCCGATCATCTCCGGCTCGGTGGCCTGCGTTTACCAGGCCATCTTGCACAGCGGCGAAAAGGTGGCGGTAAAGGTGCGCCGCCCTGGGATCGGTGAGCAGTTCATGGCTGATATCGAAGCCTTTGATTGGCTGCTGATAATCGCCGAACTGCTGACCATTTTCCGGCCCGGTTTCAGCCAGGGTATGCGCGAAGAATTCCGCAACCTGCTGATCGAAGAGTTGGATTTTATCCAGGAGGCGCGCCGCCAGCACGCTTTCCACCGTGCCGCCACACACTCGCGCAAGAATTTCTTCTCCGCGCCGCGCGTCTACCTGGAGCTTTCCGGTGAGGAAGTGGTGGTCAGTGGCTTTGCCAGCGGCATGTGGCTGTGGGAATTGCTGGTCGCAATTGAGCAGGGGAACGAAACCTATCTGGCCCGCGCCCGCGAAATGAACATTGATCCCAAGAAAGTGGCCAAACGCCTGCTGTGGGTCAATTACTGGTCTAGGGAAGAAAACCTGTTCTTTCACGCCGACCCAAATTCGAATAACATCATCATCGGTCAGGATAGCAAGCTATACTTCATCAATTTTGCCTCTACCGGCAACCTGAGCCGTTCCCGACGGCAGGCCATGCGCCAGAACCTGCACTACGCCTGGCAGAACGACCCGCAAAACATGGCCCGCGCCTCGCTGGTCCTGATGGAGCCGTTGCCGCCGGTCGACCTGATCGAACTAACCCAGGAACTTGAAAGCTATAACTGGCAGCTGCTTTATGCGTTGGCAGCCGACCCGCAGAGCATTTCCTGGAAGGAACGCACCTCCGCAATCCAGTGGCTGGGCATCATCCAATTGGCGCGCAAATATGGCATTGCCATCGATATCGAAGTGCTGCGCCTGCTGCGCTCTACCCTCCTGCTGGAATCGATGGCTGCGCGCCTGGATCATGAAATTAACTTCGTGCGCGAATATCGCAAGTTTGACCGCTACAAAGCCGAGCAGGCCCGCCGGCGCGTCACTGACACCGTGTTGGAGCAGCTGGAAGGGAAATCGAACGAACAGCTAATCATCCGCATGGATCGCCTCTTTCAAACCATGGAAGGCCTTTTCTTCCGCACCATCCACATGTTCTCCCTACCCTCGGTCAACTTTAACTCCTTGATGAGCAAATGGTCATTTGCGGTTTATATTTTGGTGCGCTTCTTCACCCAGGTGCTTGGCGCGACCGCCGCAGCGCTAGGGCTAACCTTTGTCTATTTTTATCTGTCCGGAAGAGTCCCACTCGTCCCAAGTGAGGTGTTTTATTGGTGCATCTCGAACCCCATTTACCAAGCTGCCCTGCTGCTGCTGATCATTGTCAATGGTCGCACGGTTTTGTACCGCCTGGACGACAGAGAGGTTTAGCTCAAACATGACAACACAGGCAGATTCTAGACCCATCCAGGTGCGAAAGCCCGTATTCGAGGCTGTCAATACTTGGACCCAGGAGCGGGAAGGCCTTGCCCATCGCGCGCCGCAACAAGGGCTCGCCTACCCCTCAGCCGAGAGTATCCTGCACAGCCTGCCGCGCCGTGAGCAGTTGAGCAACCAGGATGAAAGACAACTCTGGCTACCCTACGTAGAACCGCTGGTCTTTAAGGTGAGTTTTTGGCGCAGCGTGAGGCGGCTCTTTACTTGGTTTGGTGTGCTGGCCAGCATCCTGCTCGGTAATTTGGGCAACCGCCTCTTGCGACGCGATACGCTAGAACGCCGCGCCATCCGCCTGCGCGAGGCCCTGGAACGCGCCGGAGGCACCTTTGTCAAACTGGGGCAGCAGGTGGCCATGCGCATCGACTTGGTGCCCTGGGCCTACTGTGTCGAGCTATCCAAAATGTTGGATAGAATGGTGCCTTTCCCCACTGAGCAGGCGCTAAGAGCCATCGAGAAGACCATCCATCGCCCGTGGCAGGAGGTCTTTGATGTTTTCGATCCTACCCCCATCGGTTCGGCCTCCATTGCTTGCGTCTACCAGGCTACGCTCAAGAACGGTGCCAAGGTGGTCGTAAAAATCCGGCGTCCTGGCATTGCCGAAGTGTTTTGCGCCGACCTACAGGTGCTGGATTGGATCACCGGGTTGGCCGAATTCTTGACTTTCCTCCGCCCTGGTTACACGCGCAACCTGCGCAATGAGCTGCGCGGGATCCTGATGGAAGAGTTGGATTTTCGTCGTGAAGGGCGCTTTCAGGATATTTTCCGCCACAACGTGGGCAAGTCGGGCAAGGATTTTTTCACTGCCCCGCGCGTGTATTTTGAACTCTCCGGCGACGAAGTCCTGGTGCAGGAATTTGTTTCAGGGTTGTGGCTGTGGGAAGTCATCGCGCTGGTGGAACAAAAAACCCCTCAAGGACTGGCGCTGCTGCGCCAGCTCAACATCGACCCAGCGCTGCTCGCCCGGCGTATTTTGTGGGCGGCTTTCTGGAGCATGGATGAGCATGTCTTCTTCCACGGAGACCCACATCCTGCCAATATCCTCGTCCGCCCTAATAATGAAATAACCTTTATCGATTTCGGCAGCTGCGGCAGCTTTAATAACCAGCAGCGTATCGCCCTGGAGCAAATGGTGCTGAGCATGAAGAACCAGGACGTGGAAGCCATGACGCGCGCCTCGCTCAACCTGATGGAACCCCTGCCCCCGGTGGATGTGCCTTCACTGGTAAAGCACATGCAGGATGAATACATGCGCGTGCTGCACACCTTCAATACCCCGGCCAAATATACGCATTATTGGGAGCGCACCTCGGCTCGCCAGTGGCTGGTGGTGATCCGCATCTCGCAGAAATTTCACCTGCCGATGAACCTGCACATGCTACGCATGATCCGCGCTACCCTGCTTTACGACTCTATTGTGCTGCGTTTGGATAACCAGTTGGACCGCTACCATGAATACACCCAGTTCATGAAGGATCGCGCCCAATTGGTCAAGAAAAAATGGCGCTCGAAGTTGAAGGACAATGCCGGCGATAGCGTCTTCCTCAACTTGGAGGAACTCGGCAAGACCTTTACCGATATGATGATCCGTACCCAGACCACCCTGGGCAAGCCGCTGGTCAACCTGGGGTCGACGATCGATAAGTGGATTTTTACCGTCAGCGTGCTCAGCCGCATGGCCGGACGTATTTTGCTGGTGACCCTGCTGGGCATGGGGTTGTTCGACCTTGTGGCTTATCTCAACGGCGAACCGCTCTCATTTTTGGGGACTCTCTCGGCGCTGGTCCAAAACCATCTCTACCAGCTATTCCTGGTCGCCGCGGTAGTCTTTAACATCCGGCATATCTTATTCCGCCTGCGTGACCGGGATGCCGGTTAGCGGTGAGAGATCGACAAACCATTCGATAACGCCCTTTTTATTTTTTTCCGAGTTGCGCTTCTGGAGGTTAGCGTGAGTCAAGAACAGGATCATTTCATAATTATCGGCGGGTCACGCGCGGGTGAAAAAATCCCGCTGACCAACCTACCCTTGGTGATAGGACGCATCCCACCCGCAGAGGTGATCTTCGATGTCGAGAGTGTCTCGCGTAAGCATGCCCGCCTTTCGCGTGAAGCTACGGGCTACTTGATCGAAGACCTTGGTAGCAGCAACGGCACCTATGTCAATAACGAGCGCATCCTGGGCGGGCGAACTCTTTTAAAAAATGGCGACATTGTGCGCCTGGGCAAAGATGTTGACCTGCGGTTGGTTGTCGCCGTCCCACAACAGCCTGAAATCAGCGTAAAAATGCCAACAGAATCCAGGCCCCAACAGGCTCCCGACAGAACAATTATCATGAAGTCCCCGGCTGAGGCCGCCGCCCCGCCGCCGCTCGCCGGAACGGTTATCATGAATGTCCCGGTTGAAACCCCTACCCCGCCGGCTACTGGTTTCGAGCCACAAGCCGCCAGTAACCAAACTATTTTCATGCAGGCCGGCATGGCAGCTTCTACCCCTGTGGCTGCGCCGCAATTGGTGGTAAACGAATCGGGGCAGGAACCCAGGATTTACACCCTGACCAGTCAACGATTGCGCATTGGTCGCCTACCAGACAACGACGTAGTACTGAACAATAAATTTGTCTCGCGCTACCATGCGGAACTGGAAAAGCGCGGCGATGATTATTACTTGGTGCCCCTGCCCAATATCAGCAATGCGCTGCTGTTGGATGGCATACCCGTGATGGAGCCCGTTCGCTTGCGCCACGGGGTTAAAATCCGTGTTGGCGGGTGGGGCCCGGGCGAGATGGCCAGCCTCGACTATCTCTCACCTGACGAAGATGCCAACCAGGCTTTGCAGCAAAAAATACAGTTTACCGAAAATAAGATCATGACCATTGGTCGCAACAAGGATAACAATATTGTCCTGCCTGCGCCCACCGTTTCCAGCTTCCACGCCGAGGTGGAAAAGGTGGGTCAGCGCTACCGGGTGCGCGACCTGCACAGCAGCAATGGTACCTTCGTCAATGGTAAAAGCATCAGCGGCGAAGTGTGGGTACAGCCGGGCGAAGCGATTCAGATCGGTCCATACCGCTTCGTGGTGGATGAAAAGGCGTTTTCCCAGTCCGACCAGAGCGAAGGTGGGGTGCGCGTCGAGGTGATTGGTCTGAACAAATGGGTCAATAAAAATCTAAACATCATCCAGGATATTTCTCTGGTCTTCGAGCCAAAGGAATTTATCGTGGTCGTCGGGCAAAGTGGCGGCGGCAAATCGACCCTGGTAGATGCCATCACTGGCTACCGTCCAGCCACGCATGGGCGCGTGCTGGTCAACGGCTCGATCGACGTTTACAAAGAGTTCGACGCCATCCGCTCAATTATCGGGTATGTCCCGCAAAAAGACATCATCCACATGGAGTTGACCGTTTTCCAGGCCCTCGATTACGCCGCCCAACTGCGCATGCCTCCGGACACCACCAAACAGGAACGCATCAAGCGCATCGAAGAAGTGTTGGGAGAACTGGACCTGTCCCATCGCCGTGATACCCAGATCAGCCAACTCAGCGGTGGTCAGCAAAAACGCGTCTCGATTGGCGTTGAACTACTCACCAAACCAGGGCTTTTCTTCCTGGATGAACCCACCTCCGGTCTTGACCCAGGTATGGAAACCGAGTTGATGCGCCTGATGCGCCGATTAGCTGACCAGGGTCGCACGATCGTCATGATCACCCACGCTACCAAAAACGTCATGCTCGCCGATAAGGTGGTATTCCTGGCTCGCGGCGGTTATCTCACCTGGTTCGGCCCGCCGGAAGAAGCGTTGTCATACTTCGACCAATACCGCACCGAACGCGACCGGCGTTCAAGCCCGATGGAGTTCGACCACATCTATACCCAGCTCGATCGGGATGAACTGGGCCAAGCCCCAGATTGGGCCAAGCGCTTCCGCGAGAATCAGGCCTACAACAAGTATATTGCCGAGCCGCTTAAGAAAAGCGGCGCATCCACCACTCAGAGAAAACAAAGCCCGCAGGCGGCCTCAAAACTGCCGAACCAGCAAAAACAGGTCTCGGCGCTGCGCCAGTTCTTCATCCTTTCCGGGCGCAATATAAAAATACTTACCCGTGATAAGTTTAGCATGGCCTTGCTCCTCCTGACCGCGCCCCTGATGGCCTCGCTCGATTTCGTGCTCGCTAACGGTGCCGGACGCAACCCGCTGGCCTTTAAGGATGGCAGTTTCAATAACCTGATCATCACCCTGATCGTATTGACCAACACCACCATTCTGGTGGGCGGGTTGGCTTTCATGCGCGAGCTGGTCAAGGAACGCGAAATCTACAAGCGCGAGAGAATGGTGAATCTGCGGCTCTCCTCGTACATCCTCTCGAAAATCTGGATTGCCCTGCTGCTGGCGGTCTACCAGGCTACCTGCTATACCCTCATCCGTTACATTGCCTTTGACGTGCCAGGCGGTAACGAAGAAATGCTCTTTTTCTTCATCACGGTCTTCTTGTTAATCGCGGCTGGTACAATGATGGGTTTCTTTGCCTCAGCCCTGGCCCCCAATGCCAATTCCGCGCCGTTGCTGCTGATCATGTTTATCATCCCGCAGATGGTGTTGAGTGGCGCCCTGGTGCCACTGCCCAGCGCAATCACTGCCCCGGCATCCAGCCGCTGGGCTTTCCAGGCAGCGGTCGCTATTGGCGGCGCGGGGTCAGATGTTGCTGCGGACTCGTGCTGGAACCTCTCTAAGGAAGAGCAGGATAAACTCACTCTGGACGAGAAGAATGCCAGGTGCACTTGCATGGGTAAAAATGCCCTGCATGAAGATAGCTGTAACTTCCCCGGACTGGGCGAATATTACGATACAGCCATCGACCAGCCCGACCCGGTGAAACCTGGCGAACCCGGACCGCAACCCACGGAACCTGCCTTTCCACCCGCTCCAGAAAGCCCCGCAGATACCAACAACATATTGGTTTTGCAGAAATACCTGGTCGATCTGACCGCGTACAACGATAGCGTATCCAAAATACGCGCCGATTACCAGAAGGAAATCGAAACATGGCAAACGGAGCAGAAAAACTTCAAAACTGAGCTCGAAACCTACCAGACAGACCTGACCGAACTAGAGGTGAAACGGGCGATTGCTATAGGTTCTGCCGAGTCGACCATCCAGCGCTACAAGGATGAATATGGTTGGACCTTTGTCAACAAAAACGACCGCAGTAAGTATCTGAACACCCTCTACACTACCTGGGGAGCACAGCTATTGATCAGCTTGGTGCTGTTTATCGGCACGGTCATCATGCAGAAACGCCGCGAGGCCTGAGTGCGCTGGCACTCAAGCGGCCGATATGGAACAAAGCGCGGGCACAGTACACCTTCAACGCTCAACGTCACCAGCCTGCTTCCATTTGGAAGGTGAAGATGTGCACGTCTGGTGGGCGTCCCTCGATCCGCCCCGGCAAACTTTGCCGGGGTGGTTTTCGTTGCTCTCCGCGGATGAAAAAGCCCGCGCGCAGCGCTTTCATTTTGAGCGCGATTACCTGCGCTATATCGCCGGTCGCGCCTGCCTGAGGCGACTGCTGAGCGGTTACTTGGGTCTGCCCCCGGTGGAGATCGAATTCGATTACAGCCCACTGGGTAAGCCCACGTTGAAATGGGCTCTCGATGGCAGAGTCTTGCAGTTTAATCTCTCGAATTCGGGCAACCGGGTTTTGTATGTCTTTAGCTGGCAGCGCCGGGTGGGAATTGACCTTGAGCTCGTCCACCCCATGCCCGATGAGGATGATTTTGCCCGGCAGTTCTTCTGCGCGACGGAAAGCGCGCTGCTCCACTCACTTTCCGGTGACGCAAAGCGCAAGGCTTTTTTTGAGTTGTGGACTTGCAAGGAGGCTCTGCTTAAGGCCATGGGAGATGGGTTGACCAAGCCGATTAACGAGGTGGAGGTTACGCTGCAGGATGGGGAGGCGCGGCTGGTCTCAATCGCTTGTGATCCCCGGCCGGCTGCCAATTGGCAGCTTGTGCTCTTCCGGCCCGCGCCTGGTTATCAGGCTGCCCTGGCAGTTGAAGGCCAGGGCTGGAAGACAATTTATTACCATGCCTCTGATGATTTCAGCCCGGAGTAGACTCCGGGCTGAAAGTATTTTTAGTGATATGGGGTTGTCGCAACCAAGCCAGCGTTTCACTCATCGTAACATGACGTTTGTGCAGCCTCTCGAGACGATGACGTAAGCTTTCCAAATAGTGATACAAGCATAACCCCAGCGCCCAAAGGCGGCGAATTGAGAGGGGTTGATCTCTTACATCCTCGGAGAAAAGGATGTGGAATGATCGAGCATCGTAGAGAGAATTTACAATGCTCAATATCAAAACCCCACGCGCAGCAATCTACCAATCCTTCAAAGGGCAGCCAGGTATCGCCAAAAAAGGTGCAAGTTCGAAAGTATAATGGGGGTATGGACCTCTTCACCCATGCCATGCAAGACCGCATGAAAAGCGAAGCTCCCCTGGCGGCGCGTATGCGCCCGCGCACGCTGGAGGAGTTCGTCGGGCAGGAGGATATTGTTGGCCAGGGCCGGCTTCTCCGCCGCGCCATCGAAGCCGACCGCCTGTTCTCTTCCATTATTCTCTGGGGACCGCCCGGCACCGGCAAGACTACCCTGGCCATGGTCATCGCTAACCTGACCAAGAGTGATTTCCAGACCCTCTCGGCGGTCCTGGCTGGCAAAGCAGAGCTTAGAGAGGTGATCGACGCTGCGCTGGAGCGGCGCAGGCTGTACCAGAAGAAGACCATCCTCTTCGTCGATGAAGTCCACCGGTGGAATAAAGCCCAACAGGATGCCCTGCTGCCGCATGTTGAAAATGGCACCCTCACTCTCATAGGTGCTACCACTGAAAATCCCTACTTCGAGGTGATCGGTGCGCTGGTCTCGCGCTCGCGGGTTTTCCAGCTTAGACCGCTGCAAGATAAAGACGTGCGCAGGATCCTGGACAGCGCCCTCTCAGACTCCGAGCGGGGTTTTGGCAACCGCAATATCAAAGTTGATGAAGACGCCCTTGAGCACCTGATCCACATCGCCGGGGGCGATGCACGCAATGCCCTCAATGCCCTGGAATTGGCGGTGGAGAGCACCATGCCTGATGAAAAAGGCCTGATCCACATCACCACGCAGGTGGCCCAGGAGTCAATCCAGCGGCGGGCGGTGCTGTATGATAAAGACGGCGACGCCCATTATGACACCATCTCGGCTTTCATCAAATCGGTGCGCGGTTCCGACCCCGATGCAGCTTTGTATTGGCTGGCAAAGATGCTTTACGCCGGAGAGGACCCGCGCTTCATCCTGCGCCGCCTGATCATCCTCGCTGGCGAGGATATTGGTCTGGGGGATCCGATGGGACTGGTGGTTGCCAGCGCCGCCGCCCAGGCCTTCGATTACATCGGTCTGCCGGAAGGCGTTTACCCGATCGTGGAAGCCACCCTGTACTTGTCGACTGCCCCCAAATCCAATACGGCCACATCCTATTTCAAGGCTTTTCAGTTAATAGAACAGGAAGGCATCACCGCCGTACCCCAACACCTGCAGGATAGCAACCGTGACGCAGTTGCCCTGGGGCATGGCAAGGGTTACCAGTACCCCCATGAAGCCCCCGATCATTTCCTCCCGCAGCAATACTTGCCTCGCCCGTTATTAGGCACCTATTTCTACCAGCCTTCCCAGCAGGGATATGAGTCCGTGGTCGCCGATCGCCTGCAGCGCTGGCGTGAAGCCCAACGTAAAGCCTTAGGGATTACCGAAACTACCGAAGTTCCCGAGCTCCCCCAGGAGACCGTCACCGAGCTTAAGCGCCACCACAAACCGACCTGATAGCTTATCCACATGCCAACGATTCTTTTGATCCGTCACGCCGAAAATGAATACATGAAGAAAGGTCGCCTGGCGGGGCGATTGTCGGGAGTCCACCTTTCCGAGCTTGGGCGCCAGCAAGCCCAGGCTGCCGCTGAAGCTCTGGGGCGAAGATTTCCCGAGAAAAATGTCAAAGCCCTTTACAGCAGTCCTTTGGAGCGCACGATGGAGACCGCCGCCCCGATGGCGGTCGCTTTAGGATTGGAAGTCATCCAGCTCCCGGGCTTGCTCGAGACCGACATCGGCGAATGGCAGGGCAAGTCGGTCAAGGGTCTCTGCCGGTTGAAAGTCTGGAAGATTGTCCAGAATAGACCCTCCCTGTTCCGTTTTCCGGGTGGTGAAACCTTCGTAGATACCCAGCAGCGCATTTGCCAGGTGCTCAGTAATTTGTCCATCCAACATGAGGCCAAAGACATCTTGATCTGCGTCACCCACGCCGACCCGATCAAGCTGGCGGTAGCCTATTTCACCGGCATACCTCTGGACCTGTTCCAGCGCTTATCGGTTGCTCCAGCTTCGATCACGACCCTGTCGATCAACGCGACGGATGTCCATTTACACAACTTGAATGTCGATCTGGCTCTCATACAGAACAAGCAGTAACTCTGGTATACTAAATAAAAATCCGCCATGTCTGATAACGAAATTGATATCCATCCCGTAACCCATATTACCGTCGATGCCATCGGTCAGCCGGGCAAGCGTGTTTTCTACATCCAGGGCTGGCAGAATGAGCGCACGATCACGTTGATCATCGAAAAGCTGCAAGTCCAGTCCCTGGCGATCGGTTTTGAAGAGTTCTTGGGAGAGATCAAAAAGAACTTCCCCGACCTGTCAGAAGCCAGCTCCGACTATGACGAAGATAAGATGCATATTAGCCCGCCGGTCGATCCTCTCTTCCGGGTAGGCGAGGTAGGGTTGGGTTATGACGCCGAAAATGACCTGGTGGTACTGGTGATGCGCGAGTTGCTACCCGATGAGGAAGACGGGCAGGCCCCCAAGGAAGCGGAAGAAACGGGCGTGGTGCGTTTTTGGTGCACCCGTTCTCAGGTGAGCGCATTATGCCGCTGGGGATTGGAAGTCGCCTCGCGTGGGCGACCACTCTGTCCCCAATGCGGGCAGCCCATCGATCCCGAGGGTCATTTCTGTCCCAAGAAGAATGGTCACAAGCACTAGTCCAAATCGCCGATGTCGCTTACTGATGAACTCATCCTCACGGCCCTTAAGCGAGGCAGGCTGACCATCCGGGGGGAGTTCCTGTGGGGGTCGAATTTTACCTTCTTTGGGAAAGTGGAATATGAGGGACAGACTCTCAAGACAGTCTATAAGCCGACGCGCGGCGAGCGGCCTCTCTGGGATTTCCCCGTGGCAACCCTGGCGCGCCGGGAGGTGGCCGCGTATGTCGTCAGCGAGGCGCTCGGTTGGCGATTGGTGCCCCCGACAGTTTATCGGCAAAAAGGCCCGGCTGGGGCCGGCTCGTTGCAATTATTCATCGACCACGATCCGGAATATCACTATTTTAGCTTTAATGATACTGACCGCCAGCGCCTCAGGCCTGTGGTCCTGTTTGACTTGCTCGTTAACAATGCCGACCGGAAGGGCGGTCATGTCCTGGTCGATCCCGAGCTGCATATCTGGCTGATCGATCATGGGATCTGCTTTCATGAGGAGGATAAACTCCGCACGGTGATCTGGGATTTTGTCGGTGAGTCTATACCCGAAGATCTCAGCAACGACCTGGACCGTTTCCGGTTAAAGCTGGAGCGCTCGGTTATGAAGCCGGTGAAACCGCCGGATAACCCACCGGTGGAACCGCCGGATGGGTTGGCTGCCGAGCTCAGGAAATATCTTAATCCTGCTGAAATCGAGGCTTTGGCCTCCCGAGCCGGGGCCCTCCTGGACCAGAGGATATTTCCACCCCCCCAAATTCACCAGCGTTCGATCCCCTGGCCGCCGGTATAATAATAATGAATTGGCAAATTACGATCACTGAACAACAAACCGAATTACCTGAGCGCCTGGTTGCCCGAACACCTTACTTTTATGCCTCACTACAACCTCTCTCTCCTTGGATTTGGAAACGTCGGGAAAGCCTTTGCCCGGCTCCTGTTGCGCAAACAGCGGGATTTGCAGTCCCAGTATAACCTGACCTTTGCCGTCACCGGCATTTATACTGCCCGGCATGGTTCCGCCATCGACCCGAATGGTCTGGACCTGGATCGCGCGTTAATTTTATTGGCGCAAGCCGGCTCTTTAACAGGCCTCTCCACCCGCCCCTCTCCTCAAGATGCGCTGGAGTTTATCCGTAACTGCGGAGCGGACGTCTTGTTTGAGAATTCACCGGTCAATTACGATTCCGGTCAGCCCGCCGTCGACCACCTGCGGACTGCCCTGGAGCTGGGCATGCATGCCATCACCGCCAATAAAGGTCCTGTGGTGCATGCTTATCGCCTGCTGACCGACCTGGCCCAGTCCAAAGGCGTGAAGTTTTACTTCGAATCAGCGGTCATGGATGGGGCGCCCATCTTCTCCCTCTTCCGCGAGACGTTGCCAGCCGCCCACCTGAAGTCCTTCCGGGGGGTGCTCAACTCCACCACCAACCTGATCCTGACCCGCATGGAAAAGGGCGAATCCTTCGAGGACGCGGTTGCTTATGCCCAGTCGATCGGTCTCACTGAGACCGATCCCAGCGGTGACATCGACGGCTGGGATGCGGCTGTCAAGGTGGCAGCCCTATCAACCGTTCTGATGGGCATCCCGCTCAAGCCTGACCAGGTGGACCGCCAGGGCATCCGGGGCGTAACCCAGGGAGAGATCGTCCGTGCCCGGGGAGAGGGCAAGCGTTGGAAGCTGGTTTGCTCGGCGCAGCGCCAGGGTGACGGAGTAATAGCTAAGGTCGCGCCGGAAATGGTGCCGGTTTCATCCCCCTTGTTTAACGTAGATGGCTCCACCAGCATCGTGCAGTTCGAGACGGACGTGCTCGGTCTGCTCTCGGTGGTCGAGACCGATCCCGGTCCCGACACCACCGCCTACGGTTTGTTGGCAGACTTCATCAACGCCGTAAAATAAGCTTGAAATAGATTAAAGTGGCTTGCATAAAAGGTAAAATTCATGTAA
>Ga0153916_10000322_pt1 | contig 31608 bp, 25 predicted proteins | sample Opewatmetagenome_FD_109642 | JGI IMG/M metagenome (GOLD analysis project Ga0153916, IMG submission 109642) | Freshwater wetland microbial communities from Ohio, USA - Open water 3 Core 3 Depth 4 metaG | ecosystem: Environmental > Aquatic > Freshwater > Wetlands | place: USA: Ohio, Lake Erie...
CTGTCCGCATCGAGCAGCCCGGCGTGGACGGGCGTCGGGCCGAACGGCAGGTTGGGCCGGTCGTCACGGGCCGCTCGAGCGCGCTTGACGAACAGCGCGACTCGCAGCGGATCCTTGGTCGGGCGCCGGCCGGGCACCCGCGGACGCTCGACGCCCGACGCGACGTCGACGCCGACCGCCGGCACGGCTCGCACGGCTCCGGCGACGTTGGACGGATCCAGACCGCCGGCCAGGGTCACGGGCAGCTCGCGGGCGACGGCGGCAGCCAGGCGCTCGGCGGCACGGGTCCCGGTGCCGCCGGGATGCGGCCCACCGGCGGTGTCGAGGAGGAGGCGCTCGACACCACCGGCGAGGTAGGCCTGCCCGCGCGACACGATCTCGCCGGCAACCCTCGAGACATCCGCCGGCTCGACGGCCGGCAGGTGCAGGACCTTCCACGTCCGGCGCCCGACGGTCCGGATCGCGTCGATCGCTTCCACGCCGTTGAGCTGGACGACATCGGGATCGCACGCGGCGGTGATCGCGGCGAGCTCCGCCGGCGAGGCATCGACGGTGACCGCGACGACGAGCGGCCGGCGGTTCCCCGCGGAAGCCGATCGAACCAGCCGCGCCAGGCTCGAGGCCTCGTCGAGGCTCAGCGCCCGGGGCGTTCCTGAGGCCAGGTTGAGCCCGATGGCGTCGGCGCCTGTCGCGACCGCGGCCAGTGCGCCCTCGGCATCGGCGACGCCGCAGATCTTGACGAACGGCCGGCGAGCGACATTGGCCAGGTCGGTCGGCGCGCGACCGGCGGCGACGAAGGCGGCCGCGGCCGTCGCGGGCCGTGCCGCCCGGACGAGGGCTTCGCCGACGAGGGCACCATCGAACGCGAGCGCACGCCAGCGGGCGACCGTCGCCGGCTCCCGGACGCCCGACTCGGCGATGACCAGTCGATCGTCCGGGACGAGCTCGCGCAGTCGGGCGGCGCGGTCCACGTCGACCTCGAGGGTCCGCAGGTCGCGGTTGTTGAGTCCGATGAGTCGCGCGCCGCTGGCGAGGGCCCGTTCGAGCTCTCGCGAGTCGTGGACCTCGACCAGCGGTTCCATCCCGAGCGCGATGGCCTGCTCGACGAGACGGGCCAGGCGCCGGGCGGGGTGCAGGACGGCGAGGAGCAGGACGATGTCCGCGCCGGCCGCTCGGAGCAGCGGCAGCTGGATCTCCTCGACCACGAACTCCTTGGCCAGGACCGGCACGGCAACGGCCGCCCGGACTGCACGCAGGTCGTCGAGGGAGCCGCCGAACCAGTGAGGCTCGCACAGGACCGAGATGGCCGCCGCCCCGCCCGCCTCGTAGGCTCGGGCGCGAGCGACGAGATCATCGCCGCGGGCGGCGATCTGGCCGGCCGACGGTGACGCGCGCTTGAGCTCGGCGATCAGGTGGAGGCCCGGGGCCGCCAGACGCTCGGCGATGGGCCGCGGCTGGAGCGCGGCATGAGCGGCCGCGAGAACCTCCGCCCGGCTCGTGCCGGCCAGCCCGGACAGGACGTCTGAACGCCGCCGGGCGGCGATCTCCTCGACCACGTTGCGGCGCACGCCGGTTCGATCCTGCGCGGCGCCAACTCGCGGCTGCCGGGCCACGACCGTCATGCCGGCGCCCCGGCGGCCGCCTCGGCCGCCCGACGCTCCGCCCGGAGCGACTCGAGCAGCTCCACCCCGAGACCGGCATCGATGGTCAGGGCAGCCCGCTCGATCCCCTCCTCCATCTGGCCGACGACGCCGGCGACGAGCAGGGCGGCGGCCGCGTTGAGCAGGACGACATCGCGGCGGGTCCCGGGCTCGCCGCGCAGGACCGCTTCGGTCATCCGGGCATTCTGGTCGGGCGTGCCGCCGGACAGCCGCGACGTGGCGGCGCGCTTGAAGCCGAGAGCGGCCGCGTCGATCGGGTGTCGCTCGACGACGTCGCCGGCCACGATGTAGGCGACGCCACTGCCGTCGAGCGGCAGCTCGTCGACGCCGTCGCCGTGGATCACGAACGTCCGGTCCGTGCCCAGGCGTCGCACGACCTCCGCCATCCGCGCGGCGACGGCCGCGTCGCCGACGCCCAGCAGCTGGCGGCGCGTGCCGGCCGGGTTGGTCAGCGGGCCGAGCAGGTTGAAGGCGGTCCGAACGCCGATCTCGCGCCGGGTCGGCCCGGCATGCTTCATGGCCGGGTGGAAGTTGGGCGCGAACAGGAACGCGAAGCCCACGTCCCGGAGCGCCGCACCGGCCGAGGCGGCGTCGTGGTCGATCCGGATCCCGAGCGCGTCGAGGACGTCGGCCGAACCGGCTCGCGAGGTGATCGCGCGATTGCCGTGCTTGGCCACGGGGACGCCCGCGGCGGCCGCGACGAGCGCCGCGGTCGTCGAGATGTTGAAGGTGCCGCTGCCATCGCCGCCCGTTCCGACCACGTCGATCGCGCCTTCCGGGGCGTCGACGCGCACCACGCGCTCGCGCATGGCCTCGGCGAAGCCGGCCAGCTCGTCGACCGTCTCGCCGCGCATGCGCAGGCCCATCAGCATCGCGGCAAGCTGGGCCGGCGTTGCCTCGCCGTCCATCACCGCCCCCATCGCGCCACGCGCCTCGGCCATCGACAGCGAACCGCCCTCGACGATCGTCGCCAGGGCCGACCGGACGAGCTCGCTCATGGGACGACCGCCGCCGGCGTCCCGGCTGCCCGCGCCGTGCCCGGCGAGATCGGCGTCTCGTCCGACTCGGCCATGCCGGCAGTCGCGAACGACCCCGCCGCGTCATCGAGCCGAGAGGCCTCGCCCTCGCCCGCCTGACGCAGGAAGTTCGCGAGCAGGTGCGGGCCCTGGGGCGTCAGCACCGACTCCGGATGGAACTGGACGCCCTCCAGGGGCAGGCCGACGTGCCGGATCCCCATCACGACCCGGTCCACCTCGCTGATGGCGGTGATCCGCAGCTCGGTCGGCAGCGTCGCCGGGTCTACCGCCAGCGAGTGGTAGCGGGCGGCCATGAACGCCGGCGGCATGCCGGCCAGCAGGCCGGCCCCGTCGTGGGTGACCTCGGACGCCTCACCGTGGACGAGGGTCGGCGCACGAACGATCGAGGCGCCGAAGGCCGCGGCCATCGACTGCATCCCGAGGCAGACGCCGAGCAGCGGGATGCCGCGCTCGGCGGCGATCCTGACGCTGTCGACCGACACGCCGGCATGATCCGGATCGCCCGGCCCGGGCGAGATCACGATCCCGCGCAGGTCCGTGTCCGGATCGTCTGCGAGCTCGCGAATCCCGGCCGCGTCCATGGCGTCGTTGCGCACGACCCGGACCTGTGCGCCGGCGGCCTGCAGCGCCTGGACGAGATTGAAGGTGAAGCTGTCGTAGTTGTCGATGACCAGGATCATGGGCGGGTCCCCTGGGAGCGCTCGCCGGCGCCGGCCGCCGCGGCGAGCGGCTCGTCAGCCTCGGCCCGTGGCAGCTCCGGAATGCCCGCCGCGAGATCGATCGCCCGGCGGAGCGCCGCAGCCTTGTGCTCGGTCTCCTCGAACTCGCGCTCGGGAACCGACCCGGCGACGATCCCGGCACCGGTGTGGACGTGAGCCTGGCCGCCCTTGAGGACCGCGCTGCGGATCGTGATCGCCGTGTCCAGGTTGCCGTCGTAGCCCAGATAGCCCACGGCTCCGCCGTACAGCCCGCGCCGCTCGCCCTCCGCGGCCGCGATCAGCTGCATCGCCCGGATCTTCGGTGCGCCGGACAGCGTGCCGGCCGGGAAGACCGACCGAAGGGCATCGAGCGCGTCCAGCTCGGGTCGCAGCCGTCCCTCGACGTGGCTGACCAGGTGGAGGACGTGGCTGTAGCGCTCGACATCCATGTACTTGCTGACGGTGACCGTGCCGGGCCTGGCGACCCGACCGAGGTCGTTGCGGCCCAGGTCGACCAGCATCACGTGCTCGGCTCGTTCCTTCGGATCGCGCTGGAGCTCCTCGGCAAGGAGCGCATCCTCGCGGGGATCTGCGCCGCGCGGACGCGTGCCGGCGATCGGGTGGGTCGTCAGCCGGTCGCCTTCGACCTGGAGGAGCAGCTCCGGCGAGGCGCCGACGACCTCGTAACCGGGCGTGCGCACGAAGAAGAGGTACGGGCTTGGATTGACCCGACGGAGCGCCCGGTAGAGCCCGACCCCGTCGAGCGTGGTACCGGTCGCCGGGTCCCCCGGCAGCGCGAACGACTGGCGACGCGCCAGCACGACCTGGATCGCCTCGCCGGCCGCGATCGCATCCTTGGCCACCTGGACCGCGTGGATGTACTCGTCGCGACCGAGGCTGGTCTCGACCGGACCGTCCGTGCCCCGGCCCGCCGCCGCCACGGAGGCGCCGTCGCCCTGGCGGCGGCTCGCGCCGTTCAGCTCGGCCGCGCTGGGACGCGAGGTCCGCTCCAACGCCTCGAAGATGGCCGCCTCGGCGATCCGGTAGCGACCTTCCAGGTCCGGCGTCTCGGTGTGGAGCGAGGCGATCGCCGACAGCGTGTGGGTCAGGTGGTCGAAGACGAGCACGAGGTCGGTCTCGATGAACGCCGCGACCGGGACCTGGACCGGGTCGTGAGCCGGCAGGGGCACACTGGGCTCGAACGACGAGATCGCGTCGTAGGCCAGGGCACCCACGGCGCCGCCGGTGAAGCGGGGCGTGCCCTCGGTCGGCTGGACCCGCCGTCGCGGCACGAAGCCGCGGATGGCCGCCAGCGGATCCGGCGCGGGGAGCGTCTCGACGGGCAGGTCCGGAGCGAAGATCGGCACCGTGACCGGACGGCTCTGGACCCGGGCCATGCCGTCGCGCACCTCGAGGAGGCGTCGCGGCCCGACGCCCAGGAAGGAATACCGCCCGAGCCGCTCCCCGCCTTCGACCGATTCGAGGAGGTATGACGGTCCGCCGTCGTCGAGGCGAAGGAAGGCGCCGATTGGCGTCTCGAGGTCGGCCGGGCGCGTGGCGCGCAGCAGGATCGTGTCGGCGTTTGCAGCCAGACGCCGGGTCTGCGCCATGCTGATCGGATCGGCTGTGGTCATCGCTGGTGGCCTCGGAGAATCAAGAACGACCAATCGTCTCCGGGACGAAAGGTCGTGCCTTCCGCGGTGCCACCCTGTTTCGGCGTAGCCGCACTCTCGTGACCGACGGGCTCGGGTCGCCCCTTGCCGATCGGCGCTGCCCTGTATCGCTGGCGCTCTGCGCCGGAGCCTACTGGCGCCTGCGGCGACGGCCGCTTCGCGTTCGGTCCGGAGGCTCCCGGGTCCATTCTCCGTCGTCGTCGTTCCGGCTCGCACCAGCCGCCGGATCTCTGGGTCGACGTGCGACGGGTACTCGTCCCGATCACAGCCCGTTCTTCGTGATGGTCCGCGGAGTATGGGTGGAGCCGGTGCGAGCCGTCAAGGGCGGGGTATGGTATCGGGCGACGGTCCACCGCCGCCGGAGGGTCCCGTGTCCGTCGTACGTCCGCGACGCAGCACCGATCCCGGTCGAGGACGCCTCTGGGTAGAAGCGGTCCTCCTCGTCGCCACCGCCCTTGCCCTGCTCGCGATCATCTATGCGGCCCTCCAGATCCAGTCGGGCGTCCGCGCCTACGTCGGCGGTGAGGGTCTCTACAGCAAGGGCCAGAAGGACGCCGTCTTCCACCTCCTCCGCTATGCGGACACACGCAGCGAGGCGGAATACCAGGCCTACCTGGCCGACATCGCGGCGCCTCGAGGCGACAAGACCGCACGGCTCGAGCTCGAGAAGCCGAACCCGGACCTGGACGTGGCGGCTGCGGGCTTCGCCCAGGGCCGTAACGACGCTGCGGACATCCCGATCCTCATCACGACGTTCCGGCTCTTCCGGCACGTCAGCTACATCGACCAGGCGATCGCGATCTGGGCGGAGGGCGACGCCCGGATCGACCAGCTCGTCACGCTCGGCGATCAGCTCCACGCGCTGATCTCGTCAGGTGGCGCCACGACGGCCGAGATCGAGCCGCTGGTCGCCCAGGTCGGCCAGATCAACACCCAGCTCACCGAGCTCGAGGACCGGTTCTCCGCCACCCTCAGCGAAGGGGCCCGCTGGATCCGCGACATCCTGTTCGTGGTGGCCTCGCTGGCGACGGGCCTGCTGTTGTTCATCTCGGGTACGGCGCTCGTCTCGTTCCTTCGCCGAGTACGGCGCTCGGAAGTTCGCTATCGACAGCTCGTCAATGAGCTGCGCGACAGCCAGGAGCGGCTGTCGTTCGCGCTCGACGCCGGCCGGATGGGAACCTGGGACTGGGAGGTCGGCAGCGGTGTCGTCCATTGGTCCGAGAGCCTCGAGCGGATCGTCGGCATTCCGCCCGGCTCGTTCGGCGGGACCCTCGACGCCTACATCGAGCTGGTCGACCCCGACGACCGGCAGCGGCTGCGCCTCGACTTCGAACGCGCCGTCGCCTCCGACGGCGAGTACATGGTCGAGTGCCGGATGGGTCCGCCGGGCCACCAATCCGTGCTGATCGCCGCCCAGGGCCGAGTCGTGCGCGACGCCTCCGGGGCGCCGGTTCGACTGGTCGGCGTGGCGCTCGACGTCACGGCCCGACGTGAGCTGGAGGACCAGCTTCGCCACGCCCAGAAGATGGAGAGCGTGGGCCGCCTCGCCGGTGGGATCGCGCACGATTTCAACAACCTGCTGACGGCCATCACCGGGCACGGCGAGCTGCTCGCCCAGAGTCTCGAGAAGGACGACGAACGCCAGGCGGACGTGGCCGCCATCAACGCGGCCGCGGCCAGGGCCGCCACGCTCACCCGCCAGCTCCTGGCGTACGGGCGCCAGAGCCTGCTCCATCCCGAGCCGGTCAACCTGAACGACGTGGTCAGCGATATCGAGCCGATGTTGCGGCGGCTGATCGGCGAGGACATCCGCCTGCGCACCGACCTCACCCCCGATCTCGGCTGGGTGCGCGCCGACGCTGGCCAGCTCGACCAGGTGCTCCTCAACCTCGCGGTGAACGCGCGCGATGCGATGCCCGACGGCGGCAGCATCGTGCTGGCCACCGAGAACGCCGAGCTCGACGAGGCCTACGTTGCCGACCACCCGAAGGCGCACCTCGGTCGGCACGTCAGCGTGGCGGTCAGGGACACCGGCGTCGGGATCGACCCGGCGACCCTCCCCCGGATCTTCGAGCCGTACTTCACGACCAAGGAGCGCGGCCGCGGGACCGGGCTTGGCCTGGCGACGGTCCTCGGCATCGTCGAGCAGTCCGGCGGCCACATCGAGGTGACGAACGATCCCGGCCACGGCACGACGTTCCGGATCTTCCTGCCCCGCGAGGCGGACCCTGAGCCGACGGCCGTGGCCGAGGCGCCACCGGCTTCGTCGCACCATGGGCGCGAGACCATCCTGCTGGCCGAGGACGAGGAGTCGGTGCGACAGCTGGCCGCGACCGTCCTGGAGCAGGCCGGCTACCGGGTCATTGCCACCGCCGACGCCGAATCCGCGCTTGCGGCCGCGGCCGCCCATTCCGGACCGATCGAGCTGCTGCTGACCGACGTGATCATGCCCGGTGGCAACGGCCGGGAGCTCGCGAATCGCTTTCGGGTCGCGCGTCCGACAGCGCGAGTCCTGTTCATGTCCGGCTACGCCACGGAAGTCCTGTCGGCGCAGGGCGTGCTCGATCCCGGTGTCGCGTTCCTGGAGAAGCCGTTCCTGCCGGCCGGGCTCGTCCGGGCGGTCCGGCAGGTATTGGACGAGCCGCCGACGCCGGGCTGAGCCAGCGCGCCGCGGCCGATGTGCCGACCAGTCGCACATCGCTGACAGCTCAGCGTGGTCGATGGCCAAACGCCCCGGATTCGGTCGCACCAGCGGTCGATCACGAACGGCCTGTGCGGAAGCGGCGCCTGCCGGTGGCGGTCGACTGAGGTGCGGGGAATCAGGTGGCGTCACCGACTCGTTCGAAGCCTCGGCAGCTCAGAACCGGCAGGGCGGGATACGGCGGATAGGCCGGATCGAAGGCTCCGCGCTCGCACAGACGGAACACGGAACCCGCTCGGGTCGCGATCCGCCGCGAATGCCGGCAGTCAGCGCACAGCCCGGGGTGGATGGACCGTCGGGACGGCACCAACGGCCGGTCCGGACGTTCGCGACCCGCCATCACGAGCTGGCGGAGAGGGTGGGATTCGAACCCACGGAGTCTTTCAACTCAACGCTTTTCAAGAGCGCCGCCTTCAACCGCTCGGCCACCTCTCCGGGTGCTGAGGATAGCGCGGAGCGACGACGGTGACCGGCGAAGGGCGGAACTCCGTCGTCGCTCCGCTCGGGATCGGTCGCCGGTGGCGTTGCGGCTGACCCGGATACGATGGATCCGATCGTGACAGATCGTGATCGACACGCCCAACACAGGAGTCGGGATGCAACTCGGGGTCTTCAGCGTCGGCGATTTGACGACCGATCCGGTCACCGGGCACGAGCCGAGCGAAGCCGAACGTATCCAGGCGATGGTCGCCATCGCCCTCAAGGCGGAGGCGATCGGCCTGGACGTCTATGCCACGGGCGAGCACCACAATCCGCCGTTCGTCCCTTCGTCCCCGACGACGATGCTCGGCTACATCGCGGCTCGGACAGAGCGGCTCATCCTCTCGACCGCTACCACGCTGATCACCACGAACGACCCGGTCAAGATCGCCGAGGACTACGCGATGCTCCAGCATCTCGCCGGCGGTCGGGTGGACCTGATGATGGGCCGGGGCAACATGGGTCCCGTCTACCCGTGGTTCGGCCAGGACATCCGCAACGCGATCCCGCTGGCCTACGAGAACTACGACCTGCTGCGCCGGCTCTGGCGCGAGGACGTCGTGGACTGGGAAGGGCGGTTCCGGACCGCCCTTACCGGCTTCACCTCGACGCCCCGGCCGCTCGACGGCGTTCCGCCGTTCGTCTGGCACGGCTCGATTCGCAGTCCCGAGATCGCAGAGCAGGCCGCCTACTACGGTGACGGCTTCTTCCACAACAACATCTTCTGGCCGAAGGAGCACGTTCGGCGGATGGTCGACCTGTACCGTCGCCGTTTCGAGCATTACGGGCACGGTCCGGCCGACCAGGCGATCGTCGGGCTCGGCGGCCAGGTCTTCATGCGGGCCAACAGCCAGGACGCCATCACGGAGTTCCGGCCGTACTTCGACCACGCCCCGGTCTACGGCGGCGGGCCGTCGCTCGAGGACTATATGGACCAGACGCCGTTGACGGTCGGCAGCCCGCAGCAGGTGATCGACCGGACGCTCGGGTTTCGCGAGGTCGTCGGCGACTACCAGCGCCAGCTCTTCCTCGTCGACCACGCGGGGCTGCCGCTCGAGGTCGTCCTCGAGCAGATGGACATGCTCGGCGAGCTGGTGGTGCCAGTCCTTCGCAGGGAATTCGCGGCGAGGCGCGCGCCGGCAGCGCCAGAAGCGCCGCTCCACCCACGAGTTGCGGCGGCCCGGGCCGCCCAATCGAGTGCGGCGGCCGCCGTGACCGCTGGCGCCGCGGCCACGAGCGTGGAACCATGAGCTCGGCGGCCGTCCGCTCGCTGGTCGTCGTCAGCGCCGGGCTCAGCCAGCCATCGTCGACTCGCCTCCTGGCGGACCGCCTCTCCGCCGCCGTCGACCGACACCTCCGGGCCACGGGCATCGAGCCTCGACTCGGCGTCATCGAGCTGCGAGACCATGCGCAGGACCTGGCGAACCACCTCCTGACCGGCTTCCCCAGCCCGCGGCTGCAGGCGGCGCTCGACTCCGTCCTCGCCGCCGACGGCCTGATCGCGGTGACGCCGATCTTCAGCGCCTCGTACAGCGGTCTCTTCAAGCTGTTCTTCGACCTCGTCGAGCGGGACGGCTTCGCGGGCAAGCCGGTCCTGATCGCCGCGACCGGCGGCACCGCTCGCCATTCGCTCGCGGTCGAACACGCCATTCGTCCGCTGTTCGCCTACCTCAACGCCGCGGTCGTTGCGACCGGCGTCTACGCCGCGACCGAGGACTGGGGTCGAAGTGGCGATGCCGCTGATGGAAGCCTCGTCGAGCGCATCGAACGGGCGGCTCGCGAGCTCTCGGCCTCGATGGCGGCGCGGGAGCCGGTCACCCGGATGGACAAGTTCGCGGATCCGGTCCCGTTCGAGCGGAACCTTCACTCGAGCTAGCGTCCGCACCCAGGCGCGTGCCTCTCGCGCAGCGACCCTGGGGCTGGCCCCACCCCAAAGATGCCGGTTGCCCGGCTGGGCGAGCCCGCGTACGGCCGGTACCGTCTGCGACATGCCGAGCATCGTGACGAGCCGGACGGCCGGCCGCCTGCCGGTCGAATTGGGACGAGAAGCCATGCGACTCCTGCGCAACCTCGGACGACGCAAGGTCCGAACGACACTGACGATCCTCGGGATCACCATCGGCATCTGGGCTCTGGTCGTCTTCGGGTCCATGGCCAACAAGATCAACTCCCTCGTGGCCGGCGGGAGCCAGTTCTACGACGGCAAGGTGACCGTCAGCGCGAAGGGCGCCGGGATGGGCTTCGGGAGCCCTGTCGCCCTTTCGGCAGCCGACCGGATCGCCAGGCTAGACGGCGTCGATGTCGTCGTCCCCGGCGTCTCGATGCTCATGTCCGACGGGATGAGCGGCGTGTCCATGGGCATGCCCCAGATGATCCGTGGCGAAGTGGCCGGCGCCGACCGGGGACGCGAGACGTTCCCCATGGCGTACGCGAGCGGGCGCGCGCTCACCCCCGCCGACGAGGGCGCGAACGTCACGGTCCTGGGCTCCGATATTGCCCGCCAGCACGACACGAGGGTCGGCGACACGATCATGCTGCGGGGGGAGCCGTTCCTCGTCGTGGGGATACTCGAGCCCACCCTGACGGCGCCCGACACAACCGCCATCGTGCCTCTCGCGGCCGGGCAGCGGCTCTACGTCGGGACGCTCCCCGCGCTGGTCGCGGCAGAGCTCGACCCGGCGACGACCGTCAGCGGGTTCACGATCTACCCGCAGGCCGGCGCAGACCCCGAGGCGATCGCGGACGAGATCCGAGCCGCGGCCCCGGACCTCGAGCCGATGACCGGCAAGGACTTCGACAGCCAGATCGGGTCCGCGACATCGATCCTCAACTCGATCCTCGTCGGGATCGCCCTGATCAGCCTGGCCGTCGGCGGCCTGTCGGTCATCAACACCATGGCGATGTCGGTCGCCGAACGGACCCGCGAGATCGGCATCAAGCGCGCCATCGGCGGCGGCCGCCTGCGCATCGTGCGCGAGCTCGTCACCGAGTCTGCCCTGATCGGGTTCCTCGGCGGCGCGCTCGGGCTCGCCCTCGGGGCGGCGCTGGTCACCGTGGTCAACGAGGCTGGACGCGCGTCGGGCACGGTGCTGTTCCAGCTGACGGCCGGCACCGCGTTCACCGCTGTCGCCTTCTCGACCCTCCTCGGGGCCCTCGCGGGCCTGATGCCCGCCGTGCACGCGGCGCGGCTCGACCCGGTCACCGCACTTCGCTACGAATAACCCTCACGACACCTGACACGGAGAACAAACGATGACCTCCACGACACTCCTCGAAGGCCGCAACCTGCGCAAGACCTATCGACTGGGACGGCGCACCACCGTCGAAGCCCTGCGGGGCGTCGACGTCCGGATCCAGCACGGCGAGATGGTCGCGATCATGGGCCCGTCGGGATCCGGCAAGAGCACGCTCATGCACATCCTCGGCTTGCTCCACGCGCCAGACCTCAACCATGGCCCGCGTCCCGAGCTGTCCTTCGGCGGCCAGGACATGGTGACCCTGGGCGAGGGCGAACGAACGAAGATCCGGGCACGCCAGATGGGCTTCGTCTTCCAGGACTTCAACCTGGTGCCGACCCTGACCGCGATCGAGAACGTCATGCTCGCTTGCGACTACGCCGGGATGCCGAGCTCGGCGGCGAAGTCGATGGCCGTCGAGGCGCTCGGCCTGGTCGGCCTGGCCGATCGCGCCGACCACCGGCCGGCCGAGCTGTCGGGCGGCGAGCAGCAGCGGGTTGCGATCGCGCGCGCCCTGGTCAACAAGCCATCACTGATCCTTGCCGACGAGCCGACCGGCAACCTGGACTCCGAGCGTTCGGCCGAGGTCCTCGGGCTCCTGCGCAGCTTCAACCGAGAGCACGGACAGACGTTCATCCTGGTGACGCATGATCCCGAGGTGGCTGAGGCCTGCGACCGCGTCGTCCGCATGCGCGATGGCCGGATCCGGGATCAGTCGCTCGCGGCCCTGGCACAGCCGATGGACCAGGCGTCGCGCGCCGCCGTCGCCTGAGCGTCAAGGCTCATGGTCACGGGGGCCTAGGCGATCGTGTCGCGCCCCAGGTACGGCCGAAGCACGTCTGGCACCGTGACCGTCCCGTCGGACTGCTGGTACGTCTCCAGCAACGCGGCCACGATCCGGGCGAGGGCCAGGCCTGAACCGTTGAGGGTGTGGACGAGCTCGGGCTTGGCGCCGGGTTCCGGCCGGTAGCGGATGGCCATGCGCCGGGCCTGGAAGTCGCGGAAGTTCGAGCAGGAGCTGACCTCCAGCCAGCGCTCGACGCCCGGGGCCCAGACCTCCAGGTCGTACTTGCGGGCCTGGGTGAAGCCCATGTCCCGGGTCGCCATGAGCAGCACGCGGTAGGCCAGCCCGAGGCGCTGGAGGAGGATCTCGGCGCGTTCGGTCATCCATTCGAGGGCGGCGGCGGAGTCCTCGGGTCGCTCGAACAGGACCATCTCGACCTTGTCGAACTGGTGGACGCGGAGGATGCCCCGGGTGTCCTTGCCGGCCGCCCCGGCCTCGCGCCGGAAGCACGGCGTGTAGGCGGCGTAACGGATCGGCAGCTGGTCCGCCTCCAGGATCTCGTCCCGATGGAGGTTCGTGACCGGCACCTCGGCGGTCGGGACCAGGTACAGCTCGTCGCGGGTGACGACGTACATCTGATCTTCCTTGTCGGGGATCTGGCCCGTCCCGGTGGCCGATGCGGTGTTGACGACGGCAGGCGGCCAGACCTCGGTCATCCCGTTCTCGCGGGTGTGGACGTCGAGGAACCAGCTGATCAGGCCGCGCTGGAGCGCTGACCCGGCGCCCTTGTAGACGGGGAAGCCGGAGCCTGCGACCTTGGCGCCGCGGGCGTTGTCCAGGATTCCGAGCGCCTCGCCGAGCTCCCAGTGCGGCTTGCGCGTCCAGCCGTCGCCCTCGACCGGGAGCCGCTCGCCCCACGTGCGGATGGTGACGTTGGCCTCCTCGCCGCCGACCGGGATGTCCGGATCCGGCGGGTTCGGGATCCGCAGCAGGAGGTCGTCCAGCTCCGTCTCGAGCCCGGCGATCGTCGGCTCGAGCCCGTCGATCTGGGCGCCGATGTCGGTCGATTGCCGGCGGAGCCGAAGGACGTTGGCGTCGAGCTTCGGGTCGGCGCCGGCCTTGACGAGCTTGCCGATCTCCCCGCTCTGGGTGTTGCGGGTCGCCTTGAGCGACTCGACCTCGGCGAGCAGCCGGCGCCGGTTCGCGTCGATCTCGAGGGCGAGGTCGACCAGGCTGGCGTCCTCACCCTTGGCGATGGCGCCGCGCCGGACCGTGTCGGCGTCGTCGCGCAGTCGTTGCCGACCGACGCTCATGGCACCAACTCCGGCTGCTTCTGGGGGCCCGCTTCGGTCCAGCCCGAAGCAGCCCACGTGCGCTCGGCGACGAAGTCGGGCTCCAGGCTCGCGAGCAGCCAGCCCGCTCGGGGCCCGCTGGTCCGGCCGAGGAAGGCCAGGTAGATGGCTTCAAAGGCGCGACGTGGCGGGAGGTCGTCCATCTTGGCGAGGGAGAAGATCAACGATTGCCATCCTTCTCCCCCGACCGGGGCCTCGCGTACGCCAGCGTTGGAGAGCATCGCGAGGAAACGACGCTGGCCTTCGTCGATCGCGGCAGCCGCCTCGGGAAGCGCATCGCGCTGCACGGCCAGCCGGGCCGCCTCCGGAGCATATCCATCGAGCCAGGCGCGCGCCGAGGCAACGCGCTGATCGAGGATTCCTCGTTCGCGCTCGGTCAGACGACCCCCCTTCTCCGCCTCGATCCGAGCGGCCAGATCGACGCCGGGGATCTGGAGCAGCAGCGCGAGGTGGGCGAAGGCGGGACGGAAGGCGGCGGCATCGGCGGCGACGTCGGCGGCCGGATCCAGCAAGGAATAGCGGAACGTCGCCTCGAACCCAGGCGTCAGCTCGCCCTTGACCTCGCGACCCGCGGTCGCGGCCGCGAACCGGTCGAATTCGTCGAACAGACGCGGGATCGCGTCTGTCCCCTCCGGGTCGAACTCGATCGCCTGGTTCGGGCGCGGCCGGAGGAACAGGAAGCGCAGCTGCTCGGGCGGGATCACCTCGGCGATCGAATGCGCGGCGGCACCGCGGCCCTTCGAGGTCGACATCTTGCGCCCGCCGATGTTCAGGAATTCGTAGGGGACGTTGAGCGGTGGCTCCCGCTCGAAGACATCGCGGGCGATGGCGTCACTCCGATCGCGCGATCCGCCGGCCGTCGAGAGGTCCTTGCCGCACGGCTCGATGGTCACCCCGAGCAGCGACCACTGGGCCGCCCACTCCAGGTTCCACGGCAGCTTCGCCGCTCCACCAAACGGGCTGATCCAGCCCGACGAGCCGCAGCCGTGCGCCCAGGTCACCAGGTCTGCCCGGCACTCGAAGAAGACGCGCTCGCCGTCCCAGGCGGTCACGATCGTGGTGCCGACCTTGCCGCAGGTCGGGCAGATGACGCCGAGCGGGTGCCAGGTCTCGGGATGCTGGACGTTCGCCACCCGCCGGTAGATGTCGCGGACCAGCGCCGCCCGATCGAGCGCCAGCCGGATGTACGGATCCATCGCCCCGGTCGGGTAGATGTCGCTCATCCAGTAATAGCGATCGGGATTGATGCCGAGACCCGCGAACACGTCGATGAAGATCCCGGCGAAATGGCGTGCGTAGCTCGCGTGGCAGTCGCCGGCCGGATCGGGCACGTGCGCGAGCGGGCGGCCCATCTCGCGATCGATGGCGTCGGGCGTCAATAGCGCCTGGGCGTCCATCGGATCCAGGTCGTCCACACCGTAGAGCAGTGTCGTCTCGACGCCGTGGGCGCGCAGCGCCCGGGTGATGACGTCGAGGATGACCGGGCCGCGCAGGCTGCCGACGTGCACCGTCCCGGACGGGGTCTTCGAGTCGTTGACGACCTGGGGCCCGACAGCCTTCTGCGCGAGCTCGTCAGCCCAGTCCATGGCGAACGCGCCCGCGGCTAGCTGATGCCGACGATCTTGTAGGTGAAGTCGCCGGCTGGGACGCGAACGACGACCTTCTCGCCCTTCTTCTTGCCGAGCAGGGCGCGCCCGACCGGGCTCTCGTTGGAGATCCGGCCCTCGGCCGGCTTGGCCTCGGCGGAGCCCACGATCGTGAAGCGTTCCGCGCCGTCGCCGCTCTCGACCTGCACGGTCGAGCCGATCTGGACGTGATCGGTTGACACGTTCTCGTCGATGATCGTGGCGTTCTTGATCAGCGCCTCGAGCGTCTGGATCCGTCCCTCCACGAACGCCTGCTCGTTCTTGGCGTCCTCGTACTCGGCGTTCTCGGACAGGTCGCCATGCTCCTTGGCGTCGTGGATCCGGTTGGCGACCTCGGGACGCTTGATCGAGACCATATCGTCGAGCTCGACGCGAAGCTTCTCGAGTCCATCCCGGGAGAGGTAGGTGGGCTTGTTGTTCACGGCTGCAGGCCCCCAGCACTGAGTGGTCGGGTGTGGGCAGACCGGCATGCGGTCTTGGATAAAGGAAAGAACTCCAGGCTCATTCGCGGCCTAGCCGCGCGCCTGAAGTTCCGACCGGGTGCGAATGGTAGCCGTGGCTCCGGTCGGTGTCAAAGGGCAGCTCCGGCGATCATCACGCTGCCGACGCCCCCGCCGGCACTTCGTGCGGGGCAGGCGTCAGCGGCGAACGGTTGATCCCGGACCGTATGATCGCCCCGGTACGGAAGCCAGCAGGCCTGGACTAGGATCAGCGGCGGAATGACCAGCCCGATCTCATTTGTCGCTCGGGAATCCTCTGACGTCAGCGGCGAAGCGACCGCGGAAGGGGCCGCGTCGGACCAGTCCGCGTCGGGACAGGTCGCGTCGAGTGGAGCGCTGACAAACCTTGCGGCATTGGCCCATGACGTTGCGGCCGCCGCCGACGTCCGTGACATCTACCGCGCCCTGTTCACGTTCGCCCGTGCGGTCAGTCCGAGCGAGGCCATCTTCGTCGCGCTCTACGATCCGGCGACGCGCCTTCGCACCTGCGTCTACAGCGCCGGGCCTGATCGCGAGGACGATGTCTCGGGCTTGCCGCCGATGCCGCTCAGCGGGAGCCCCCAGAGCATCGCGATCGAGACGTCGGGACCGGTCGTCACGGCCGACCTCCAGGCGGCCCTATCCGGGAAGCCCGTCATCGACCTCGGCACGGAAGCCGATCCCCGGCTGCCGCAATCGTCGCTGGCCGTGCCGATGATCGTCCTTGGGCGGACGATCGGCGCGCTCGAGGTCCAGAGCCTGCAGGTCGGCGGCTATACCGAGGAGGACGTGGCTGCGATCGTCATGGCCGCCGGCATCGCCGCGCTGGCGATCGACCGGGCGCGATCGCCCGAGCTGACGAGCGTGGCTGCCACGCAGGCCCGGCGCGACCTTCGGCGGATCATCCGTGAACGGAAGTACCGTCCGGTCTTCCAGCCGATCGTCGAACTCTCGACCGCGACGACCGTCGGCTACGAGGCACTCACGCGCTTCGCGGATGGAGTGCGACCGGACGTCAGGTTCGACAAGGCAGCCGCGGTCGGCGTCGGCCTCGAGCTCGAGGCGGTCACTCTCGCGGCCGCGATCGGAGCAGCTGCTCGCCTGCCCGCGGGTGTATTCCTCAACCTGAACGTCTCACCCGCCGCCATCCTGGCCGGCGAGCCGCTCGCCGGAATCCTGCGCGGCAGCGAAGCGTCGATCGTCCTCGAGTTGACGGAGCACGCCGTGGTCGACGACTACGACGACTTGCGCCGGGCGATCGCCCGGCTCGGCGACGGGATCCGCCTGGCGGTCGACGATGCCGGCGCAGGTTTCGCGAGCTTCCGCCATATCCTCGAGCTACGGCCGCAGTTCGTGAAGATCGACCGTGGAATCGTCGCCGGCATCAACACGGATCCGGCCCGCCAGGCGCTCGTCGCCGGCATGCATCACTTCTCGACAATGACCAGCTGTGATCTCATCGCGGAGGGGATAGAGACCGAAGCGGAGATGCAGACCCTGCGCTCCCTCGGGATCCTGTTCGGTCAGGGGTACTTGCTGGGCCGCCCTCGGGACCCGGGTTAAGCGAGCGCCCGGGCGTCCAATCAGGGGGCGAATTCGCGGATCCGGCCGGCGACGCGGCGCAGGCCCGACCGATCACGGAACGCGACGAAAACGGTGTCGTCGCCCGCGATCGAGCCGGCGACCTCGGGCCAGCGGGCGCGGTCCAGGGCGGCCGCGATGGCGTGCGCCGATCCCGGCAGCGTCCGGATGACGAGCAGCAGCCCGGCGTCGTGGATCTCGACCGGCAGGTCGGCCAGCAGCTTGCGCAGCCGGTCCTCGCCCGATGTCTCGGCCTCGATCAGTCGAGGTGGCAACGCGTAGGCCGCCATTCCCTCGCGGTTCACCTTGATCAGCCCGAGCTCGGCGACGTCGCGCGAGATCGTCGCCTGCGTGGTCCGGAATCCCCGTTCGCGAAGGGCGGCCGCCAGCTCCTGCTGTGTCCGGATGGGGCGCTGCTCGACGAAGTCGCGGATCGCCCGCTGGCGGAGCTGCTTCATGACTTCCATCGGTCGTCTCCTCGACTAGCGTGCCAGCCAGGCAACGAGGACGACGCCGGCCAGCACCAGCCGGTACCAGACGAACACGTTCAACGAGCGGGTCCGGACATACCGGAGGAGGACGCCGATCGCCAGCATTCCGGACACGAACGCGGCGACCATGCCGACGACGAGCGGCTCGCTGCTGACGTCGACGCCGGCCTCGCCGGTCACGAGCTTGCGCGCCTCGAAGATCGCGGCGCCGGCCGTGACAGGCGTGGCCATCAGGAACGAGAAGCGAGCGGCGGCCTCACGGTCCAGGCCGGCGAACCGCGCAGCCGAGATGGAGATCCCGGATCGACTGATGCCCGGCACCAAGGCCAGCGCCTGGGCGACACCGATCCCGATCGCGACCGGGAACGAGACGTCGCCGACGCCCTTGGCCCGGCCCCCGCGGCGGTCGGCGAGCCACAGGATCCCGCCGCCAACCACGAGCGTCAGGGCCACCAGGCCGACTTCGCGGACGTTCGACTCGATGATGTCGCTGAACAGGAAACCGACGATCGCGGCCGGGATCGTGGCCGCGAGCAGCAGCCAGGCCAGGCGCCGGTCGGGATCGTTGCGGAACGATCGATCGCGCAGCACCGCCAGGCCGGCTGGGACGAGACGAATCCAGTCGGCCCAGAAGTAGATCAGCAGCGCCAGCAGCGTCCCGATGTGGAGCATCACGCTGAACGCCAGCGAATCGATGAACGGGTCGTGCCACCCGAACAGGAACGGCACGATGATCAGGTGCCCGGACGAGGAGACTGGCAGGAACTCGGTGAGTCCCTGGACGATCCCCATCACCAGCGCCTGGGCGACCGTATCCACGGCTGGCCCTCAGTCGCCCAGCACGGCTAGCGAATGAACAGCGGGGCAAGAACCAACGTGATGGTCGCGAGCAGCTTCACCAGAACGTGGAGCGACGGCCCGGCGGTGTCCTTGAACGGGTCGCCGACCGTGTCGCCGACGACTGCCGCCGCGTGGGCAGGCGTCTTCTTGCCGAGGACCACGCCGTTCTCGTCGGTCAGATGGCCCGACTCGATGTACTTCTTGGCGTTGTCCCACGCTCCACCGCCGTTGTTGAGGACGGTCGCCAGGAGGACGCCGGCGATCGTGCCGACCATCAGCAGGCCGGCCACCGCCTGGGCGCCCAGCAGGACGCCGACGATGATCGGCGTGGCGACGGCGACGACGCCTGGCGCGATCATCTCGCGCAGCGCGGCCCGCGTGGTGATGTCGACGACACGGGCGTAGTCCGGGCGCTGGGTGTAGTCCATGATCCCGGGCATCTCGCGGAACTGGCGGCGGACCTCGACGATGATCGCCTGGGCCGTCGTGCCGACCGCGCGGATCGCCAGCGAGCTGAAGAAGTAGACGAGCATCGCCCCGATCAGCGCGGCGATGAAGACGTTGACGTCGGCCAGGTTGACCGCCGTCAGCAGCGTTCCACCGCGGTTGGTCTCGATCAGGTTGACTTTGTCGATGTAGGCGGAGAAGAGCAGGAAGGCGGCCAGCGACGCCGAGGCGATCGCGTAGCCCTTGGTCAGCGCCTTGGTCGTGTTGCCCACCGCGTCGAGCCGGTCGGTGATCTCGCGGGCGCCCGCCTCAGCACGGCTGAACTCGGCAATCCCGCCGGCGTTGTCGGTGATCGGACCGAAGGTATCCATGGCCAGGATGTAGGCCGTGGTCATGAGCATGCCCATCGTGGCGACCGCGGTCCCGAAGATGCCGCCGACGTCCTTGCCGGCGCCGTTGACGATGCCCGCCTGCGAGCCGAGCCAGTGGCTGGCGAACAGGGCGATGCCGATCGTGATGGCCGTCACGAACGTGGTCTCGAAGCCGACCGCGACGCCCGAGATGATGTTGGTCGCCGGGCCGGTCTTGGACGCCTCGGCGATCTCGCGGACCGGGCGGAAGGTGCCGGCCGTGTAGTACTGCGTGATATAGACGAAGGCGACGCTGGTCGCCAGGCCGACGACGCCCGCCCCGAAGAAGTAGAGCCAGACGGGCAGCCCGCTGGGCGCGTTGCCGTTGGTCTGCATCATCACGTTGGTGACGAGCAGGAGGGCAGCCGCGGACAGGATGGTGGTGACCCAGTAGCCGCGGTTGAGCATGTTCATCGGGTTCTCGTCTTCCCGGCCGCGGATGAAGAAGATCGCGACGATCGTCGACAGCAGGCCGAAGGCTCGGACGACGAGCGGGAAGAAGATCCAGGCCTGCGGATTCGGCCAGCCCGACGCGACCGCGATCGCATAGACGCCGACGCCCAGGATCATCGCGCCGATGTTCTCGGCAGCAGTGGACTCGAACAGGTCGGCACCACGACCGGCACAGTCGCCGACGTTGTCGCCGACCAGGTCCGCGATGACGCCGGCATTGCGCGGATCGTCCTCGGGGATCCCCGCCTCGACCTTGCCGACGAGATCGGATCCGACGTCGGCGGCCTTGGTGTAGATCCCGCCACCCAGCTGGGCGAACAGGGCGACGAAGGAGGCGCCGAAGCCGAACCCGACGATGAGGAACGGCGCCTGGTTGACGGTCTCTGCGCTCAGGCCGCCGTAGAGCGAGAAGATGCCGTAGACGCCGATCAGCGACAGGGCGACCACGAGGAACCCGGAGACGGCACCGCCGCGCATCGCGACCTGGACGGCTTCAACGAGGCTCCGGCGGGCGGCCGAGGCCGTCCGGACGTTGGACTTGACGCTGATGTACATGCCGATGATCCCGGACGCCATCGAGCAGGTCGCGCCGACCAGGAAGGCGATCGCGGTCCGGATGCCGATCGGCGCTCCGGCCAGCGACGGGACGTCGGCCACGTCGGCGGTCTCCACCAGGGTGATGACCACGCCGATCACGACCGCGGCGACGAGGGCGAGGAGCGCGATCGTCGTGTACTGGCGCCTGATGAACGCGACGGCGCCCTCGAAGATGGTGCCGGCGACGTCCTCCATCTCCTTGGTGCCGGTGTCACGGGCGAGCACGTCACGTGCCAGGTAGATCGCGAACAGGACGGCGATGATGCCCGCCGGCAGGATGATCAGCTGGAGCGCACTGGCATCCATCGGGGTTGTCGGGTCCTCCTCGAGATTGCGAGCCGCGATCCGGCCGGGGCGCGCGTGACGTGCCGCTTCGGATATGCGACCGGGGAGAGGTTGCTGAGGTCCAACGGGCATCCGCCCTCGGCTGGAACCTTGCAGATGGAGGCCGAGTGTAACAAGGCGCCAGAAGCCGGGTCAAACTCGGATCCGAGGCTCGATATGCAGGCCCCCGGGACCCGCGGCGGCTCGGAGGTCGAGCCCCTATACTGCCCGTCTTGTGACCCGACGACCCATGCTCGGGTGTCTCTTCGAGATCGTCGAGACACTCGTTCTCACCCTGATCATCTTCCTGGTCATCCAGAACTTCGTCGCCCAGCCGTACAAGGTCCAGCAACAGTCGATGGAGCACACGCTGGAACCCGATCAGTACGTCCTCGTCGACAAGCTGACACCTCGCCTCGACACGTACAAGCGGGGCGACATCGTCGTTTTCACCCCTCCTGCCGACTGGGCGCAGGACGACGGCACGCCGTTCATCAAGCGCGTGATCGGCGTCGGCGGCGACACGGTCGAGGTCAAGGACGGGGAGGTCTTCGTCAACGGGACGGCGCTCGTCGAGCCATATCTCTTCGCGGACGCACCGGGCGATCCGCCCGACCCGACGGTCGCGGCGCAGGAGAGCTGGACGGTCCCCCAGGGCGAGCTCTTCCTGATGGGTGACCATCGCGCCAACTCGGCCGACTCGCGTTCCTTCGGGCCCGTGCCCGTCTCGCACATCATCGGGCGGGCCTGGCTGCGGTACTGGCCGATCAACGTCTTCGGGATTCTCCCCACGCCGACCCACCCGGAGCTGGCCACCAACAGCCCATGAGCAGCCTGCCGTGAACCCGGCCCTGGCGGGGGTCGCGCTCGCGGTCGTGGTCGGCGCCGTCGTCGCCGGATCCGCCCGGAACGCTCGGTCGGCCATCCTGGGGCTCGTCGCCTCGCTGCTGTTCAGCCCGTTCCTGGCCGATCCCACGGCACAGTCACTGGGGCTGGCGGCGCGACTCGTCGGCTCGGTCCTGGCGGGCTATCTGCTCTGGATCGCGGCCCGGGGCACGGGCGTGCGGACCGGTGGATCCCGGCTCGGCTGGCCGGCCGAGGTGCTGGTCGCCGCAGCGGCGGCCGTGGTCGGCTACAGCAGCCACGGGCTCGGGGCGCCGCCCCTCGGACCGGCCCTCGCCCAGGCTGCCGGCTTCGCCCTCGCCGCGCTGTCGATGACGGCGATCGCCAACGGTCGCGACATCGTCCGGGTCGGTACCGGACTCATGTTGCTGGCCAGCGGTGCCCTCCTGGTCCGGACCGCACTGGGCGGCACGCCCGAGCCGCTCGAACAGGTGGTCATCGCCGGGATGATGGCGGCGCTCGGCGGCGCGGTGGCCGTGCTCGCCGTGTCGGCCCGAGCCGAAGGCGTCGAGTTCGAGCTCGCGCCCGACCGTCCGTCACGCGTGCGCCGGTCGCCCGACGCGCATCCGATCGACGCGCGATGAGCCTCGCCGCCTACCTTGCCGTCACGCTCGGCTTCGCGATGCTCGCGCTGGCGACGAGGTCGCGCGGCCCGCTGTCGACGGCCATCGGCCTGGCTGGCCTCGTCGCCGCGACGATCGCGGCGACGACCATGAACCCGGCCGACCTGGTGACCATCGGAGGGGCCGGGTTGGCGACCTCGGCCTACGTTCGCCTCTTCCTCGTCCTCGGCTCGCTCGTTGGCCTCGGGCTGGCCGTCACAGGGCTCGCAACCGGAACCCGCCGCGACGCGCCCATGGTGACGCTCGCCACACTCGGGATCGCAGGGCTGACGCTGACCTTGACCGACCCGCGGGCCGCTGTCGTGGCGGCGACGGCCGGTGGATTGTTCGGCGTCTGGTTGACCCTCGCCCCGGGCGAGGACCGAAGCGGCGCGACGCTCGGGATCCGCGAGCTTCGGGCCGTCGTCGTTGCCGGCACGATGGCGATCGCGGCGACGGCCTGGATCGGCCGCGATCTGACCCAGCTTGCCGCTCAGCCGGTGGTCTTCGGGCTGGCCTACCTGGCCTTCGCCTTGGCGATCGCGGTCAGGTTCGGGGCAATCCCGTTTCACCTGTGGGCAGCCCGCCTGACGGACGCCGCACCCGAGACGGCCCTCCCGATCATCACCGTGCTCGCTCCGGCATCGCTCGCGATCGTCGGGCTGGCCTGGACCGATGCCTCGATCGCGCCGCTCCTGGTGGACCTCGAGGCCGAGCGGATGGTGGTCCTGGCCATCGCCGTCGCCTCGATCGTCCTGGCGTCGCTCGCGGCGCTGGTGCAGGACGATCTCGAGCACGTGGTCGGCTACTCGATCGTGGGAGACGCCGGCGTCGTCCTGCTCGCGATGGCCGTGCTCGAGCCCACCGGCTGGGAACCCGCCCGGATCTGGATCCTCGTCTTCATCGTGACCCGCAGCGCGTTCGCCGCGTGGGCCGGCGGCATCCGCGCCGTGTTTCACACGGGGCGGATCGACGACCTCCGGGGCTGGGTGACCCGGTCGCCGATCCTGGCCGTGGCGTTCGTCCTCGTCGTCGCAGCCGGCGTCGGGCTCCCTGGCCTGGTTGCCTTCGAGGCCCGCAGCTCACTGGTGTCGCTCGCTCTCGACGGGCCGATCGCGACGCTGGTGCTGCTCGGGACATTCGCGCCGCTGGCCTATTACGCACGGCTGCTGGCCATTGGCCTGGGTCGGCCGACCAGGCCGACCGAACCGGCAACCGGCTGGCGGCCCCACCTCGAGCGGCTGGATCTCACGTCGCCGGTTGCCTGGTTGCGGACGACGTGGGATCTCAATCGCGCATTCAGCGCCGCGGTCATCGCCGCGATGCTCGGGGTGCTGGCGCTGGCCACCTCCGTTGGTGCCTTCGGCGGGCCCGACGCCGCGGCCGGGATCCCGGCCATCCTGGAAGGCCCTTCCCCATCGTACGCACCCCCACCGCTCGAATCCGGGCCACCCTCCTTCGAGCCGATCCCGACGAGGTAGCGGCGCCGGGCCCCTCGGCGCGGGGTCGCTGGGTCGAGGTGCGTGTGGGTCGCGGAGGCGTCAGGGTCCTGGTTCAGTCCGAATCCGGATCATTCCAGCGAAGCGGAACCATCCCGAGGATCAGGCCGCCTCCAGCGCGGGTCGATCGAGCCGAACGGATGGCTGTCGAGGCCAACCGCTGACTGTGCGAGCCCGCAAGCGAGTGCGCATCGTGCTGCGACCATCCATCGACCATAGGATTGCGCGCCCGATATCGAAAATCGTTCCGCTTGCGTGGAACCATCTCGATTCGCGGTTCCGGAGAGACCACGGTCTCCCCGGGACAGAGGTCGGCTCGGGAACGGCACCTGGATCCGGTGCGGGAGGCCCCGCCAGAGGGCATCGCGCCGGCGCGCCTCCCTACTCGGCAGGAGCCAGCACCCAGCGGTCGATCTCGCGCTCGTAGTCGTGCAGCTCGCCCGGCGAGAACCAGAGGGCGAGCTCCATCTCGGCAGCTTCGGGACCGTCGGACGCGTGGACGATGTTCTGGGCGGTCTCGAGGGCGAAGTCGCCGCGGATCGTGCCCGGCGCCGCCTCATGCGGGCGGGTCGCGCCGTTGATGGTTCGGACGACGGAGATCGCGTTGGGTCCGTCGAACGCGGCCGCCACGAGCGGCGCCGACGTGATGAAGTCGACCAGGCCGGGAAAGAACGGCTTGCTCCGATGGACGTCGTAGTGGTGTTCGGCCAGCTCGCGATCGACCTTCACGAGCTTGAGCCCGACCAGCCGAAGGCCTCGATCCTCGTAGCGGGCGAGGATCCGACCGACGAGCTGGCGCTGGACCCCATCGGGCTTGATGAGAACGAGCGTGCGTTCAGTGCCTGGCATGTCTACCTTGGGTACGGGTGCGCTGGACGGGCGGGATTGTATCGGATGCGACCGGTGCCTCCGTCTCGTCGGTGGGAGTGCGACGGCGGTCCCGCGATCCTGACCAGGCCGCCATGGCATACGCGCGGCGAGCCTCCGCCTCGAGCCCGACGAGGCGGAACGCGTCTCCCCGCACGACGCTGAGGGCCGGACCGGCCGGACCCCCCGCGTTCGCCGCACCGCGCGGCCCAACCGTGCCCTCGGTCGCCTCGAGGACGGCCGGGGCCAGCGCCGGTGCCAACCGCAGGGTCAGCGCAAAGCGCAGAGCAGCCTCCTCGAGCTCACCCGAGACCAGGGCTCGCGCGGCCGTTTCGAGCTCCTCGGTCGGATCCGGCAGGTCCGGGGCCGCCGGTGCCACGTCAGCATCGACGTCCCAGAAGCCCGGCGTGACCGGCGCTCGCGATGCCGGCCCGGCGGCCGGTGGCTCGCTCACCGGCGCGCGCAGGGTCGAGATGGCGATCGTGTCGCTGTCACCCGCGCGCCTGGCCTGCGCGGGAATCGGCTCCTGCTGGAACAGCGTGGTGGCGGTTGGTGGCGGTTCGGCCGTGTCCGCCGGCCACACCGCCGATCGAGGCATGCCGGCGAAGATGGCGTCGATCGGACCACCGATGCAGGCCATCGCCCGTGTCGACAGCCGGCGCGCCTCGTTCGGGCGGCCGATCGCCGCGGCGGCCTCGGCGGCGATGACAAGCGCGACCGGCTCGTCGCCCAGGACGGCCAGCGCCTCCATGGCCGCCTCGCCGGCGCGCGCCAGGTCGCCGGTCCGCCAGCGGACCTCGGCGAGGTCCACCCGGCCCGGTCCATCCAGCTCGCCGGCCGCGGCCAGCATCTCCAGCTCGGCTCTCGCGAGGGCGAGTGATCCAAGGCGAAGGTGCGCCCGGGCCAGGGCGAGGTCGGCCTGACGACGCGGAGTGACGACCAGTCCGGCCGGGCCCGACGAAACCGTCATGAGGGCAACCGCAATCGCGACTCGAGGCCGCGCAGGTGACGGGCCGGTGCCACGGCCGCCAGGCGCAACCCGTCGTCGACGAAGAGGCATCGGGCCAGGCGACGCACCGCCTCGGCATCCACGGCGTCGATCAACGCGAGCGCCTCGTCCAGGCCCAGGACCCGATCGTGCAGCGCTTCCTGGCCGCCGATCCACGACGCGACGTGGCGCGTGTCGTCCATCCGCAGCTCGAGGCCGCCCGCGAGATAGCGCTTGGCCTTGGCCAGCTCCTCGGCCGGAACCAGGTCGTCGCGCAGGCGTACGAGCTCGACCAGGATCGCCTCGATCGCCGCCGGCAAGCCGGCCGTATCCACGCCGGCCGAGATCTCGAGGGCGCCCGCGTCGGCGTAGTCGACGAGGCCTGACGAGACGTCATAGGCCAGCCCGAGCTCCTCGCGAACCGACAGGAAGAGCCGGCTGCTCATCCCGTCGCCGAGGACCGCGTTCAGAACGGCGAGCGTCCAGCTGTCGGGATGATCGCGATGGAGCGCCGGCAGGCCGATGCACAGCTGTGCCTGGTTGGTGCTCCGCCTGCCGAGCATGACCCGCGGGCCGGCCGGCAGCGCGGGCGCCGCCGCGAACGGGTGGAGGGTGCCGTTGCCGGTCCCGAACGCGTCGCTCGCCAGGCCGAGCGCGTCCTCGTGGCTCAGGTCGCCGGCGATGGCAACGACCGTGTTCGCCGGCCGGTAGGCGTGGCTCCAGAAGTCGCGGATGACCGTGTCCGCCAGGGCCCGGACATCCGACTCCTCGCCGCAGATCTCGCGCCCGAGCGGCCCGTCGCCGAACAGTGCGGTCTGGAACAGGATCTGGCAGTACTCGGACGGGTCGTCCAGATAGGAACGGATCTCCTCGATGATCACGGCGCGCTCGCTCTCGATGTCGTGATCCGTCAGCCGGGGGCGGACGATCAGCTCGCCCACCACGTCGACCCCGCGCGCGGCCTCACGGAGCGGGACGCGTACCCAGTAGACGGTCGACTCACGGTCGGTCGCCGCGTTGAACGAGCCGCCGGCCCCTTCGATCGCCTCACTGATGGCCCGCGTCGAGGGATAGGCGGCGGTGCCCTTGAAGGTCAGGTGCTCCATGAAATGGGCGACGCCAACCTGGCCGGCCGCCTCCAGCCGTGACCCGGCGAGGACATATGCGGCGATCGAGACCGAGCGTGCCGCCGGTAGCCGGGCGCTGATCACGCGAGGCCCGGCTGGCAGCGCGGTCCGTTCGAACATCCGGCCGATGGTACAGGAATCGATCAGGCGCCCCGGCCGGTGGCCGGAGCGCCCGGGGATCGGCGCGATCTCGGGTGGCTAGCCGACGAGCGCCTCGATCCAGTCCTTGGCGAAGTAGACGAGGAAGGCGATCGAGACCACCCACATCAGCGGATGGATCTCGCCCAGCTTGCCTCGAACCACCTTGAGCAGGACCCAGCTGACGAAGCCGGCCCCGATGCCCACGGTGATGTCGTAGGTCAGCGGCATCAGGATCATCGTCAGCAGTGCGGGCAGCCCGTCCTCGACATCGCCGACCGGGATGTCCTTGACGAGGGTGAACATGAGGTAGCCGACGAGCACCAGGGCCGGCGCCGTGGCGACGCCGGGCACGAGCAGCGCGATCGGCGAGAGGAAGATCGCCAGCAGGAAGAGGATCCCGGTGACGACCGAGGCGAAGCCGGTCCGGCCGCCTTCGGCGACGCCGGCAGCGCTCTCGATGTAGGTCGTGTTGGACGACACGCCCCCCAGACCGCCGGCGACGGCCGCCAGCGAGTCGACGATCAGGACCCGGCCGATGCCCGGGACCGAGCCGTCCTTCTCGGCGAGACCGGCCTCGGCCGCGATGCCGGTCACGGTGCCCATGGTGTCGAAGAAGTCGCTCAGCATGATCGCGAAGACCGTGAGCAGGGCGGTGATCAGCCCGAGCTTGGTGAAGACCTCGAACGGATCCTGCAGGCCAAGGCCGATGGTCGCGAAGTCAGGACCGACGATGAGCTGATCGGCCGGCGGGACCGAGGAGACGCCCGTGATGATCGCCACGACCGTGGTGACCAGGATGCTGATGATCAGGGCCGCCCTGATCTTCATCGCATAGAGGATGAAGGTGATCGCCAGGCCGAGCAGGAAGACGCCCTGCGACACGGTGGTCGGGAAGATCAGGAAGACGGGCGTTCCCTGGCCGGTCGGGTTCGAGCCGACGAGCCCGCCGTTGGACAGGCCGATGAACAGGATGAACAGCCCGATGCCGACCCCGATCGAGCGCTTCAGCGCGAGCGGAACGGCGTTCATGATCGCTTCGCGAAGGCCGACCACGACGAGGATCGTGATGATCACGCCCTCGAGCACGATCACGCCCATCGCTCCCTTGGCATCGAGGCCCTTGGCGGTCAGCGTGAACGCGACGATCGCGTTGATCCCGAGGCCGGCGGCCAGGGCGAACGGGTAGTTGCCGACGATGCCCATGGCGATCGTCATGATCCCGGCGATGAGTGCCGTGCCGGCCGCCACGGCCGCGGGATCGAGACCCAGCGGCTTGGCGATGATGTTGCCGTTCACGAACAGGATGTAGGCCATGACCATGAACGTGGTCAGGCCGGCTCGCGCCTCCGTGACCAGGTCGGTTCCCCGTTCGGCGAACTTGAAATAGGCCGCCAGGCCGTCACTCGACATGCCGGACATGCCCGACCGAGCTGCAGACACCGGATTCCCTGCCTCCTTGCCCTCGACCTGCGCGCCGGAGCCCCTGGGCGGGCTCGGACCGCGCCATCAACCCGATCGGCAATCGCTCCCTCGGCGGTTGCCGCGCCCGTTCACGGATCGGCCCCTCAGGACGTGCAGGGGCCGATCTCCCGATTGGCTACTCGTCCTCGTGGGCTTCGAGGCCGAGCAGCTCCATCTGGACAAAGTCGCTGGTATCGAACTCCAGCTGCCGCGGGGCGAACGGCGAGCGGTCCTCGCCTGACGGGCCGATCGGGGCGAACTCGACGACCACGCGCTCGTCGCCCTGGACGAGCGTGTAGACGAGCAGCTGATCGGGACGGGTCTCGAACTCCAGGTGCTCGAACGAGTCGATGTTCAGGGTGATGGCGAGAGGCGTGAAGTAGGTCGAGATGTCGTCCGCGTCCATCACGATCCGCTCGACCCACCCGGTGCCATGGCTGACCAGGTCGCGACCGCGCAGGTAGCGATAGGTGACCGTCTGTTTCAGCAGGGGGCGAAGCAGGTGGAGCATGTCCGTCCGGGAGGACACGACGCCCTGGTTCACGAAGAACTTCGCCGCAGGCAGGCTCGACATGCAGGGGCGTCTCCTCGGGGCACGGAGGCTGGACGATCGCGTCCGATGGTACCGCACCCCACGGTGCTCGACGATGCGATTCCGGGCCCGCGTATCATCCTCGCCATGCTCCTCGCGCTCGACGTCGGGAATTCCAACATCACGACGGGCCTCTTCCGGTCCGGAGCGCTGCTGGCGACGCGCCGCGCGGCAACCGCGCCGCGAGCGACGCCCGACGAGGTCGAGCTCGTCCTGGCGGGCCTGCTCCAGCTCGACGGCATCGGGCTGGCCGATCTCGACTCGATCGTCCTCGCGTCGGTCGTCCCGGCGATCACCGGCGCCGTCGAGGCGATCGCCGAGCGCCATGACCGGCCGCTCCTCATCGCGACCGTGGGGGTCGTGCCGCTGGCCGTGCGGGTCGATCGACCGGGCGACGTCGGCGCGGACCGGCTGATCAACGCTCTTGCGGCGGCACGGCTGCACGGGACACCCGCCGTGGTGGCCGATTTCGGCACCGCGACGACCTTCGACTGCGTGGCCGCCGACGGGGCGTACGTCGGTGGAGCGATCGCTCCCGGCCTGGAGCTCGGCCTCGAGGCGCTGGCGGCCCGGACCGCCAAGCTGCCACTCGTCGAGCTGCGCGCACCGGACCGGGCGATCGGGCGGGACACGGTGAGCGCCATCCAGTCGGGCACCGTGCTGGGCTACCAGGCGCTGACCGGCGGGTTGCTCGAACGAGTGCGCGCGGAGCTCGCCGAGGCGAACGGCATGTCGCCGGAGGAGGTCCACGCGATCGCGACCGGTGGCCTCTCGCGGTCGCCCTGGATCCGGGGCGTTCGGGGGTTCGACACCATCGATCCGGAGCTGACCCTCAAGGGCCTGGCCATCCTCCACGCCGAGGTCGGCGGCGGCGAACCGCTCGAGCTGGGCCTGTCGTGATGAAGCGGCGGGCCGGACGCCTGGAGGGTCGCCTGATCGGACTCGGCGTGACCGGCTCCATCGCGGCCTACAAGGCCGTCGAGCTGCTGCGCCTGCTGCGCGCCGATGGCGCCGACGTCGCCGTGATGCTGACCCCCTCGGCGGCGCAGTTCGTCGGGCCGCTCTCGTTCGCGGCGCTCTCGCGCCACCCGGTCGAGACCGACCTGCTCGGCCTGCTGCCGGACGGCCGGATCGGCCACATCGTCGTCGGCGACACGGCGGATGCGATCGTGGTCGCCCCCGCCACCGCGCACTTCCTCGCGGCGATGGCCAACGGCCTGGCCGGCGACGTGGTGACCGCCACCTGCCTCGCATCGCGGGCACCGGTCGTGGTCGCCCCGGCGATGGACGGCGACATGTGGACGCACCCCGCGACCCGGGCCAACGTCGTCCGCCTGCGCGACGACTTCGGCTACACGATCGTCGAGCCCGAGCAGGGCCCGCTCGCCTCCGGGCAGTCCGGCGTGGGGCGGCTCGCGGACCTGCCGCTGATCGTGGATGCCATCGTGGCCGCCGTCGCCGATCGGCCGGTCCGCGTCCCGGAGGCCGCCGCTCGCCCGCCCCTGGTCGCGGCGGCTCGCGACGCCGACCTGGCCGGCCGGCACGTCGTGGTCACCGCCGGCGGAACGCGCGAGGCGATTGATCCGGTCCGCTTCATCGGCAATCGCTCGACCGGCAGGATGGGCGTGGCGGTCGCGGAGGCCGCCCTTTCGCGCGGCGCCTTCGTCACCATCATCGCGGCGAACGTGGAGGTGCCGTTGCCGGGTGGGGCGACGGTCATCCGGGTCGATTCGACCTCCGACCTGCGCTCGGCGCTGCTGCGGGTCACCAACCGGCCGGATGGCTCGGCCGGGTTCGACGCCCTGGTGATGGCGGCGGCCGTCGCCGATTTCCGGCCGGTCGCGCCGGCCGAGCGCAAGCTCGAGCGGGCGGCGCGGCTCGCGATTGAGCTCGAATCGACGCCCGACCTCCTGGCCGAGATCGGTCGAATCGCCCACGGCCTCGACAGTGACGGAGCCCCGACCCGGATGCCATTGCGCCCCGTCCCGATCCTCGTTGGCTTTGCCGCCGAGACCGGCTCGCTCCAGCGGGCGGATGAGAAGCTCCGCCGGAAGGGCGTCGATCTCCTGGTCGCCAACGACGTGAGCGAGCCGGGCTCCGGGTTCGGCACCGACACCAACCGGGTCACGATCCTCGCCGCGGACGGGTCGCGCGACGAGCTGCCGCTGCTCTCCAAGCGCGAGGTCGCCGAGCGGCTGCTCGACCGCGTGGCGCCCGCACTGGACGCGCGCGATGCGGCCCGCCAGACTGATGCCACGACCGAACCGAGCCGGGAGCCAGCATGAGCGCCACACCAGCCACCCCTCGCCGCCTGTCCATCGTCGACATCGCCAAGCTGTACGCAGATGGCGCACGCATCCCGATGCTGACCGCGTACGACTATCCGACCGCCAGGCTCCTCGACGAGGCCGGCATTCCACTCCTGCTCGTCGGCGATTCGGTCGGCCAGGTCGTCCTCGGCTACGAGACGACCGTGCGGGTGACGATGGCCGAGATGGTCCACCACACCAAGGCCGTCGTGCGGGGCAGCCAGCGTGC
>Ga0153916_10000323_pt1 | contig 31583 bp, 28 predicted proteins | sample Opewatmetagenome_FD_109642 | JGI IMG/M metagenome (GOLD analysis project Ga0153916, IMG submission 109642) | Freshwater wetland microbial communities from Ohio, USA - Open water 3 Core 3 Depth 4 metaG | ecosystem: Environmental > Aquatic > Freshwater > Wetlands | place: USA: Ohio, Lake Erie...
CCCCGCGCCGTAGCCGCGTGGGCAGCGGCAGGCGCAAGACGACCCCAGCAGGAGGTGTCCATGATCGCGCGCCGGTCTCTGGTCCTCGTCGGATTCATCGCCGTCTTCCTGTGCTCCGCCGCCAGGGCGTTCGCCGCAGGCACCGGCGCCCGGGAGGCGGCGCGGCGCTACGTGAGCGAGTACGGGCGCGTACGCGGTGCCTCCACGGGCGAGGAGAAGATCCCGAGCTTCGCGCGCCAGACGGGGCTCGGCTGCAACGTATGCCACTCGAGCTTCCCGCGGCTCACGGCATTCGGGCGGCGGTTCAAGCTCGCGGGCTACACGATGACGACCGGGAAGACGATCACGGCCGGAGAATCCCGGCCACTGCTGCAACTGCCGGAGCTGCCGCCGCCGTCCGCGATGCTCGAGGCCTCGTTCACCTCGCTCAAGAACGAGGTGCCGGGCACGCAGAACGGTGACGTGGCCATGCCGGACCAGCTGAGCGTCTTCCTCGGCGGCGCGGTGACGCCGAACCTCGGCGCATTCGTGCAGCTCACCTATGCCGGGACGGACGGCTCGCTCGGCATCGACAACGTGGACATCCGCTACGCGCGCCAGGGACACCTGGGCTCGCAGTCGGTGCTCTACGGACTGACCCTCAACAACAACCCGACCGTGCAGGACGTCTGGAACACGACGTCCGCGTGGGGCTTCCCCTATGCCGGGTCGCCGGTCGCCCCGACGCCGACGGCGGGCACCCAGATCGACGGCGCGCTGGCCCAGGCGTCGGCCGGGCTCGGCGCGTACGCGCTGTGGGCGGACCTGCTCTATACGGAGTTCAGCGTGTACCGCTCGGCGCCGCAGGGCGGGCCGAACCCGCCCGACGCGAGCGCCGAGGGTACTTTGAACGGTGTGGCGCCGTACTGGCGGGTCGCGCTGCAGCGCAACTTCGGCAAGCTCTACGCCATGGCGGGCACGTACGGCCTCCGCGCCAGCCGCTACCCGACGGGCGTGCAGGGCCTGCGCGATACGTACACCGATGTGGCGTTCGACGGCCAGCTCGAGCTGCCCGCCGGTCCCGGCACGATGCTCGGCCACGCCACGTACATCCACGAGAAACAGGCGCTGGACGCGACGTTCGACGCCGACGGATCGGCCAACCCCACGAACACGCTGCGCGCGTTCCGCGCGGACGGGTCGTATCTGCTGAACGGCGGCATCGGCCTCACGCTCGGCTACTTCCAGACCACGGGTGACGCCGACGCGACGCTGTACGCGCCCGACCCGGTCGTGGGCAGTGCGGTCGGGATGCCCAACAGCCGGGGGTTCATCGGCGAGCTCGAATACTCACCCTGGCTCAACACGCACGTCACGTTGCAGTACGTGGCGTACAGCAAGTTCAACGGGACGGGCACGGACTACGACGGGAGCGGCCGCTCGGCGAGCGACAACAACACGCTGTACATGTTGCTGTGGCTCGCGTTCTGACGCGTTGCGCCGCGACTTCAGCTGCACCGCGGAGTACGCGGAGCCCGCAGAGGCGTGTCTCTGCGTGCTCTGCGCCCTCTGCGGTGAGCCTTCCGCTTCCCGCCGGTCCACGGTGTTAGCTTGAGTTCGCCGGGGCTTCCCGGATACGCGATCGCTCACGGAGATGCCTCATGAAGCGCAGCCTGCTGGTTCTCCTGCTCGTCGGTGTCCTGTCGTCCCCCGCGTGGGCACAGGATCGCCGCCTGTCGGTGCCCTACGAGCGGTTCACGCTCCCCAACGGGCTGACCGTGCTGCTGCACCGCGACACGACCACGCCGATGGTCGCCGTGGACGTGTGGTATCACGCGGGCTCGGCGCGGGAAACGCCCGGCCGCACCGGGTTCGCGCACCTGTTCGAGCACCTCATGTTCGAGGGGTCGGGCCACGTCCAGGAAGGGAAGTTCGACCAGTGGCTCGAAGCGGCCGGAGGCAACAACAACGGCTCCACCAATACCGACCGGACGAACTACTTCGAGATCGTGCCGAAGAGCGCGCTGGAGCTGGCGCTGTTCCTCGAGTCGGACCGGATGGGCTACCTGCTCGACGCGATGTCGCCCGACAAGGTGAACGGCCAGCGCGACGTGGTGAAGAACGAGCGGCGGCAGAGCGTCGAGAATCGCCCGTACGGCCGCGCCTCCCTCCTGCTGGGCGAGAATCTCTACCCGCCGGACCACCCCTATCACTGGTCCACGATCGGCTCGCAGGAGGATCTCTCCGCGGCGAGCTACGACGACGTGGTGAGCTTCTTCAAGACCTACTACGCGCCCGGCAACGCCGCGCTCGCGATCGCGGGCGACATCGACCTCGCCGCCACGAAGCGCATGGTGGAGCACTGGTTCAGCGACGTGCCGGCCGGCAAGCCGGTGGGACCGCTCGTGGGGCCCGCGGCGTGGCTCACGGCGGAGAAGCGGATCGTGCTGGAGGACCGGGTGCAGCTCCCGCGGCTTTACATGTGCTGGCTCTCGCCGGCGCTGTTCACGCCGGGTGACGCCGAGCTCGACGTGGGGGCCGGCGTGCTGGCGGGCGGCAAGAACGCGCGGCTGTACAAGCGCCTGGTGTACGACATGCAGATCGCGCAGGACGTCTCCGCCTATCAGGCGTCGGCGGAGCTGGGGTCGCGGTTCTGCATCATGTCCACCGCGCGGAGCGGCCACAACCTCAGCGAGATCGAGCGCGTGATCCAGGAGGAGCTGGACCGGCTCAAGGCGGAGGGGCCGACCGCGCGGGAAGTGCAGCGCGCGGTGAACCAGAACGAGGTGGCGTTCCTCTCGCAGCTGGAGAGCATCTTCGTCAAGGCGGACCAGCTGGACAGCTACCAGTTCCGCACGGGGAACCCCGACTTCTTCAACGAAGACCTGGCGCGCTACCGCGCCCTGGAACCCGCTGACGTCCAGGCGATCGTGCAGGCCGTGCTCAAGGACAGCGCCCGCGTGATCCTCAGCGTCGTGCCGCAAGGCAAGCCCGAACTGGCGGCCGGCAAGCCGGCGAGCGAGTGACGACCATGAAGACCATGATGCTTGTGGCGGTGGCGACGCTCGCGTGCGCCGCGCCGCTCAGTGCCCAGCGGCCCGACCGCAGCGCTCCCCCCAAGCTCGCCGAGCCGCCGACGCTGTCGTTGCCGCCGATCCACGATCAGCGGTTGTCCAACGGCCTCCGCGTGCTGCTGATGGAGAAGCACGAGGTCCCGGTCGTGGGGATCGCCGTGATGGTGCGCGCTGGCTCCGCCAACGACCCGGCGGACCGGATCGGGCTCGCGTCGCTCGCGGCCGACATGATGGACGAGGGGGCGGGGAGCCGCAACGCGCTCGAGCTGGCCGACGCGGTCGATGTGCTCGGCGCGCAGCTGCGCGCCAGCGCCAGCACGCACGCCATGGGGGCGAGTCTCTACACCGCGGTGGCCCGGCTGGACGACGCGCTGCCGCTGCTCGCCGACGTGGTGCTGCGGCCGACGTTCCCCGCCGACGAGCTCGAGCGGAAGCGCGCCAGCCGCCTCACGTCGCTGCTCCAGGCCTACGACGAGCCGCGCATCGTGGCGTCGGTGCTGTTCAACCGCACGCTGTACGGCGCCAGGCACCCCTACGGGTACCCGGCGGTCGGCGACGAGGCGTCGATCCGGGCCGTGTCCGTGGCCGACCTCACGCGGTTCCACGACACGTATTTCACGGCGAGCAACGCGACGATCATCGTGGTGGGAGACGTGACGCCTGCGGCCCTGCTGCCCAAGCTCGAGGCGGCGTTCGGCAAGTGGGCGGCCGGGACCCCGCCGAAGCTCGCTTTGCCCGCCGCGCGGCAGGTGGCGCGGCGCGAGGTGCTGCTGGTGGACAAACCCGGCGCCCCGCAGAGCGAGATCCGCATCGGCCGGATCGGCGCGGCGCGGCAGACCGAGGACTACTACGCGATCGTGGTGATGAACACCATCCTCGGTGGGTCGTTCACCTCGCGCCTGAACCAGAATCTGCGCGAGGACAAGGGCTACACCTACGGCGCCAGCTCGTCGTTCGCGTTCCGGCTCGATCCCGGGCCGTTCCTCGCCTCCTCCGCGGTGCAGACCGAGGTCACCGACAAGGCGCTGGCCGAGTTCTTCAAGGAGTTCGACGGCATCCGGCGGCCGATCCCGGTCGAGGATGTCACGCGGGCGGAGAACTACGAGGCCCTGGGCTATCCCGGCGGGTTCCAGTCGGTGGACGACATCGCGGGGAACATCGCCGAGCTGGTGCAGTACGGCCTGCCGCTGGACTACTTCAATCACTATGTCGCGCGGATCCTCGGAGTCACGCCAATCCAGGTGGAAGCCGCCGCGCGGCGGTACGTGGACCCGAGCACGATGGTGGTCGTGGTCGTCGGCGACCGCGCCAAAATCGAGGCCGGGGTCCGCGCGCTCAAGCTCGGGCCGGTCCGCGTGCTGAGCGTGGAGGACGTGCTGGGGAAGAAGCCGCAGCTGGGCAGCCAATAAGGCGCACGATACGGACTACGCCAAAGGGGGCGGGCTACTGATGCTCGCCCCCTTGGTGTTTCCGGGGGGAATCTGCTCCGGCGCCTAGCGGGGGCTCAAGTGGAGCAGCCGGGCGGCCTCGGCCCGGCTGTAGATGCCGATTCCCAGTGGGACGTGCGGGCGGGTCAACGGTGGCTCCTCGGCGACTGTCGAACGCTCTGACGAATATTAGGGCGCCCGTCCTTCCGCGCCAGCCGACCCGATGCCGTGGCCCCTCTGCCCGTCCCAGTCTCGTTCGTCTATGATACGCTCGTGCCCATAGCCCCCGCGTACCCGTTCCTCGCCGCCCTCGGCCTCTCCGACGCGCTCCAGCACAGCCCGCCCGTGGCCGTCGGGCTGCTGTTCGCCGCCGGCGTGCTGACCAGCCTCACGCCCTGCATCTACCCGATGATTCCGATCACCGTCGGAGTGATGGGGGGGACGGCGCAGCAGGGGAGGAGCCGCGCGCGCACCGCGGTCCTGACGGCGGCCTACGTTCTGGGACTGTCCCTGCTGTACGCCACGCTCGGCCTCATCGCGGGGCTCTCCGGCTCGCTGTTCGGCACGGTGGGGGCGAGTCCCTGGGCCCGGCTCGCGATCGGCAACCTCCTGCTGCTCTTCGCCCTCGCGATGCTCGACGTGATTCCGGTGAGCGCGCCCCAGCGCTTGCTGCGCTGGGCCGGCGGACTGCGCGGCGGGTCCGTGCCGGCGGTGTTCCTGCTCGGCGCGACGTCGGGCATCGTGGCCGCGCCGTGCGGCGCCCCGGCCTTCGCCGCCGTGCTCACGTGGGTGGCCGGAACCCGCAGCGCGATGCTCGGGTTCCTCTATCTGTTCGCGTTCTCGCTCGGCATGACGGCCCTGCTGGTCGTGATCGGGCTGTTCGCCGGAACCCTGGCGGCCCTGCCGCGGTCGGGGCGCTGGATGGTGTGGATGAAGCGACTGGGCGGCGTGATCATCCTCGCCATGGCGGAGTACTACTTCGTACAGGCGGGCATGGTATGGTGAAACGGGTAAGCCGATTGCCGATGGGCCGATGGGCCGTTGCGGTAGTGCTGGCGCTGCTGTGCGGCGTCACCCTCGCCGCACCTGCGACCGCCCAGGACCAGATCGGCCTCGCGGTCGGCGCCACGCCGCCGGCGGTGACGCTGGCCGATCTCGACGGGAACCCGGTCGATCTCGGCTCGTACATCGGGAAGCAGCCGGTGCTCGTGGAGTTCTGGGCGACGTGGTGCCCGCTGTGCCGCAAGCTGCTACCGCGCCTTGCAGCGGCCCACGCGAAGGCCGACACGAGCGTCGCGTTCCTGATCGTGGCCGTCGGAGTCGGGCAGACGCCGCGCTCGATCCGGCGCCACCTCTCCGAGGAGCAGATGCCGGGACGCGTGCTGTGGGACGGCGAGGGCAAGGCGGTTCGCGCGTTCGACACGCCGGGCACGTCGTACGTCGTGGCGCTCGATCGGACGGGGCGGGTGGTGTACACCGGGTACGGCGCCGATCAGGACATCGCGGCCGCGGTGGAGAAGGCGCTGCGCTGAACGGCCGGCCGGTCCCCGCCGGGCCCGCCGCACGTGTGATCCATCGCACAACCGCAAACGCCGGCGCAGGACTGCCTTGCAGGACGCCAGAGCGGTCCGCCTCCGCTCGGCGCACACGCAGCACGCCGCCACTCCGCAACTCCTTCCGTCACAGGCGCTTGGCCCCCCGCCGTACCGCCCGTCTCATGACGGTATGGATCGTGCCCCCTGCTGAGTGCGGATTTCACCGTCGAGGCCGATGCACCAGACCGCGTTGGCGGCCCACAGCGACAAGCAACTGGCGGGGCGCATCGTTCCCGATCCCGGCGACGAGCTGAGCCTCGTCGACGAGGCCGACCTCGCGGTGCGGGAGGCGCTCGCCGAGGAGTACAAGTTTGAGGGCTTCCTGGGCCAGGGGGGCATGTCGGTCGTCTTCCTGGCGCGCGAAACCGTGCTCAACCGGCTGGTCGCGCTCAAAGTCCTGCCGCGCCGTTACACCCAGGACGCGAACGCCGTCGAGCGGTTCCGCCAGGAGGCGACGATCTCCGCCTCGCTCGATCACCCCAACATCGTCCCGATCCACCGGTTCGGCACCACCAATCGCTGTCTCTGGTACACGATGAAGTACATTCGCGGCCGCTCGCTCGAGGAGCTGCTGCGCGACACGGGCCCGCTCGACCTGCACGACTGCTTCAGCGTGGTGGAGCAGGTGGTCGGCGCGCTGCACTACGCGCATCGGCGCGGGGTGGTGCACCGCGACATGAAGCCGGCGAACGTGATGCTGGACGAGAGCGGCTGGGCGTTCGTGTGCGACTTCGGGGTCGCCAAGGCCACCGGCAACCCGCGGCTCACCCAGACCGGCGGCACGCTCGGCACGCCACTGTACATGTCGCCGGAGCAGCTCTACGGCCAGCCGCTCGACGGGCGCTCGGACCAGTATTCGCTAGCCGTGCTCACGTTCGAGCTGCTGTCGGGGACGCACCCGTTCACGGCCGACGCGGTGGGTGAGATCATCCGCAAGCACTGCGTCGAGCCGGCCCCGTCGCTGGCGCAGTACCGGCCGGACCTGCCGGCGCAGGTGGTGGAAGCGCTCGAACGCGCGATGAGCAAGAAGCCCGACGACCGGTTCCCGGACGTGGTGGACCTGCTGACGTCGATGGGGGGCCGGCGACCACGCCGCCCGGTGCCCACCCAGCGCGTCGAGACGTCGCTCACCGCGGCGGCGACGGCGCCCCTCAAGCAGGCGCGCGCGCCCCGCGTGGTGCGCCGGCTGCTGATCCTCGGCGGCGTCGGCGTGGCGGCCGCGGCCGCGCTGATCGCGCTCCCGCGCCTCGGCACGCCGGCGCCGGCCGCGCGCGCGGCCCCGCCCGTGGTCGCCCAGCCGGTCGTCGAAGAGGAGCCCGCGTTCGTGCCGCCGCCGGGACGCCTGTGGGTATCGGTGGAGCCGTGGGGATTCCTGTCGATCGATGGCGCGAGCGTCGGCCGAACCCCGGCCATCGACGTCCCGATCGCCGCCGGCCCGCACCGACTGCGGATCGAGCGGGACGGTTACCTCCCGTACGAGGAAGACGTGAAGGTGGAGGCCGGCGGCGAGCTGCGCCGCACGGGCATCCGCCTCGAGGCAAGGCGCCCATGAGGCACATGAAGACCACGCTGCTCGCGGTCGCCCTGGCCGTGTTCACTGCCCGCGCCGCGCGGGCCCAATCCCCCGAGACGTCGTTGCACCAGGGCATCCAGGCCTACCGCGATCTGGAGATGGAGTCGGCGGGGTGGCTGCTCCGGCGCGCGCTGCAGAGCAATGCCTTGAGCGAGGCGGATCGCAAGGCCGGTCTCTGCTACCTCGGGGCGGCCGAGCTGTACCGGGACCGCCGGGACTCGGCCGTCTCGGCATTCGCGCAGCTCATCCGGCTGGATCCGCGCTACCGGCTCGATCGCCTCGTATTCACCCCGGAAGTGCAGAGCGTCTTCGAGGTGGCCCGGCGGCGGACGCCGATCGTGGCGGTCGAGGCCCGCTCGGCAACGATCGCGCCGCGCGACCCGGGGCTCCCGATCCGTCTCGAAGCGAACACGCCGCACGTCGTCGTGGTCACGGCGGAAGCGGTGCGCGGGGAGGTGCTCGACACGATCGCCCGCGCCAAGGTCGCCGACACGGCCACGATCCGGTGGAACGCGCAGCGCGCGCCAGCCGGCGGCCTGATCCTGGGCATCAGCTCGCTGGATCAGCGCGGCCGGGTGAGCCGGCGCGTCGAGCTGCCCGTGCAGGTCACCCGATTCCCCGAAGACCCGCTCCCCGCGCCCGAGCGGCCCGTCCTGCTGCCCGTGCGGCAACCCGCCGGGCCCGCCTTCGTCCGTCTGGGGCTCGGTGCCGCCCTCGCGACGACCGCCTACTTCGTGACGCCGGTGTTCACCGATGCCGCGGCGCCGCGCGTGCTGATCACCGGGCTGTTCGGCGCGGCCGGCATCGCCGGATTCTGGGAGGCGCGGCCCGGCAGGCCGCTGCCGGACAACGTGCTCGCGAATGAAACGGCGCGGGAGATGTACCGGGCCAAGGTCGCGAGAGTGGACGAGGAGAACCGGCGGCGCGCCGAAGGCGGAGTCGTGCGGGTCGAGGTGGGGAAGCCGGCGCTCAAGAGCTGACCTGCGGCCCGGCGAGCTTTCCAACCTGACGCCGCGCGGAAGCCCCTGCGGCACGCACCCCATCACCGCTGCGCGGCACCCCCCCGCGCGACGGCCGGCACGGACCGTCGCAGCCGCGTCACCGCGTCCACGACGGTCGCGAGGTTCTCTTCGAAGATGAAGTGCCCGACGCCCGGGATGGAATCGACCGTGAACGCGGGCAGCGAGTCCCGCAACAGCGCGACCTCGGTGGGCGGTACGCCGCTCGAGTGCGGCGCCAGGCCCACCAGCAGCACCACCGGGCAGCGCACGCGGCTGAGCTCGGTGGACAGGGGCTCCGGCGGCTCGTGCGATGCCGCCATCCCCTGGAACGCAGTCAACGTCGCGGTGAAGTCCCGCGCCGCACCAGCGGTATAGCCGGTCACGACCGCGTCGGTGACCCAGGTCGAGTCGCCCGACGCAGCCTTCATTTCGTGATCGACCGTATGGCGCAGCAGCCCCGACCCGCCCAAGCGCAGCAGCTTGGCGAACCGCATGGCGAACCGGAAGCCGGACGTCGTGGCCTCCGCGGCGGGCCCCCCTTCGACGGACACGATGCCCGCGACAAGATCCGGACGGTGGAACGCGAGCCGGAACGCGATCGAGCCGCCGATCGAGTGCGCGACGATCACGGCGTCATGCAGTCCCAGCGTGTCGAGTGCCGCCGCCACGCGCGCGGCCTGCGCCGTGAGCGAATAGTCCGCCGCGCGCGGGCGGGCGGACCCGCCGATGCCCAGCGGCTCGACGATCACCACCTCGAAGCCGGCGTCGACCAGCTGCGGGGCGACTCTGCGGAAGGCGAACGCGGACCCCATCAGCCCCGGAATGAGCACGACCGGCTCACCGTGACCGACGACGGTGACGGCGATGGACTCCGCCGGAGCGACGATGATCGAGCGGACGGTCGGGCCGCCGGCGATCAGCGCCAAAGCGAAGAGAAGCACGGACCCTCGGGGGTCATGATGACCTGCACCCGTGCGCTCGTGGTGACACCCAAGCGCGTGAACCTGCCGAGCGCGGTACCTGCACGCTGTGCGGTGGAAGGGCGCCGCTGCCGCGCCCCGTCTGTCGGCGAAAAGCGAGGGTGGTCGGGAACCGCCCGACCACCCTGCGCGTCATTCCCTGAGACTGCCAGCCGCCAACTCCGAACCACTACCCCCCAGACCGCCTACTGTTTCTCCCCCACCAGCTTCCCCACCGCCTCCCCGAGTGCGGTGTAGGACGTGGGGTCCACCTCCCGGAACGGGAGCGCGCGGTAGGCGATCTTCCCGTCCGGCCCGACCACGAACAGGTTGCGATTGGTGAGCCCCGCCCGGCTGGCGAGGGCGCCGTACAGCTTGCCGACCGCCGTCGCGGTGTCGCTCAGCATCACGAACTGGAACTGATCGTCCTTGGCCCAGGAAGCGAGCGCCGCGACTGGGTCGGCGCTGATCGCGAGCAGCACGACGTCCTGGCCATCCCTGAACAGCTGTGCGTACTGATCACGGTACGCATGCATTTGGATCGTTCAGCCAGGGGTCCTCGCCTTGAAGAAGAAGGCGAGCACGACGGTCTTGCCCTTGAAGTCCGACAGTCTGACCGGGTCCTCGAGCACGCCGTACCGGGTGGCACCGGGGAGCGCGAAGTCCGGCGCCACGGCGCCGATCTCGAGTGGCGGCGCCGCTGCGGGCGGTGGCTGCTGCGCGATCGCGGGTGCCGCGATGAGCGGCGCGAGCGCCAGCGTGGCGAAGAGACGATGCACCGTTATCTCCGATGAAGTGACTCCCGATAATACACACGGCCGGGCGCGGACGCGAGGTCGCGGAGCGCGTCGAGCTCGATGTTGACGATCTGGGCCGCCTCCATGCAGTAGATCGCGTCGGTCGGAACCGTGGTGGTGGCGTATCCCGCCGCGCTCGCCTGCAGCCGCATGGACGGGCAGTCGGCCTTGTCGGCGAGCGGGTGCACGACGCGGTAGTTCCCCGACCCGTCGGCGATGACGACCGTGCTGTCGATGCCGACCGCGGTGTCCGACGGCGCGTAGAGCGACACGCGCGCGCCGCCGATCGTGAGCCCGGTCGCGGCCGCGCGCACCTTGCCCCGAAGATCGAGACGAACCCCCGCCGGAGCGATGGTGACCTCGCCGCACGCGCTGGCGACGAGGGCGGCCAGCAGGATCGCGTGCCGCGCTCTGGGCGCCATGGCCGCAATGTAGCCGCGCCATCCCGATTGACACTGCACGGCACCCGCGGTCATTTTTGACTGCGGTCAACTTTGCGAGGTCGTCGCATGGCGGAGCCCCCGAGTTCCCCGGCGCGCCGCGAGCGGAAGAAGCGCGACGCGCGTCGCCGGATCTACGAGGCGGCGTTCGGGCTGTTCCTGGAACAGGGCTACGACGCCACCACGGTCGATCAGATCGCCGAACGGGCCGACGTCGCCAAGGGGACCGTGTTCAACTACTTCCCCCGCAAGACGTCGTTTCTCGCGGCTCTGGCGGAGCACTGGACGATCAGTCTGACCGAGGAGCTGGGGCCGGTGGAATCCTGGGATGGCACCACGCGCGAGAAGCTGACGCGTGCGTTCGTCTTCCTCGCCGACCTCGGCGCGCGCAATCCGGAGCTCGCCCGCCTCGCCTTCTTCGAGAGCCTGCGGTACATGCACGCCGTGGTGGCCGACCAGCGTGCCGCGGAGGAGCCGGTCCGGCGACTCCAGGCGATGACGCGCTTCCTCCTGGAGCAGGGGCGGGCGGCCGGCGAGATCCGGGGCGACGTGGACGTGGAGGGCGCCGCGGCGCTCATCGAGGCGGCGTTCCACCGCACGCTCGCCGACTGGCTGGCGGTCGGCGGATCGCGCGCCGGGCTGCACCGCGAGCTGACGACGAAGTTCGACATCGTATTCAACGGCATCGCCCGGCCGGCGGGGCCGAAGCCGCGACGGAGAGGAAAGGGCAGGCAACCATGAGGGTCATGAAGCGAGGACGCTGCGGCATCGCGGGGTGGCTGCTGCCCGTGGTTCTGATGGTGCCGGCACGAGCATCGGCGGTGGGGCAGCAGGCGCCGCCCGACACGCTGCGCCTGACCATCGACGCGGCCGTCCAGCGGGCCCTGGAGCGGAGCGAGGAGATCCAGAGCGCCCGCGCGCAGCTGGACCAGGCGGAGGCGCGGGTGACGCAGGCCCGCGCCACGGGGCTGCCGCAGATCGGGACGGCGCTCAACTACAGCCGCGCCATCCGGACGGTGTTCGACGTCGAAGCGCCGCCTCCGGCGGACACCACGCGGATCCCGGACGCGTTCGATCCGGCCCGGTCGCCGTTCGACCGGTACGACATTCTGAGCGAGCTGATGACGCAGGATTTCATGTCGGGTCTGTTCAGCGGGCTGCCGTTCGGCCGGCGGAACACGTATGTCGCGACCCTGCAGCTCTCGCAGCCGCTGTTTACCGGCGGGCGGATCAGCGGGACCCGGGACGGCGCGCGGCACTTCGAGGCGGCCGCCACCCACCGGCTCGCGGAGGCGGAAGCGGACATCCTGCTCCAGGTGCGCGTCGCGTACCTGAACGCGGTGCTGGCGCGGCGCCTGCTCGGCGTCGCCGAGGAGAGCCGGCGCATCGCGGAGGCCCACCTGCGGCAGACGGAGGCGTTCCGCTCGGCCGGCACCGCGTCGGAGTTCGACCTGCTGCGCGCGCGGGTGGACTTCCAGAACCGCGATCCCGCGGTGGTGCAGGCCGACAATCTGGCGCAGCTCGCCATGCTCGAGCTCAAGCGGCTCGTGAATCTGCCGCTCGACCAGCCCGTGGCCCTGGTCTCGGAGTTCGACCCCGCCGTGGTCGCGGTCGACGAGGCGGCGCTGCGCGGGCTCGTGGCGGACCGGCCGCTGCTGCAGGCGGCGCGTGAGGCGGTCGCGGTGCGCGAGGCCGGACTGCGGGTCGCGCGGAGCGAGTGGTTTCCGTCGGTCCGCCTGCTCGGCAACTTCGGGTTCCAGGCCTACCCGGACAACATCGCGCCGCCCCTGTCGCAGTGGCGCGGCGACTGGAACGTGCAGCTCACGGTTTCGTGGATGCCGTTCGACGGGTTCGGGCGACGCGGGCGGATCGGGGAGGCGCAGGCGCAGCTGCGGGACGCGGTGGTGCAGCGGGCCCAGGTCGAGGAAGGGCTCGAAGTCGAGCTCACCGGCGCGCTGGGGGACTATCGCACCGCCCGGGCGGAGATCGCCGCGCGTCGCGAAACGGTGGACCTCGCCCGGCAGACGCTCGACCTGGCGGAGCTGCGCTACCGCAACGGGCTCGCGACGCAGCTCGAGGTCTCGGACGCCGCGCTGCTGCTGGACCAGGCGCGGGTCAACGAGATCCAAGCGCTGCATGACATCGTGAAGGCGCTCGCGCAGCTCGAGCGGCTGAGCGGCGGACGGCTCAAGCTGCTCTCGGGGAGGGACTCATGACGAAGCGCATTGGCGTCGGCGTGGTGGCGATCGCGGTCGTCGCGCTGATCGTGTTTCGGGTTGTGCGCGCGACGTCGGGGACGGCGGCGGCCCCGGACGTGGACGCGATCCGGGCGCGTACGGGGATCCCGGTGGAGGTCGCCGCGGCCCGGGTGGGCGAGCTGGTCGTGCGCCGCGAGTTCACGGGCACGCTGCGCGGGATTCGCAGCGCCACGGTCCGCGCCAAGTCGGGGGACGAGATCGTGGAGATCCCGGTCCATGTGGGGCAGCAGGTGCGCGCGGGCGACGTGCTGCTGCGGCAGTCGAGCCAGGGCTCGCTCGCGTCGGTGCAGCAGGCCGAGGCCGCGCGCGAGCAGGCGCAGCGCGCGGTGGACCGCCTGCGCCCCCTCAAGGAGCGTGGCGCGATCAGCGATCAGGACTGGGACAACGCGGTCACCGCGCTGCGCGTGGCGGAGACCAATCTCGACGCGGCGCGTGGCAGGGTGGACCTCAAGAGCCCGATCGACGGCGTCGTCACCGACATTCTGATGACGCGCGGGTCGGTGCCGGAGGCCGGAGACCCGCTGGTGCGGGTCTCGGACCTGTCGCGTCTGCAGGTCACGCTCGACGTGAGCGCGGAGCAGGCGCGTGAGCTGGCGGTGAGCCAGCCGGCCACGCTGCCGGAGATCGGTCTCGAGGGCCGGATCTCGCGCATCGCGCTGCAGGCCGACCCGGCGTCGCGCCTGCTCGAAGTCGAGCTGACGTTCCCGGGCGCCCGGCTCCGGCCGGGGGCGGGCGTCGTCCCCGGCACGCTCGTTCCGGTGCGGATCGAGGTGGGGCGCCGGTCGGGTGCCCTGCTCGTCCCGCAGGCGGCCGCGCGGGACAGCATGCTGTGGGTGGTGGACAGCGCGGGCGTCGCGCGACGGCGCACGGTGCGCCTCGGGCTCGCCGGCGACGGCTGGGTGGAGGTGGAGGCCGGCCTCTCCGCGGGTGAGCGCGTGGTAACGGCGGGCGCGTCGCTGCTGTCGGACGGCGCGCGCACCCGCGTCGTCGGCGAATCCGCGTCGTGAGCCGGAGGTAACCATGTTCCGCTTCTTCGCGCAGCTCGCCGTCCGGCGCCCGGTGCTCACGAGCATGATCGTCGTGGCACTCGTGATTCTCGGCACGTTCAGCTACTTCACCCTCGGCGTGGACCTCCTGCCCGGGATCGAGTTCCCGTACGTCACCGTCACGACGGTGTATCCGGGCGCGGGCCCGGAGGAGGTGGAGACCCAGGTCACCAAGCCGGTCGAAGACGCGATCAGCACGATCGCGAACGTCAAGTCGCTGATCTCGATCTCCCAGGACAACGTCTCCACGGCGGTGATCGAGTTCGAGCTGGGCGTCGATCCGGATCTCGCGGCGATCGACGTGAAGGACAAGGTGGACGCGATCCGGGCGCAGCTCCCGTCCGACGCCGAGCCGCCGACCACCCTCAAGTTCGACATCAACGCGATGCCGATCATGGACGTGACGCTGTCGGGGCCGCAGTCGCTGGAGGCGCTGACGGACTTCGCGGACGACGTCGTCGAGGAGCGCCTGGCGCGGGTGGACGGGGTGGCCCGGGTCACGATCGTCGGCGGGCTGAAGCGCGAGGTCGAGGTGCTGGTCGACCCCGACCGCCTGCGGGCCTACGGACTGACCGTGACCGACATCGCGGGCGTGGTGGGCGGCGAGAATCTCTCCGTGCCGGCGGGCCGGGTCACCGAGCCCGGCGCGGAGGTCGCGGTGCGGGTGGTGGGCGAGTACGGGTCGCTCGAGGAGCTGCGCAACCTACCGCTGCACCTCCCGTCGGGCGGGCGGATCCGGCTGCGCGACGTGGGGGTGGTGCAGGAAGGGGCGGCCGACGTCCGCGAGATCGCGCGGTACAACGGGCAGCGCACCGTGAGCCTCTCGATCCAGAAGCAATCGGGGGCCAACACCGTCGCCACCGCGGACGGGATTCTCGCGGCGCTCGACGAGCTGCGTGCCCAGCTCCCGACGGGGGCCACGCTCGACGTGGCCCGGGACGCGAGCCTGTTCATCCGCGACTCGATCAGTGATCTCACGGGCAGCATGATCATCGGGATTCTGCTCACCACGGTCGTGCTGTTCGTGTTCCTCCACTCGTGGCGCGCCACGGTGATCGCCGTGGTCTCGATGCTCGCGACGATCATCGCGACGTTCCTGGCGCTCGACGGCGCGGGCTTCACGATCAACATCATGACGCTGATGGGACTCGGCATCACGGTCGGGATTCTGGTCACCAACACGATCATCGTGCTCGAGAACATCTATCGGTACCTCGATCTCGGGGCCTCACCGAAAGAGGCGGCCGAGCAGGGCACTACCCAGGTCGGCGTCGCGGTGGCGGCCTCGGCCCTGACGAACGTCGTGGTGTTCACGCCGATTGCGTTCATGAAGGGGATCATCGGCCAGTTCTTCTATGCGTTCGGTATCACGGTCGTGTACGCCACGTTCATGTCGCTGCTGATCTCGTTCACGGCGGCGCCGATGCTCGCCTCGCGACTGCTCCGCCCGCAGCAGACAAAGCGGGAGCTGGCGGGCCGGTTGGGGCCCGTGTGGCGCGCGATCGACGCCTGGTACGCCGACCTCGCGCGCCGGTTCAGCGGCCTGCTGGCCTGGGCGCTGCGCACGCGGCGGAACGGCTGGCTGATCATCGGTACCTCGGGCGCCGTCGCGCTGATCGCCCTCGCCGTCCAGGTGCTGTTCGTGGGCGGCGAGTTCATGCCGCGGCAGGACGAAGGGCTCGCGCGCGTGACGTTGAAGCTCCCGCCCGGCACGCCGATCGCCCGGACGACCGCGATCGCGGCGCGGGCCGAGTCGCTCCTCCGGGAAGTGCCCGAGGTCAAGGCGCTGCTCACCCAGGTGGGCGGGGGCGGCGGCGGCTTCCGGATCGCGGGCGCTGGCGTGAACGTCGCGGAGATCCAGGTGACCGTCGAGTCCGAGCTGGGCACCCAGGCGATCATCCCGCGGCTGCGCGAGGCGGTCGCGGCCATTCCCGACGCGGACGTCACGGTGGCGCTCGCGGAGTCCATGGGAGGAGGCCAAGCGCCGTTCCAGGTGCTGATCAAGGGTCCGGACCAGCAGCGCCTCGATGTGCTCGCCGGCGAGGCCACCCGGGTGGTGTCGGCGGTGCCGGGGCTCGTCGAGGTACGCAACACGATCGAGGATCCGCGCCCCGAAATGGCGTTCCGGCCGAACCGCGAGGTGATGCGCGAGTACGGCGTGACGATGGCGCAGGTGGGCGGAACGCTCCGCGCGTCGATCGAGGGCGTGGTGCCGGGCGTCTACCGGGAAGCGGGTGACGAGCGGGACATCCGGGTGCGGCTCATCGAGGGGGCGCGCGATCGGGCCGACGAGCTGGCGACGCTCCAGCTGCGGACCCCCGTGGGCGTCGTGCCCGTCGGGGCGCTCGGCACCCTCGAGGACCGCGGCGGCGAGACCGCGATCCAGCGCTACGACAAGCAGCGGACCGTGCGGATCGACGCGTTCCTGTCCGGCGGCAGCCTTACCACGGCGGCGCGGCTGACGGGCGTCGCGCTGGACAGCATCGGCCTGCCGCCCGGGTACAGCTACCAGATCACTGGCGAGTTCCAGGCGTACCAGGAATCGATCGGCGAGATGATGAAGGCGCTGGTCCTCGCCGTGATTCTCACCTACGTGCTGCTCGCGATGATGCTCGAGTCCTACGTGCATCCCATCACGATCATGATGACGGTGCCGCTGGGTGGGATCGGCGTGGCGTTCGCGCTGTTCCTGACGGGCACGTCGGTCAACATCTTCAGCATGATGGCAATCATCATGCTGGTGGGGATCGTGGTGAACAACGCGATCCTGATCCTCGACTACGCGCAGCAGCTCCGCGCGCAGGGGAAGACCGCCATGGAGGCCCTGCTCGAGGCGACGCCGACCCGGCTGCGTCCCATCATCATGACGAACGTCGCGATCGCCATCGCGCTCGTTCCCCAGGCACTCGGCTCGGGGCCCGGCTCGTTCTACCGGATCCCGATGGCCGTCGTCACCATGGGCGGCGTGCTGGTCTCGGCGGTGTTCACGCTGCTGCTGATTCCGGTGCTGTACATCAAGATCGACCGGATCGGCTCGGCGATCCGGCGCAGGGTGGAGCGGATCGAGACCGGGGAGTACCCGCTGCCCTCGGCGGGGCAGGGGAGCTGAGCGGGAGAAGCACGGTCGACTGCTCCATTCCCGCCGCCGAATGGCCCGCGCAACTCACGGGGTCGTGAGGTCGGCCGTCGGCAGGAAGCGCGGCGGCCGGCGGGGCTGCGCCGCCTGCTCGTACGCAAACGCCAGCTTGATCAGCGTCCCCTCCGACCACGCCGGACCGACGAACGACATCCCCACCGGCAGGCCGAAGCTGTAGCCCACCGGCACGGTGATGCTGGGGTACCCTGCGACGGCCGCCGGCGTCGAGCTGTCGCCCAGGAAGTGGTCGCCGTTGACGAGATCGGTCGGCCAGGGCGGACCGCCGGTCGGCACCACCAGGGCGTCGAGCTTGTGCTGCTTCAGCACCGCGTCGATCCCTTCGTCGCGGGCCAGGCGGTGGTTCTTGGCCAGCGCGTCGAGGTACTCCCGCTCGGTGAGCGGTCCCTTCTCCTGGGCCTCGATGAAGATCTCCTGCCCGAAATACATCAGCTCGCGGTCCGCGTGCCGCTCGTTGAACGCGATGGCGTCGGCGAGGCTCTTGATCGGTGCCGCGGGGCCGAGGTCCGCGAGGTAGGCGTTGAGGTCGGCCTTGAACTCGTAGAGCAGCACCGTGTACTCGCTGTCCCCGTACTCGCCGACGTGGGGCAGGTCGGCGGGGTCGACGAGCTCCGCGCCCTGCCGGCGGAGCACCTCGAGCGCGGCCTCGACCAGGCGATCCGCTTCGGGGCTGTAGCCCCAGAACTTCTTCCGGGCGACGCCGATCCGTGTGCCCCGGAGCCCGGCGGGATCGAGGAACCGCGTGTAATCGGCGCCGGCGTACGCGGCAGCGGCGGCGCTCGCCGGGTCGCGCGCGTCCGTCCCCGCCATGGCGCCGAGCAGGATCGCCGCGTCGGTGACCGTGCGGCACATCGGGCCGGCGGTGTCCTGGCTGTGCGCGATCGGGACGATGCCGGAGCGGCTCACCAGTCCCAGCGTGGGCTTGATCCCGACGAGCGAATTGGCGTTGGACGGGCATACCACCGAGCCGTCGGTCTCGGTGCCGACGCCGACGGCGGCGAGGTTGCCCGAGATCGCGGCGCCGGTGCCGGAGCTGGAGCCGCAGGGGTTGCGGTCGAGCGCGTAGGGGTTGCGGCACTGGCCCCCTCGGCCGCTCCAGCCGCTCGACGACTGGTTGCCCCGGAAGTTGGCCCACTCCGACAGGTTGGTCTTCCCCAGGATCACGGCGCCCGCCGCGCGCAGCCGCTCGACGAGGAACGCGTCGCGCGGCGGCACCGACCCCTCGAGCGCCAGCGAGCCCGCGGTCGTGCTCATCCGGTCGTGGGTCCCGATGTTGTCCTTGATGAGGATCGGGATGCCGTGCAGCGGACCGCGCACGTGGCCGGCCCGCCGCTCGCCGTCGAGCCGCTCCGCGATGGCCGGCGCGTCGGGGTTCAGCTCGATCACGGCGCGGAGCGTCGGGCCGCTGCGATCGACGGCGTCGATGCGCGCGAGATAGGCGTCGCACAGCGAGCGGGCGGTGTAGCGCCCCGAGGCCAGGTAGCCCTGCAGGGCGGCGATCGTCGCTTCCTCCAGCTCGAAGTCGGCGACGCGGGGACCGGCGCCGCGCGCCACCGGCGCGGCCGGCCCGGGTCGCGTCGCGATCGTCAGTCCCCCGAGGGCGGAGGCCTGGAGAAACTCCCTGCGACTCAAGGCGATGGACATGGGCATCCTCTCACGGTGTGGTCGCGCGCTCGGTGCCTCGCGTCACGACTCGACCGGCGCGGCGCGGGCCTGCTCGATGGCGGCGACGAGATCTTCGATGCGGAACGGCTTCTGCACGAAGCTCGCCGCGCCGCGGTCGAGCAGACCCCGCGCGGCGGCATCGAGCTCGTAGCCGCTGCAGATGATCACCTTGGCGTCGGGCTGTGCCTCCCGCAGGGCGCCGAACGCCTCGATCCCGCTCATGCCCGGCATGCGCATGTCGAGCAGCACGACGTCGATCGGCGTCGGCGCGCGGCGGGCCGCCTCGATGCCGTCCGCGCCGTTCGCCGCGACGAGCACGTGGTACCCGTAGGGTTCGAGCAGCCGCCGCGTGGCCGACAAAATGGCCGCTTCGTCGTCCACGAACAGGATCGTGCGCTTGGCCGGGGGCGCGGGCTCGGGCGCGGGTCCCCCTGGAGCCTGAGCGGCGGTGGCCGGCAGATACACGCGGAACTCCGTGCCGGCGCCCGGCTCGCTGCGGACCTCGATCTGGCCACCATGATGCGTCACGATGCCGTAGGTCGCGGCGAGACCCATGCCCCGTCCGCCCTCCTTCGTCGTGAAGAACGGCTCGAAGATCCGCTCCCGCGTATCGTCGTTCATGCCGGGGCCGGTGTCCGCGACGGACAGCTCGATGTACGCCCCCGCGGGGAGGTCCGCGAGGACCGGTGGTCGGTCGCCGTCGGTCGGGAGGTTCCGCGTCGTGATCGTGATCCGGCCGCCTCCGACGCCAGCGAGCGCCTCGACCGCGTTGCGGTGCAGGTTGGCGATCACCTGCCCGAGCTGCACCGGATCCGCGTCGAGGCTCAGCAAGTCCGGGGCGAGGTGCGTCCGCACCTCGATGTCGGGCGTGACGGTGTGTGCCTCGACCCGGACGGAATCGCGGACCAGCGTGTTGAGGTCGACGCGCGTGGTCTGGTACCGGCCGCCGCGCGCAAACGCGAGGAGCTGTTGGGCCAGCTGGCCGCCGCGATGCGCGCACTCGATGATCGTCCCGAGGGTCTCCCGGGCCTCGGCGCCCTCGTCGATGTCGTACTTGAGGAGCTCGGCGTTGGCCATGACCCCCGTCATCAGGTTGTTGAAATCGTGCGCCACGCCGGCGGCCAGCGTGGCGGTGGATTCCATGCGCGCCGCCAGGGCGCGCGCGTCCGCGGTACGCCGATCCGCTTCGCGCAGCCGGACGACCGACTCCACGATGTGCGCGTGCACCGCCCGTTCCAGAATGCTCAGCTCGTCCCGCCCGTCCACCCGCGGCACGTCCAGCAGTAGATCGCCGGCCCGGGCGGCACGCACCCGGTGGGCGATCAGCTTCGCGCGCCGCGCGACCATCGCGACCACCGTGCGTCGCGTGAGCCACCACACGAAGGCGAGAAACGCGTACGCGATGGCGAGGAGGAGCGTCGCCGTCTGCAGCGCGCGGTTCGCGACCCAGCCGGCGCGCATCGCGACGAGGAGATGGCCGGTCGGGAGGCCGGTGGAATCCCGCAGCACGGCGGGCACGATCAGCTGCATCTCGCCGCCCAGCGTCATCGTGTGCAGCTCGCGCGGGTCCGGCGGGTGGTCGATCTGGCCGAGCGCCCAGACGCGGACGTACGCGAGTGATCCCGGATCGGCGGTCACGGCGAGGCAGCGCACGCGGCAGGGGATTCCCCAAACGACCGCGGCGCTGGCCTCGGGCTGCACCGCCCGGAACAAGGCGAGCTCCCGGTCGAAGGCCATGTCCCGCGGGCTGCGCTGGTGTCCGGCGCCCAGCTGGGCGGCGAGCTCGACGACGGCGGGGAGGTGGCGGCGCTGGATTTCCTGCAGGCCGGTGCGCACGAGGGCGAGCGTGGCGACCGTCGCGATCACGCCGAGTCCCAGGGCCATGACGATGACGGCCCGGCCCGCGAGCCGCGCGGCGATGCCGATCGGCCGGTTGCGCATGCCGATCAGCCACCCGAGTCCCGCGACGGCCGGGGCGAGCACGACGAGGGCCAGCAGACCCCAGACGCGTGCCGGCAGGCCGAACAGGAGATCGAGCATGGATCAGGGCATCCCGTCGGCCGCGAGCCGAAGCGTGGTGAAGCGCGAGCCCTGGGGATCCCGGCCCCAGCCGGCGAGCCGGAGCGAGTAGGCCGTGGCGCTGTGCGTGAACCACAGCGGCACCGCGGGTGCGTCCACGAACACCAGGCTGTCCGCCGCGCGCAGCAGCGCGGCCCGGCGCGCGGGGTCGAGCGCGCTCCGCGACGCGTCGATCAGGCGGTCGACCGCGGGGTTGGCATACGCCCCGTCGTTGCCCGCCGAGCCCGCGACCGTGGAGTGGTACAGAGGATAGAGGTACGCGTCGCCGTCGGGGTAGTCGCCCACCCACACGGAGATCACCAGGTCCGCCTTGCGGTCGCGCAGTGCCTGCTCGAGCCCCCGCCTCTGGGTCGTCAGCTCCACCTTGAAGCCGGCGCCCTCGAGATAGCTGCGCACGAGCTGCCCGATCTCGGGCGGGTAGTCGGCCAGTCCCGGGCCGGGCGCCCAGAGCCGGAGTGGGCGGTCCGCAGGGTAGCCGCCTTGCCGCGAGAGGTATCGCGCCAGCGCCGGGTCGAACGCGTAGGGCTCCCGCTCGGGATCTGCGCCGGGCAGGCTCGGCGGTATCGATCCGGCGGCGCGCACCGATGTCGGTGCCGCGGTGGTCTGTGCCAGGCGGGTGGCGTCGATCGCGTGGTTCAGCGCACGCCGCACGCGGACGTCGTGAAACACCGGCTCCCGCATGTTGATCACGATGCGGGTGAGCGCGGCCGCCGCGGACTCGACGAACCCCACGTCGCTCCGGGCGCTCCATTCGAGTCGGGTCACAACGGGCAGCTCGGAGACCATGTCCACGAAGCCCGCGGCGAACGCCCGATCGGCCAGTGAGTCCGGCACGAAGCGGTGCAACAGGGAATCCAGGTGCGGCGGGTCGCCCCAGTAACGGGCATTCCGCGCGAAGCGGATGTCGGACTCGGAGCCGCCGCTGCCGACCCAGCGCCACGGCCCGGTCCCGAGCGGGCGGGCCGAGCCGCTCGCCTCAGCCGAGATGGCGGTCTGAGGCAGCGCCGTGAGGGTGGGAAAGAACGCGAGCGGCTCGCGCAGGCGGACCACAAGCGTGGTGTCGTCGACGACCACCAGGCCGGGCAGGTCGTCCCGCGTGCCGCGGGAGAACTCGAGCGCGCCCTCGATCGCGTCGAGCATCCACGGATGGGACAGCGCGTCGGGATCCACGCGCAAGGCCGCCATCCAGCAGCGGCGCACGTCGGCGGCCGTGAACGGCGTGCCGTCGTGGAACGTCACGCCCGTGCGCAGGACGTAGCGGAACTCGCGCCCCGCCCGGGCGGCGCTCCACGACCGCGCCAGGCCGGGAACCAGCTCTCCGTTCTCCTCAATCCGGGTGAGGCCCTCGAAGACGAGGCGGGTGACCTGGGCCGTGTAGTAGTCCCAGCTCGCGCTCGGCGTCATGGCGCTGATGCGGCTCGGGGCGGCGATGCGGACGACGCTGGCGTCGCGCGGCGGAGTGGGAAACCCGCCCGCCCCGCATGCGGTGAGAAGCACGACGCCGAGCAGCGCCGCCGCGCGCTCAGCGCCGCCGATCGCGCAGTTCCTCGAGGGCCCGTCGCACATAGACGCGCGTCATCTCCTTTCGCCAGGAGAGTCCGAAATCCGTGTTGTCCATCGGCTTCGCCGGTCCGGCTGCCGTGTCTGCGGCGACCTGCACCGCGTCCTCTTCCAGCCGCGTGCCTCGAATCGCCCGGGCGGCGTCGGGCACGACCTGCGGGTAGCTGGCGATGCCGCCCAGGACGATGCGCGCGTCGGCGACGTCCGCACCATCCCAGCGCACCCACGCGGCCACGCCCAGCACGGGGAAGTCGAACGCCCCGCGGCGCCTCAGCTTGTGATACGTGGCGTCCCATCCGGACGCTGCGGGGAGCGTGACCTCCGCGACGATCTCGTCCGGCTGCTTCGTGAGGTAGGCGATGCCGTCGTTGCGATAGAACTCCGCCGCGGGAACCACGCGCTCGCCCGACGGCCCGACCAGCCGCAGACGGGCGTCGAGCGCCACCATGACCGGGGCGAGGTCGGAGGACTGGACCGCCCAGCATCGCGGGCTGCTCGGCGCCACCCAGCAGATCGCGCCGTCCTTCTTCATGCAGAAGTCGATGGCTTTACGCCACTCGTATGACTGGTTGTAATAGTTGCAGCGTGTATCGAGGCACAGGTTGCCGCCCAGCGTGCCCATGTTGCGAAGCAGCGGCGTGCTGATCAACTCGGCCGCGCGGGCGACCACCGGATAGTGCTTCCGGAGACGCCGGTGCTCCACGATCTCCGTCAGCGTGAGGCCCGCGCCGAGGGCGTAGCCCCCGTCCGCCGTGCCGCCGTTTCGCCGTGCCGCCGGCTGCTTTCGAAGCGCGCGGATGCCGGCCAGCGAGATCACCACTCGCGGCTCCTGATGCCGCCGCTTCATGTTGGGATAGAGATCCGTGCCCCCCGCCACGTACATGCCGTCCGGGCCCGCGTCGGCCTTGAGCGCGAGCGCCTGCTTCAGGGTGGCGGGCTGGAAGAACCGGAACTCGGGCAGCCGGAGCATCAGTGCTGGCGCTCCGAAGCAGAGGGAGAGGGGGAGGCGCCGGGGGAGGGGGCGGCGCGCCCGTCTCCTCCCTCCCACGGCGGCGCCACCACCGTCGGCGCGGGCCACGTAATGTCCGGGAACCGATCGGGCCCGTACCGGCCGGCCCCGCGCGCCTTGTCCTTGAGCGCCTTGAGCACTTTCTCCGGCGTGATCGGCACCTCGTCGATCCGCACGCCCAGCGCGTCATATACCGCGTTCGCGACGGCGGGCGGGATGGGGAGCAGCGGACCCTGGCCCACCTCCTTCGCGCCGAACGGGCCGTTCGGGTCGGGGTCCTCGATCAGGTACGTCTCGACGTCGCACATCTCGAGCGTGGTGGGGCTCTTGTACTCGAGCAGGCTGGGGATCTTGTGCAGCAGCCGCCGGTTCGGCCGGTACGCCATGTCTTCCATCAGCGCCTCGCCGAGTCCCATGTATACGCTGCCCTCGACCTGCCCCATCACGGTTGCCGGGTTGATGCATCGCCCCACGTCGTGAGCGACCCAGATCTTGGGCACGCGCACGATCCCGGTGTCGGGGTCGACCGCGACTTCCGCGATCGCGGCGGAGTACGAGTAGGCGGGCGACGGTCCCACGCCGGCCCCGCGGTACCGGCCCGGGCTTCTGGGTGGCGTGTACGAGCCCACCGTTCCCACCGTGCCCTCCTCGGCCTCGGCGAGCTGCACCGCCTCGGCGAGCGTCATCCCGGTTTCCGGGTGCTCGGCGTCGAACACGCGGCCTGCAGCAAACACCAGCCGCTCGGCGGGAACCGTGAGCTTGTGTGCGGCGTGACGCGCCAGGATCGCGCGCGCCCGCTCGGCCGCCTGGAGCGCCGCGTTCCCGCTCATCAGCGTCACGCGGCTCGAGTAGCTGCCGAGATCCACGGGCGTCAGATCCGTGTCGGCGGTCATGACAGACACGTCGCCCATCGCGACGCCGAGCACCTCGGCGACGATGGAGGCGAGAATCGAGTCCGATCCCTGCCCGATGTCGGTCGAGCCGCAGAACACCGTGACGCCGCCCCCGCGGTCGCACTTGAGCTGCACGCCGGAGTGGGGCATATCGTTCCAGTAGATCGGGAGACCTGCCCCGCTCAAGTAGCTCGAGCACGCGAGCCCCAGCCCGCGGCCCGGTCCGAGCCGCCCGTGGCGGGCCTTCCAGCCGGCACCGGCCATCACCTTCTCGATGCAGGTGCCGAGGCCCATCGAGCCGATGCGCAGGTAGTTCGCGGTCACCGAATTGGGCGGTGCCAGATGGCGCAGCCTGAGCTCCGCGGGATCGATGCCGAGGTCCTCCGCCAGCTTGTCCATCTGGACCTCGAGCGCGAAGCGCGGCTGCGGCGTGCCGTGTCCGCGCTTGGGGCCGCACGGCGCCTTGTTGGTGAATGCGCGCGCGCCCTCGAACTTGTAGCGCTCCACCTGGTAGGTGACGGTCTGCAGCGCCCCGGTGTAGTAGGTGCTCGCCACGCCGTAGGAGCCGTAGCCGCCGCCGTCCAGCAACGTGCGGAAGTGCATGCCTGTGATGCGGCCGTCGCGCGTGACACCGGTCCTGACCCACATCAGGGTCGGGTGGCGCCCGCGGTGGCAGTAGAACACCTCTTCGCGTGTGAGGGTGATCTTCACGGGCCGGCCGGTGAGCATGGCGAGCTTGGCCACCACGATCTCGTGACCGAACGGGTCGCTCTTGCCGCCGAACCCGCCGCCGTTGGGGGTCGCGATCACGCGGATCCGGGCGGGCGGCAGCTCGAGCACCCTGGCGAGGGCCCGATGCACGTAGTGCGGCGTCTGGGTCGACGACCACAGGGTGAGCTTGCCGTCGGGCGACCAGTCGGCCAGCGCCGCGTGCTGCTCCATGGCGAGGTGGGTGCTCCCGCCGTAGAAGAACAGGTCTTCCCGCACGTGATCGGCCCGCGCCAGGGCCTCCGCCACGTCACCGAACTCGAGGCTCACCAGCTTGTGGAGGTTGCCCGCGTCGCCGTAGTCGTGGATCGGCGTCTCCGCGGGGGCGATGGCTGCTTCCGGATCTGCGATGGCGGGAAGCGGCTCGTAGGTCACGTCGATCAGGTCGAGCGCCGCGGTCGCGATCTCCTCGCTCACCGCCGCGACGGCCGCCACCGGATCCCCGATGAACCGCACGCGGTCGAGCGCGAGCGCGTGCTCGTCCTGGCTCACCGGGAGGATCCCGAACGGCAGCGGCAGAGCGGCGCCCGTGAGCACGGCGCGGACGCCGTCCAGGGCCGCCGCGCGCGCGGTGTCGATCGCGAGGATCCGCGCGTGCGCGTGCGGGCTCCTGAGCAGGCGGCAGTACAGCATCCGGGGGAGCGCGAGGTCGTCGGCGAAGCGAGTGCGGCCCGTGACCTTCCCCACCGCGTCCACCTTGCGCTGGGGCTTCCCGACCACCCGCTCCCTACCGCAGGCCATAGAGCGTCTCCGGCTTCGGCTCCGCCGTCTCGCCGCGCAGCCGCGCCGCCGCGAGCTCCACGGCCTCGTATATCTTCAGGTAGCCGGTGCAGCGGCACAGGTTGCCCGAGAGCGCCTCGCGGATCTGGTCGCGCGTGGGAGCCGGGTTCCGCTCCAGCAGGGCCCGGGCCGCGAGCAGAAAGCCCGGCGTGCAGTAGCCGCACTGGGCGGCGCCGAGATCGGCGAACGTCTCCTGGAGCGGATGCAGCCGGGACCCTCCCATCCCCTCGACGGTCCGCACGCGGCGGCCGTCGCAGGCGGCGGCGAGGACGAGACACGAGAGCACGGGCTGGTCGTCGAGCAGCACGGTGCAGGTCCCGCACTCGCCCAGCTCGCAGCCGTGCTTGGTGCCGGTGAGCCCCAGATCCTCGCGGAGCACTTCGAGCAGGGTCTTGTGAGGGGCGAAGGCGACGGGGGTGCGTTCCCCGTTCAGGTCGAGCGTGATCAGCGCCCGGTCAGACGTCCGGGGGGGTCGGGGGGGTCGGGGTCGGGGCAAACAGGAATGCCTCGGTCTGCTGGGTGAGGAACCGTCGGGCGTCGGGATCGCGGAGGTCGAGCCCGTAGTGATTGATCAGGGCGGTCTGCTGCCGCTGCCACTCCTGCCAGCACGGGCCGCACACGTGCTCGTGGACGCGCGCGCCCAGCGGACCTGGCATCGGCGGCGCGGCGAGGCGGGGCTCGTCGCGCCCGCAGCGGGCGCAGCGAAACAGCGGCATCGAGGTCGAATCTAACCTTGCCAGGCGAGAGGCGCGACGCCAGCTTCCGCGAGCCGTCGGTCGGTCTGTGCGCCGGATGCCGGCACAGCCGCGTCGTCGCCACCGAGCGCGGCTCCCGGTTCTGGCTGTGTCGCCGGTCGGAAACCGACCGGCGGTTCCCCAAGTACCCCATGCTCCCGGTCCGCGAGTGCGCCGGGTTCGAGCTTCCGCCAGCGAAGGATCATCCATGACCGCTCCCAGCCGTGCCCCGCATCTGGCGGCCGTCGCCGCCATGCTCGCCGCCGTTGGTCTCACCGTGGCTGCCCCCGCCGCCCGCGCGCAGGAGGATTCCTATCTCGCCCGCGCCAGGGCCATCATGCGCGAGACGCCGCTGATCGACGGGCACAACGACCTCGCGTGGGAGATACGCACCCGCGCGTCGTTGAGCTTCGACTCGGCCGACATCGCCAAGCCGCAGCCGCAGTTCCAGACCGATATCGCGCGGCTCAGGGCCGGGCTGGTCGGCGCCCAGTTCTGGTCCACCTACACTCCGCCCGACGGCGCGCACCCGTTCCACGACGGGATGGAACAGGGTGACGTGGTCCACCGCATGGTGGAACGCTACCCCGAGACGTTCGCGATGGCGGGCACCGCGGACGACATCGTGCGGCTGCACAAGGAAGGGAAGATCGGCTCGCTGCTCGGCCTCGAGGGCGGGTTCATGATCGAGAACTCGCTGAGCCTGCTGCGAGAGTTCTACCGGGACGGCGTGCGCTACATGACGCTGACCCACACGCTGAGCACGGACTGGGCGGACGCCTCGACCGACAGCTCCAGGCACGGCGGCCTCACCCGGTTCGGCGAGGAGGTCGTGCGCGAGATGAACCGGCTCGGCATGCTGGTGGATCTGTCGCACACGGCGGACTCGACGGTGTGGGACGTGCTGCGGGTGAGCGAGGCGCCGGTGATCTTCTCGCACTCTTCCTCACGCCATTTCGTGCCGCATCCGCGGAACCTGCCCGACGACCTCGCGCGCGCGGTCACCAAGAACGGCGGCGTGATCATGGTGAACTTCGTGCCCGACTTCATCTACCTGCCGGCCTACGAGTGGACGCAGCGTCGCGACAGCGTGTTCCGTCAGCTGCGCGCGCGTCTCAGCGACTTGGCGGGTGCGCGCGACTCGATCCAGGCCTGGATCGCGCAGCACCCGATGCCGGCGCCGCCCTTGAGCGTCGTGGCCGACGAGATCGAGTATTTGCGCAACGTAGCCGGCGTGGACCACGTGGGGATCGGCAGCGACCTGGACGGCCTGGGCGACGTGACGCCGCTGGGCCTGGAGGACGTATCCGGGTATCCGCGGCTCGTGGCAGAGCTGCTGCGGCGCGGCTGGAGCGACGGGGACGTCAAGCGCGTGATCGGGCTCAACGTGCTGCGCGTGATGCGCGAGGCCGAGCGGGTGGCCGCGCGGCTCCAGAAGGAGCGGGGGCCGAGTACCGCAACGATTCGGGAGTTGGACGGAGGGAATCGATGAGCGGCAGTGGCGCCAGAGGGGGCAGAAGCGGCAGCCCAGCGCGTTGGGGGTCCCTGCCGCTCCTGCCGCTCCTGCCTTTCCTGCCCCTGCTGCTCAGTGGGTGTGCCGGGCAGCGGATCGAGGAGCTCAGGCAGCAGCAGCTGGCCGAGGTCCGGGTGGCATTCGACGCGAACCTCGAGGCGATCCGGCAGCGGGACGTCGAGGGCTACCTCGCGACCTACCTGGACTCGCCCGACTTCACCTATGTCGGGCCGGGGGGCACGCAGCGCGGGTTCGCGCCGTTTGCCGCCGCGCGGCGGGCGAGCCCCGAGTTTCCCGACAGCCTGACCGCCGGCGAGCCGGAACTGGTATGGCTCGCGCCCGGCGTGGTGTACGCGGTCTATCCGTTCGCGGCGAGACAGGGCGATTCGCTCGGCCGCGGGTGGTCCGAGCGCATCTTCGTGAAGTCGGGGCGGGGATGGAGGATCGCGGTGACGAGCGTGATTCCCGAAGCCGGCGGGGGAGACCGATGATGAGACGATGCGTGTTCGTGATCGCGCTGGGGCTGGCGCTGGCTGGCCGGGCGAGCGCGCAGGAGAAGAGCGTGATCCGCATGCCCGGGAGCCTGGAGGGCCTGCCGTTCTCCTCGGCGGTGCGCGTGGGTGACATGCTGTACCTTTCGGGGCAGATCGGAGTCCCCCAGGGAGGGAGCGCGGTGGTGCCGGGCGGAATCGAGCCGGAGACGCGGCAGACCATGGAGAACATCACGGCGGTGCTCACCTACGCCGGTAGCTCGCTCGACCGGGTCGTCAAGTGCACGGTATTCCTGCGCGACATCGCCGACTACGCCGCGATGAACGCCGTGTACGCCTCGTACTTTCCGAAGGACCCGCCGGCCCGCTCGACCCTGGCGGCGAGCGGCCTCGCGCGCGGCGCGGCGGTCGAGATCGAGTGTCTGGCTCTCGCGGGAGCCGACCGATGAAGGTACGAAGACAGCTGGCCCGGCTCGAGGAGATGATCCTGCAGCCGCTCGAGGGCGTGACCGGCGAGGACTGGCACCGGGCGCCAAAGGGGCGCTGGAGCCTGGCGCAGACGCTGAGCCACCTGGCGCAGGGCCTCGACCTCGTGGCGGGACGGCTGGAGGCACGCGCGGTGCGGACCGACATGGCACGTCGGGCGACGCCCGGCCAGCACCTCCTGCGCCAACTCGCGTTAGGCGTGGGCAAGCTGCCGCCCGGACGCCGGACTCCCGAGGCAACCCTGCCGCCCGAGCGCCCCGATCCGGAGCTGGTGGCCGCGCAATTCCGCATGGGAGTGGAGCGCATGGCCGCGCTCGTTGAAACGTGGCCCGCGGAGCGCCACCAGCGGATCTTCGTGCAGCACCCGGTGCTCGGCGACCTCAACCTGCCCGAATGGGTCCGGTTCTTCTACGTGCACGGCCGGCACCATGCACACCAGATCGAAGTGCGGCAGCGGTGGCTGAAGGAGAAAGGGCAGCAGGCGCAGAGAGACGGGAAGGGCGAGGGGAAGAGCGGGAAGGCGAAACGAGAGAAGGGAAGGAGTCATCGCGGGCGATGAGCGGCAGAGCGATGGTGGTGCGAGTGCTCCTCGTGGTTCTCGGACTGGTTCCGGGCACCGTGTGGGGGCAGGCGAAGCTGGCGGCGGGCACGCGCCAGATGTTGGTGGAGACCCTCACGGGCGACCGGGATCTCGCGCTCGCGATGGTGGACTCGATGCCGGGGCGGCTGTTCCGGTTCAAGCCCGTTCCCGAGGTCCGCGACTTCGCCCAGCAGATCGAGCACGTGGCCTCCACCGGCGCGGCCTACGTTGCCCGGTTCGTGCTGGACGATAATCATGGACCGGCGCTGGGTGACACCACGGCGGCCGTCTCGAGCAAGACTGCTCTCAAGAACCTGGTGCGGACCGCGTTCGGCTATTGTCTCCGCGAGGTCCAGACGCTGCCGGACAGCACGTTGCTTCGGCCGACACGGTTCTTCGGGCGCGACATTCCCAAGTGGCGGGTGTTCCTCATGGTGCACTCGCACGACTTGTGGACGCTGGGGAGCATCGTGCCCTACTTCCGACTGAACGGGATGGCGCCGCCGACGTTCGACGCGTTCTAGCCTCGTTCCAACCGCGTCCGCCTCAGTCGTGATCACCGCGGTGAACGCGGAGACTGCAGAGAGTGGTAGAGGCACGGCGTCTCTCCGTCCTCCGCGGTTACCGCACAACTCTAATCATGGCAGAGAACGCTGAGACCGCGGAAGGTCGATGGAGGGGCGGAGACCACAGCGTCTGTGCGCCCTCTGCGTTCTCCGCGGTTACTTCAGGACTCCCCTTCCCGGACAGTCGTCAACCCCTCCAGCGCCACTTTCGCCGCCAGCGGGTCCGCCGGCGTCCCGGCCCGCGTGAGCGCGGCCGCCGTTGCTTCGGCCACCGCGGCGGCGTCCTCCCTGGCGCAGACTGCCACGAGCGACGATCCGGCTCCTGAAATCGTGACGCCGTAGGCGCCCACGTCCATCGCGGCCGCCACGGCGGCGTCGTACCCCTTGATTAACTGACGCCGGTGCGGCACGGCCAGTCGGTCGTCCATCCCGAAGTCGATCAGGTCGGGGTCGCCCCACGTGAGCCCGAGCACGAGCGCAGCGCTGCGCGCCGCCTGCTCGACGGCCGTGTCGCGCGGCACCGCGGGTGGCAGCAGGTCGCGCGCGGTCTTGGTGGAGATCGCGTGCTGGGGAATCGCGAGCGCCACGGCGAGGTCGCGGTGCAGCGTGAGCTTGGTGGGACGATGGGCGGCGAGCACGAGCCCGCCGTAGACGGCGGGGCCGGCGTTGTCGGGGTGGCCTTCCTCCTGCGCCGCGCCGCGGAAGATCGCGTCGCGATCGAACGGGTGGCCGAGCGTGAGCCGGGCGAGGGCGAGCCCCGCGACGATCGCGGCGGCGGACGAGCCGAGTCCCTTGCCGACTGGGATCTCCGAGTGCACGACCAGCCGGTGACCCTCGAGTGCGTCGCGGTCGGCGAGCATGCGCCGCGTGAGGTCGTCAACCGGATCGAGGCCGGCCAGCGTGCCGCCGTAGCGGTGGGGCGCCTCACTCGGCTCGAGCCGCGCTTCGAGCCACAGATTGAGCGCGAGCCCCAGACAGTCGAACCCCGCCCCGAGGTTGGAGGTCGAGCCCGGCACTCGCACCGTCATGGTCATAGCAGTCGCTCCAAATCGCCGAGCGTCGGGTTGATCACCGGCATGGGGTCGAACGCGTCCTCGATCGCCTCGATCGTCTTCATGCCGTTCCCGGTGAGGCAAAGGACGACCTCGTCGTCGCG
>Ga0153916_10000324_pt1 | contig 31516 bp, 32 predicted proteins | sample Opewatmetagenome_FD_109642 | JGI IMG/M metagenome (GOLD analysis project Ga0153916, IMG submission 109642) | Freshwater wetland microbial communities from Ohio, USA - Open water 3 Core 3 Depth 4 metaG | ecosystem: Environmental > Aquatic > Freshwater > Wetlands | place: USA: Ohio, Lake Erie...
GATGACGACGAGCATGAGCTCGATGAGCATCGGGATGATGATGGGACTGCTTGGATAGAAACTGACATCATGACGGTGACTCTGAGTCCGGAGATGCCGACCTACCAGTATTGGTATGCAACTGACAACAATGGGAGTCTTGCTCGTTTCATGATCAGCTACAGAATGATTGTTGAGTTTGAGGACTCCAATGGCGACGGTGTCTTCCAAGCCAACGAAACAATCGCCTTTGCGCCGCTTGATGCCTTCGAGTGGAGCCTTCAAACCGGGACTATCACTGATAGTCTTGACCAAGTTGTAGAGGTCTTTGCCTCGTACACAAAGGGCGGCTTGAGTGGTGAGTGGGAGGACGATTGGTTCGAAGACTGGATGCCCGAGCTTGGAGATGATGGTGAGGGCGATGACAACTCAACGCTCTTGGCGAGTGATGGTGAGAGCAACTACAACTTCACAAGATTCTCCGAAATGACCCTCCGTTTCTATGGTCACATCTACACGACTGACACCGAGGGAAATGTCACTGATGACTTTGGCTTCCAATCCAATTACACCGTTGCTGGCGGATCGGAACTCAAGGTAGACATTGAGATCGGAAACTTTCCATTCCTCTCGAACACTTCGAAGGTTGCAGTACTGAATTATATGCGAGAAGACGTTGCGTCAACAGATGATTCAGATCACTTCTTCAGGCTTCATGAGGATGATAGCGATGATGAGGTTGAGTCCGAGGATATATCTGATGACCATGGAACAATGTTCGAAGACAAGGATGATGACCATGATGGTGAAGATGATAGCATTCAACAGCTCTCAATTGTTGATGATGCCACCAACACTACTCGCGGGCTCTATACTTGGCTTGACAGGGCATTGATAACCTATCTGAACGGCACTCAAGTTGCAGTGGATGTAGGTGCTTCCTACTGGACAGATGGGAACGGACTTCTGCTGTTCCTAGTATATCCTAACTTCGATGGAGGCTCCATCTTGCATGACCCATCAATGAAACTCCTCGAGGATGGAGCGCCAACAGGTGGTGCATCAGGAATTCTAGGTCTGGAAACAATCGCTTTGATTGGTGTCGCAGCAGCAATCATTGTAGTTGCCGGGCTGGCAATCAAACGCCGTTAGTCTTGTAGGGGGAGTTCGCTCCCTCTACTCGATTTCTTTTTCTTTCAAACAGATGGATTATTAGACTCTATGACAAGACAATGAGTTGGTCCTTATGCAGAGAACGACAGCACGCATCCTCGTGCTTGTATCAATCCTAGTTCTAGGTGTATTTGCCTTGAACAATCAAGCCAGCGCAGCATCCGGGACTCAGAACATCATGATGACAGACATGCATGTTCATGCAGAACTGGGGGCTGACTGTTCATCTGAGGTCTTGATGGAAACAAATGTGATAAACATGGGACCGACCGACTTGAACTCGTTTGATATTAGGGTCGATGTACGAGGCCTGCTGGTGAATTCAGCCAATCTTAACGGATCTCTTGTTGATACCACCGTTTCTCCTCTGAGCAACTATGTGATTGTGACAGTTGAGCCCTATGCTCCTATTCCTTCAGGAGCTTCGATGATGCTGAATCTCAATTTCACAACGCAGTGTCTTCAGGAACGCATTGGCCTCAGCAGCGACGGCACAATGTACGTCAACCATTTAATCTACTATATTCGTCCTCTTGATGAGGTTCACAATCTCACTTTCGCAGCTGCACTCCCACCTCATGCTGTACTTGACTTAGAGGCTGCAGCACCGCTCTTTCCCAGCGCAACATCGAACCATACAGATGGCATAAGGACTGTATATGTCTGGAGGATGGATACTCTTCTCCCAGGACAGGAGGTTGCGTATATCATCAAGTACCTGATACCTGCAGCCCTTCTTGACACCCCAGCGACTATCACGGACAATTCCTTAGTCATTGGCATACTCGCCGCAGTAGGTGCAGCGGGAGCTGTACTCATCCTTGAGCGGACACCAGCTTGGATAAAACAATTGAGGGCAAGAGAAGTCGTTGTCAGTGGGAGGATATCAAGTCAAGAACAAGAGATTCTTGATTTTCTTTCCTCTCGTGGAGGATCATGTTCACAGAGAGAGATCTATGCAGGTCTGGATATGTCCCAGGCAATGGCTAGTATGATGCTTACATCACTTGAGGAACGTGGTCTCATCAAGAGACTACGAAGTGGAAGAGAGAATATTGTACACATTATGGAAGACTAGGATTCTTCCACTTTGATACCAATCCGCTGCCATGCAGGTTCGCTCTTTCGCTGTATGTATTGAAGATGCGTGGCCAAACCGAATTCTTCTGGCTCATGGCCAAATGCCAAGGCAAGTAGTTCAACAACATGAAGAATATCAAAGGTATACTCCTTTTCGAAGTACTTCTGAATCTCCACCTGGCCCATATCCAGTTGCAGCTCACAGAATGGACATGGTGTCACAATCATGTCAGCGCCTCCGGCCTCAATCAGACTATCAAACTTCTGCTTTGTGAATTCGAGGGCGAGCTTCACATCTGCTGTTCTGACTGCGCCACCAGCACCACAACATATCAGCTCATCCTTGTAGGGAACATATTCGGCACCCGAGGTCTCACAGAGTTCTCGAAATATGTGGGGTCGCTCCGAATCATCTTTCTGTTTGACGCTCTTTGGTCGCATCCAATGACAACCAGGATGTAGAGCCATCCGGACCCCCTTTAGTGGCCGCGTGACCTGCTCACGGATTTTCTCCAGACCTGCTATCTTGTACAGGGCATCAACATAGTGCCAGACCTCAATGGTTCCCTTGAATTCACGATTTACCTCTGCGAGGTTCTCGTTGACTTTTTCCCTGAGTTCGGCGTCATGTTTCAGTTCATGATTGGCATCCCATAAACTAGCAAAACAGCCATTGCAACCGGTCGTGATTGGATGGCCACCAGCTTCTGCAATCGTAAGGTTCCGAGCCGCGATTGTCGCCCAAGTCACTCGATCGAATGATCCAAAGACACCTGGAGCAGGACAGCAAGTGGCACCTTCCATATCAAGGAGTTCAATGCCAAGATCCTTGAAGACAAGCTTCGCTGCTTTTTCGACACTTGGATATCTATGAGGAATGATGCATCCAAGGAAATGGTAGAAGGATTTCTTAGCCATAGCTATTTCTCCTCTTTCTCAGCAACGAGCCTGTCAAAACCTGTCTTCTTTGCAATCTTGCGTAGCTCCTCGATTGCTTCGGGGTATCTGCTGGCATTGGGTGGAACTCGCTCAAGGCCAACCTTCTCACGTAGGTTTTGCCATGACTCGCTGTCTAGAGGGACTGCATGACCAGCTTGGAGCACTTTTTGGGCTGTCTTCTGATGCGGGACTAGCATGTAACCCTCGGCAACAGCAATATTCCGAATTGCCTTGATGACATCAGTCGGTTTCACATCTTGTGGGCAACGATCAGTGCAGGTATAACAAGTAGTGCAGTACCAGAGTTCTTTTGCAGAGATGCACTGCTCCTTGAGGCCAAGGAGAGCCTTTCGAATAATCCCCCTCACAAGATAGTTAGTTCGTGCTCCGGCAGGACAGCTTCCACTACATGTGCCACACTGGTAGCAGCTCTGGATGTTGGGACCACCGATCTTCTTGATCATCTGAACGAAGGAGTCATCAGGGAGGTCGATTTCGATTGTGGCTTTTTCCTCAGTACTGGTCAAGATAATGCACCGACAGGATGGAGGAGGTGATTTTCAGCCTTAAATTCATTACCAAAAGGTCACATTATCTGAGGCCTGTTCATCAGGTCTCTCGAATCAAAGGATTCCACCGCTACGATGGTGAGGTTGCGGCATGAAAGATAGTATCTCTCGTGGGAGCATAGACAACAATACATTTGATTCAGAATTTCTGGACAACGCTACGGATGCATAAGCTAGCGGGCTCAGGGATTCCAAGCTGCGAAACGCTTGGCATTCAGAACCATTTCTTCGCCACATAATAGACAACTAGCGCCATCACGATGCTTGAAGATAGCAATACCACAATGAAAGTAGCAATGCGATAGTCTATCGGCGCTGTAGTATTGCTTATAGTCGTTGAAGTGTTTGTGGCCACCTCTCCTGCTATGAACGGAGAGTCGGATCGGTCATACGAGAAATAGATACCATCCGTAGCACGAATCTCCACAATATAGGTGTCAAGCTTGTAGAATTGTGAGCAGTTCCAGTTATACCACTTCTCTGTCAATGACGATGCAACTGTTTCAAACGTGAGCCCGAGGTCAGACGAAACCCGAACATCATAGCGAAGAGAGTCATCGACGTTGATGTCATATGCATACCATCTGATTGTGTTCACGCCAGTCCACTCTTCGCCACCGTTAGGAGAGAGCACAGTGACCGCGGGTACGAAGTAATTGCCGATGTACACGTTTTGAAAGACTATGGATAGCACAGTCCCATTTGTCAGCCATACAGTGGAATTAATGAAACATGTAGCATTGTTGCCCAGAGTCTTGGTGTCTATGACGAGTGTAGGCGTATCTTGTTCAACTGCAATAGTTGCCGGAATCGCTGGCGCAACTACCTCAAGACGTGATCTGTTCACGACTGATGCACTCCATGCAGACCGGAGAATCACATGGTCACCAGCAATGACTGAGTCAGATAGGACTGCAATCTCAGTCAGATTAGCAGGTGTATGGTATGTAAGATTCAGTTGAGGTGAATCAGCAGAGAGTGTGCTTGGATAGAGATCAATTGTAGTTATCAACGAATTCCCGGTATTGGGAGAGAATACCAGCATTGAAGATAGCATCAAGAAAACCGAGGCAATTACAAAGCAAAGACGAAACCCATGCGGACTGTTGCTACTTTGAACCTGCTGTTTCAATCTCCATCACCTTCTGAAAACGGTTGCTCTCTCCATACCTTCAGGGCTTCATACCATAGCACCACACATACTGATACTAGGATACAAATCAGGGTAGCGGAGTACCAGTCAGCATACCAGATCAACAGAGAAGCAAAAGCTGCTGTAAGCGACGAGTACAGTGTTGCGTAGAACAGGTATCTTGGTACCAGGAGTCTACCCTTTCCAATGAATTGATTCAATATGCCTACTCGTACATCTCGTGTTACGCTGTACTGTCCATGAACATCTTTCTCAACAAGGCCGTACTGACGCAGCCGCTCTAGATGGTGCATGGACAGCGATGGGCTTGAGAGATCAGCCCCACGCTGGATTTCTCTCGCAGTCAGTGGCTCTGGATGCCGAAGCATATACCAGTAGACTGACAGGGTCTTGCCTTTGATCAACTCGGCCAATTCTTCATCAGTAGGCTCCAATTTGGTCAAGACCCGCGACTCCAAATAGTTGATGAAGCTGTGACGGGAAATGACTCTTAAAGCCTGCTAATCAGCTCTTGACTACGGAGACCTCAAGGCAAGGCTAAAAAGGGGTATTCGTTTTTCATGACCCAAACATAGCACTCCATCGATGTCCAACTAGCGGGCTCTATGGTAGAATGAGCCTTACTGAACAAACAGGAGAAAGCCATAGATGTCTTCGGTCCCAACACCAGTCACACCAAAACCCCCAAGGACGAGAGAGAGGGTACTAGTCATTCTCCAAGAGCAGTGCAAAGAGTGTGGGCTTTGCATAGAGTTCTGCCCCAAGAAAGTCCTGTGTTTTACAGACATCTATAATCGAAAAGGGTACCATCCTGTCACTGCGTGCGATATTGATGCATGTGTGAACTGCGAGTTCTGTGAGCGAATTTGCCCGGATATGGCTATTTTTCTTGCCGGCCGTGAAGAGGCAAAGAAGGCGTACAAAGCAGGGGCGCTTGAAGAGGGAACTGTAATCCCGGAGTTCGAGGCAAAGCCAGCAGAGAGGAAGGAGAAGTCAAAGTAGATGCCCGAGCGTATCATGTTCACAATGGGGGATATTGCATGCGCTGAGGGTGCACTCTGTGCTGGTTGCAGATACTTTGGTGGATATCCAATCACACCTGCCACCGAGATTGCAGAATGGATGTCACAGAGAATGCCGCAAGTTGGTGGTGCCTATGTTCAGTATGAAGATGAGATAGCATCCATTACGAGCGTGATAGGTGCGTCATGGACTGGAGTGAAATCAATGACAGCTACCTCAGGTCCTGGTGTAAGCCTCATGCAAGAAGCAATTGGCCTGGCAGTGATGACTGAAACACCGCTTGTACTCGTGAACATCATGCGTGGAGGCCCAAGCACAGGACAGCCCACAAGGGGTCAACAGGGCGATGTCATGCAGGCAAAATGGGGAAGCCACGGCGACTATCAAATAATCGCTCTCACTCCAGCATCAGTTCAGGAGATGTTCGACCAGACTATTCAGGCATTCAATCTGTCAGAGCGGTATCGAACGCCTGTCTATGTGCTGGCTGATGAAACCGTGGGCCATATGAGAGAGAAACTAATCATCCCTGATCAAAAAGACATATGGATTGAGAACCGCAAAACACCCACTGTGGAACCATCAGAGTATCTACCATTCAAAGCAGATGATGACCTCGTGCCGCCAATGGCTCTGTTGGGATCCAAATATCAGTTCTATGCCACCGGCTTGACTCATGATGAAAGAGGGTATCCAAGTGACAGCGAAGAAGTTCAGATTGAACTCATAACTCGTCTCAGCAACAAGATACTCCGTAATGCGGATAAGATCATTGACGTCGACCGTGTAGAGCTGGATGATGCCAGAATCGCTGTGATATCATATGGCACGCCAGCACGAAGTGCAAAGAGGGCCATCAAGATCGCTCGCGAGCAGGGTATCAAGGTCGGGATGCTAAGGCTCAAGACTGTGTGGCCATTCCCTGAAAACGAGGTTGCACAGATTGCCACAGAGGTCGACCATATCATTGTCGCAGAACAGAACCTTGGACAGGTCTACTATATGGTGAAGGCTGCAGCTGCTTCGACACCAGTTCATCTAATGGCAAAGCCCGCAGGAATGCCGCAGCTTCCTAGCGAGATTCTTGACAAAATCAAAGAGATTGATGCGCAATAGAGCCAACGGCTATTCTTGGTTCATGATGCTCTACACAGGGAAGAGTTAAGTCAAGAAGACGATGGAGTTTGATCATGAGGGTCCTAGTGACTGGGTCATTTGGCAACCTCGGAGAGAGCACATTATTGGCACTCTTCGAGAAGGACTATGAAATAAGATGCTTCGATCTATGTACTAATGCAAGCCAAAAGACACAAGAAAGGTTGGAGAAGAGAGGCGTCTTTGACACAATATGGGGGGATATTCTTGACATAGAAACTGTGAAATCTAGTGTCGAAGATGTTGACTGCATCATCCACCTAGTGGGAATCATGCCCCCCTTGTCTGAGAGAAGACCAGATCTTGCAAGAGCCATAAACGTTGAGGGAACTCGAAACATCATCAATGCAGCAGAAACACAGGGCAGATTACCCAAGTTCATCTTTGCAGGATCGGTATCAACATTCGGACCCACGATGCACCTCCAGCCACCACGAGCTGCAAAGGATCCATTGGTAGCCACTGATACATACACTGAAACAAAAATCGCCTGCGAAGGGATAGTACGAGCGTGCAGTCTTCCTTGGACAATCCTGCGAATCACAGCGGCACCACCAACTGTGGTTAGTGCAGACATGAGTGCACTGATGTTCGAGATGCCACTCGACCAACGGATCGAGTTCGTACACTCTCGGGATGTTGGCCTGGCCTGTGCAAATGCAGTGGAGGCAGAAACATCTGGAAAGACACTTCTAATAGGCGGTGGAAGGTCAAACCAGATGATTCAACGGGAATTTATCTCGAGAGTAATGAAGTTGATGGGTCTGGGATTGCCCCCTGAGTCCGCATTCAAAGTGCCAAAGAGGCCCGAGGAATACTATTACACTGATTGGCTCGATACCGAAGAGTCACAGCGACTTCTGAAATATCAGACTCGAGCATTTGACCAGTATCTCGAAGAGATGAAGTCCATGCTAGGTGTCAAGAGATATGTTACCAGACTATTCAAGGGACAAGCGATGAAGCGAATACTTGCGGCCTCACCATATTACACGAAGAGCGATGACTGATTCTCTTTGGAGAGAGAACGAGAGATATCACACGAAATCAAAGGCACGTTCATTCTCATGGCAAAGGACTAGAAAAGCGATTGGCAAATGCTCCGTGCAATCATCTCGAAGGCCTTGTTCACATTCTTATCATCTCTGACCGAGGTTTCGATATAGTCCATTCCTAGTTCGCGTGCCATTCTTTGGCCTTCCTCAATAGGGATGACTCTCTCCTCCACAAGGTCTGTCTTGTTCGCCACAAGTAATGACTTGTATTCCTCCACATTTCGGTCGACTTCTTTTTTCCATTCAATCACATCATGTAGAGTTTCCCATGCAGTGACATCATAGAGGAAAATGACTCCCTGCGTGCCAATGTAGTAGTTTGCCCGTACCCTCTCAAGAAAAGCCTGAGAGCCCAGATCCCAAATCTGGAGATTCACAAGATTGTTGTCAACCTGCATCTTCTTGTAGGCAAAACCAGTTCCTAGGGTTGGAGAATAGTGTTCCCTGAAGACCCCTGTGGAGTATCGGATGATGATACTCGTCTTGCCTACTGATGCGGATCCAACGGTGACTACCTTGAGAAGATAAGTTGGACTCATACTTAATCATCCCACGAATCTCAGGGACCTATTGTCGTGTAAATCAGATAACGGTTACCATGACATATGAACTCGTCGAATGAACATACAGAGCAGCTGTAATCCTAGTACGTGATGGTTGTAGGGATAGATGTGATGGTCTTAGGAATAGTGATACCGAGTTGTAATGACAGTATCAGCAGAGTCAACTTCGCGGCCGCTCCCAGTTTGGAGTACTCCAACATCAAACGCTTCAGGCTCTCATTCTTTTGCCACTTCACCCAATAATCAGGAGGTATATCCATCAGCGGCACTCCGGATGCCGCACAGATTCTACTGATACGCTCTGTCCCATAGATGGCCTGACCCCTTGTGACAAGGGTGAAGATCATCTCTTCTGTAGCATCATCACCTGCCGGTGTTAACGACCCGGTCTTGATTGTTCTAATCTGAGACCGACCATGGCTGCTCAGTTGCTCTAACCAGAGGGAGTACTCCTCAAATCCTCGCATATCAAATGGAGCAAACCGACTGACTATGCGTTCTCTGAAGGCATTAGTAAGGGCAATAGCAAAGGATTCAAGGTTCCTAGGGTCAAGAGCCGCCGCAAACTGTGCCAGGATTTTCATCCATTCACCAAAGAGGAGCATGAGCCTTCGGTTGTTGAGGCCTTCGAGGATTTTGATGTCGAAATCAACAGACCAATGGTTGTCTGCAAAACGAAGTTGCCCCAGGGTTTCGGGGGTCTCACTCGCATTCATAACAGAGGTCAGAGCTTTAGTGGCATCTCCTACCGGGTAGCATTCCTCAGCAACACGTAGCGATATCTCAAGAACCTCCTTTGCCAGGAGAATACGTCTCTTCTCGGGAGAGAGAGCCTCAATCACCCCAGTTTCAAGAAGATAGTCCAGCGCCCTAAGTATCTCTCGCTCATCGTATGAGGCGCCGAGCTCACCAAGTATCTCTCTGACAGTTCGTCGGCCGTCCATCAGACCTGCAATACGGGGGATTACAACAAGCATCTCTGGATGTAGGTTGCGCAATGCTTCGGTTTCTCGAGATGTCGCCTGCACATACCGAAAGAACTCAGTCCGAGCCGAAACGAAATCATTGAAGCTCAGTGTGTTACGAAAGCGAATGACGCGATATGCCCATAACTTGGATATCTCAAGGAATAGGTCTCTCTTTGATAGTCCACTCACTTCCAGTATCTCCTTCATGTTTCGGGATCCGTTGATCAGCGGCACGAGAGTACCACTGGACGTGACAATTGTGTTCGGGTCAACTGTGAAGTATGGTACCCATGAATCGGGAAGGTCATCAAAGGAGAGCTTCATCATCACGCTTTCGCCAAAGGGCTCCAAGTAGGCCTCTGCAAAGGACACATCATTATCATAGAGTTGCGTTTTTGGAAGCCATTTCTGTTCAAATTCAGTCAGCAGCGAATTGAGTACACGAATGACCTCTGTGTTAAGACTCTGCACGCCAACAGCTACCATGTGCACATTCTCGCCATTCAATACTGTAAAAACGTGAGCCCCATAATCTACGTGGAAGACAGGTGCACTCTGCTGAAACACTTCTTTTGAGAACATGTCGATGGCAGTGAAGAAGCTTGATGCGAGAATAGGATTCATACCAAAGGCACGAGGATCAAGTTGCATGTAGAAACGAGGATTGCTGTTCTTGTCTGTTATTAGGATGGCTTCAATCACGTGTCCAGGCATCTTGACGCACTATCTTTGATGATGGTAGGTTTTGATGAATATTAGCCTTCTTTGGAGAGACAATAGGTAGGTATCTCACGACTTCATTGAGAGCGGTCAGTGCATTTTATCATGACTGACTATTCGAATATGACTCGACTCGTCGACCACATCAACAAGCCTTTTATCATATTGACAGTCGAAACTTGATGAGAGTACCCTCCATGACTGAAGCAGTGCGTGTCTTGAAGCATCCGATGGCCAAGTACATTCGAACTGATAGAACTCCATTCATCTATTGCCCGGGCTGCTCTGTCGGGATTGTATCAGGCATGCTCGCAAGAGCAATTGATAATCTTGGCATCGATTTTACCAAGGTCGTAGTGGTTTCAGGCGTTGGATGTACAGGAAGAACCTCAGGGTACTTCAAGACGGGGACATACCATACAACTCATGGAAGGGCAATAGCCTTCGCAGAAGGCGTGAAAATAGCTAATCCTGAACTCAGCGTCATTGTTGTCAGTGGGGATGGGGATGTTGCAGCTATTGGCGGTAATCATCTCATTCATGCGTGTCGTAGGAATATTGACATAACTGTCATCTGCATCAACAACTTCAATTACGGCATGACAGGAGGGCAGTTTGGCCCAACAACTGAGCACGAACGATTCTCTCAGACGAGCCCAGCTCCGATTGGCAACATAGAGCATCCATTCAACTTAGTGAAGCTAGCAGCATCATCTGGTGCGACCTTTGTGGCGAGATGGACAGCAATCCAAGTTCGAAGAGCAACAAAGTCAATGGAGAAGGCAATCAAGAGGAAGGGTTTTTCATTCGTCGAAATAATCGGAGCCTGCCCCACAGCCTATGGTAGAATGAACCGATTGGGTGACGGTCTGGCCATGCATAAGCATCTACTGGAGGTCGCCGAGATTCAGAATGGTCTGCCACCTCATGAGGCAGAGCTTGACTATGCTCGTAGAATTGTATGTGGTGAGTTTGTGGACATTGAAAAGCCGGAGTACACCGCTGTTCTAGAAGAAGCGCATCGTCGAGCCAAGGGTGAATGATTTGAGCAGATACGAGATACGAATCGCAGGCTTTGGTGGTCAAGGTGTGGTCACAATGGCTGTGGTGGTCGGAGAAACCGCTGCACTGAATGACAATAAGTACGTCGTGCAGACCCAGTCATATGGACCGGAAGCCCGTGGCGGTGCGAGCAAGAGCGAGATAGTCATCTCTGATGAAGAAATTGACTACCCAAAGGTCATGGCACCTGATGTGTTTGTGGCGTTGAGTAGAGCTGCCTACCTAGAATACATCCACGGTCTAAAAGAGGATGGAGTTCTTATCATAGATGAAGACATGGTGGGCGTGGAGGGCAAGCTTCCCAAAGGAGTGAAGGTCTACAAGATACCTGCAACAAAGATTGCAGACAAGGAAGTAGGTAACAAACAAGCGACAAATATGGTGATGCTAGGAGCCTTTACCGTCATCACGAGAGCATTGTCAATTGGGGGGCTGAGGGCCAGAATCGAAGAGAAGTGGCCGAAATTCCTCAAGACGAACATGCTCGCATTGGAACTGGGCATAAGAGCGGGCGAAGAGGCCTTGGCCAAGAACGATGACTGAGTGACACATGGGTCGCTGCTACTAAGGTATGCTTGGAAATAGGATACGCTATTTATTCAGTCCCCTTATAGCAATAACAGCTGCTCCCAGAGCTCCTGTGAACTGGGGATTCTCAGGAACCCATAGTTCGGCTCCAAGTTGCTTTGATAGATGGTGCTTGAATGCAGGATTCAGAGCCACGCCTCCCGTCAGGCAGATGGGTCGAACAATGCCAACACGCCTAGCGAGAGATGCAATCTTGGTGGCCATCGATGCATGAAGTCCAGCCGCAATGTCCGAAGGATCCTTCCCAGCACCAATATGACAAATGACCTCACTCTCTGCAAAGACAGTACACGTACTGCTGATTGTCGCCGGTGTCTTTGACGTCAGGGCAAGAGGCCCGAGCTCACTGATGGAGATGCCAAGCACACCAGCCATCACCTCAAGGAATCTTCCAGTCCCCGCGGAGCACTTGTCGTTCAACTCGAAGTTCACAGGTCGACCTTCCGGACCGATGCGAATCACTTTTGAGTCTTGACCTCCAACATCGATTAGAAGACGCATTTCCGGATGCAGGGAGTGAACGCCCACACTGTGACATGTTATTTCGGTGACTGATTGCTCAGCATCTTCTACTTGAGTACGTCCGTAACCTGTACTTATTATTGGAATACCCTTTAGTTCCATTTTGGAGGAAACCCGTAACTCCTCCATTATTCTCTCAACAGCCTGTGAACCAGAGGATCCTGTGGGCATGATATACGAAGCGAGAGTCTTCGAAGTGGAATCCACGAGAACGCCCTTTGCAGTGGTTGAACCGATGTCAATACCGATCCCATGTTTCATCACAGTCAGTACCTCAGAGGAACATCTCAAGAAGCGCATCTACTCGCGTCTGTATCTGAGCCTCGTTATATAATCTCGAATCCACCATGTCACCCTCTATTACAACTCCCGGAACCCCGGTCCGTTCGCTGACGATCTCTTTCGAAACTAGCTGACCAAGGGAGTAGCGTTTGCATGATCGCACAGAGAACATGATGAAGCCATCAAGGTCATAGTCCTCAATCAGCTGACACATCTTGTCTATCTTTGCCTCAAGTCCCTTGTTAAGGTACGAATTGGAATATATGCTCACGACGCTCCCATACAGATCATCTGTTTCAATGGCTCCAGACCATGCATGCGTGTAGGTATCAGCCGGAAAGACCACACCTCTCTTTGCCAGACCATTAAAGAACCTGAAAATGGAATGCCATGGCGGAATATTGTCCCAGAGTAGACGTATCTTCTCATCGCGGATTGCACCTATGCCTTCTTTCACTCTCGAGTTCACTTCATCTAAGAGAGTCTGATAGAAGTCGATGATGATATCAGTACCTCTCATGGAAACCACAGGCGCCATCGTCAAGAAGCGATCAGCGCAGTTCAGCGGCGATGGTCGATTCTTGCATGCAGCCAAGGATTGATTATAGAGTTTGATAGCTCTACTGGAAAGGTCAGCAACCTCGCGCATTCTCTTCTCTGTAAGGGTGGTGTGAAAGGTCGTCCCAAGAAAATCCACAAGCCGGTCAATCCCCTTTCTCACATACTCTTTGTGATGCTCAGGTTGTTCGCCTTCAATCGGTGGTGTGTCCAAGAGAAACACGGGTGCGCCGGTCTGCTCTGATACTGCATCGTACCATCTGAGGACAGTGCCACAGATGTTGTTACAAGCAAGAAGTGCCTGGGGAACTGGTAGTCCATCCATTGGGCTAGCATTCGGCTTCTCTACTGAACCTATACTTGCTCGTGCATAAGAGCACAACTCCTGCGAGTATCCTATCTCTTCAGCATAGCCACACACTTCTGGACCTACCTTCTGAGACCCTACGACAGCTCCATACTGCTCAGGATAACTCACACCAACGCCCATTGCTACAGGAATCTCTACAGGGAATCCCGAGGTCACCCATGCAAGACGCTTTTCTTCACTGGCCTGTTGACCCTCTAGCATGTACTGGAACATAATCTGTTGGAGTAGTGAATTTGATTCAAGCTGGCGATAGGCTTTATCTTCTTTCTTTGTCTCTGTCAATATGCTCACCTCACGTTTTACCAAAGGACTCCAAGAAACTCTGAATTCTCACTTCTATGCGAGATCTATCAGACAGTTCTGGATCAATAGGGATTCTCACCGTTCGCACTCCTTGCCGGGAAGCTGCTCTCTCGATCGAGGGAGCCTCGAATTCGTCAGGATCACAGAAGGACTGCTCAAATACCATCAAACCATCAACTTCCAGTGGTCCGAGAAGCCCTTCAAGATAGCTCATCCGATGACCAAGGCCTTCCTGGGTTGGTTCTCCCGGAGCTGATAAGATAGACTTCGCCATTTCTTCAAAGGGGTCACCTTCCACATCCAAGGGCGGAGTAAACGCCGTCTTGAAACCAAAGGAGAGAAGATCGAGAATAAGTATTGAATCAGTGAATCCTCGGACACCAGTGATGATATTAGCAATTGCTTGGGGCTCCACCATACCACCAGCAACGGCAATCCTTGGTCTGTGTGATGATTTGAGTTTCTTGATCTGGGAGAAGTGTCCAGTCTTGAATGCCTTGAGAATGGATGTGACAACGCTAGAGAGTGCCATTTTCTTAATTCTATTATGAACCAGTGATGTAGTGTTATGTAGCTCCAATCCGACTGCAGGGAGTGGCGTCGTAAGAAAGGCTCGCATCAGACGACAGAGTTCGGTATAGGACAGCACTGCTGGTTCTGCAACTCTTGCACTGTATAGATACTGCGCATCTTCGCGAAATTGACCGACAAGTGAAACAGCACGTTGATAGTTCTCTGATAGAAATGGACGATCTAGCGATTCCTCAATTCCATCACTCAACAGCTGAAGCTCCTTTGCTAGGTATCTCACAATAGAACCATCTTTGACATGCCTCGTAGCAGGATATGTCAGTCGGAAGACCACATCATCAGGGAAACGAAAGCGCCACACGTCTGAAAGATTGTGAAGAGAATCACAGGTGTTGCTTGGAAAGATAAGACCAGCGATAGATGGCATCTGATCGTTAGTCCTCTGGCTGTACAGATTCCTGACATAAGAACAGGCGAATGTCTGCAGACTCTCTTCAAATCCGCCGGATACTCCCGGCAGACCTCGCAGGAGGGACGGTGTCAGACCATGAGCAAGTATCAATTCAAGTGGTGTATGGGGATAGATGTAACCTATGACCTCCTCTCCGGCCTTGAGAAGCTGCCGCAGGCCAGCACTAGACTGTTCAAGTATTCCTTCGTAACTCAATATTGCTCCCTCGCACAACTGCAGGGTAGTAATAGTCAATCTCTAGCACCATCCATCTTATTTGTTATGCTACGGCAAAGAATCTCTGTCAGTAGAAGGAAATATGAGGAGCTAATGTTATGCTGAATGACCAGACTTCAACTGAACTTGACTACGATGACTCGTATCAAGTATCAATATAGAGAGGAGAATAACATGGAAGAGATGCTTTGGCACAAATACAAGTGGCCAAAAGAAGCGCCCCATTCACTCGAATATCCGGACGAGCCACTCTATGCTTTGTTAGACAAAACAGCCAACGAGCATGGTGACCTGCCGTTTACCGTGTTCATGGGGATGAAGAGAACTTACGCAGAAGTAAGAGAAGATGCTAATAAGATTGCGAACTATCTGGCAAGCATTGGGATCAAGAAGGGCGACAGGGTTGCGATTTTCATGCCCAACATGCCGCACTACCCGCCAGTATTCTTTGGTATTTTGAAAAGCGGAGCAACTGCAGTCACATGCAATCCACTCTACAAGCCCGGAGAACTCAATTTCCAGCTGAAGGACTCTGGCACAAGAGTAGTCTTTGTGCTGGACCACCCGGTCTTCACACCATCATGCTACTAGGCGATTAAGGACACAAAAGTGGAGAAAGTGATTGTCTGTAACGTGAAGTCATTCCTGCCCAAGGTAAAGGCAGTACTGGGTGGACTCCTTGGGAAGATACCCAAGAGCCCCTTCTACGAGGATGATAAGACTGTCTTCTATGATGACATCTTGGCGAATTCCGAAGCAAAGCCGCCCGATGTTAAGTTCAACCGTAAGGATGACGTGGCGCTGATACTCTACACCGGAGGCACAACAGGAGTACCAAAGGGAGCAGCATTGCTTCACAGTAACCTGTACTCAAACGTCCTCCAGATCTTCAACTACGCCTGGATAGACCCGAAAGACCATCCTCAGAGCGGCAGAATGCGCATTGGCGAAGAGGTGGTTGTTGGTGCCCTGCCATGGTACCATAGCTATGGCCTCACTCTGAGCCTTCTCATGTCAACCTATCTTGCGGGGCAGCTTGTGTGCGTTCCAGACCCACGTGCTGGAAAGCCTCCAATGACAGAGTTGTTGAAGGAACTTGAGAAGAACAAGGGATCGATTCTCAATTGCGTGCCAGCACTCTACGCAGGTATTGTCAACAACCCCAAAGTGAAGGAGTTCAATCTGAGATCAGTGAAAGTCTGTAGTTCGGGAGCAGCTCCACTTCCTCCTGAGCTTGCTAAAAACTTTGAAGATATCACAGGAGCAATCCTCTTTGAAGGATATGGGTTGACCGAAACTTCACCAGTGACACATATCAACCCTACGAACAAGACAAACCGCAAGTTTGGGTCAATTGGTTTGCCAATACCAGACACGTACTGCAAGATTGTGGACCTCGAAACAGGCGCCAAGGAGTTGCCGATTGGCGAAACTGGCGAGTTAGCTGTATCGGGGCCACAGGTGATGCAGGGATATTGGAACAAACCAGAAGAGAACAAGCAGGTCTTCCGTCAGATTGATGGAAAACGCTTCTTCCTCACCGGTGACATCGGACACATGGACAAAGAGGGTTTCACTGTAATCTCTGACAGAAAGAAGGACATGGTCAATGTAGGTGGTCTGAAGGCATATCCGCGAGAGATTGAGGATATACTCTATGAACATCCCAAGGTGCAGATGGCTGCGGTCATTGGTGTACCGAGGAAGGAGGATCGAAGCAACGAGTTTGTCAAGGCCTTTATAGTCCTCAAGCCCGGAGTCGAGGCAACACCCGATGAGTTCATCGAGTGGTCGAAGGACAAGATGGCTGGCTACAAACGACCCAAGGAAGTCGAGTTTGTCGCCTCGCTGCCGCTCACTAATGTTGGAAAGGTCCTGAGAAGAGAACTACGGACCAAGGAATTACAGAAGAGAGGCTTGGCGTAGACTGGACTAGCGGGAGATCCTTCTCCCGCATTCTTCTTTTTTGATTCCTCAAGACATATGAGGGACTGTAGCAATATCCTAGTGGTAGGTAGTGATTAGACATCACAGCGATTCGCTACCGAGAGAGGAGATGAAGTGAGTTGGATGATGTATACTGGCGGTCAGGCGTTGCATGGCCAAAACGTGCTAGAAAGACCCTGGACTATCCAAAGGAACCCCTATTCGCCATGTTGGATAGGGCGGCTGAGAAGAGCGGAAACTCACCCTACACTGTATTCATGGGAAAATCACAGACATATAGCGAAGTGAGAGAACACGCAGACAGGATAGCCAATTTCCTCACCAGCAAGGGAATCAAGGGAGGAGACAAGGTCGCCATCTTTCTCCCTAATGTGCCCCACTTCCCTGCCGTGTTCTTTGGTGCACTCAGGGCAGGGGCAAAGGTGGTGACATGTAATCCATTATACAAGGCCGGCGAGCTGAATTACCAGCTGAAGGACACTGGTGCACGCATAGTGTTTGCATTGGATCATCCAACCTTCACACCAATATGCTATGAGGCTATCAAGGGCACTGATGTCCATACCGTGGTTGTATGTAGCGTAAAGCCATTCCTGTCCAAAGTGAAGGCAGTGCTGGGAGGACTTCTCGGGAAGATACCAAAGAGCCCATACTACGAAAAAGACAAGACCGTCTTCTATGAACAGATTCTATCCACATATGAGCCCAAGGCGCCTCAAGTCACCATCGACCCAATGGACACAGCAGTTCTGATCTACACTGGGGGAACAACAGGAAACCCGAAGGGTGCTGAACTGACCCACCATAATATGACATCAAATATACTGCAGATAGCAGAGTGGGTCTATTTGGAGGAGGAGGATGCAGAGAGATCGGGCGGCGTCAGGTATGGAGAAGAGGTCTTTGTCGGGGCAATACCCTGGTATCACAGCTATGGCCTCACGCTGACAATGCTTATGGCCACATGGCTCGGAGGAAGACTGGTATGCATTCCTGATCCTAGATCTGGAAAGCCGCCTCTGTCCGATCTGCTGAGCGAGCTGTCAAAAACCAAGGGAACTGTCTTGAACTGTGTGCCCGCACTCTATGCCGGTATCGCAAATCATCCCAATGTCGGAAAATACGATTTGTCGTCGGTCACGATCTGCAGTTCAGGAGCTGCACCACTGCCACCAGAAGTTGCCAAGGCTTTCGAAGCAGTGACAGGTACACTTCTCTTTGAGGGGTATGGACTCACTGAAACTTCACCAGTGACCCACATTAATCCAACGAACAGCAGATATCGCAAGTTCGGCTCGATAGGCCTCCCAATCTCAGACACAATCTGCAAGATAGTTGACATGGAAACAGGGACGCGAGAGATGCCAATTGGTGAGGTTGGCGAGATCGCAGTCCACGGCCCACAAGTCTTCAAGGGATACTGGAAGAAGCCCGATGAAACTGCGAATGTGATACGGACATTTGGCGGGAAGCGTTTCTTCCTGACAGGCGATATTGGTAGAATGGACGAGAATGGATACACCTTCATCAGCGATAGAAAGAAACAGATGATCAATGTCGGTGGTATGAAGGCATACCCACGGGAAATCGAGGACATACTGTTCACCCATCCAAAGGTACAGATGGTAGCAGTTATAGGAATCCCCCGTGAAGAGGATCGCAGCAATGAGTTCGTCAAAGCGTACATTGTATTGAAAGATGGTGAGAGAGCAACACCTGAGGAGTTCATTGAGTGGGCGAGAGATAAGATGGCAGGTTATAAGCGTCCTAGAGAGGTTGAGATTGTAGCCAGTCTGCCTATGAGTAATGTTGGGAAGGTGCTGAGAAGAGAACTGCGCGATGCCGAGCTCAAGAAGAGAGGTTACACATAAGTCAACTTCAATCACAATAAGAAACATAGGTACAGCCTGTGCTGGGTCAGATTGGCTGGCGTTCGTACATTTCGTTTATTAGTGAGTTGTGACTAAGAATGTGAACTATCACTCTAATCGATTAGAGGAGAGGTGAACGATATGGCTGGGTCGTGGAAGAGAATTGGTGCCTATTTGGGAATACTTGGTGGAATCATTTTCATCATTACAACGTTCATAGCAATGCTGACATATCCGGGAGGATACTCATTCTTAGAGAACTACTTCAGTGAGCTTGGGTTGACAGTAATAAATAGTCAACCATCAATGCTGAACTATGTTCTGTTCAATATCGCATGTACAAGTGCTGCAGTCTGCCTAGTGCCGTTTGTATTCGCGATGCGCACAGTATTCACAGAAACTGGGGTGCTGAAGGGCTTGAGCTGGGTAGGCACCATTCTGGTGATTGCTGCTGCTCCAAACCTATCAGCCCTTGCGTTGTTTGCTGCAAATCTCTTTGGGTATGAGCATTTTCTGACGACGATGCTCTTCTTCCTACTCATAACCTTGGGAATTCTCATCTACTCAATTGCCATACTTCTCAACAAGAACTACGGGAACCTCTATGCTCTGATTGGGTTCGTAGTCGTAGTGATCTGTTTCCTTCACGTCGGAGCTTTCTTCAGCTCAGCATTTGACATGTTTGGAACAGCTCTATGGCAGAAACTATCAGTCTACGCGCTGATTCTGTGGTCGGCATTTCAGGGATACAGACTCCTGAAGGTAATTGATGGAAAGGCTGAATAACTCCATGGAGATACAAAGGGACCAGATCTTGGGTAGCCACCGCGAGGGTAAAACGGAGGCTCAGCCAGACTTTCCAGAACCCGACTTCTTGTGGCTCTTACCCAACTCAATGTAGAGCTGTGCACCGGTCATGAAACTCTCGCGAAGCGCTTCAGAGACCTCCTTCACAACTTTTCCGGGAATGCCCATGACAAGACTTCCATCCGGAATGACCGAATTATTGGTCACGACAGAACCAGCTCCGATGACACAGTCATTGCCAACCTCGGCACCATCAAGAACAATAGAACCCATCCCTACGACTGCACGGTCTCCAATCTTGCATGCGTGTATCACACAGTTATGACCAGCTGTCACATAATCACCAATGATAGTGGGATGCATGAATGTGGTGTGTACTGTGGCATTGTCCTGAATCGACGTGCCTTTTCCAACCCGTATGTAGTTCATGTCAGCTCGAAGCACAGCAAACTCCCAAATGCTTGAATCAGCACCGACCTCAATGTCACCAATCAGAGAGGCTCTGGGAGATATGTACGCTTCAGGGTCAACCCTTGGTTTCTTACCATTGAACTCGTAGAGACCCATAGTATTCCACCTAAGACGGCAACTGGCGCTCAGTGCCTTTAAGAGTGTTGTCATGGAAATGGCGCCAGAACACATTTTACATCCTGTTGTGTCTACAATTGATGGGAGGCATAACAGTGATTCTATTGGATCCCAATAACCTCACTCGCAAATACTCGGATGCTGAATCGAAGAATATAATGAAGAAGACCGTCCAGTTCTTTGAGAACAAGGGAAAAGTCGCCCTCAAGAATGATGACCATGAGAGAGTCTGGTACCAAGACTTTCTAGACTTCGTGAAGAAGAATGAGATTTTCTACAAATTACTCACGCCTAGTAAGTATGGTGAGAAGGGATGTAGATGGGACACATGGCGGAACATGGAGTTCAATGAGATACTGGCATTCTATGGTCTTCACTATTGGTACACCTGGCAGGTCTCAATTCTCGGTCTTGGGCCGATTTGGATGAGCAAGAATGAAAAGGCGAAGAAGAAGGCAGCAAAATACCTCAAGCAGGGGGAAGTCTTTGCATTTGGCTTGAGCGAGAAGAATCATGGTGCAGACCTCTACTCATCTGAGATGAGTCTCAAGGTACTAGGAGACGGCAAATACATTGCTAATGGCTCCAAGTACTATATCGGGAATGGAAACGTCGCGCGAATGGTCTCGGTCTTCGGAAAGACAGATGTTCCCTCAGACCCTGAGAATGCCAACTACGGTAACTATGTCTTCTTTGCCGCAGACTCTCAGCATCCAAACTACGAGTGTGTCAGAAATCTGGTGAATGTGCAGTCATACGTTGCTGAGTACAAACTCAACGACTATCCTATTTCAGAGGCAGATATTCTATCCAAGGCGAGAGAGGCTTGGGACTGCACACTGAACACTGTCAATGTAGGCAAGTTCAATCTCGGATGGGGATCGATTGGTATCTGTACACATGCTCTCTACGAGGCCATCAATCATGCATCCAACAGATACCTCTACGGAAAATATGTTACCGAGTTCTCGCATATTCGACAGTTCTTCACTGATGCATATGCCCGATTAGTCGCCATGAAACTCTTTGCCCTCAGAGCTGGGGACTACATGAGGACTGCATCTCTAGAAGACAGACGCTATATCCTCTACAACTCTCTCGTGAAGATGAAGGTCACGAGTGAAGGCGAAAAGGTGATTGACCTCTTGTGGGACATCATTGCGGCACGTGGCTTTGAAGGGGAAACCTACTTCTCAATGGCAGCAAGAGATATTCGTGCGCTGCCAAAGCTCGAGGGAACAGTTCATGTCAACATGGCACAGATCATCAAGTTCATGCCAGCATACTTCTTCATTCCTCAGGAATACCCGGTTGTGGGTACAATATCTGAGCCAAAGGATGATGAGTTTCTCTTCAATCAAGGTATCACAAAAGGCCTGAGCGGTATCAGATTCCATGACTATCGAGCTGTATACGACACGGTAGACCTGCCCAATGTGAACATCTTCAAGAAACAGGTTGAGGTGTTCAATGAGTTCATGACTGAAGCAACACCTGATGAGAAACAGGGCGAGGACCTTGATTTCATACTGAATGCAGGAGAGCTGTTTTCCTTAGTGGTCTATGGGCAACTCATAATTGAGAATGCCAAGATCTACAAGATATCGGACTACTTGCTCGATCAGATTTTTGATCTCATGGTTCGTGACTTCTCAAGGTATGCCCTCCAGATGTATTCGAAACAGAGCACTACAGAGAAACAGCAGGAGATACTGCTGAGGATGATTATGAAGCCCCATGTAGACAGGGAGAGGTATGAGGCAATTATCAAGGAAGTCTATTCGTTGAATGGAAGATATGAGATGCGCAAGTAGATCATGACCGTCCGACTCTTGTTTCTTCGATAATAGCAAATAGCCAGGCTTATCACCAACTGGATGTTGAATCAAGATGCCGGTTACGCCGTTCCATATCCACTTGCATTTCTATTCTCCAGGGCAGACGAGCATCTATCCCTGCCTGGATTAATCGTTGGCTCAGTCATACCTGACATTGAAGTCCCATTTATGGGGATGTTCTTTGCCAGTCTTCCAGACCATCTCTTCTTGCACGGCCTTCTTGATGCTTTGACGATTGGAACTCTGCTTGCGGCTGCTATCACACGTTTTCTGTACGCACCGATTGTGTCGCATGTCTTCGGGGTTGAGAGAGATGAACTGAACTAGGTATGTCGAGTAGGTCCCTGGATGGCAGTATCTTGTTTCCTTGGAGTGACAACACATTTGGTGCTTGACTTTCCGATGCACTGGTATAATTCTATTCTCTGGCATTGGGTAAATCCGTATCACACTATTGGTTCGCTATTTCTCTTGTTTATGCCGATCTTTGATATCTGGGCTGCTTATTTGAATGCCAGTACAATCATGCATGTTGGGCCATGCCCCAGATATAGAAGCGCAGTTGAAGACATGGTATGAATACCGTGGATGGAACAGAAAGACAGCAAGACCACCCAAAAACAAGCTCGAGAATCTTGGTCTTGGCGACCTTACTTGAGTACCAACTTCCTTGGTTTTGGAAGACTCTCCACGATATCTTTCAGACAATTATGGAGAACCTCAACATCTATGATCTTCAATTTATCATTAGTCGAAGGGGTGGAGATGTTGAGATGCAACGTGCATTTGAGGGAGCAAATAAGTCTGGTATATATTGGAAAACAGTGAGCTAGCTCTTTGAGAGAAAACGAGTCCCCAAGAAGAGTTCCTTTAGGATTACTCTGGTGAATTGTGACCCCATTTTGAGAGTTGGTGATTGCTTTGCGGGGCCCACTCTTTCCAATTCTCTAGTGGGAATCTCAACCACTCTCTTCTTTAATTTGAGACATCTAATTGTCTGTTGAATTTCGATATTGTAACCCTGCGCATCTTGCTTTAGATGTTTCAAAAGGCTTCGCTTTATCAAACGATAGCCATTAATTGCATCAGTGACACTGCCACCCCAAAACAGCTTGGTAAGTCTGGAAAAGAACATATTCCCAACTCTTCTGATTCTATAGGGGTCATCAGAATCGTCACTAACTGAGCCCTCGGTAAATCTTGAGGCAATTACCAGATCAGCATGATGAGCTATCATTGTGTCAATCAAGTGTGGCAGGTCACTTGGATCTTCATTTCCATCTGGACTGAAAAAGAGGAGCGCATCAGCGTCTGTTTGTTCGATTGCTTCAATCACTGCTTTCCCTCTACCTATCTCTTTCTGTTGTACTACACGAATACCTAGTGATTCGAGGAACTCGACACTTCCATCTGTTGAATGTCCATCCATACACAGAAGATCATCAAAGATACTGGCATCAATTCTAGGAATAACTTCTTTCATAGGCTCCAACTCGTTTTTTACTAGCAAAACCAAAGCTACAGAAAGACGTTTCATTACTATCGCAGCTCCTTCATTCCTCTATCTACTACTTCTAAGTGAGATGAGCTGATGAAAAAAATGTTCCCGTTGAGATTCTCTTTTTTTTTAACTGATGGATTATTATAGTATTCTCTGTTCTTACCAGGATGTCACCCCAAAAGAACTGTTGTTTGGAGATGCTTCGATGGTGTTCACAAAAAGAGGTCATCCTCCCACAAAAGCGTTAATCATTTTGACTTTCAATGAAATTCATGGGTCTAGAGCTCTTGCTGACAAGATACCCTATACTTTGTTTGACAATTCTATTGTAATTGATGGAGGAAGTACTGATGGAACACGGGAGTTTTGGGAAAGCAGAGGAATACGAGTGGCTCAACGTCGCTCTCCCGGGCGTGGGAGTGCTTTCATAATCGCTATTGAAGAGTGTAAGGAAGACATACTCCTCTTTTTCAGTCCAGATGGAAATGAAGATCCAAACGATATACCACGACTTTTGGATGCGGTCTTGACATCAGATCTTGTCATAGCTACTCGTTTTGGTAAGGGTGGGACAAGTGATGATGCAGAAGTTTTGAGAACTTTCGGAAATCTTCTTTTTACAGCTATTTGCAGACTGCTTTTCAGAGCCAAGGTCACCGATGCTGTAAACGGATTCCGCACCATCTGGAGAAAGAGAATGATGAATCTCAATCTACCCCCTTCGCGATTTGAGATTGAAATGCAAATCACCATACGCGCTTCAAAACTCAATATGAGAATAACCGAAATCTCAACTCATGAATTCAAGAGGATTGGAGGAGTATCAAAAGCGAAATCATTTGATGTAGGTTTGTCTTACTTGAAACTCTTCCTAGATGAACTTCTTCTGGGGAGGAGATTCATTAATAAAGCGCACACATAAGCGCTCTGCAATGCTGTACGGTGAGTATCGCTTATGGAGTCTGCGGCTATAACTCTCATCTTGATATTAATGGGAATCGCCTTTGTTCACGTCATAGGAGAGATCCTATTCAAGAAGGGAGGGATGACTTCATTTGCGGAATCAGAGAGAGGTCTTGATACGAAATCCTGGAGACATTTTCTCCTTTCTCCGATTGTGATTCTATCATTATTCATCACGCTGGCCGTAAAGGGACTCTATGGAATTGTATTGGCATCAAACCCGCTCTATTTGGCAGGGGGTACCTACTTGGCTTCAGTCGCGGTAATCTCAGTACTTGCTGGTCGTATCATTTTCAATGAGGACCTGAAAAAAACCCAGCTTGTTGGATTTGCGCTAGTTGCGATTGGAATAATCCTTTTGGTGTGAAAGAGATGGACAGAATGAAACCTAATGCACGAGCAACCTTCTGGTTTCCTCTTCTTATCGCTACTGCAATCTATGGCGTTGGTGATGTCCTCTTAAAGATGGGAAACATGGATATTGGTAGCACTTTTGAACGGCTCCTAGAGGGTGAGTTTTGGCTGGCCTTCATTCTTAGTGCTCCGATTATTGCTGCCTTTGGTCTATCCTTGGTAGCCAAGTTGATTATGGGAGTGGTTCTGTCAAAGAATCCACTCGGAATATCTGAAGGATTCTTCTTGGCCTTCTCAGTGATGGCAGTCTTCGTTTTGGGCATATTCTTATTTGCAGAGTCAGTTGATTACTTGAATATTGCTGGACTAATCGCAATTGTGGTGGGTATAATTCTGGTCTACTCCCCCGTGTCAGTGAAAGATGAAGACTCAGTTCTAGAGGATAAAAAAAATGAGTAAGACTGCCTTTATCACAGGAATCACTGGACAAGATGGATCATATCTTGCTGAGTTTCTCTTGTCACGTGGATATGAAGTCCATGGAGTCATCCGTCGTACAAGCACTTTCAATACACAGAGGATAACTCACATCTTTCAGGACCCTCATGAAGCGGACGTACATTTGAAGTTACACTATGGTGATGTGACCGATGCCTCCTCATTGAGCCTCTTGATTCGGGAGACTGAACCTGATGAGGTCTACAATCTGGCAGCACAGAGTCATGTTCGTGTATCATTTGATCTTCCTCAATACACTGCAATGGTGAATGGTGTTGGGACGATTTCTCTGTTAGAAGCAATCAGACAAAGCAAACAGGATGTTCGCTATTATCAAGCATCATCATCTGAGATGTTCGGGGCAAGTCCACCTCCCCAGAATGAGCAGACTATCTTCCATCCGTTGAGTCCGTATGCTGCTGCAAAAGTCTACGCACACTGGGTCACAGTGAATTATAGAGAAGCCTATGGAATGTTCAATTGCTCTGGAATTCTCTTCAATCACGAATCTCCCCGCCGTGGAAGGACATTCGTCACGAGAAAAGTGACTCATGGGATTGCAGAAATCTTAGCTAAGAAGATCGATGTCCTATACTTTGGAAATCTGGATGCAAAACGCGATTGGGGCTATGCTCCGGAGTATACTGAGCTCATGTGGAAAATGCTACAAGCTGACAAGCCAGATGATTATGTAATCGGAACTGGTGAATCTCACAGCGTCAGAGACCTAATCATCGAAGCGTTCTCCTATGCCGGTCTTGAATGGGAGAAATACATCAAACACGATGAACGCTACATGCGACCCTCGGATGTCAACTATCTTCTATCTGATCCCTCAAAGGCACGGAAAAAGCTAGGCTGGAATCCAAAGGTTAGATTCAAGGAACTGGTGAGGATAATGGTTGACTATGACATGTTGAGTGTCGGACTTGAGCCACCAGGTGAAGGCATCGAGTTCCTCAAGAAGAACGGTCTTCTGTGGAGTAATAGTGAAGAAACACCAGGGTAGAGCTATGGCATGACCTCTGGATTTGCAAGCAACCATTCGTAAGTCAGTCCTAGGCCTGTCCGGATGTCCGTTATCCTATTCCAGGTCAAGCGACCGAACCTAGAACTGTCCATCAGTTTTCTTGGCATACCATCAGGTTTTGATTTGTCAAGTTTGATTGAGCCCTTAAAACCAACAGTTTCTTTCACCAATTCCGCAAGATCAAGGATTGACATATCACTACTTGTCCCCACGTTGATGAACTGGTCGTCATCATACTCGTTCATCAGATAGACTGCTGCATCTGCTAGGTCCTCAACGTACATGAACTCCCTTCGAGCGCTTCCTGTTCCCCAGAGGGTGACGCTCTTCTTCCCCTGAACCTTCGCTTCATGGAACCTCCTTATGAGGGCCGCAATTACATGAGACTTCTCAATGGAGAAGTCATCTCCAGGGCCGTAGAGGTTTGGCGGAACGATTGTGATTGCATTGAATCCGTACTGTCTTCTGTAGAATTCGCACATCTTCAACCCTGCAATCTTGGCGACTGCATACGCCTCATTGGTCGGTTCCATTGGACCAGTCAGTATGTACTCTTCTTTCATCGGTTGTTTTGACTCTCTGGGATAGATACATGAACTTCCAAGGAACTCGAGCTTCTTCACACTAGATAGATATGCGCTATGAATGACGTTTGTCTGAATCATCAGATTGTCATAGATGAAGGTCGCAGGTGAAGAAATGTTAGCTTGGATTCCTCCGACTTTTGCTGCAGCAAGGAATACATAATCTGGCCTGATCTCTTCAAACCACGCTCTTACAGCATGTTGATCCGTCAGGTCTAATTGCTCCCTTGTAGCAGTCAGGACATCTACGTAGCCAGAGGCTTCCAAGTTGCGGAGAATTGCTCCTCCAACCATGCCTCTATGTCCCGCGACATATATCCTGTCTGTCTTTTCCATATCACTTCCCTCAAATCGGTCTATTTCTCTTCCAGTGCAGAGATGACTCTCTCTGAGAGGTCCTTACATTCCTCATCGGTCATCTCTGCGTGCACTCCAATGAGCATGCCAAGACGATCCACATGATTAGCTACATTCAACGGCACGGGAGCCATTGCGGGATAAGTCTGCCTTGCAGGTTGGACTTCCATATTTCCTCCCATCACTACCCTCGTTTCAACTCCCCGCTTTTCCATTCCTGCAATGACCTTACTTCTGCTGTCCCAATCCCCTTCTTTGAGGACCATTGGAAAGCCAAACCAGCTGTGCTTTCCGCCCTCCTGCTCATGTTGTACATGGATATCGGTCTTTGCATCTGCAAGAGCATCAAGCAAGATAGATGCATGTCTTCTCCGTAGCCTTACGAAGTCGTCCAGTTTCTTGATCTGGTGAATTCCAAATGCCCCTTGTATCTCAGTTGGACGCAGATTGTACCCCCGATTGATGAAAAGGAACCGAGGGTCTCGATTCGCATATTTGCTTTCCACCTTCTTTCTGTTCACTAGATCCCGGGTCCAACCATGGGCTCGAAGAGCTCTAGCAAGTTCTGCATACTCATCATTATCCGTAACAACCATTCCACCTTCGATGGTAGAGATATGGTGGGAGAAGAAGAAGCTATATGTCCCTAGGTCTCTAAATGACCCTACTTTCTTGCCATTGAATTCTGCCCCATGAGCTTCACAGCAGTCTTCAATAAGATATAGTCCATGCTCATCACAAATCTCATTCAGCTCATTCATATCACATGGATTTCCGATTAGGTGGACTGCCATGATTGCCCTAACATCAGGGGTTATGGCTGCTCTAACCGAATCAGGGTCCAAGTTCAGGGTGGCAAGCTTCGAATCTGCAAATACAGGCAATGCACCCACATCAGCAATTGGATACACACTCGTTGACCACGTCAACGCGGGAACTATCACCTTGTCATTTGGCATTAGTGGATTCTCAATACTTGAATTAGATAGAATTGCCATAGCAAGAAGATTCGCTGAAGAACCTGAGTTGACCATAATCGCATTACGAACACCTATGTATTCTGCAAAAGATGCTTCAAAATTACGTACCTTTTCACCCATTGTCACTTTAGTCGAAAGAAGCGATTCGAGTGCTTCCTTGATTTCCTCAAAATCAAATGTTGGTTTGACAAGTGGAAACTCATATGATGATGCATTTTTCCTCTTTTGTTCCTCGAATATCCTTTCTAGTTGATCAAGAATTTCTTTCGGAATCATCAATTCTTCATTCACGGGCAATCACTACTCGGTTGTTTTCAAGAACTGAAACCAACATGACAAGCATACATTTGGTTGAAGACAATCTATCTTAAGAATAGTGCTTTTAATCTGATTCAAGCTGAGATAGACACAGCCCTAGCGCCGGCTTAGAAGCTTCGTATCTGCTGCCGACCCGTCAGTTGAACTAATTTCGTATCTGCCTTTCAAATTCATCTCTTTTCATACGGACTTGAGAATACTGACTGCTTCGTCATAGCGTTTTGATGCCTTACAATCAATTGCCCGTTTGATGGCATTACTTAGTGCGTCCACTCACAGTACACCATGACTTATCTGATGAAGTAAGCTAATCGAGTATTGGTTCGGGTCAGCTGCAACCTTTTTATACCGCTAATTTTGTCGAGTTTGAGAACGGTCTATGGATGCATCATTCTTGGAAATCGGTCACATATCGTACCAAACCTTACTGAGAGCCTCTACATACGTACTTCTCATTGCATGTTATCTCCTGTTCCCGATTTGGATGCTAATAGATGGAATAATACTGCAGATCGCATTTGTTTTTACAATCGCATTCATCATACCTGAGATTCTGGGATACCTCTTAACTGACATTCTAGGCGAACCAAGCAAGAAGATCGACATTGTGTCTCTGTTGAAGAGAAATGGAATCACAGTAGGTTACTTTGCAGGCACATCATTCGTATATGCCTTGCTGCTACTTCCTCTTTTGCTCGCCCCGATAAAACCAATTGATGATGAACCAGTCCATCTTGGAAGAATTGCATTTCTCGAGAGGATACTCACACTTGGTTCTCGCTTGGACTCGACATTAGTCGGGATTGCCATTTCCCTCGCTGTTATTGTTCTGTCAATAGTAATTCTGATCGCAGCTGGCATAATAGGAGAGAATCGGATTCAGTCGTTCTTCCGCTCCTTGTTTGAGAAGACTATGCTGTCGCGCATTGCCCACATAATAATCGGAGGCGCATTCTGCGCACTAGTTGTTCTATCATCATCCTTTGTAGTACATGAGTGGGATATTGCAAGATTCGGTCCGCTACAGCCAGTATCCTATGTGGCGCCACTCCTTCTCTTTGGTTACACAGATGTCACTCTATTGATTCTAAGGTTGTTTGATGTGTTGCTTATGGTACTGTCCGCAGTGTTCATCATGAAAATCACATCAGACCTACTGGAAGCCTTTTCCGGCCAGAGGGGGCAGACAAACAGAATTCACAAGATACTGGGGATGGTAGCAGGGTGGGTTTTCCTCCTCTACACGCCAACGATAGTATTCTCTGCTCAAATCATGCTGACCGCGGGAGTGGCGATGTTCTTCACATTGAATTGCTTCTTATTCATCCGATTCTTCAAATCTTCAGGAAACAGAATCGGCAACATCTATCTTCTATCCCTGTTTGTATCACTCGCAATTGGAAGCTTATGGAAGAACGTGCTTCTTGTTCAAGCAGCCACTTTTGTAGTCATTCTCTTGCTATGGGCGATATCGAGACCCAATCGGGCAGAGAGTCTGATACTCTGGTTCAAATCCTGTCTAATATACTTGGCAATATTCGGCCCATGGTTTATGATCATACAATTGGGAGGAATGATGAGCCGGGAGTACATCCCAAATCCAACATATCTTCTGCCACCCAGTCTATTTGACTATCTGTTTAGACTTGATCTTCAAATGGGAGTCTTTTGGGGATTGCTCGGATATGCAAGTATCTGTTCGGTCTTTCTTCTTGCTATTTGGAAACGCTCATGGATTCTGTTTACTATTACTCTGACATACGCTTCTTGGTATGTCTTCTTCACACTTGATTCAGGTTGGCCTCATATAGTCGATCGCTTCTTTGTACCAGCTTTGTCTTTACTTGCAATCTCATCGGCTTTCCTTATCGGAGCATTTCTGCAGGAAACGTTGAATATTATCAGGGATTCAAGAGCGGCTGGAAAGACAGGAATATCAACACCGTCAATTCAGAGTGTCAAGAAGATTGCAGTGCTGAGCGTGACTATTATTCTGCTTACTTCACTCGCTGCGGGAGTAGGAGAACGGGCGATTTCTATTCCGCAGCAAATTCACTATTCTGTAAATAACGAGTATTTAGCATATGATAAGGCCGCAGAATATGTTCACAGTATCATCAATGGGAACTCTAGTCTTCTCTACTCAAGATTCGGGCAAAGTGGATTCAACTACTACATGAGGAATTATGGGGACTATTACTATACCATGAGTGGCTTCGGAAATCCTTGGGTGCCCGAAGAGGGTAATGAATCTGCAGGCTATTTCATTGAGTATCTGAGAAACAACAGTTATTCCGTCCTCGCAATGCCGGATGCAGAGTTCTGTCAGCTTGATTTGGCAAATGCAACAGCTGTCATTGACGAACTGATAGAAAGATATTCGTTCTTTGGGATAACCGAATATCGGGCTTTCCAATATGGAGAGACCTCATTCCATGTATGGAGTTTCTAGTACATATAATAAAGAGAGGTCTTTGAACCGAAATGAAACCTATACATCTATCGTGATGGCTCGTCCTCCATTTCTCGGATAAAGAGGAGTAGTTGAAGACATGGTATGAATACCGAGGATAGGACAGAAAGACAGGAAGACCACCCA
>Ga0153916_10000325_pt1 | contig 31465 bp, 15 predicted proteins | sample Opewatmetagenome_FD_109642 | JGI IMG/M metagenome (GOLD analysis project Ga0153916, IMG submission 109642) | Freshwater wetland microbial communities from Ohio, USA - Open water 3 Core 3 Depth 4 metaG | ecosystem: Environmental > Aquatic > Freshwater > Wetlands | place: USA: Ohio, Lake Erie...
CCAGCAGAAAGGCTTGCAGGCCGATCTGTCGAAGGATAGCTTGCGTTTTCTTAGGCATTGTAGGCCTCCGTTGCATGCGTGACACGGTTATTGATGAGTGTAAGTATCAGTAAAATAAAGAAGACAACCAGACCAAAAGCCGCCGCAATGCCGTACAAGCGTTGCTCGTAAACAAGCTTGAAAGCTTGGGTAACAAGGATTTCTGTACGCCCAAAAGGTCCACCCTTAGAGATGAAGTAGATCACAGAGAAGCTGTTAAATGTCCATATCGTACCTAGCATTATTGCAGGGACCATGGCCGGACGGATGAGGGGTACGGTAACGTTCAAGAATTTCTGCCAACCATTCGCTCCGTCCATTGCAGCTGCTTCATACATTTCTGCCGGGATAGATTGTAGAGCCCCTGTCGCTACCACCGCCATAAATGGCCAGCCTAACCAAATGTTGGCTAATAATAAGGCAAAAAACGCTACTGGTAAAAATGCAAAGAATCCGGAGTTACTGGCCACATCCAACCATTTCGTGTCTGTAGGCAAGTGAGTTCCTACAGTAGAATTGAATATTTTTATCAGTTGGTTAATTGCTCCAAAGCGATCATCATACATGTTTTTCCAGGTTAATGCGGCAATGTACCCCGGGACAGCCCATGGAAGCACGAATAAAGCCCTATAAACTTTTCTTCCAATTAAATCTTTGGCATTCAATGCCAGGGCAATTGCCACCCCCAGAACTACGTGGAAGATAACATTGGTAAAAGTCCATACGAGATTAAATCCAAGTAATCTTAGGAAGTTATAATTTTCAATAGCTAATGTGCTATTAATGATATGTACAAAATTATCCAACCCAACCATTTTTGGTGCATACTTTGCCCAGGTGGCTGCATCAAACAGGTTGAAACGCAAGTTAGCCACCCGGTAGTTTGTAAAGGCCATCCAGATTTGGAATGCCTGGGGGAAGAAAGTGATCACCAGCATTAATAGACCTGCTGGTGCGATATATAACCAGGCTGTGCGCGAGACTTTCAGCTGCTTTTTAAAATCATCCCAACGCGTAGGTTTTAGGTTTGGGGAAGAATCAGCCCTAACTGCCATGGTTTTACTCCTTTTCTAATACCAATAAAGCAGACGGAACTTAACCTTCCGTCTGCTTTACTGGTTATTTCATTATTGGGTCTCCGCTACCCAGGAATTATTCGCCGCGCAGTGTTTTGATGGCTGCAGTTATGTCATCAAAAGCTTTTTGTAAGGCAGCGGTAATATCCATTCCTTGATCGAAGACAGACTTTAGAGCGGTGTCCATGGGTCCCCAGTAGGAGCCCATCTCGGGTATAACCGGGAAAGCTACTCCTGTGCTGAAAGCTGCGACTTCCTGGAGCATTAAGGGATCGCTTATCTTGACATTCGTTGCTGAGGGGACATGTCCAGCCTTGGTAGGATCTGCAAGTAGGGCTTGCGCCTCGGGCGAGACCAGGAACTTCATAAATGCCCAGGCAGCTTTCTGGTCATCACCGGTAACATTGGAGCTCAAATAGATATTCTCGGTCTGGACGAAGCCTGAGAGTGGCTTGGGCCATGGATCAACGACCAGGTTATCCTTGCCAATCGCATCAGCTAGAGAGGCAGCGTTCCAAGAGCCATCGATGATGATACCGCACTTGCCAGCTTTGAACAGGTTCACATCATTATCGGTGTAGTATTCTACTGGACCCGCTTCGCTGAAACTTGCCAGCAGTTTGACCCATTCGACGCCTTTGGCATCATTGAACAGCGGATTGCCCTTGGAGTCCATTAGTTGACCGCCCACCCCGTTTAGATGAGCGGCGGAGAAGAAGAAACCGCGTTCCAGGTCTGCCCCGACGATATCACCTGTAGTGGCAGCCTTAGCCATCGAGATCACATCTGTAATCGTGGCGGGTGGTTCGGGGATGATAGCCTTGTTGCGGAACATCACGACACCCTTGATGGTCTCAGGTAGACCGATCAATGCGCCCTTGTATTGCACCGCGCCTAGAGCCGCCGGTAGAATTGAGGCTTCGAATACAGAGCTGCTCAAGGGAGTCAGGCTTTCAACCAGGGTAGCATCATATAGAGCTGGACCCCAGTCAGCCGCTCCGATCAGGAGAGTAGGGCCAGCGCCGGAGGCTGAGGCAGTTTCAAATTTGCCGCGCAGGTCATCGAATGGAACATACAAAACATCGAAAGTCACATTCGGGTTCTTAGCCTGGAAGGCCGCGATTACCTCATTCAGACTGGCGATTTCGTTCTCTTTCCAGCCGTGCCAGAGCTTGATATTACCCGTAACCGCTATTTCAGCTGGTGCCTGTCCTTTTATAGTAGCTACGGCTGCGCTAACATCGTTGTACGCCTTGCTGATGGCGGCCACGGAATCGGTGCCTTGGTCGAACGCAGACTTCAAGGCGGTATCCATTGGACCCCAATAGGCGCCCATCTCAGGGATTACAGGGAAGGCAACCCCACCCTCAAATGCGATCACTTCTTGCTTAAGGAGGGGATCGGTGACATTGACACCTGTCACAGACGGGATATGACCGGCTTTCTTGGGATCCGCTAATAGAGCTTGGGCATCTGGTGATAAGAAGAACTTCAAGAATTCCCAGGCCACTTTCTGGTCATCCCCAGTGACATTAGCGCTAACATAAATGTTTTCGGTCTGTACAAAGCCAGACATTTTCTTGGGCCAGGGATCAACGACCAAATTATCAGCGCCGATTGCTTCCGCTAGCGAAGCACCGTTCCAGGTCCCGTCAATGATAATTCCGGCTTTACCAGCTTTGAACAGGTTTACGTCGTTATCCGTATAATATTCTGTCGGTCCAGCTTCGCTGAACCTCTTCAGGAAGTCGATCCACTGTATACCTGAAATATCCTTGAATAACGGGTTGCCTTTATCATCCATCAGTTGACCACCCATCCCGAGTAAGTGACCGGCGGAGAAGAAGAAACCGCGCTCGAGATCCGCGCCGACCACATCGCCCTGGGTTGCAGCTGTTGCGGCTGTTACCAGCTCATCGAAAGTGGCGGGTGCATTGGCGATGATCTTCTTGTTGCGGAACATTACGACACCCTTCAGAGTTTCGGGCAATCCGATCAATGCTTCACGGTAATTAACTGCTTTTAAAGCTGCCGGGTTGATGGTTTGTAGGAAATCCGTTGTCGCCATACCTTTGAGGTCTGCCACCAGTGAGGCGTCGAAGAGAGCAGGACCCCAGTCCGATGCACCAATTAAAACTGTTGGACCAGCGCCAGTCGCAGCGGCTGTTTCGAACTTGCCACGCAGGTCGTCGAAGGGGACATATAATACATCAAATTGCACATCGGGGTATTTAGCCTGGAAGGCGGCGATTACGTCATTCAGGCTGGCGATCTCGTTCTCTTTCCAACCATGCCAGAGTGTTATTTTACCTGCAAAGGTTGGTTTGACTTCAGTTGGCATTGCTTCAGGAGGCTTGGTGGTAGCTTCGGGAGCTGTAGTTGCCTCGACAATTTTGGTTTCCACTACAGGTTTGGTTGGCTGCGCAGGGGTAGGTGTCCCACAAGCAGCTAAAAGCATGGCTGCGATCAGAGTGATGCTGATCAAAGACCACAATTTTTTACTCATTTGTATTCCTCTCCTCATTACATACTTGGTTAATTGAGATACGATATATAGATAGTTGTGTGTCAAACAATGGAACGAATTACCAGTAATTTGATATATTAACCTCCTCTCTTTGTATATTTATTCTTCCATAATAAGAAAATTATATATGTTTTTTTATGGGTAATTGTTAGACAAGTTTACCAGATGTGGGGTTAAAAAATCAAGGTTCTTTTTGCCGTAAGATGTAAGATCCTCCCTCCAACCTATCAATATGAATATTTGAACAGATTATAACTTGCAGAGTTATAGCAAACAAGTGCTATTTGTAATGCCTTTTTTTTCTTTATCTTTCCTGTGAGTTTGGTAAAACAATTACCTTCTTTACATCTTCCCATCCTTGTTCGATAATCTCTACGCCATGTTGGAATTGCTCCAGGGGGAGTTTATGCGAAATCAGCTTACTTAGATCGATCTGCTCACTTTCGATCAATGCTAATGCCTGGTAAGAGTTACGTAAGGATGTAAATGAAGATAAGATTGTTAGACCTTTTCGAAAGATGGGGAATGCTTCAATGGACATTGGTTGTTTTGCCGGTGGCACCCCAAAGAGAAGCACCTTGCCCCCATAACGGACATAGTCAATTGTCTTGCTCATCACAGGAAGTGATCCGGTCGCGTCTATCACCACATCGTAATAGTCATGGGACAACTCTTCCAGGTTTGTGTGAATGGTATCCGCTCCCATATCTTTGGCAAAACTTGCCCGGAATTTATTTTTATCTACAACACAAACAGTCGAAGCTCCTTGGCAACGAATACACTGTAATAATAGAATGCCGATCGGTCCAGCTCCCAGGATGGCAACTTTGTCCGAGATCGATGCGTCTAACCTTTGTAATCCGTGAAGTACGCATGAGAGTGGCTCCATGAAGGCTCCCTGGTCGAATGGAATACTTCCGATATCAAAAACTGCTTTTTCCGGCGCGCAGACATACTGCGCCATGCCTCCCGGTCGGGTTACACCAATTGCTTGCCAATTTAAACAGAAATTATGCCGGTTATTCAGGCAGTTATAACAATTGTCACAGGCAATATTTGGCTCCACTGCTACTCGATCACCAACCGAAAACCTGGTTACTTCGGAGCCGATTTCTTCGATCACCCCTGAAAATTCATGACCCGGGATGATAGGATAATCGCCCAGGTATTCTCCTCGGAAAATATGGATGTCAGTCCCGCATATCCCACTTGCCATCACCTGGATTAGCACTTCGTGCTCCAATGGCCTGGGTGTATCTATTTCGACTAGTTCACATTGGTTGGGATTATTGATCTGAATTGCTTTCATTTTTTACTCCACTGTGTTGTATGATTAGGAGTATAACAGTTAATACTAGTTTATATAGAACATAAGCAAACCGTAGAAGTATTTTGAATAAACCTGAACCCTAAATAGCGCTTTGGCCGGTGATTGGCTGTCTTAGAGTATGCTTTTACATAATAACTTTCTGCCAATCACAATAGCTTGATTGGGAATGTTATAATTTAAAGATCATGGCAGATCAAACAAAAATTCTGGTTAAGCAGTTACAAGAAGCCTGCAAGATCAGCGGATCACGCTGGGGTATTTGGCTGAAACTTGTCAAGAAGGGCTGGGAATTTCGTTTGAGCCATGGGATTAGTAAATCTCGCCAGGCAATACTCGCTCAATTTATCAAATCTAGAAAGAATGCAACCTGGTTAGCGGGTGCTTTGAGTAATGGACGTATTCGTTCAACTCAAACTGCCATTTCTGCTGATGCCCTTGGTTGCCAACGCATATATGTTTTCCCCAGCAACCAATCAAGGTGGGTGCTCCTAGTTGGTACAAATAAACTGGATCGAGTATGCGAGGGTTTATTCCGGGTTTTATCTTTGCAAATTCCTTCATCGGAGGCGGATCCAGGCGAATCTGAAAGTATCTCGCAAAATGTAGAGAGTGCCATTTCCAGAACTGGTCCTCTTGGGCATTTAGTATTAAGTTCTAACGAGGTGGATCTGGAAGCTTCATATAATCCGGAAGAAATTTTTAAAAATGTCTTGGATTTCTTAGCAGGTTCTTTGCACTGTGATGCAGGTATAATGGCTATCCGGTCCGGCGAATTATTCCGTGTTTCGGCGTTATGGCATTTACCGAGTGGATTATTGGGAAAGGAAATATCGATTCAAGATAGCGTTATCCTTGCGAAAATGGTTGTGAATCGAAAGGGGGTGTTCCAGGGGAAAGGTGATGACTGGTTTACTAGTGGATTGATAAAGGGGAAACCCTTTTCAGAAAAGTTTTTCCAGGCCTGGTTAGGTGCACCAATAATTATAGGACAGAGGGTTATCGGGCTTGTTGCTTTTTTCTCCTCTCGGACGGGTGGATTTACCGCAACGGATCTTAATAAAGTTAGTGGGCAAATTACTCGATTGGCTTATGTGATAGAAAATGCGATCGTATTTTCAGAGGCGGCTCATTATTTAGGACAATTGGCATTATTAAATGACCTGGCTTCAGCTGCCTCATTGGGAATTAATACCCACGAAGTTGCTAATCGGGTTATTCAACGATTAAGACGAACCTTCCGTACTGAGAAGGCTGGGGTATTTCTATTGTCTGTAGACCGGAAGACATTAAAAGAGTATGGTGTCAGTGAGGTGGAATCGGATATTATCCCAGTAGAGTCTAGCCTGGTCGGAACTGTGGTAAAGACTGGGTTACCTGTACGGTTTGGGGATCTAATTAATGAAATAGAATTAAATTCATACCGGGATATTGATCCAGGTGTAACCTCAGTGATGGTAGTACCACTCAAGTATCGTGGCAATGTGATTGGCATCCTGGTTTTGGAGAGCACGGAAGAGGCCGCTTTTACTCAACGCGACGAACAACTTCTGGTCCTTATCGCCAGCCACCTGGCAGGGTTATTTGAGAACTTACGGTTAAGTGATGAGGCCAGGGAACGCGCTCACAATCTAAGCTTAATCAACCGCCAATTACAGGCAGTTCGTGAAACAGCCCTCGATATTGCTAGTGATATGGACCTCGATGCGATGTTTAAACGAGTCGTCCATCGCGCCTGTGAGTTAATCGGAAACAGGGGGGCTGAGTTGGGTCTAATCGATGAAGGGGAACAAATTGTTAGGGTGATGGTTTCTGAGACTCCCTGGGATACATTCAAAGGAACAAGAATTCCGCTGATGGCAGGTGTGTCGGGGCGTGTGGCAGCTTTTGGAGAACCTCTAGTGATATCCGATTACAATAATTGGAGTGGTCGGCTCTTTCCAGAACGTACAGCCCCTTTTAGATCAGTAGCAGGTGTGCCATTGAAGTTCAAAGATCAGGTTATAGGAACTCTGGTCGTGATTGACGATCGGAAAGATTGGGAATTCCGTCCAGAACATATCCAATTACTGGAACTTTTGGCTCCACAGGTAGCAATTTGGATCCGGAACGCTCGTCTTTACCAGGAATTGCAGGAGCGTAGCGAGGCGCAACGCATTGCAGAGAATCGTCTGATTCGCTCTGCGAGATTGGCTGCAGTCGGTGAAATGGCTGCCGGCGTCGCTCACGAGTTAAACAATCCCCTCACGACCGTGGGCGGCTTTGTTGAATTGGTAATTAATGAATTGCCGGTTGATTCACCTCACCGCTCTGATCTGGAATTGGTTTTACGGGAAGCGCAACGTGCCCATGGAGTGGTCCGGCGATTATTAGATTTTTCCCGCCCGGTGGATGAGCATCGTTCACAAGTAGATATCAATGAGTTAATTAATGATGTTTTAGGTCTGATTCATCATTTATTACATACAGGCGGTATAGAGCTGGTAACTAATCTGATTGTAAATTTACCGTGGATATCTGCAGATCCGGGTCAAATTAAGCAAGTGTTATTAAATTTATTCCATAATGCTATCCAATCGATGCCAAATGGGGGCTTGTTAACCGTTGATACCGTTATAAAGCAACGGGATGGAAGGGATTGGATCGGAATCGCAGTCCGGGATACCGGAGAAGGAATTTCTCCAGCCAACCTGGAACGCATATTTGAACCATTCTTTACCACCCGTCCTCCGGGTAAAGGTACTGGATTAGGTTTATCGGTGAGTTATGGCATTATCACAGAACATGGGGGGATCATTGATGTTGAGAGCCGGGTAGGTAAAGGTAGTTGCTTTACCATATACCTGCCTGTGGAAAGTGAAGATACAAATGCCTGAAGCGGTTGTCTTAGTAGTTGATGATGAACCAGGTATCATCCGTTTATGCCGGCGCTTGTTAGAGAAAGCAGGTTTCCGGGTATTGGCGGACACGGATCCAAAAGTAGGCAGTTTAATTATAGAGAAAGAACAGGTTGATTTACTCCTGGTTGATATCCGTATGCCAGGTATGGATGGTTTTCAGCTTATAGAACTAGCACGCTCACACCAGCCTGATTTGGCGGTTGTAATTATGACTGGATTTGGTACTGTGGAAACTGCCATTGAAGCACTCCGTCGGGGGGCTGATGCTTTGGTTTTAAAACCGTTTTCCGGGGCAGAATTAGTGGATAGTGTTCAAAGGGCTCTGCGAGAAAGTAAACAAAAGCAAGATGTCCTTCGCTTACAGACTCTCCGCCCATTATTTACAATTTCAGAAACATTATTCTCAGAGACGAATCAAGAGCGCTTGTATGAATTATTATTGGATGCTGTCTGTGGAAATTTACGGTGTAATTATGCTGGCTTATATCAACGTAAATTAGAGGAGAATCGTTATTATTTATTGACTAGTCGAGGAGAACTATTACCGGAAACAGAAGATGATACAGATAAAAGTCTGTTGTCTTATGTCGTGGGTTGGAAGACCCCCCTAAGTATTAATCGTGAGGGACCCGGCGATGCGGAGTTACAATCTATTTTAGAAAAGCGTGGTTTCGAGTCTGTTATATGCGCCCCACTTTTTACGAAACAAGGGGATAAATTTTTGATCGCTGTCCGCAGTCGTGAGGAAGACGTTTTCCGCGCTTCTGATTTAGAGATCTTCGCTATCCTTACCCGTCAAGCAGCTGTGGCGTTGGAGAACGCACGCTTACATACGGAATTACGCGCCTATATCCGTCAGGTAGAAGAATCCCAACGAGCGTTAATCCAGGCTGAAAAGTTAAGTATTGCTGGAAGGTTAACCGCCTCAATTGCTCATGAAATAAATAATCCGTTACAGGCCGTTCAAAATTGCTTACATTTGGCTGGTCGGTCAGAGCTTCCTTCTGATACGCGGGAAAATTACCTTGTTCTTGCTCAAACCGAAATGGAGCGTTTAATGGTAACGGTTCAACGAATGTTAGAATATTACCGCCCTGGAGCGATTGATCGAAAACCTGTTGATATGAAGGAGTTAATCGATCGGGTAATATTATTAGTAAAACAACAATTGGACGAACACAAGGTAAATATCCATACTCGTTTTCCCTCTCGAATTCCATCCGTAATGGCAGTAGGTGACCAGATCCAACAAGTTTTATTGAACCTGATCCTAAACGCGATGGAAGCCATGCAACAAGGAGGGGACCTCTTTATCGAGTTTTGGGCTCGGAAGGATCGGCTTGAGATTATTATTGAAGACACAGGACCAGGGGTATCTGCTGCCCAGGCAGAAAGAATCTTTGAGCCGTTCGTAAGCACAAAAGAGGGTGGAACAGGCTTGGGTCTGGCTGTGAGTTATGGCATCATCTCTGCTCATGGGGGTAATTTAGAATTAATAGATGGTAGAGGTCGGGGGGCTTGTTTCCGGATTACCTTACCGGCTGGAGATAAGACATGAAAGGTAAGATATTAGTCGTTGATGATGAAGAGGCGATGCGACGCTCGTTAGCAGATATTCTTCGGTTAGAAGGATACCAGGTTCAAGCCCTATCGAATGGGATTTCTGCAATCGAGACCCTTCGACAGGAAACATTCGATCTGCTTTTGTTAGATCTAAAGATGCCTGGTATGGATGGGATGGACGTATTGCGAAATGTCACTAAAATTGCGCCCGATACGTTGGTTATCCTTTTAACTGCCCATGGTTCGTTAGAATCAGCGATCGAGGCTTTACGTCGCGATGCTTATGATTATTTGCTCAAACCTGCATCTCCAGCCCAAATCTTAAAAAGCGTATCCGGAGCATTAGCGAAGCGGATTGAAACTCAACAAAAACGTAAGATTTTAAATCAATTAGATACTTCTTTACAGGCATTGAAAGATGTGGAACGAGGCGAATCTCACTCACCTGATGATCAGGAAGTCTTTGTTCTTTGTAAAGGGATTAAAGCCGATCTATCGCGCAGAGAGGTTTGGGATGATCTCGGAAGCAAGAGTAGTACTAAAATCAAGCTTACTCGTACGGAAGGAAAGTTATTAAAAGTTTTACTGGTTAGGCGCGGACAGGTGATGACTCATAAGGAGCTAGTGTTACAAGTACAAGGATATGACGTTTCCAAATGGGAAGCGCCTGAAGTGTTACGACCGGTTGTCAGCCGGTTACGGCGAAAATTAGCTCATTTTCCCGGTGGCGAGAAGTGGATAACTAATGTGCGCGGGACTGGATATGTCTTTGAAGTTGGGGATTAATACAATTAATTCTTCGAATTACAAGGATAATTTAACCTTTTACGAAATTAATCGTGCGGTTGCCAGGGAATTTCGCTTGGAACAGCAGATGGGTTGATCCAGTTGAGCCAACCGCTTCGGATCGTTTTCCTCGGACTCGATTTATCTAGCATTACAAGACCTAAGCTGAGCGCTAAAAGGAACAGGCCAAGCCATTGGTATATACTCATATGTTCATTCAACCATAAATGAGAGAAGATGATAGTTACCATTAGTTCGCTAAGACCGAGTAAGGCCGTCTGTTGTCCACCGAGGTGTTTAACACCCATGAATAAGGTTAATCGGGATGAAAATGTGATTAAGGTCAGAGCTAGAAGCGCTCCCCAACTTTGATCGTTGGGGGGTGTAAAGGGTTTGTTAATAAAGGAGATGATAAAAGCTGGCACGACTACCGCGCTCATCGCTAAAAGAGTGTAAAGGGTAACGGTTGGAGCGGGCATATCATAAAGGACTCTCTGGTTGATTGGCAAGTGGAGGGCATAGAGAGCAGATGCAATCAGCATCATACCCACCCCGACCAAATTAATTTCTTGAGGACCAACCAATAGATATAAAGCTGGTAGAACCATGACCAACCGGAGTATGGTTAAACGACTGGGGGGTTGATGGTCTAACCAGAGCCAAATCGCAACAAACATAGGATATAGCGAGTATATAATTTGCCCTAAGCTGGCATCGATCTTTCCAAGTGCGCCATAATAGAATAAAGATCCTAATCCATTAATCCCACCTGCCAGAAAACATCCTAATAATCCAGCCGGGTATATGTAGATAAAGGCTTTTTTATAGATTATGACGACGATAAAGACCAAAAAACTCGCCATAACTGTGCGCATCGCTACAACTGCCAGCGGGGGTAAACCAAGCGTTATCGCCAGCTTCCCGAAAACGGGAGCCAGACCTAAAAATAACGCTGAAGCCAGAGCAGCGTTTATGCCTTTGGTCTGTTTTGGCTGCATATTCTCCATTGTTACCCTTGATAGATTATTATCAATTACTTTAATAGAGCTTTCACTTCATTCATTAGCTCATCATTCATGAATTCACCTTTTTGCATCAAAGAAATGATCTGACCTTGCAGACGCTCTTTCTCTTCAACAGTTAATTCCTTCGCCGTCACGACGATGACCGGGATCGGAGCAGTTTTAGGATCAGCTTTTAATGCATCTAACACCGCAAATCCATCAATTTCGGGCATCATTAAGTCCAGGATGAGCAAATCGGGAAGTTCGCGTTTGGCAAGCTCGATTGCTTCACGCCCATCTTTCGCTTCGAATAACGTGTAATTACCTTGAGCCTGTAAGATCCTTCGGATCAACCGCCGGGCATCAGGGTTGTCATCGACGATTGCTACACTTGAGTAACGATCGTCGGTAACTCGATTAAGAGCCGCTAGTAGTCCTTCTTCGGGTATAGGTTGGGGTTGTGCTGGGATGACTACATTCCGAGACCATCCTTCGCCTAATATCATGTCGCCAACTGGCACAGTATGACCAGTGCAATTAATAACCACGATATCCGAAGGTTTGATCTGACCTGAACGGACCATTTTTATAATACCCGCGAAGGCAACTGCCGCAGCCGGCTCTGCTGATATACCTTCCATCTTGGCTAATATATGTAAAGTTCGATAAGTTTCCTCGTCGGTCGCTGATTCGAAGGTTCCTCCACTGCCTAGTTTCATACGGCGGAACAAGAGAGTATAGGTACGCCCAGGGTCGCCAGTCGCCAATGTAGCAATATGCGTGCGTGGAGAACGGATCGGTTCAGCGACATCTAGACCCTTTCTCCAGGCTGTTACCATTGGCGAACATCCTTCTGCTTGAATACATGCGATCGCCGGAACGCGATCGATCCAACCCATTTGACGGAGTTCGTCAAATCCTTTTTGTACTCCAAGCGGACCCAATCCACCGCTTACGGATTGTACGTACCAATCTGGGGCGCGCCACTTTTGCACAACTGGTTTATGATTGGATGCTGTTACCCCTGATTCCCGTATGTTAGGAGGTCCCATTAACGCAGTTAATTGTTCACAAATTTCAAATGAAATTGTTTTCATCGATTCCAGTGAAGCGATCGTGCGAGTACCACGTTCAAGATATAAACCTCTTTGACGGGCAAATTCAGCTGCTACCTGTTTCGCCTGGTCATAAGAGGCGGTGACTTTAATTACCTGTGTGCCATAAATAGCCACTTCCCTCATTTTCTCTGCAGGTACAAGGCTGGTGAGAAATGCCCATAACTTTATCCCGGCCCGGGCAGCATAGGCGGAATAGGCGATGGCTACGTTTCCGGTCGAAGCCAGGACCGCCTCAGTGATGCCAGATTCCTTCAATGCCGCTACACCTACCGCTGCTTGCCTGTCTTTAAAAGAGTTGGTGGGTCCCTGCCGTTCATCCTTTATATAGATATTTGGACACCCTAACATCATTCCTAAGTTCGTTGCATGGATGAGCGGTGTACCTCCCTCGCCCAGGCTGGTAATAACGTTCGGGTTGCGGATGGGTAGTAATTCTTGATATCGCCATAGGTCAAAGGCTCTGCTGAATAGTATGCTTTGAAGCGTTCGACCGATAGCGGGATAGTCGTATCGCGCTTCTCGCCATTGACTATCGCAGCGTGGACAGCTATTTGAATTGGGTGAGTATGGAGTTTGATGTCCACAGTCCAGACATTCGATCATGACCATTGAGGGCAAAGTATCCTCCTTACTTTATTTCTTTTCCGATGGAGTTTTTTACTCTTCTGTCGGAACATTATTGTTCTTCCGTCGGAGGATATGCCTGCTCATCCGTCGGAGGTTTTATCCGTTCTAGAGCTCGTTCAATGCTAAATAATAATTCCTTCTCTTCGAAAAGTCCTTTATGGAGCATGTCTGAGGAAAACTTGGAGAGGGTATTCTTTTGTTCTTCAGTAAGATCACCAGCTGTGAAGATAATTACTGGAATATCTCTTAAAAGTTGATCAGCACGCATAGTTTCTAAGATGCTGAAACCATCCAGACCTGGCATGAATAAATCGAGGATCAAAGCGTGTGGAGGTCTATTCCGTAAAGCTACCATTCCTTCGGCGCCGCTTTTTGCTAGTTCCACCATATACTGGGGATCTTTTTTGAGTATTTTTTCTACCAGACGCAAATCATTCTCATCGTCATCAATGACCAGGATCTGGGTGATACTCCCATCTTTATCTTGCCGTTCTAGCGCATTCAGCAGCTCCTCTTCTAAAAATGGCTTCGCTAAATAGTCAGATGCCCCTAAACTAAAACCTTTCTCCTGATCTTCTAGAATTGAGCAAATTATGACGGGGATGTGGCGAGTCTCAGGGTCATTCTTTAGTTCTTCGAGTACTTGCCAACCATTTTTCCCGGGCATCATAACATCCAGAGTGATCGCATAAGGTTGTACTTGCCGGGCGCGCTCTAAAGCCTGGTTCGGATCTGTTAAAGGTACAATTTGGTAACCATGTTCGCTTAAGTAACGCTGGTATAGACTTAAAATTTGTCGTTCATCGTCAATTGCCAGTACTATTTTCTTCTCTGAGGCTATTTTTTGTTTTAGGAGTGGTAATGGCAATGTTATGTAGAATGTACTGCCTTTACCAGCTTCACTATCCACGCCAATTCTCCCCCCATGCATGTCTATCAGCATGCGTGAGATGGATAAACCTAATCCTGTTCCACCGGTCTTGCGGGTGGGTGAGTCGTCCACCTGGGAGAAGGGCTGGAAAAGTTTCTTTTGATCCTCCGGAGTAATCCCTACTCCGGTATCAATTACTTTTATCATCATCTCCGGATAATTCTTTGGTCCGGTCTGGATGCTTGCCTCAACGGTGATACTACCCTGATCGGTAAATTTTGCAGCATTATTGAGCAAGTTTAGGATTACTTGGCGTAAACGGGTTGGATCTGCTCTAACGGTCGGTATATCCGGTGGAATATTTTTAATTAATTTAACTTGTTTATCTTTGGTAAAACCCACCGCCGTTGACATGACACTGGTGATCATATCGGCTATATTTACATGCTCATCAAATGCCAATTCCATCTTACCGGCTTCGATCTTAGATATATCTAGAATATCATTAATCAGGTTTAATAGATGCTGACCGGATGAATAGATAGCGGAAAGGTCTTGATGTTGTAGTTCCGTTACCGGGCCATCGATACCCTTTAGGATGACACGTGAGAAACCGATAATGGAGTTGAGCGGTGTACGTAACTCGTGGGACATATTCGCCAGGAATTGCGATTTCATCCGGTCGACTTCCCGTAGTTTTTCTGCAGTCCTGGTTTGCTCTTCGTACAGGTTGGCGTTTTCAAAAGCTACCGCTGCCACGTTCGCCAGGATTGTCATCAGGTTTAATTGTTCTGGTGTAAATACGCGTGCATAATCCCAGGCTTCCAACTCGATAATACCGATCGCCTGCCCTTTTACCGCCATGGGGACGATAACTAGCGTGAAATCTCCATGTTCTCGCATGTACTTAACCTCAGCAGGATCGGCATTGGGATCATCAATCTGAACTACCAGGGGAAATAAGGATTCAACAACCTTTCCAGTGCCAGGGTAATCAATGAGCCGGAATCGAGTTCCAACCTCCCCAGTCAGGGTTAACTCATTGCTTTTTGGATTATCCCTGGGTTTTGTCAGATCCATCACTGTGACTAACTCATCTGTGCCTCGATCGATCGACGAGATGGAGCATTGGGGCAGGTTCATTTGTTCAATAAACCGCCTGGCTATAATATTCGCTATCTCTTCGGTTGCCATCGAAGCGCCGGCTAAGGACTGGCTTACATTAAACAATACACCTAATTCTTGTATTCTCTGGCGAGTCTCCTTAACTGCTTCCTGGGTGAGTTCATATGAACGGGCATTATCCAAGGCTACCGCGATCTGATCAGCCAGAGTCTGCAATACTGCGATGTCATCGGGTGTAAAAGCGTTTACAGTTGTAGATTGAACATCCATTGCACCGATTACTCGATTGCCGATTTTTAAAGGTATACCTAACTCAGCACGTGTATCAGGTAAAAGTGGGTTCGGGCGATGGATAGGATCTTGGGTAACGTCATTAATGACCAAAGACTTACCGAGCTCTGTAACGTAACCGATGATGGAGCGTGAGCCAACCGGTAAATTATGTCCACGGCGTTTCAACTCGTCCCCAGCTTCGCCGGTTGATTCACGGATGACTGCATTTAACCCAAGGTCATCTACCAGGAAAATGGAGGCATGGTAATAACCATACCGGTCTCGAACTAAGTTCACAGCACGTTTAAGAAGAACTTCCAGAGCGAGGGTACCAGATGTATCGCGCGCGATTTCTGCCGCGGTTTCCAATTGCGCTGCTCGCCGGATTGTTTCGTCTAATAATCTTATGCTTTGGATGGTTATGGCGGCTTGGCTCGATAGCGCCGTCAAACGTCGTACTTGCTGCTCGGGGAATGGTACGGATTGTGTAAATGTAGCATTTATAAAACCAATCCAATCCCCACCGACGTTCAGGGGTACCAGGATCAGGCTTTTCGCTCCAAGTTGATCGACGTACAAAGCCCGGGCAGTGTTATCGATCCTCTCATCTACACTAGAATCGAGCACGATCGATGGTGAATCGGGACGAAATAGCTGATTCGCGGTTGTCCACGCTCTCAAATATACATTTTGACTTGGCATTTCCAGGTAAGGTGGGCGTGTCCATCGAGCGATTGGGAAAAAAGATTCCGGCATCTCATCACCTACCCACGGACGATCGAACAGGCAGATCGATGCCTGGCTGGTATCTGGATTTCCCAAAAGGGTTGATTTTCTCAAGGTGCTCAAGATATCATCATAACTCTTTACCGCATTGAGATCAGCGCTGGCAAGGTAAAGGGTTTCCGTCTCTGATAATGCCTTTTGTACTTGCTCAAATAGGTTGGCATTCTGAACAGCGGTAGATATTTGTCCTACTAAGGTTTCTGCGAGAGTAAGCTCAGTAGATGAAAATATCCGATCGTTCTCCATGATGTCCAATCTGACGGTTCCGATGACTTCACCACCAGTGATAATGGGTAGCAGTATCACACTATGCACATCATTCCAACGTGCACCAACATGCCTCATCGATAATAATGGATTGGTTTGTGCATCAGGAATTACTAATGATTTACGAGAAGAAACCACCCTGGCTGAGGCAGGATTCTCTGCGAGGGGAATGGTTGTGCCGACAACAGAGGGCGTAGGTGTTCTAAATTTCTCGGAGACAATTGTTAATTGCTTCTTGTCTTCATCCAAAAGCGCTATCCCAACCTGGTCTAATGCAAAGACATTAATAAATTCCATCGCCATCGTATCTAATACTTGGCGTAAGTCCGGTGAAGATACCACAGCCGAAACGACCCGGTTGATAAGAGCTAACTCATCACTTCTTTGGTGAGCTTCTTGAGCGTGTTGCTCAGCAATTTCAATATTACGCAAGTTCTGGATCGCGACGGCTGCCTGGTTTACCAGAGCAGAGGTACGCCTGACATCGGATTCTGGGAAATGTTTCTCGTCAGGATATGAAGCGTCGATAAAACCCAACCATTCTCCACTTACTACGATCGAGAAAAAGCATGCACTTTTTGCTCCGATTCGTTGGGTATAAAATGTGCGGGTGTTATCATCGATCCGTGCATCCCGCTCCAAATTTTCAACCAGGACAGGTAAATCGGGTTTTAACAATTTCGCAAGCGCGGGGAATGATGAGAAAGAGTAAGTCGTTGGTAAATCAGAAGGAGTCTCGGTCCATCTAGATAGGATAGTCAACTGGTCTGGCAGCTTATCTTTAATCCAAGGGTGGTCAAAATAAACCAGGGAGATATAATGAGATCCTTGCCCGACGATAGTTTGTCGGCGTAATGTGTCTAAGATATCATTTTGAGAATGGGCAGTATTTAATTCTGCACTGGCCAGATAAAGCGTCTCGGTTTCCGAAAGGGTATCTTGTGATTGTTGGAATAAACGGGCATTTTGGATAGCGACAGCCGCCTGAGCCGCCACTGCGTTTAGTAATTCCAAAGATTCAGTCGTGTATGCCTCTGGAACGGTGCTGCTCAATGAGATAACCCCCACAACCTCCTGACCTGCGATCAATGGAGAGATCATCCAGGAGCGAACGTGTGAATTTTCAGCCCGTAATTGCCAGCGTGAATCAGAATAGGTGTCAGAAATTAAAAGTGGTAATTTGCTATTTACTATTTCTTCGATAAAAGGATCTTCTGACACAGACACCCATGGGTTCTGACCTACCTGCCGAATAGACTCGATATCAAAACCCCTTCCACCGATGAGTTGCCTGAGTCCCTTTTGTATCAGTTGTATTGAAGCTGATGAAAATTCAATTAGGTTGGGTAGTTTATCGAGCATCCGTTCGATCACGTCCCTTAACTCAAGGGTGGAACTGACTACCGAAGCGATATCACGTAAAGCATCCGCCATTTGACGTCGACGTTGTTCTTGTTGGTAAAGTCTGGCATTTTGAATGGCAATGGCGATGTGATCAGCAAAGGTTGAAATCAGGCGGAATTCATTATCCCCATAAGCATTGGGTTGGTAGCTTTGTGTTGAGAGGACGCCGATGATTTCACCGCTAAAGCGTAAAGGTACTACTACTGCGGAGCGTGAATATTCATCTGTTCCAATCGGTTTTGCTCGTTCAAATGGGGTAATTTCCTCATCAAGGTTATGGGCAATATAGGGTTGTCCTGTTCTCAGTACATGACCAGAAAAACCCATATCACTTGGGAAACGGTTAACCGGTAACCTTTGACCTCTATCCACGGTGTATGCGTGAATGAATTCGTTCGTTTGTTTATCGAGTAAATTTATTGCAAAGGCATCCGTGAGCATTAACTGGGAGATAATTCGGTGAGCAGTTGTATATATCTCTTCCAAATCCATGTTTTGGCTGATTAAACGGCTTAGTTCGACCAGGGTATCAAGCTCACTGGCGCGACGTTGTTCTGCTTCGAATGAGTGGGCATTTTCTAATGCTAGTGATAATTGATCAGCTATCTGTTGGACTAGCTGTTGTTCATCGGTGCTCCATAATCGTCCAGGGGTGTCATCGACAAATTCAAGCAAGCCAAGTGAATCCTCTTTTGCCTTAACAGGTACTGTGATTGTAGCTGGGCCAGAAGCTCCGGAAGGGCGGACGAATAGTTTATCAGCTTGTCGAACTTCTTGAGATACAGGTAGAGTTGGCGCGGTTGGAGAAACAAACCAATCTTCTTTTGGAAATACAGAGGTTCCGGGCTCTGGATAGTTATTTCCACTGGGCAAATCTTGTGGGGGCAACACCGAAGGTGCTGTTCGGTAGGCAGCTACAGGTTTAATAACTTGTACAAATCCTCGGAATCCTGCTGTTGGGGTTTCTTCTACGAATTGCTCACGTGGAGATGTGAATATATGCATTTTCGTGTGGATCAGTTCTCCATCCGAAGCCTGAAAATCAAGGTCCACAATGAGAGGGAATTCATCTTTCGCTATGCACGCTCTTAAAGAATCAGCTGATTCAGGTTGCATGGCATAATGATCTAAGGGTTGACCAATGAAGTTTTGAGGTAATATCCCTAATATGGTCTCGACCTCGGATCCACAGGCAATGTACAAACCTTGTTCATCACATTCCCAAGTCCACCCTGGTAAAGATTTATCTCCTGAGGTGGGAAGGAACGTGGCATCCTGTTCCAGGTCTGCGAAAAGGTTATTAAGCCGGTTGAATAACTTTTTCTTTGGCATATTGCATTAACTCCTGGGCAAGTGCTCGGTATTGCATAGCAGCACGTGTGCGAGGATAATAATGAGTGACGGGTAACCCTACGACAGTGCTTTCACGAAGTTTCGTATCTGTTTCGATTACTGTCTGCAACACTCCCTCGCCGAAGGTTGTTCGTAATTGTTCGCTAAGTGTATGATGAATACGGTTACGTCGATCCATCATTGTTATCAAGACTCGGTAATTAAGGGTTGGATTAGTTTGGTTTCGAATCCGGCGTACAGCAGCTAAAACACCTCGTAAACCATGAATTGAGAAATACTCCGGTTGGGTTGGGATTATGATCATATTTGAGGCTGTCATGGCGTTTATAGTTACTACTCCTAAGGAGGGTGGACAGTCGATGATTATGTAATCGTATGCCTCCACACCAGTCAAAGCGCTCTGTAATATCCGTTCATGATCTTGGCGAATAGATAAAAAGCGTTCGGCTAATCCCATATCCGAATTGGATGGGATCACGTCTAGACCCGGGATCGGGGTTTCTCGACTGACACTCATCAAGGTAACCGAATTCAAGAGGACATCTGCAATTGTTCGACGAACTTTGCTGGGAGTTATACCCAATCCAAGGGTCAGGTTTGCTTGTGCATCTAAGTCTATGAGCAGAACCTCATGACCTGATTCGACCAGCGCGCCTCCCAAAGCTAATACAGTAGTAGTCTTTGCTACGCCTCCCTTTTCATTAGTCATAGCGATTATCTGCTTCATTCAGCACCTCATGGCTCTGGGTTGATATTTAGATCAGGTTTTGCATCCGAGCCATTGCCATTCCCTTTGGATGGTTTTAAATTACTAAACTCGGTAGATGATGATGGAGCTTTGGCTACAAAACGGGCTTGTTTAGCACGTAATGCTTGGCTTAGTTCTCTTGCAGCAGTTTGGATGATCTCTTGAGGGTTATTACTGGCGCGTAGTTTCGTAGTAATGTCTGCGACAAGATGTTCCCGTTCTGCCCGGATCTGGGTTTGTTCCAGGAGGCGTGCATTTTCTAATGCCAAACCGATTTGGTCAGCCACTTCTTTTACCAGGTTAATATTCTGTTCATCCCATAGATATTTGTCTTCTGGTGAAGGTAGGTGAAGGGCACCGATCACTTGAGAACGTACGGATATGGGGACCAATAAAGCCGATCCCGGAGACATTTCAATTCCAATATCATCGAGTGGACTGGATACGACTACGGGTATACCCGCTTTCACCTGCTGCCAGATCACATCTGAGCTTTCTAAAGGTAATGGAATTACTTTACCATTCCGATATTGATATCCGCTTTTTGAGCGTTCTTCAACCACTTGGGACCAGGCTTGTTGTAGATACTGGGTGTGTAGTGTTTCTAATTCCTTTAATGCTTTATTTGTTTCGCTGAAGAGACGCGTATTCTGGATAGCTATCGCTACCTGATCTGCCAGCGTGCTGAGTGTAGCGACATCTTCTTCAGTGAAGGCAGTAGGTTGAGTGCTCTGAACATCCAATGCCCCAATGATCTTTCCACCCACCTTTAACGGGAGAGTCATTTCGGAGCGGGTCAGAGGTAAATCTGGATTATCAAAATAAACTGAATCGGAACCAACGTCGAGGGCGATGCGCGGTTCACCAGCTCCCATCGCATATCCGACAATACCTTCCTCCCCGACTTTTAACCGATGACCCTTTGCTAACATGCGTTGGCCTCCTTCGCTGTTAGCTGCCTGGAGGATTGCATATTCTCCGGTTTGATCGAGTAAGAAAATACCAACATGATAAAACTCAAACCTTTCACTTATCAAATAAGTCACTAGTTGTAGTAGTCTATCCATTTCTTGAACAGAGGTGATTGCATGGGCAACCTCGGCGACTGCCTGAAGCCGGTTCGCACGTCGCTGCATTTGTTCGGAAGCGTGGGCTAGCTCTGATGTTCGTTCATGGATTCGTTGTTCCAGGCTATCCAGGGTGCGTCTTAGTTCAATTGTCATACTGTTAAATGCGTCAGCTAAAAAGCCAAATTCACCCGGACCTGTTGAGGCCAATGCGGTCAAGTCCCCGGAAGTAACCCTTTCTGCGACCTGGGTTAGATGCTTAATAGGATTAGTAAGCAACCGAGAAATTAATATTGCGATGAGGATGACAACTAATGTGATAATTCCTTCTAGCCAGAGTGTATTGACGAGCTGCTCTCTAATTGGGGCGAGGTAATTGTTTTGTGGTTGCATAAAGGCCAGAAGCCATGGCTTTAACCCAAGTTGTACAAGTGAACCTGCGTATAATTCTTGGTTGCCATCTACTGCTGGAGCTGTTATATTCACTTTTCCAGAGGCGTATGAATCCAACATCTGTGACAGAATTGGTAAGTTTGAATAAGACTTTCCTTCGAATGTGGTTGGAAATCTAAAATTCGCCTGTAATTCATTTAATTTTTCCTGGTTAAGGGGGGTAACAGTTTTATATATCATTTCAGGATATATTCCCTGGGCAATTCTCAAATGGTTTTCATCGAATAATACGGCGAATGAACCCTGTCCAACCAATCCATTGCGGTTTACCAGGAGAGTCTGCAATACAGTAGCATCATAACGAGATAATAAAAAACCGAGTGGTTTTTGATTTTCATCACTTACCCGGGCAACAAAGTAAAGATTAGGTTGAGTATATTCGGGGGCGAAAATAACCGAAGAAACGTAGGGTTCTCCAGATTGTAGGAGACGCAAGAATGAATTGACATCAGCTTTATCGAGACCAAGAAATGGGGTGTTGCTTTCTGGGTTTGGATATAGTGTGTCTAGAAGGATTTTTCCCTTCCTATCGAGGAGCAAATACGCCTGTAGAAATGGATTAGTGATAAATTCTATTTGCTCTTGAGCTTTTAAGAAATTATTCGCAATACTTTCCTGGGAACTTCCTGGTTGGCTCTCTATGGGGAGTGCCAGGTAATCTTTTATCTCAGGAGCATCTGCATGCTTTTTCAAAGTATCGAGATGGGCTCGTAAAAAGTCATCTGTCTCAATGGCAGTCTGAGTTGCCGCTGACGTTAATGCCTGGGATACCGTTTGTTTTAGTGCTGATTCCGCATTTTTATTGAATATATATGTAATTAAGCTGATAGGTATCATCACCAGAACAAGAAATGTGATAATCAGCTGTGTACGAAGATTAAAGAACAGTCTCGGTCGTTTTTTCTTTTCAGAGAATTTTAGAGATGGGCTTAACCGGAACACTTGTCGTCCAGATTTTTCTGTTGGTTTCCCATCATTTTTAGTTTCTATTATCCTGTTTTTACTCATTCGAGGCACCTCCATCTCCAACCTTCAGCATGATATTCCCTTTAGGAAGGTGGAGAGCCTGGGATAATTCTTGGATCGAGGTTTGAAGTATGATATCCAGGTTTGTGGATGCGCGTACTTTTGCGGTGATGTCGGTAATTACCCGTTCGCGTTCTGCACGGGATTGGGAATCACTAAATAAGCGAGCATTATCAATTGCGACGCTAAGTTGATCGGTTAGTCCCTTTAACATCGTAATTTCTTCTTGAGTCCATTCACCCTCGTTTTCAGGTTTATACGCGTCTATAGAACCAAGCTCCTGTCCACGTATAACGATGGGTAATTTCAAACGGTTTCTATTTTCTTCGCGCATATCTGGTTCATCTGGCTGTCCGATGAGAGGTAAAATCCCATTTTCCTCAGATTTAAATCCTAAAACAGATCCTGTCTGGAGTAATTTTTCCCAGGCGGCGATATTTGATTCTCCAAACGCCTTGCGAGACGCCTCTAAAATTGTTTGATTTTCACCTGAAAGTCTTGTATTATCGATCGCGATAGCTACCTGATCAGCCATCAGTTGTAGAATACGGATTGTCATATCATCAAAAGCTGCGGGTTGACTGCTTTGTACAGTAATAGCTCCGATAACTCTCCCACGCGATCGTAAAGGTAAAGAAGCCTCCGAACGTGTTTCAGGTAATTCGGCTATGGCTTGCCGGATTGGGTCAATGCTAATATCCGAAGCCACTCTGGTCTGGGCTTGAGAAATGCACCAACCGACCATGCCAGTGCCGATTTGTATACGGTGACCACGCGACAATAAACCACGCCCTGCGTTTCCAGTCCCTGCCTTTAATATTGCCCAGGTACCCGTATCGTCTACCAGGAATAAACCAACATAATATAAATTAAATTGTCTTTTTATCAGCTCTATCACCTGTTCAATGAATTGGTCAATTGTTCGGATGGCGGTAGCTGAACTTCCTATTTCTGCAGTGGCTGTTAAATATTGGGTACGTTGGTCGAGTTCACGGGTTTCAACTGCTAAACGCTGTTCTAATTGCGTGATAGTCTCTTGTAGATGACCTGTCATCGTATTGAAGTTGGTGGCTAATTTGGATATTTCATCATGGGTATCCAGATAAAGCCTGTGGTTTAAATCGCCTTTTATTATTCGTTCAATGCTATTTATTAATTTGTCGAGGGGTGCAGTCAACCAGGCTCCTAATAACCATCCTAAGGTGATTATCAGAGGAACTGCAGCCAGGTAAGCAACGATCGCAATCCATAAGAATTGGCGCTCGCGTGTAATCACCTTCGATGCAGCAATGCCCATTCCCAGCATGCCCTCGCGCGTGCCGTCAGGTCCATAAAAAGGAGCATAGCCAGTAAGCCATGTTCCCCATTGGTCAGTATAGAAGTTTGGTTCGACGGATGGCTTATCCAGTGTGGTGAAATTAGCTTTTAAAAAAGGACTAGCATCGGTGTAGACATCCCCAATGTGAGATATCTGGGTTGGATTCGATTCCGCATCTACAACAAGAATAATTTGCCCCTGCGGATTTTGACGCATAGTATATATGTATTGGATATCGGTGCCCCTATCTCGAATCTTTTGTAGAATATTCTTTATCTCATTATAAGCCAGGCTATTTTCCTGATCGCGGTTGGTTAAGGTGGCATGGGAATAAGCGTCGATCTGTAACACTGAAATTCCTACTAAATCTGAAAGTCGCTCGCGAATATCCTGCCTTAACTGGTTTCGTGCATTGATATAAAGGGCAGTTGCAATGATGGCAGAAGTCAGCAAAGCGACTAATGTAACGCACATCGCTACTTTTGTTCTTAGCCTCAGGTATCCAAATGTTATCTTAGCCACTTAGATGACTCCTCTTAATTTCCTTTAGGTACTCCCAAACGAATGGTCACATTTCTTAAACCCATCGACTTTCGAATTTCATCGGCTGCAGTTTTAAGAACTGTCTCAACATCCAAGGATTCTCGCATCCGAGAGGTAATCTCACCTACAGTCCGTTCACGCTGAGCACGTTGCTCAGTCTGTTCAAACAATCGCGATACTTCGATGGCTACCGCTATTTGTAAACAAATCTGGTCTATCAAGGTCAGATCGTCAGGATTAAACCGGCGCTGTGGATCTCCTACATCAAGACCGATCGTGCCAATAACTGCCCCACGAGACATAAGAGGCGCCAGGATAAGGGTATTCGTACCACGCTGTTTCATGAGATCGTGTACTAGGGATGTGCGCGGATTATGCTGTGCATCGTAAATAACCACCGCTTTTCGATCCCTTATGACTTCCTGAGTTACCTCATTCCCTTCAACCTGAATTTGTACTCCCAAAATATCAGTTGAGTCGGGTATATTCGAGGTAGAGGCAACAAGAGTTCCGGTCTTACCGTCTGGATTAAGTAAAACGATTCCACAATGGAGCAAGTTAAACCCATCTAAAAGTTTCTGGGAGACATTGGATAACAGATCATTTAAGTGGATATGAGCTGCAGCTGTCGCCGTGACTTCTTGTAGAAAACGAAGTTGCTCGGATCGAAGTTGAGTTTCTTCAAGCAGTCGGGAACTCTCGAGTGCCAAGGCTAATCGGCTAGCAATCTCTTCGAAAAAAGTGATCGTCTCATTGGATATCGAAGAATCAGTGATTCGTATATCCACGACTCCAACAACTTGATCGCGTAATTTTATTGGCACTGCGAGATTTGTATTGATTTTTTGTAATCCATCAATATCTTCGCCTTCAGCAGTTAATGTGGTGGGATGACCTTCTTTCAATGCTTTCTTTGCTTCCTCGGGGATTGATTTACTGGGTTCTACTCCTAATCCACGATAACGATATCCGAGGGTCTGATCGGAACGTTGTGTAAAACTTGTCCATGCTTTCTTCGTATATTGCTCTTGAGCTGTCTCGAGTTGTTGAACCGTCCGTCCCATTTCCTGGAAAAGCCGGGCATTTTCAATAGCTACTGCCAATTGATCGGCCATAGTCTGTAGCATCCGAATATCTTCCTCACCAAATGCATTTTCGTCAGTGCTTTGAACATCAAGCGCACCAATGACGCGTCCTCCTGCCTTTAATGGGAGTGCCAATTCTGAGCGAGTCTCGGGAAGGAAAGGATTTCGATAATAGGTTGGATCGGCATTGACATTTAAGGCTGCCCGGGATTGTCCTGTGCTGGTTACAAACCCAACGATACCCACCTCTCCCACCTTTAAGTGATGTCCGCGTTCCAGCATTGCTTTTCCCGCCTCGCCAGTGGCGGCTTTAAGGATTGCATAATCGCTATTCTCGTCTACTAGAAAGATTCCAGCATGGTAATAACCTAGGCGATCACGAATTAGATTAACGGCCCGGGTCAATAATTCCTCTTGATCGTATATGGCAGTTGTATCCCTGGCTACATCAGCTGCGACTAGCAATTGGTTAGACCGTTGTTCAAGTTTACGGGTCCGGTCAGCGACTCGTTCCTCCAGGTTAAAAATTAATTCTCGTAACTGAACCGTCATCTGATTGAATGATTTTGCTAAAGCCCCAATCTCTTCTTCCTGAGGAATTTCTACAGAAAGCCCGAGATTCCCTTCAGTAATTTGCTCCGAAATTCGGGCTAGATCATCCAAGGGTTTGGTTATCCGGCGTGTAGCAACCAAAGCAGCTACTATGGCACCGATCAAGGCGATCAGACCAACACCCCAGTTGACCCATAAAGTGGAATAGTTAGATGAAAAAACCTTTGCCAGATCTTGTTCGACTATCAGAGCCATCTTAAGATCCGGAATCCAATGATAAGCTCCGATTACAGATATCCCATTATAGTTTTGATATGAACCTGTTCCATTTTTCTTCGTTTCGATCGCGGATTTAATACCCGAAGAGGAGAAATTTTTTGAACCGGGAAGAAAACTGCTATATTTTGAGGTGGTTAATAGTGTGTATGTATCCTGGACAAGATAACATTCACCGACCCCGACCAATCCGGATGCAGATTGCGTGATTTCATTTAGCATCCCCATATTGACACGTCCCGCTAAAACACCATTAATTCCACCAATCGGATCTTCTACTGGAACCGAAAAAACTATCGAGATCTGCCCGGTCGTTGGATCTTGGATTGGTGGATTAATGTAAGAACCTTGGATTCCCTTTTTAAAGTAGTCCCAGCTGCTTTGATCCTGACCCTCCTGGTTGGCAGAGGTTGATACAACCACTAAACCGTTGGCATCCATGAGAAATATCTCTTGGAATAAGTTTGTACGTAATAGATCTCTCTGGAAGTTAGCTTTGATCAGGTTGTATGAGTTTCGGTATGACGACTCGGTGGGTTTTACTTCCTGGGATAATAAGAGGTTTTCCCAGGTCGGATATGCGTCAGGTTGGGGTAAGATCGTCTGTAAATCCCCAAGTGAATTATCTTTCCAGGAATTTAACTCAGCCTCTTTAAGTGATGCGACTGTTTCGAGTTGCTCCCCCGTGTAGCGTTCTGAGTTATAAGCCCCAATGACATAAGTAGCGGAGGAACTAGCAATTGTAGTTGCGACAACAAGAATGATGAATATGGATAATAACCTGAATCGTAAAGTTTTTTGTGCTAATAATTGAATTAATTGCAGGGCAATTAATACGACGAGGAAAATATTAGTAGCCAGTGTAAATGTATTTATGATTACCGATTGGGTAGCGTTATACCGTTCAATCGGTGGAAATGTATTAATGAGTAATACGGAACATATATATACAACTATAATGGAGAAATAAACAAGTGTTTTGTGGGGTAGGATCATTCTGCCTACCAGAAGGATTATGATCCCACCAGTGATAAGTTGGTAAACGGTTAATCCAGACCAAACTAGCTCATTACTGCTAAAAAGGAATAGCATTCCCAACAAAACGAAAACCCCAGCAAGGGTTATCTTTCCATGTATAACCAGAAAATAAATTAGGGGAGCAGGTATTAAGAAAGCCAGGGTAAAAACCGTGGCGATTATTAATTGTGGTAACCTGCTTTGAACATAAATTAACAAATAAACAAGAGCGTAGAAAAAGCCAAAGGTTACTAATGTAAATAACAATCGCCGATATATCGCGGTGTAAAGATCAACCTCACTCGTTTCCAATCCTGCCTGAGGGTTGGTCCAGTTTTCCTTGGGTGATGTATTATCTAAATTTTGTTGTAAACTTCCGGGCATGCAAGCCTCCGGTTTATGCTGATTCTTCTGTCAATTGGGGATTACCAGAATTTTCGATAATATCCTCGGTCTCAGGTAATCCAATATGAATAGATACTTCATTGATATTTGGTAGCTGCCCCAATTCTTGTACAGCCGTTTGCAATAAAGTGTTTAAACCAATCGAGCGTGTAAAACGAGCGGTTAATTGGCTGAGCATCTGTTCATTAGTAGCATGGGATCTTGTTTCCTCAAATAGACGTGCACTTTCCATTGCCTGGCTTAAACGATCACTGAGCTCCATTAGCATGCCTTCATCCATGGATGTCCATGAAGATTGCTCACCCCAAACTTCCAGGAGTCCGATGGTTTGCCCACGAACTTTTAAGGGTATACGCGCGGACGGTTTTCCATTATATTGGGACTGCGATTTTTCTAGACCTTCGTATCTTTTCCCCGACTTGTCTTCATAAATAGGTTTAACACCAGTCGCTTCATACTGGTAACCGACCACTTTCCGGGCCTGCAGTTGGTTCTTCCAAGACTCCTGTCCATATCGACTATAGATGGTTTGTAATTGTTGCAGGTTATCTTGAGATTCCTTAAATAGCCGCGCATTATCGATAGCAATTGCTATCTGGTCTGCCATTGTTTGGAGGATGGTGATGTCTTCATCGTGAAATGCATTCATCTCTTGACTTTGAACGTCCAATGCGCCGATGATCCGTAGCCCAATTTTCAAAGGTAAAGCAATTTCGGAACGGGTCTCTGAAAGTAATGGATTTCTCAGGTGGGAGGTATCCTTTCCTACGTCCAAACTGATCCGTGGTTTTCCCGTATTACATACAGTACCCACAATACCTACTTCGCCGACCTTAAGACGATGGTGGTGTTCTAACATACTTCGTCCGGCTTCACCGGTCGCAGATTGTAGCACCGCATATTCGCGCAGTGCGTCGATCAGGAAAATTCCTGCATAATAAAAACCGAACCGGTCTTTTACCAGGTTGACCGCCTCATTTAATAATGTATCGAGTTCACGCACAGATGTCGCTTCCCGGGCGATTTCTGCCGCTACTTGGATTTGGGATGTTCGCCGCATCAGGTCTTGGGTACGCTCAGCGACCCGCAACTCGAGTTCTTCCAGGATTTTCTGAAGTTGGTCTGCCATTGAATTAAACGAATCGCCCAATACGGATAATTCCGCCCCACCTTTTAGGTTGACTCTCAGGTCTAATTGACCTCCTCCCATCCTTTGAGTGGCTTTAATGAGCTGGTTTAACGGAGGAATGATTGAGCTCGTTAAGAAAATTGCCGCAAGGATTCCTGTAATTAGGGCCACAGAGGCTGTCAAGAGTAGTGTAATAACCGCCTGCCTGTTAATATTGTCTAATCGTGATTGGGCGCGTGTAAGCCCTGTATCACTGATACTGGCAATACGCGAGATCGTTTGGTTTATGCTTTCATTAACTTTAGTAAATATCTCTCTGTTAAATTTTGAGTTAACTTCTTTGGTAGCAATTGCATTAAATACCCGCAGGTAATTTTGGGCATGTACGATCATTTGAGGGGTTGTTAGGGGGACATCTATTAAGTCTTCAGGTTTACTTGACCGGAGGTTAGCCATGAAGGATTCCAATCCATTCGTAACGAGATTCGCGTAATCCAGTTTGCCACTGGAAAAATAGGCAGCGGCATTGGCTCGGATTAAGTAGATCGATTCGAGGAAGACAGGATTTGGCGCATTCTTCAATGACTCTTCTAATTGACCTAATTCACTTTGGAGCTGTTCCTCCTGACCCCCTGACTGGACTCGTTCCCGGATATCCTTAACAGTCACTTGGAAAGCAGTTTCGTACGCATCTAAAAATGGGCGTAAGTTATTTATTTCATCTCCAATGGATATAATATTTGGGTCTTTAGATTGTTTTACTAAATTTCCCATATCGTCTAACAGCTTACGCGCCTGTGCAATATGGTTTCCGTTCGAGATGACGTAAACGCTCTCTTCAACCCCATATCCGGTTGTTCGCCAGGTATAAAGCAAACTCGCTTCGTTTTGCCGGGCTTGTAAGAATTCATTTTGGACACCCAGGCTTAATTCTCGGATCTGGTTCGCCTCTTTTAAGCTGGTATTTATCGTTTGTTGAATGCTTCGTAAGCTTAAGTAACTTATCACAGTAATTATCACTGCGAGTAGTAGAATAATTGCGGTTACCAGAATGAGGCGAGCGCGGATCGATCCTAGAATAGTAATTTTTTTGTTTTTATTTTGCTGATCACGCATAAATATTACCTTTCAAATGTAAAACGCCGATCAGTTTACCTTGCTGAGTTTACAGAGCTTCCACTTTCTTCCGTATCAATGATAGATGTAGACTCATTACCAAGACGGATGGAGACTCTTCTGGCATTTATAGCCAGGCCAATTTCTTGAGCTGCTGTTTTTAAAATATTATCCAGGTCTAGTGATTGTTGTACTTTTGCTGTGATCTGGCTAACGGTGCTTTCTTGTAATGCACGGCTCTGGATTTCATCGAGTAATCGGGCATACTCCAATGAAGAAGCGATTTGGATGGCTGCTTCTTGCCCTAATCTTCGGTCGTCTTCTGACCATGGTTCTTGTTCAGAATCCCGCCGGAGGATAATCTCACCCAGGTTTTGTTCTCGTAGAGCGATCGGGATTTGCATTTCACGGGGGTCGTCATTAAACGTTTTTACATTTGCTGCGGGTAGATTGGATGTAAAATCTGGCGGTGAGGCGGTCACCGTTCCCAAGCGATTGTATAAAAACGATAAGGGTCTTGAAGCTAAGCGTCGAGTCCACGACTGGCGTACTTGCTGGCCATAACGGATCTCCAATTCTCGCAACGCGCGCCGGCTTTCTGTTAATAAACGCGCATTTTCAATCGCCAATGCGAGTTGATCAGCCAGAATCTGCAAAATACGAATATCTTCCTCCGAATATGCTGAAGGCTCCATGGATTGAACATCCAGGACTCCAATTAATTGATCCCGCACTTTTAGGGGTAGTGACAGTTCGGAGCGAGTCTGGGGTAAATCGGGGTTTTTGAGGTAAGTTTCGTCGGCATTAGTATCGGAAACCATGCTTGGTTCAAGCTTTGCTGCCGCATATCCCACTACACCTTGTCCGAGCTTTATTTTATGACCTCGCCCAAGCATATTCTTACCGCCCAGGCTATTGGTCGCCCTCAAGATCGCGAATTCTCCCGCGTCGTCTATCAGGAAGAGACCCACATGATAATAACCGAACCGGTCTGATATTAAACGGGTAGTTTGGCTAAGTAACTGATCGACATCAAGAATCGCCGCTGATTCGCGCGCTACCTGGGCGGCAGTCTCTAATTGGCTGGTACGGCGAGTTAATTCTGCTGTCCTTGCCATCACCTGCTTTTCGAGGTTCTCAAATTCTCCTCTCACCTGTTGTGTAAGAAAATTAAGCGTATTATTAATAAAGCCAATTTCATCGCTGCGTTTTGTCACGGTGGATACCGGCAGCGTCTTTTCTGGTAACCCTTTTATAAATTGGTATGCAGACGAAGCCATCCACTCGATCGGTGACGCAATAATCCCGCTTAAAACAATAATTGCAGCGGCGATGAATAGGGTTGTTAAGCCAAAAGTGAAGAGATAACTGAGGTTTATTCCCTTTCGTGAATTCGCTAGATTATTTGACGTTCCTTGGGTTGAGAATGTAAATTCACTAATGAACGCTGTTGCAGCTACACGGAGAGTAGAATTTTCAACGGGCACAATAGCGATATATTTCTTTCCAACATTACCATTCGGATCTTCCCAATCATAATAACCGTTGGTCGGTAAGCCACCAAATGAGGTTGAAATTAGATTCCAAAAGACGGGTAATTCATTATAGAGATCTGATAAATTTACCCCTATTTTTTCACGGTCCTGATGGAAATAAATTAATCCTTTCGAATCAAATACCATGG